>Ga0209349_1001085_pt1 | contig 13635 bp, 12 predicted proteins | sample ETNvirnome_2_130_FD_184067 | JGI IMG/M metagenome (GOLD analysis project Ga0209349, IMG submission 184067) | Marine viral communities from the Pacific Ocean - ETNP_2_130 (SPAdes) (version 2) | ecosystem: Environmental > Aquatic > Marine > Oceanic | place: Pacific Ocean | collected 2013-06-22
GCTCGCGCTGCTCTTGAGAATTATAGAAATCGTAGGGGTGTATAATGCCTGGAACACTTGATGAATATATGGCAGATTCAAGTACAGATGAAGCAGAGCAGATTTTAGATGATCTGATTTCTGAGGACTCTTCTGGCTTAGAAATCATTAAAGCTTTAGAAACAGCAGGCCTCCGTATTTACAATACAGCTGATATTGAAGAGTATGACGGGGAAGAAGATGACTCTGGGACAGGGGAGCTTGGAATGGAAGCTTCTCCAGCTATGCCTGAAGAGGAAGAAGTGGAAGAAGAGGGGGATGAATATGAAGGTGGACCAATGTATGATGAAGAGCTTGCTGACTCTGGTCCTGGCCCCTCCATGGCTGGAGGTAATGAAAATGGGAATCGTGATTTGATTATTGAGGCTGTTCGATTCGGAATCGATGAAGACAAGAAAAAGAAGTCTAAGTCTGATAAATCTGAATAGTCTGTTACATTTGGAATTAATATGAGTGAAGTTTCGACCAGCCCTGCCGCTTCCGCCGCTCCCGCAGCGGAATCCTCTGCTCCCATATCTTCTGGGGTAGATGGTTCCGCTGCGGTGACCGGAACAGATTCGGTGGTGGAGTCACCCGCGTCATCAGGGGAACTGATGGCATCGACTGAAACACCCGCAGAATCTATTTCTGCTGAAGCACCGGAGGTGATGAGTAGCCTCAATGAGTCTACACCTGCATTCAATCCTGAATCCTGGGATGGAAATATTGATGCATTACCCGAAAATCTTCGTGGTCCCATCCAATACCTACATCGTCAACTAGAGGGTGGTTACACCAAAAAGTTCCAAGAGCTATCTGCTGAGAAGGAACAATTTGAGCGTGATCGCACATCTTGGAAGGCGACGAGCGATAATAGATCAGAAGAATCTAATTTTCTTCAAACTCTAATGTCGGATGAGGTGGACCCACGAATTGCAGAGATGACCGGCCAGCTTGAAGAGTACAAGTCCAAAATGGAAGCTCTTCAAGGCGAGTACGATGGGTACAAAGAGACAGTAGATGCTGATCTCAATGAACAGGCTGATATCTATGCACAGCAATTTCGGGACAAGAATGCCGATATTTTCGACAGTGAGGAGAAAAGAACTCAACTGTCTCGCCTCCTTAGTGATGGTTGGGATCCTGAAAGTGGTGTAAAACTCGTTGGACAAAGCGAAGAAGTATTGTCCCTGGCAACAGATCTACTACAGAGGGGAACTCCGTCAGCTATTGCTGTCGAGCATGCCCTTCTAAGTTTGAATGCCCAGGCACGAACTCCTCGCCCTGCTGCTCGTCTGATCTCTGGCGCAGAAAGCCGAAATAATCCTGAGAGTGCTAGTCAAGAATCGTTCGCAAATAATGACCCGAGAGAGGCTCGTTTTGCTGCTGCTCGCGCTGCTATGCAGTGGAAGCAACAGCAATAGAGTTAATCTTATGACTCCACAAGGTTAAACAATGGCTACTAATGCTGATGTACTAAACTTTGCCACTCAGAAGCTCATTCCCAAGTGGACTGAGCAGTTCTACCAGCACCACCCGGTTCTGGAGAAAGTAATCCTGAAGGGCAATATCGAGCGTTCCACCCAAGGTGGTCCGTATATTGAATTCCCGATTGTATCGAACGGTCCTGGAGCCGTCACTCGGATCGAAAATGGATCCGAGGTCTACTCCTCGACTCGCCGTACTGTCGGTGCTCGCGGGCAGATCTACTGTCCTCGGATGATCTATTCTTTTGTCATCCCTGGAAAAGATCTGGCCGAAGCCTCTGGTGAGACTGCAATCGCACGTCTGATCAAGGTCTATCCCGAAGCTGCACTCATGGAATTCCATGAGTATATCGTCAGCCAATTCGTCAACGGTGATGGTGCTACCAACAACGTGCAGGGCTTCTGTACGCTGAACGGTGATACTACCTTCAACCCCCAGGGCGCAGCGGTCCAGGGTGCGCTTGATCTCCTGGCACCTGCTGCTCAAGTTGGTCGTACTACATTCAATATTGCGAAGACTGCGGCTAATGGCTGGTACAACCAGTACCAGAATGTCACCAGCTTTGCGACTGATGGCCGCTCTCAGATGCGTCGTGCATATTGGGATGCTTCTCTTCAGGGCAAGCAAGGTGGTCCGGTTGACGTAATGTTGGGCGACATGGTTTCGTTCAACAACTACTACGACGATCTGGATGATCAGGTTCGCTACCAGATCAAGTTCGACGGTGAGAAGGGACGAGGCGTTCGCCAGGGACTTATGTTCCAGGAAGCCGAGTTCTACGTCGAGCCCGAGCTTGATTACACGTTGGCTCAGTTCACTACGACTCCGGTCGGCGTGATCTACTGCCTCAAGGCTGACACTTGGCATCTGTACAACCAGGGCGAGAACTCCAGCATGGAAACGAAGGGCGACTTTGCCTTCCGTGGCCCTGTCAAGGTTCCCGGTCAGGATGCATGGGAATGGGAAATCGTTCTCTCGATGCAAATGTACTGTGATCGCCTCAACGCTAACGCTGTCGTCACCGGCACAGCAAACCCGTAAAGGAAGGGAATCATGTCTAGTACACGTACTATGGGAATTAACGTCACTGACGTTCATATTGCCTACTCTGCAACTGACCCTACTTCAGGTCCACAGCTTCCGCTAGGATTTGAGTATACTGAGCCTGCTGACGGTAATGATCGTGGTGAAAAGACCTGGGTCTACATCCTTGTTGATGAGACTCTTGCTATCGGAGACGTCGTTGAAGTCAACGGCACAACCTGGGCTAGCCCTTATCATGGCATCCAAGGTAACGAAGACACGCCTCAAAAGCGCCTTCTCGGCGTAGCTGGGCATGTCATCGCTGCCACCTCTTATGGATTCGTCCAAAAGAGTGGCTATGCTCCCTACATCAAGGGTGATGGTAGCATTGGCGCTGGAGATGCGCTTGTCGCGCATACTACTGGTTGCGCTGATACCCTCGATACTGATCAGGGAGATATGGTCTTTGGGTTTGCACTCACAGACGATGCAACGGACGCTGCGACAGCATTAATTGTCGGCCACTCTGTCCCTGTGTTTGCGGGGATGATCAAGTGTGGCGTTTGATAGATGAACAAGGGTGAAATCCGCACCCGAATTCTTGAACAGGTGGACTGGTCCCCGGATCAGTCCACCGCGTTCAAGGATAAGGTTGATCGTCTGATCAATCGGGCCTACCAAGTTATGAGCTTGGAGGCCCCATTTACCTTTTTTGATGATGAAACTAAAATCATCACGCAAGCTGATTTTATCAGTGATGGTACTGCAGCTGATGTTCTTCGCGTCATTCCTACGGATACGAATGTCCTAGAACGCCGATACTTGGCCTCAACTAGTCCACTTCCTACAGCTTGGACCGATGGTCATGCAGACAGCGCGACTTCGACAGGTCGTTGGGATGGTCGAACTATTGAAGTAATGGATGGTACGATGACTTATCGTCGTAAGGTCCGTGAGGTTTGGCGCACAACTTCTACAGATCTTGGCGCAGCTACTATTCATGATCGCCTGTCTCTAGATATTCCCTGGCGGAATACGACATCTGACAACATGACATATCGGATCTATACGCCTGAGTATGGTATCCCTGCTGATGTTATCGATCTTCGCTCTGCTCGGGTCTATGGTGATACCCACTATCCATTGAGCATCAAGAATCAGTATTTTATGGAGCGCCATGAATATACTGACTACCAGGGCAATCAGGTAGGGCGTCCCGAGACGATTTTTCGGGGCAAGCATTTTCAACTCGATGCCCCAACTGAGCCTCCGCAGATCATCGAGTTTGATCATAAGACTGGTGGCTGGACTGGTCCTGATCCTATTGGATCTTGGGACTTCTGCTATACATGGTGTTGGGGTTACTCGGATAATGATCTTCGTACTGGTCGAGATCATCAGACTCCCCGTTGGGAAAGTGCTCCTTCCCCAATCTCTGAGATTATTACCCACTCAGGCAATCCAAAGCATCGATACCGGATTTCAGTCCCTAATATCGATCATATGACAAATTATTGGAAGCAGGTACAGGATGATGGAACTGTTATCGAACCTGCTAGTACTGGTCGTTCAGGGCTGTATGCTCGAATCTATATTCGTCGCCATTCAACTGCAGAGTTGCCCAGTGCTGGAGCACTGGGTCTGACAGAAACGAATATCGAAAAGACCCCAAAGATCTTCTATCTTCTCGACGTAGCCCATCTCGATACAGGTACTCAGTTTATGAGTGCGTTCTATCGAGGCGACCGTCCTGACTATTATGTTCGATTGAAGGAGACTCATGGATACCAAACAGTCCGATTCTGGCCAATGCCGGATGACCGCTACGAGATTGATCTACGAGTCCTTCGTCGGCCTCAGTCTCTTGTGCATGATCACGATGCACCTCGTATTCACGAGGAGGCGGTCGACGCACTCATTGAACGAGTTTTAGTTCTCTTCTATGAAATGCAAGGCATTGAGCAAAGCGCTGAGCTATCTTCTATGCGATACCAAGCTTTGCTACAGACGCTTACTAAACGCTATGGGAATATAAGCGGTATGCGGGTCCAGAAACGGGCAGCCCGTATTGGCAAGCGACCTCGTGAGACACGAGTTGTTCCCTTTGATATTTATGATCCCTGATTGGAGATAAGATTATGAAGCCTACTCGTCCGATGACTGACCGAATTCGACACCCTGCCCCTGATCCCTCTGTTCTCTACTACACAAAGAATCGGGAAGATGGCCGAAAAGAAATCGCCACCCTTCAAGATCTCACCATCTTTGAAAAAGAGGATGCCTGGAGAGGAAGGTTTCTCGTTCCAGGTATGGCTCCTATCGTCGTGGACCAGCACCACAATGACTTGTTGGAATGGCAGCCAGTCTTTGCAGTTACTAAAGAAGACCTTGCTGGGATCATTGAAACAGTAGCTCAGCGAGTAGTCGAGATCCTTGCAACTCAATTCTCTTCTCCTGCAGATATTGTCACGGCAGGTATGGAAGTAGCAGAATCTGAAACAGTCGAAGAGGCAGTTGAGAAGGCTGTTGAAACTACTTCCCCTAAGAGGAAGAAGAACTCAATTAAGTCGTAATCGCCTGGAACGGAGAATGGTGTGCCCAATCCAAGCGCGAGGACTACGTCAAAACCTCTTTTACTTCGGAATGAATCAGGACGGCTGATTCTTCCTGAAGAGATTGCGGAGAAGATTCACAACTTTGAACTGACGGAAGAGAATACACTGATCACAATTCGTGGTCCGTGCCCACTCATTCCCAAAAGCTCAAAGGGTACGTATCCGCCTATTTACGCTGATAATATGCCTGGGATTTACCATTCGGCCCTAAAGAATGGAACCCGAGAGCTACTTCTGGTACATAGCGGTACTTCTATCCATGTCTTTGAGGGCTGGAATGCAGAGTCATCAACTTCTGCAGGGTGGTCTACTCTTATTGGACCAGCAAGTACAAACCCGCTCGTGGAGATGGATCTCCCTCATTACGAGGTGAGCTTTCCAACCCAGTTTGAGACTACTCCTCTTGGCGTTGTGATCGTTCCTCAGAGTGAAACCCGAGCGGTTTTCTATGATGGCTACTGTGCTGCTCCTCTGGGATATGAAGTAGCTCCTACACCCCCTCATGCACATGGACCTGCCTCTCTTCCTTCAGGCTCAGATACGAAAATCCTCTCTACTGCAAATGACGAGGGATATTGTGTTGATGCTTCAGGTAAGACAGGTGGGGATCGATACATCCTGATCGATGAGATGGGAAAAGGCCGATTGGGCCATACAGAGAGTGTATCGGCAACTTCAAATGATGGGAGCACCACAACAGAATACTTTGGGCAGCTGCTGCCAGGAACATACCAAGGAGCTGTCCAGTGGATTGATCGGTGGGGCAACTTTTCAGCTCTCTCTGGTCGATCTAACGAGATTCGATTCGAGGCAGAACGTACAAATGCGAAGGGCGATACACCAGATTGTCTGATGAAGCAGGTCATGTGGTCAGGAGTCGATCCTGGACCGGCTCGGACTATTGGTCGGATTCTATGCCGAACTAGGGATGTACTCCACGACGGAGATACAAAGTTGTACATCATGCCCGGTAATGTGGGGGCGGGTGTTTTTGGGGCATTTGCTACACTGCCAGACAACGTATCTACACGGATGATGGATAATATTCCAGATGCTTGGCTAATTGTACCTCCTTTGGAGGTTATGCCAGTTCCAATTTTTAAACTGTGCAGGCTGGCTTTTGGGCGTTTGTGGATTGCCAATTCGCCTGGAGATCCCGGTCTTGTAGTTCCATCACTGCCCGGTAGATATGGAACTTTTCTCCATGACACTCAGATCTACCCAGATCCAAGCGGTGGTGAGATTACAGGTCTTTGGTCCTCCGATTCGGGACTACTAGTTTTCACAGCGACGACTACTTTCATCATCACGCCTAACTCCGATGGAGATGGCTGGGTTGTTCAACCTCTCCATCGGAGCGTTGGCTGCGTTGCTCCGTCTTCTTTGGCTACTCTTGATGACGGTCGCGTCGTATGGCTGGGTCGTGAGGGTTTTTATCAGTTTGGTTCTGAGGGAATTGAGTTTATCGGCATTGATATTCTCCCATCTACTCGAAGAATTAATCGGGTTCGAGCCAAGCAATCTGTAGCTACTTATGCGCCTAAGAGTAAGGAATACCGCTGTTGGGTTCCCATGGATGCTTCAAAGGACAATAGCCTTTGTTTTATCTACGACGGAGCTGGCTGGAGACAAAGAAAAAGAACACCAGTCCAGGCAGTCTGTACTACACAAGATCATAGGCAGTATGTATTGGCCACAGGCAAGCAACGTATTCCCGGTGAGCCTGTTCCAGTCTATGAAGTGGGTAAGAAGGGTGAGTCAGAGCAGGTTGGGATCGAGTATCCGGCAGATATTGGAGTTTGGGTATTGGATCGAGAGGTTCAATCTTTTCAGCCTCTTATCGTTGATTCTGAGACAGAAACGGATCGGACATATCGATCTGTTTTAGAGACTTCTTGGATTACATGGACCACATCACAGAATCGAAAGACTCTGAAGACTCTCTATTTTAATTTTAGAGAGACTCGAAAGGGTACAGCTACGATTAAGGTCTATCGAGATTGGAGAATGACTGATCCAATCTACACAGACACGACTAAGGCAACTCTCTATACTCCTGAAGATATCCCTCCTTTGTGGGGAGAGTACTCTTGGGATAGCTCAAAAGAGCCGAATAAGTATTCTAGAAGGCGTCCTTACTGGAAGCGTGTAGATGTAGATGTCCCTAGCTGTGAAGTCTACAAGATTGTGATCGATGTCTTCACTGAGAGTCCAGATGACCGCTGTGAATTTATTGGTATGATGATTGATGAAGAACCCAAGTTGGGTGGGTTCGGAACTCGGGTGCCCTAATGTCTTTTGTTTTTCCCCGTAATTGTGAGAAGAATAGCTGGCCTCTTGATCTTGAAGCTCTCAATGAGAACTTTCAAGATGTAGTCTCTGAGGTCCAAGGAAATCTGGGTGAGCATAATTGGAAGCAAGACGCTTTTACTAATCTGGCAGATATGGAGATTAGCGAGAGTGAATCTCCAATTGTATGTCAGAGCACATTCAACTGGGGAAGCGCTCTAGATACTAAGAGCCACTTAGATCCTCCAGAGGTATTTCTCAGTGGTACGACAGTTGCTCTTAATCAATGGAAGGTTCCAAATACTTACGATTGGGCAGTAGTAGGTTCAGATGTCATTACAGGAAATACACCTGTCAATGCGATGTCTAAAACCGTAACAACCCGTTCTGGACTTCTCTGGATCATGGCTTCATTCCAACAACACGGGCAATGGACGACTTGGGCAGCAGAGCCTAATGAGATGCCAGGTGTCCAGTATGGTATTTCTATCGATGGCTCTATTATCCATGAGACTATTCCGGGTGCTATGGATACTGGAAATGATCGAGCCGGTTCTGCGATTGGAGTGAGGAGATTTCCAATCGTAATCGATGCTCTCTATCCGATTACACCAGGACAACATAAGATCGAACTAAAAGCCCGTTTGGGGCAAGGTCGGGTAGAAACATCCTACGATCCAGATGATGATTTCTACCAGATCGATGCTTATCAGCTCATCATTATTGAGTTGCGATAATGGCTGATTACACTCCAATCCCTAAAGGCGAATCAGTAACGGCTAATACGATCACAGATCGATTTACAGCCATCCAGGATGAGATCAATTCTCTTGATGAGATCATGATTGAGCCCCGCTCCTTGGACCATCAACATTTTGAGAGTCAGATTCTTTACTCTGCAAATAAGAGTATTTCTGGGCTCCCCAACCATGCCATCCAAGGTACAAATCAGATTCACTACTATGCTAATATGGATCCAGGTGGTCAGTCCCTAAATGCATCCTATACGTCTGGAACATCAAGGGTAGATATGGGCTGGACTTCGATTAAAGCGGGTGGCCAGTGGGGTACGCTCATGGGGGGAACTGCTCAGACAGGGCAAGAACTCCAAATTGATTTTCCTGTGTCATACCTAGCCGGTGATGCGACAAACGGTGTCGCTGGAATTCTTGTGATGGCCAATATCGAGGTGATGAAGCTCGGCCCGTCATACCTTGTCGATACTAGTACACATGGATCTCCAGCTGTGCAGCATGGCACTGATCATATTGCTCGGTTTGTACTACAAGCTCGTATGGATATAGGAAATGGCCCAACTTGGTACAATATCCATGGTTCTCATCGATTCCTGGAAGCTGACACACTAGATCAGAGAAATGGAATTTCTGGTGCAGGAGCGACAGCAATTATTGATAAGAATTGTGATGTAGCGATTCGTGCGATGGTCCATGATATGTTCGGCACAGCCCAAGTAGACGCTGTTCGAGCCTTGGTTTCAGTTCGCCGTGCCCATTCTGGGGGGAATCAAGCTCTTCAGCCCTCTTGTGTCGGCCTTAGGCATTGTAGTTTGTCAGCGATTGTGTTCCATGGGCATCTCCGAGGTTCATGGTAATGCCAACTTTAACTATTACGTCTTTGGGTAATGTAGTTCCAGACCAGAAAACCGAAGCATCCGAGGTGATGGACGCCTTCTACAAAGAAGGAATGCTAAACAATAGTTTAGAGATCATCAATGGGCATTTAGACACTACTAATTTGAGAAATTTGGATTCTATCGGAATCTCTCAGATCAAACAGAACGCCTTAGTTAATGGGAAGATGATCGGACAAACAGGGAATCTAGACTATACAAATCGTACTTTTCCCAACACTTCAGAGGATGCTGGGGCTTTTACGCCAATTCCTGGTGCTTCAGTAGAGTTCTATCTCCCTTACGACTGTTCTCTGGTAATCTTTACTTGGATGGTTACCGCTCTAAATACGATGAATTATTCGACTTCAGGCACAACAACTGCGACAAGTGAGAATACTTTCCGGTTTGTTGTAGATGGAGATTCCAAGCAAGTTCGCAGTGCCCCACCAGGACAGGATACTAGTAGTACTGGCAGTCCAGCTCAGCAGCATCGTACTCGTTTATGGTCGGGCCAGTATCTTGCTCAGGGATCTTTCGCTTTGACTAAGGGCTGGCACTCAGCAGGCGTCGAGATTTTCATTAACGAGGGTATGTCCCGCGTTAGAATTCGCAATATAAAAGTACTATGGTTTAAGTAGGAGGCATCATGGCACAACAAGATCGAAGGGCAGCCGCTCATGAGCGTCATGGAACAAGAGCGTCTGGAAAGGCAAAGCGGGGGTGGAGAACATCCGAGGAAAGACGAGCGGATAAACTTGCTGGCTGGCAGCGGAAGGTCGAAGAAGGCCGGACAATCTCAGATAAGAAGGTTGCAAAGCTCGGTGCTTCTCAAGCTGCCCTAGCTCAACAAGAGCTTGAAAAGCCTCTAACTCGCGCTGATTTTACTGAGGCTCAGGAAGCTGCTACCGCTGATGTCGGAGCCATGTATCAAGCCCAGATGGCTGGTCAGCCAATGGGAATGTCAAACCAACCTGGGCAACTTGTACAGCAAGTACGCCGAATGCAGGAAGGGATGTCTGGGGATGTTCTTCAGAAGGCTGTATCTGAAGTAGATTTGAAAGAGCAGATTCGAGAGAAGCAACTTGCCTCAAAGAAGGCTGAGTATCTTAAGTGGATCGCAATGAAATCTGCCAATAAAAAACAACAAGCACAGATGGCATCGATGGCAATGCAGGGCTCGATGACACAGGAGTAGGGGAATCTGATGGCAGAGAAGATAAATAAGCAAGATCTCCATGCTCAAGTAAGAGATATGCAGCGAGAACGCCGCCGCTATGCCGCGAGACGGGTTGGAGAACAGGGTCGCCGCACTGCAGCTGGCATGATGGGCCAATCTTCTCAACAGATTCTTGCTGGGGCTCCTGTTGAGTTCCAGGCTGGAATGACCAGCGCTGAGGAGATGGAGCAGCGATCTACACTGGCTAAGATGATGGGAGATCTGTCACAGATTGAAGCTGATCTGGCAAATGAGCGCTCGGTTTCTCGGCGCGAAATGAGCCGCAATATGCTGACAATGGCGGGAAATCTCCTTGAGTATGACCTAGGTCAGCAAGGGCATCTAAGCGATCAGCAGACAGCTAAGATCACGGGTGAGTATCAGTCTTTCCAAGAGCGGATAGACGGGCTGAACAGAGCCCAGGAGAATGCAGGTTTTTTCGGGACGTTCTCAGATAAAGATCAGTCACGAATGCAGGGAGAGATCAGGCGTACCTTTTCGAAGTGGGTTCAACCTGTATCGGGCCAGGAGGTCGAGATTCAAATACCCATGTCTGATGGGAGTACGAAGACAGTTAAAAGACCTATGTACCGACTAAGAACAGATAATGATGGTCAACATAGGCAAGGTCGAAATGCGCTTAATGAATATTTTATGGCGCTTAGTGAAGATCAGCAGGCTCTATTCCAGAATGAGTGGGGTAAAGCATTTGCGGGAACCGATCCCATGGGATGGATGGTCCCTAACGCAGCAACCAACCAGACTAATGAAGCGTTTCAGGAATCTCTTCAGACGGCTGGGATAGATCATAAAGCTATGGTGGATAGTTTGGATCGAGCATCCAAAACTAAGGATAGGCTCCAGCAAGAAGATCAGTTCTATACAGAACAGAAGATGAAACTGATCGAGGATCTAGAAGATGTCTATGTGCGGGAAGGTGGAAAATCACACGCTACTGATGAAGCATTCCGCCTTATGCGTCAGGTCGAATTAGCTGAGCAAGACACGCCTCAGGTGATGTGGGCTCCCCCTTCAGACGATGCTTCTCTGGAAGAGAAGAGGGTATACATCCAGAAAGAACTGGGTGAGCATTTCACCATCTCAGACGAAGGTCATCTCGGGATAATAGGTGATGATGGCTCATTCATACCAGCACAACATCAAGAAGATGGACCTCCTATCGTATTCGATGAGTGGGCTGCTGCTCAAAGAGTTCGCTCTGCTCAGGGGGCTCCACAGGGTACTGTTGAGGAGGGAAGAACTACAGCAAGAGATGCTTCTAGCCCCTATACAGCTACAGCTAGCGATTATATCGAGACGCTTTGGGAGGAATTGAATCAGCCTGAACCTGGAACTCATATTGAAGAGTTCATTCAGGATCCATCCTTTATCCAATGGATGAAGGATATGAACTATGGAGATGAATCTTCTAGTGAGTTGGACAAACGATGGGCTGCTCGTCAGCTAATCAAGGAAGCTCGGATCTCCGGTCGTGATCGTCGAGAAGATCGGAGAGAGATTCGAGACAGGAACATCGTAGAAGGCAAAGCTGTCGCAACACCAGGGCAGATGCGCCGAGCACAACGTCGCCAAGCAGCAGTCCAACGACGAGTGGGGGAGACGGGTACAGACTCGGCTCAGGTCGCTGCGACTGGAACAGGTGGGGATGCTGCGGCTCCAGGAGCGTTACCAGAAAATCGAGTTACTGAGGGTGCTGCTGCTGGAGGGGCTCCCCCAGATGTGAGGGGAGAGGCGAATGTAGCCCAAACAACTCAGAAGGCCCAAGAACCAGTCGAGATCAAAGGGGCTGGAGAGTATACGTATCGATATAATCCTGATGGATCAGTTGAGATTGTAAAAGCCCCCAAGGGCAAGGGCGTAGGTACAGTCCTTACAGAGGGTGCGGCATATGATGCCATTATGTCTGAAATAGCAGACAAGATTCCTCAAGCTCCTGTAGAGGAAGCCGCTCCGGTGGAGGAAGCTCCTGTAGAAGCTGAGTACGATCAGATGGATGAGCGGGCTATGGATGCAGGCTTGTTTGATCAAGGAGAAGATCCTACAGCTGCCCCCGTCGAAGGCGAGGCTGGATTCACTGCTGGGGATCGTTTGCCTGGAGAAGAAGATCCACTGACTGCTACAGAACGTGGTCAAGGTCGCAATGCTCCAGGTCTTGCACAGCCGACTGTTGGGGCAGGTGCTCCCGAGTATCACACAGGTAGTAGTGATGTGAAAAGCGCAGCACGAAAACTTCTTAATCAAGCAGTAGTAGAAAAAGTACTGACCGAAAGTCAGCACGACATGATGCTTCAGTGGGCACAGGATCCTACACGGGATCCTGGTGAGGTTGCCCAGATGATTATTCTTTGGGCTAGGGATCAGGCAGTACCACTCTCTCCTGGGTTTTCTGCTGATCTAGCTAAGAATATTCAAACATCTTGGTCTTCTGCTGATCTTGCTGAGCCCACAGCAGGTAGCCAGGAAATGCTTGAAGCAGAAACACGCGGAGGGATGGTTGGGGATATCCAGGAAGACGCATTTTTAGATGAGGAAGGTAAGGAAATATCTTACGAGCCAAGTATTCAGAAAGTGAAGAATCGTGAAGCGGTCTATCGGGATCTAATGGAAGATACTGATGAGCATTTCGCGTACCATAAGCCTGTTCTTGGTGATGCGCCTGGACAGCCATACCCGAAAACTCTTAAGTCGTTGGCTGAGGAAAGAGAACAGCTTCGGCTCCCAGACCCTGAAGAGGTACGGCTTGCAGCGAATCCCGAGGCGACAGGCACCATGAAAGATCCTTATGAGACTCCGGGCAGAAAGCGCCGTCGTGACAGAGGTTGGCATTAATGCCCCGTGATTTTCAGGCTGAGTATGACGCTTACCGCAAATGGGCTGTAACCAAAGAACAGGAGCTGGATGAGAAATATCAACCAGATCGAAAAACTACGACGGCCCGATTGTCAGCAATTCAACAAATTGGTGGACCGATTAATATCCCAGAGGGGTCGGGCTATACACAAGAACAGCATCGTGTAATCTCAGGCGCTGTCTATGATCCGTCTTACGGTAAGCTGGAAGACGAACTTGATATAGATCGAAATGCTGGTATCAGGAGGTTGTACCAAAAATTAGGCCACACCCCTGCAGATTTTGATTGGTGGAGTGCAGACGACCCCGAGTGGCAAGACTTACCGTCAGCCGAGCAAGTTGACTCTCTACATGATGTTAGACCGGTCGCAGCAAGACGGACACAGCCTTACTCTTCAGCAATTCGCTGGAGGTCTGAAGATGAACTGAGGGTGCAACGAGGAGTTTCTGAAGGGAAACTCGTCAGTGAGAGATTCGAAGTA
>Ga0209349_1001086_pt1 | contig 13633 bp, 16 predicted proteins | sample ETNvirnome_2_130_FD_184067 | JGI IMG/M metagenome (GOLD analysis project Ga0209349, IMG submission 184067) | Marine viral communities from the Pacific Ocean - ETNP_2_130 (SPAdes) (version 2) | ecosystem: Environmental > Aquatic > Marine > Oceanic | place: Pacific Ocean | collected 2013-06-22
ACTCGCGTAGGAACACAGAGGCGCACCTCTCTAGCATTAGAGAATTCGTATAAGAATGCTCTTGCCGCTAGAAACTTTACTTCTATGCAAGAGATTTTGAATCAGCGTCTTGAGCGTGGTGGTATTTCTCAGGTGGAGCATGGCTTTCAGTCCACAGCCGCAAGACGGATGAAGACTCGTGAATCATGGGAAGCCAGAATAAAGGCTGGTGATTATGACGGTGCGGCAGCGTTGTATTCCCCAAGGGCTGGATATAATGATGTAGAATCAAATCCCCACTTGCTCGATTTAACTGAGACAATGAGGGCAGCGGCTGAGGAGGAGGACACCTTAAAGTTGGCTCATACGATGGCTTTAGCTGGTCAGTTCGATGCAGCCTATAAACTGGTTCACCAACCTCGCCCGGACGGATCTGAGGACCCTGATCTGGTGAACAAAAGAAGGGAAATAGTGGTCCTTGAGCAGGCCCATGTCGATAACAAGCAGCAAATGTTCCAAAGTCTTTTGATGTCGACGATGAGTGATATTCGTCAAGAGCAGGGCATATATGCTAATATGGGGATGGGGGATTACTTTGCGAAAGACGGGAAGGAAAAGACTGAAATACCGTCTGGGTTAACTGGGAGAGTTGAGAATGAGGCGGGTATCAAACAACAGGCTCTAAATCGCTTGTATAACGCAGGATTTCAACAGGAGACAGATCGCTATATCATGGCTCACGATCTGGCGGCAGGATTTAGTGTTCCTCAGGCGATGTTAAATCGCATCGTAAAGTCCATTAATTCAATGGGTGGTCCTGTAAATGAGGACGGCAGTGCAAATGAGTCATTCGATAATAATATCATTGCCAACATGATCGACTCCAAAGCATTAACTCAAGACGAGCGCGAACAACTGGCCAATGATATGTCTGATTGGATCGTATCTAGTTATCCCGGCAGTGAGATAGCCGCTCAAGCTGCTCAGTCTGTGCTGAATGCAGCAGTTGAGAGAGACGCAGACGGTGTTCCGGGTGTCGACTTTCCGACAATACGTCAGAAAGAGAATGCTGAAACAGTGCTAGGCCAAGCGTTGGGCATGGTTGATAAAATGCTTCAGGACGGACTCAATGAAGAAGAGATTAATGCACGTCTTACTGGCGACGGCGAAACACATCTAGGTATCATCGGCGGCCTGCAAAGGCATATCGATGAAGGGATATTGTTTTATGATCAAGATGACATCATCCAACTGGCTATCGAGGATAAGATCGCAGGAGCCTTAGAGAAGCGCGCACAGTCAGCGGAAGAGGTTCGTCTCAGTGCGGCTGAAAGGAGTGCGATTCGACATAGGAAAGCCATGGCTCAACAGCCGGATATGCCGAGCGACCAAAGAGATCCACGAATCGTTTCGGATACGAGAGGTTTTGATGTTGATATGGAGCCCATTTCTGACGAAGGTTGGATCGAAGTTTTCGGCACTGAAATGCCCCCCGGCGAGACTGGCAAACGCTGGAAGGTTCCCAAAACTCTGCGTCCCGCTCCTTTAAGAAGGTAAGAGGTAAACAGCGTGCCGATTGTCAGCTTACAGGATCAAATAGACAAAACTGGTGAGGCTCCGCCCATTGGTGGTATTCCATCGTTGCAGCAGCAGATGGATAAGGCGAATGCCGATCTCAGCCTAACGTTTCTGGATACCTTTCAGCAGCGTCCTCGAGTGCCTTCTCGGTATGTTCCGGGAGCCACAACGCTGGCTCGTCGTCCTCGTCAGGATACCGCAGAGCGGGCGGCTGTGTCTGAGTTCCAGAATACCGCAGGCTTCCTTCACAGCATTGGAGCAGGCGGCGAGCTACAGGAAGCCCTTGAAGATGAGAAGCCGTCTACGATGGCCACTCTCACCACTGGCGTCTTCGACTTCATTCAGGCGGGTAATTTTGCCTCAACTGGCTTGGCGGATGAATTACTTCGTACTGGCTCTTTGGCTGCTGCCTTTACGCAGGGTGCCATTGAGTTCGGTGACGCTTTCTTTGGTATTGAGAACGAAAAAGCCCGTAAGATGGTTTACGGCGACGTCTTAAAGAAACACACAGATATTGATCCTACCACAGCGGCTACGCTCGGCTTTGTGATGGATATCCTACTCGATCCGCTTACGTGGACCGGATTCGGATTAGGCAAAGGGTTGCGCGTCCTGCGCGGGGTTGATGATATCCCTTTGCTTGGGACTTCATTTGAGGCGGGGCGTGTAGCGGAGTCTGCGATCAGGCGCACAAGGCCAGCACTGGCGTTCCGTGAGAAGTTTGTGCCGAAAAGTCTTCTACATGGCCTGTCGAAGGGTGAGGGCGCACAGGAACTGGCTGATGTAATGAACCGCTTGAATCCTGAAGGGTATGATGATACGGGGAGGTTACTTACGGCTACCGAAGTGGCGGAAGGCGGTGAGAAGTATCTGGCCGAACTTATTGAGAAGCAGTCGACTCAAGAAGAGAAATTCCGTCATTTGCGTGAGATGGTAATCGATCTATCTGCCAATATGTCTCGTGATGAGCGAGCCATGATGGGCTCGTATCTGGATCAACCTAAAGTGTTGGAGACGTTCCTGTCTCAGTCTAACATGAGTGAGGAAGCAAAGGTTTTCTTCCGCGAGGCTCAAACAAAATGGAAGGACGTCTTCGATGAATGGTTTACAAGGGAGCAAGAATTAGGGATTCTTTCTCCCACTTCATATCGCTCTAATTATGCATTTGGCACCAAGCCTTTTACGGCGTTGGGGCGTTCTATTTTTGAAACCTTCGCCAGACTCCGATTCGGAGATGCAAGAGCAGCCCGAATTGCAGATGAAGCCGAGCCTGCTGCAAGAATAGTCACCGACACCGGTAAGGCTGCGTTCGCTCAGCGACGTCGTTATCCCACCAACGAATCACGAGCCTTAGACTTATTCCCCACAGAGTTTGATATCGGAATGTTGGGGGCTCGGCGTGGTATGGAGTCTATCCGTAAGACGACGACGGTCAAATTTATGGATACCATCTTGAACGATAAGAGAATCGCCGTTCAGATTGAAGATTCCATCGCTAAGAATGTTCATGACCCGTTGCACGATGAGTTGAAACAGGCTGGTCTGGAGCTTTTCAAGGGACCGAATGGTATCCCCGGCAAAGAGGGTGTGTATTACGCCATTCCTAGAGCCATGAAGGAGCATCTGGACGACGCTAATAAGTTGTTCACTCCAACGACAGACATGCAGCGGTTTATGAGTGGGTTCCGAGAGGTGCAGGGGCTATGGAAAGCCTATGCCCTGATGTCTCCCGGTTACCATCTACGAAATGTGTATTCCAACGTGTTCAATAACTGGCTGGCTGGAGTTAATAACCCCAATAAATACGTTGAGGCGATGGTATTGCAGGTTGGGGACACAGCCAAGTTGCCGCGTCCTGTTAGGGCGATGGCGGAGCATATCCTTGGGGGCCGCAAGACCATCGACGATATGAAGTTCACCATGTCAATCGACAATCGGAAGGTCACCCTGACGGGAACGCAGGTATTAGAGGAGGCGAAAAAGAGAGGGGTAGACGCGGGCGGTCTAATCGGCGCGGACACGGCTCAGTCGATTGAGTACCAAATCATGACAGGGGCCACCGATATCAAGAAAGCCTCTAAGGACATCGTTATCAATGGTCTATCCCATTGGGGTGATCGCGCTGAGCGTATTGACAGCATTGCCAATTTGATCGCTAAGGGTGGAGCCTTAGGTGCAGTGAGTACTGTTGAGAAGGCAAAGCCTCTTGCCGAGTTGTATGATGGGGTTGCCAGAGCGTGGGCATATAGAAACGGCTCCACTCCTGAGGAATTCTATGAAAGGTATCTCAGTGAGTTTCAGCCGGGATTGCCTCATAACGTCAATATGAGAAATCCAGAATCAACTACGCTGTTTCAGACAAGATCTGTTATGCCTCGGGGCCAGTCTCCTAGGGCCAAGGCTGCCAGAGAAGAAGTTCAGGCCGCTAAAGATGAGGTGGATAGAGCGCAGCGTCTTGTTGATGATATTGATATCGATGACTCGCCAAGATTGGAGAAACAACAAGATTTGGAGAAAAAGAAGGATGTTCTGGCAGAAGCACAGGACATATATGACTCCATTCTTAACGATGAAACAAATATTCTGTATCAAGGTGCCGGTGGTGAAGTCCCTGTGTTTTATTCAGCCCTTCGCCATCATCTCTTGGGGGATGCTGTTGAAGATGCCAGTAAATTCCCTCACTTGGCTAAGTACAATCAGCCTATTGTAGGGCAAGCATTTGTTGATAAACAGGGCAAACGTATAGTTCCAGAAAAGAAAGCTTCAGAGATCTTTAAGCGGCTGGAGAAGATGCAACATAAGTCTCCAGCACAGGGAGGTATCCATAAGGATGAATATTATGGAACTGGCCTAAGGTCTTGGCTGAAGGGACTTGGAGACGAAGGAGTTAATGCCGATTCAATTGATGCGTTTTTGAACGACACCCAGATTAAGATTGATATGAGTAACGCCCCCGGAGTTGACGTAACGGGCGGTCGGTTAAGGAGCTTCAGAGATAGGGGAGACGCAGCGCGTGCCAAAGTAGACGAGCTTTTAAATGATCCCAACCCAGATTATAGTGATTATGTACCTATTCCAACGAACGAAGGCTTGGATACCAATGTTGTAAGGTTGATCTCGAAAGAAGATGAAGGCACGTGGTCCCTTATGGCAACGAACCAGTTCGGAGAAGAAATCGAGGAACATATAACGACGAAAGAATTAAGAAAAATGGTTGATGAGGCTTGGGAAATTCCTCAAGCCGATGCTCTTGCTCGAACCGTCCCTCAATATTTTGAATACAGCCTAAAGGGGGGAAGGAATAAGAATTACCGGGAAATCCTGTTTTCTTGGGTTAGGAAAAGGGTTGATTCTAATAACAGATTTAAGGTAGCCAGCAAACATTATGGAGGTGGATACCAAGAGCCTCCTGATGACGTATTTGCATCTATGCGACTGTCTGATATTGAGACAATCAATCCTATAACGGGCGCAAAAGAGAGAACGCTGCTCATTAATGAATTACAGTCAGATTGGTTGCAAGGCAAAAGTTCTGCTGGCACTAGCTTTAGTGATGCCATTGACGATTTCGATATACCCAAAACTTGGGATGATTTTCGAGAGGTTACAGAATTGCCCAAAGCCCGAGATTGGTCAGAGCGAAAGACTTTGGCAGAAGGTGAAGAGGGGTATTTTGTCAGGGAAGTGTCATTCGATTATTCAAAAAACCCCGGACAACTGCGTCGACAGCATGGACACCTCGGCGTCGACGCATGGCCCGGCGACACTCATTACGTTGAATATGTCAAAATAAAAAGAGAGAAAGATCTTTCTAAGCCTTCAAAGCGAAAAAGAAAAAGAACTATTGAGACAGGAGAAGTTCATGATGAAGGCGTTCGCCGTTATACCGCCGTCGCCAGAACCTCTTTCCCCGGCGGGGCCACCCTTGAAGAGGCACAGTCTAAAGCCCTTCGCCAGATCAATGATAGCTTTAGACATGCTTTAAACGAGTATCCAGAGAATCCTTTTGGCAAAACATGGCATACTATTGCTATGAAGCGCATTATGCGTATGGCCTCAGACGAGGGATATGATAGAGTTGCATGGACATCTGATCCTAGAGATATCTATCTGCTGCAATGGAAAAGTCAGGGCATAGATCTTGAACATCTTTCAAGGTCAGACTGGAATAACCTTCCTTTGGTTACTGAGGAATTACAAAAGCAAAGCCCTCAGGCAGCGGCTGCCTTTAAGGCTATAGTTAAGCGTCAGGTAGATCAAAAAAGTAAGACAGGTCTATGGAGGGCTGTCCAAGGAATGTCTGATGATGCTGGGTGGGGGTTGACGCCGGAAACTGTGGGAGTTCGAGGCGGCGGGGAAATGACGGTGGAGCATATTGAGCAATATGCAAAATACCCGGATACGGTAACTAAAGATGTCATAATGGAAGAAGAGGTATCCGAAGAATTGTTTTCTATTGTAGGCCAGATGAAAAACAATCCTGATATGTCGTGGCATCAAGCTGAGGCATCTTCTTATGTGAAAGAACTACTATCGAAGTTATTGAAGCGTAGCGATAGAACATTTGATTATGACTCTATTTCTCTGCATCCGAATTTACAGACTCAGCCTCAACGGGTATTCCAGAGACGAGGCAATGGCAAGATTACTGGCGCGGTGGATCTTGATGGTAGTCCCGTAATTTATGCCGCTGAGGGTTCAAATGAATCCACCTTCCTTCATGAGTTTGCTCATATCGCCAGAAGATTTTTGATGGACGAAGGCGATGAGATGACCCTGAATAGGTGGGCGTTTGGTGATGCCAAGTTTAAGGAGGCGACTGAACTTGGCGGTGACGGTCAGATGAAATGGGGGGTGCCCGAAGAAGAGAAGTTTGCTGAGGCATTTGAGATATACCTGCGTCAGGGGGTGCCTCCTCATGGTGCGGCTCGGGCTATGGAAGCCACTTTCGGGCGCATTAAAGAGGCCATGCAGGATTTGACCGACTTTACGCAGGATTCGGTGAGCTATTCTGATGACATGAAGGAAGTAGTCAGGCGTCTCCTCGGGCGCGGAACAGAGGACGAACCTGAAACGCTGCGTACAATCAATGATATAATGGAAGCTACCAGAACGGCTCCAAAGGAGCCGATAGTGGATAGGGCGAAGAGGTTGGTGGGCGACAACGTCTTCACTAAGACCAATCAGGCTCTTGGCCGGGGTTTCGAGAACAACTCTCGTCTTGCTCACTTCATTCATATGATGGAGAGCGGGACCAACTACACCAGTTTGGAAGACGCCGCTGGGCACTCAGCCAAATCAGTCAAGCGTTTCCTGTTCGACTATTCTGAACTGACCACGTTTGAGCGAGACGTGATGAAGTCAGTTATCCCCTTCTATACATGGATGCGGAAGAACATCCCGCTTCAGTTCCAGATGCTGATTGAAAAGCCTGAGCAGTATTCGAAGATTCCGAAGATGATGCAGGAGATCAATGGGATTGCTGGAGATGCTGAGAGTATCCCGACTCCTGACTATTTTGAGGAGATTAACGCGGTTCGTTTGCCGTGGAACTTCCGTGGTCAGCCTGCGTTCATCGGTCAGGATCTGCCGTTTCAGGATATAAACCGATTGAACCTGAAGGACATGGTGGCGAACATGTCGCCCTTCCTAAAGATCTGGGCGGAGGTGTTACCGGATCGAGGCTTCTCACTGTTCAAGGGCGCACCGATTGAACAGTTTGCTGGCGAGTCTCAGTACGTTGATCTGTTTGGCGAAGCAGTAGAGTTGCCGTGGTCCGAGAAGGCGCAGCATGTCATTGAAACATTCCTGCCTCCAGTGGGCAGGTATGTGACACGACCGGCTCGGAAGATTGCTCAAGGCAAGGGGGAAGAACAGTTCCTGCGCGATCTGGCTGGCCTTTCAGTGACCAGCGTAGACGTGGATGCAGTCGTGCGCGGGAATCGGTTTATGCGTCGGGAGGTGGCGCGAAGGGTGAAGCAGAAGTTTCTGAAGCGGGCAAACCAGCTTGGGCTCGAAGAAGCTCTTCTTCGGACTCGTAAGGATGCACCTCAATAACCGTCTGAGGTTCGTCATCGCGGAATCTTTTGCGGGCAATAAGATCCATTATGTGGGTGTCGTTGGTATAACAAATACCCTCTAAGGCATCCAATACAGTCTTGGCGAGGTTGTCTACATCTGATCGCCATACACGCTTGTCGGTGATGTAAAACCAACAAAGCATAACAACAGGGCCATCGATGGGGTTACGCCATCGGGCCTTGAGAGCATAAAGCGCAATCAACTCCTCGGCTTTTTTGGTTGCGCTCGGAGTAATCGTTCTAATCTTGCCCCCCGTGGTGAACGTCCTCGGTCTTTTCTTAGGGGACGGTTCGCCGGGAACAATGATACGTTGTCCTATCAAGCCTCACCTTTGAGGTTCAAGTTATACCCCTAATATACGGAGGCTGTAATGGATTGGGACAGATGGCCAAACTTCAGTGAAGATGAGATGCGTTGTAGGGAGACTGGCGAACTCGATATGGACGAGTCTTTTATGGATAAACTTCAGTCGCTGCGGTCTATCCTGCGTCGTCCTGTAAAAATCTCATCGGGGTTTCGCTCTGTGAAACACTCTGCTGAAGTCAACAAGGCGAACGGTGGCGGTTCCCATACTCATGGGGTGGCCACTGACATCTCAGTCAGCGGTGGACAGGAAAGATACGAAGTCCTCAAGGCTGCGGTAGAAGCAGGCATGACGGGCATTGGTATTCATAAAGACTTCATCCATGTAGATGGAATGGGCAGCCGCCCTGAGGCTCCTCGCCCCGCTGCATGGCCGTATTAAAGCTCCTCGATCTGCTTAAGAAGTTCCCGTTCATCCTCGGCGGACAGGTAGTCCCAGATATCGATGGACACACGAGCCTGAAAGCGAGGCTTGTAGGTCAACCAAACACTCACGATCTCTGTCTCGATGGGATCGGGGGGCTGTAGGGCGTCACCCTTGTAGCCCTTGGTTACGGTGAAGTCTACGTCAACATCGATCTCTATGGCGGTGGTCATCCGGCCCTTCATTCTCCATCCTCTCATCATAAATGTAATGGGGGTCAGGGGTCAAAAGGCCCCCAACCACTTAGCCCAAGTGTTTGTTCCTCTTTGATTCCCTGACCCCCAATGTAAACCACAGAAGGAAACGACCACTATAAAGCCCTCGGATCTCCCCATTCGTTATCCAAGGGCAATACGTCGCAGCCTTTTCAGGAATTCTCCCCCGATCACCCCTGCCCTTCTGTGGAATTTTATCGTCATCTAATCGAAATCGAAATCGGGCTCTTCGGGTTCCTCTTCGATGTCCTCCTCGACCAACTCCAGCACATGCTGGTGCAGAGAGATGTCGAAGCTATCGATGGCTGGTAGGATGTTCGTCCTTCCAGCGCCGGTCCCGATCCAACATGCCAGCACATCAAGCGAAGGTCCGACGGGTGGCGTGGAGTAGGTTCCGCGACTGGCCCGTTCGTATTCGTACTCTATTTCAACTTCAAGCATTTTGACCCAGCCGTCGGTTTCAGCCGCCAGATCTTCAAGGTCGAGCTTGAGGGTTCGTGACATCATTGTTTAACTCCTTTGCGATCTCAACCGTCATTTGGGCCGCCAGATGTGGTGACCTCATGTTCGTTGTGGGCCTCTTTGGTCCTCTTGATACGTTCCTGCACTTTGGGCAGGATGCGACGAATGTGAGGTAGACCGTATGATTTGTGGGATTGCTCCTGCCATCGCAATGAACCATGAGGGCAGAGGCAGATTGCCTTGTATGCTCTGAATAGATTGGCGCGTTGAGGGTCATCATCATACATCATCAACCACTCTTCGCCCATGTAGACCTGTCGGTCGTCAGGTGGATACACGTAATAGTATACTTCCCCTGAATTTCCACACATAGAGCAGGCATCGGGAGGCGAAGCCCATACCTCAACCTCAGCCCTGCCTTGGAAATAGGGTCGAATCTCTTCAGGAACCGGAACCAACCGTCTGGTGGCACCGGAAAACTCAACGCGACTGCTGGTCTTGTTAGCTATCGACCGCCGCTCTTCCTGATCCAGCAGATTGAGTTGCTTTCTCACATCGGCAGGAGTCGGGAACCACCTTCCAGCAGGCTGGTCATTGTAATCATCAGTGGTGTCGAGGATGTGACGCTTGGCTGCTTCGAGAATTAGCTGGCCGTCAATATCAGAGAAGGCATCGAACAGCACGTCCATATCCACTCGGGACGCCTTCTGTCTTTTGTAAGTGCGAATAAGCAGACTGGTTGCCTCAACCCATCCGTCTGCCGACTTCTGTGAGTGGCCTACTTCAGTCAGATCCTTTGGTAACATCGAGCATCTCGCTGAGTTGGGTTTCCAACTGCATCAATAACTCATGCTTGTCACTCTTGGTCAACTTCAATGACGTGTTGGCCCTGAGAATCAGGTCATCGTATGCATCGGACCCCAGCCGACGTAGCATTAAGGCCGCCATCCCTTCGGGGTAATGGTGTAGTTGACTGTGGCAACCCCTACAGAGAGAGATGCAATTCTCAGGGTCCCACCGTGTTGATTTCTTCGCCCTACTCTTAAAGTGGGCACAGTCAAGCCACTGTTCGCCGAATCTTTTGCGGCAAGACTGGCAGGTATGTTTATCCCTGTGTTTAATGATGCGTCGAAAGACGGCATCCAGTTTTATGTTAAGTGGATTGACCATCGTCCTCGATCAATACAGGTTCAGCGTCGGCGGCTTCCAGTCCGTTGATATGCTCACTGTTGTGGACGTCTTCCCATGCCTCTTCGAGCGTATTCCCGCGACCAACCGCCTTGATGGTAAATTCGTAGGTCTTCATCGTAGTGTCCTCCAATGGAATCAGGCATCTATGCGACGACATTGACGATCTTGCCCGGAACGAGGATGAAGCGTCGAATCTCCCTACTGTCGGGCAGGAATCGCTGGATGTTCTCCATGGCAAGGACCTTGCCCCTAAGATCTTCCTCGGCAATATCGACGGCGACCTCGATATTGCCACGCACCTTCCCATTCACCTGCACGGGTAAGGTGATCGTATGGTTTTCCGGGAATGGCACTTCGGCGTTTGCCTGTTCAATGGCCCAATCGAAATTCGCCAAATAGATTTTCGCTTGGACTACGCTGTCTGTTGAAAACTCATCCGGGAACGTAGCCGGGATTGCTGCCGCACAACAATCCTCTTCGTACCATTGCGGCCCCCAACCCTTCGCCCAGCGGGCCGCCCAATTTTGCAATCTTTGAGGCACTTGTTTGAGGCGTTCCTCTGATATGTAGTAGCCGCCATGACTGGCAGTGTAAACAAATTCGATGCCCTCAGCTACAGGATCAGTGTCGACCACTGCGCCCCAAGGGCTGTACTTCGTCATGTTCGTGCTCCTTTGCGTGGAGGTGCCTATGTGGAACTGGAGGTAAGGATTCTTGGTACGCATAATCTGTCGCTCCGGTGTCGTAGAAGTCTTGCCACACGGCTTGAACAACCTCGTCTGTTGTTACTGTAATACTGGCCCCGTCGAACCAGTCGAGAAACCAGTACTCGGCTTTGTTCAGTGTCGGAGCGTCCGCATAGAACCGCAATTCCGTGCTCGGCCCTCCCCAGCTAAACTGGTAGCGCCAGTAACCGTCGGGTTGATCGTTGAACGTGCCCGGAGCTACATAATCAAACCCCAAACCATACTCGCCTCGCACATCAGCGGCTTTTTGGTCAAGCTCGTCCCGATTCATTAAGAAAAGACCGTCGTGGCCTTCGTCCTTGAGAAACGTACGCAGGTCCGTCGCAGATGCACTGCCCTCATACATGCAATGCAAATCCTGACGCGTTGATTGCCAGCTATCGTCTATACGGTCTTTGCAAGTGGGTTCACTGTTAGCCATTTTAATGTCGAAGCCATGCGGGCAGCAGGCCCCATCGGTCGGATTTGCCGTGAAGAATTTTCAGGACCATCCATCCAATTTGATTGAGGACAGCGGTGCCCACATAGTATCTCCAGTCCATACCCCAGCTTATCCATGCGAGATAAGTGAAGCAGATGTACCTCACCCCGCCGACCAGATGCCACACATCACGAAACAGCGGCAAGGGGCGGTCGTAAAAGGGCATTCGTTCTGACTTGGTATACGCCATATGAGTAGCGGCGACACACCAATCGGTTAGGCAAATAATGAAAGCGGGAATGAGCATCAGATGTCCCACCCTCGTTCCCGTTTATCAGCGCATCCGTTGCAGAATCCGTAGTCTGGACGCAACATAAACATCTGACCACAGCCTTCGCATTTCTTTTCAACATTCTCCTTCTGAACTTGGTGGTAGAAGTCGACCATGTCGGGATCGTCCATTCCTTCCCACACGCCGTAGTTGTCGTCGATGTAAGTTTTCTCAGTCATTTATGCAGCCCCCTATTTTACCCATGTCAAACCATACCGTCTGGTGATTACTGACAATCCAGACGGTGTGATGCCGAGCGACTTGGCAGCTTGATTGCATGAGCGGTATCGCTTCATGAACTTCTGGATCTCTTCCTTGGTATACCTCGGTTTTGTTGGCATTGCATTCCTCTCCTGCCGTGGGGGATATGATGATGTTAAGGCAAGCAATTAGTTAATGTTATTCGGCCTGTTCTATTTCCAGCCATGGCAAATCATCGTTCGCCAGTGTCTCGTCCGCTGCTTCACTAGGACTCATTTCATCGTCCCACATATCCCAAAAGTTAGCGTCGGCTAAATCGTGTACTGATATGCCAAACCGACTGCCGATAATCTTATCTATTTCTGCCATAAATTCTTTCAGCGTACGTCCGTTGCGACGATTGTCATCCATTACGGGGCCTCCGTGATCTCGGTGGTAGCGTTGATTACTTCTATAGTGGAATCAATTTTCTCGATGACATCATGCCACCAAGACAAGCAGTTGTCTCGCGTTCTGATGTCGAAGAAGGACACCACTTGAGGTAATGTTCCGCCTTGCACTGGAGGGGCATAGCGGAGCCGAGAGTCTCCCTGCTTGGTGTTCAGAGCTTTGTACGTTCGATAGCACAACTGACCTTCGTGTCGACGGATTTGAATCCATTCGGATATCGTTTTAGTCATGCCGTCAATGGTTGCCTCGACGAGCACCGAGGTGTATTCCATATCTTTTTTGAGCTTTACCGATCTCAGGGCCAATTCGATATTGTTCTGGATCAGTGAGTCAACTTGCTCCCTCTGTTCCTCCTCTGTTTCAAAGGGGAAAGGCTCTGTTGAAACCGCCGAAGAATACTTCTGAATCTTCTTGAGGTTTCGCTTGATCTTCTTTTTGAGCAGTCTTATCTCCTTTTGGCACTCAACGATCATCATTGGCACTGCTCCTTGTGTGATGTCAGGGAAAGTTCAGCCTCGCAAACTGTTTGAAGTGGAGGTTGGCGGCCTTATCGTAGGCTTTGGCAGCAGATTCCTCATGTAGATGCAGCCCAAGGTGCAACTGTATGCCATTGACTTTGATATAAGCCTGCCAGCGGTTGTTCTTACGGCACACCCCCCGGTATTTGGAGTCTCCAGTGGTCGGAAGTTCTTTGTGCCTTACGGCGTCTCTCAGATGGCATGTGATAAGATTCTGTCTGCGGCAATCAGTCTTATCGCCATTCTTGAAGAACACCACCTCCTCAGGCCACGGCTTTGTCATCTTACCGGCTCTGGTCTGCACCTCCCTGTGCAGCCAGACCGTCTGTCGGGTTTCACCTTTGGCGTAGATATAGCGGCAGTACTTGCCTTTACAACAAACCCACTTGTGTTTGCTCAGAGGCCAATCGGGGTTGCTGACTTTCAGCAACACCGTCTGGCCCTGATTTTTCGCTTCGATTGTTTTCAACTAAACCCTCCCTGAGCCCCCTTAGCTCTCTTACGGTGAACTCACTCATCCATCACATCCTCTTGTGAGTAGATCGGTTTAACCGTGACAGAGATCTCCACTCTGCGTAGGTCTGTTGGATCTGACGTGATGACCTTCGTATCAAAGTGGACATTCGCTTTCTGTCCTTTGGGCCAATCTCCTGAAGCCACCATCCCCGAAATG
>Ga0209349_1001089_pt1 | contig 13616 bp, 10 predicted proteins | sample ETNvirnome_2_130_FD_184067 | JGI IMG/M metagenome (GOLD analysis project Ga0209349, IMG submission 184067) | Marine viral communities from the Pacific Ocean - ETNP_2_130 (SPAdes) (version 2) | ecosystem: Environmental > Aquatic > Marine > Oceanic | place: Pacific Ocean | collected 2013-06-22
AGTATCATCTATCGTAGCAACTAAACCAAATCCTTGAAATCCTGTAGCCATCATACAAGATCCATTGCCAAAAATATCTAACCATCTGAACGGAGATAGTTGCATTAAATCGTATTCTGTTAATGAGAAGTCTGATAGTTCTGACTTTGCAACGCCCTCAAACCCATGACCACAATTAGGACATACTCTTGAGTTAGCTGGAATGATGAAATCACATTCTGGGCATTGTTTCTCAATTCCCATTCCTTCAACGTTCTCTGGAGCGCCGTCTAGGTTTACGTTTTCATCTAAAGCACCATGCGTTAAGATACTGGTTCCGAAATCTAAAACAATGCAATCTTTCTTAATTAATCCCGGATATATCTCTGGGTCAATGATACGCAATCCACGCCCAATCATCTGAACCATTGTAGATTTGTATGAGCATGGCCTAGTGAGAACAATGCACGAAACAGGTGGAGCGTCAAAACCTTCAGTTAAAACAGCTACGTTTATTACAACCTGGACATTACCAAACTCTAAACTCTGCAAAATATCTGCACGTTCATCAGAAGGCGTTTCTCCAGTTACAATTTCTGCATTAATATCATTTGCAACAAACTCATCAAGCAAAGCATTTGCGTGGCGAATAGTGGAGCAAAACACAACGGTTTTTCTATCTGAAGCCTTTTCTAACCACTCTTTGACCACACGCTCATTAATGATGGTGCGGTTCATAATTGCTTCAACTTGCTCCATGTCAAAATCGTTAGCAAGCTTTCGAACTTCTCCCAATTCGCTCTGTACACCAACGTCAATAACGTAGGCAGTAGGCTTTACTAAAAAGCCCTCACGAATTAATGTAGTTAATTCAATCTGATGTGAGCAATTATTAAAGACACTCTTTAACCCTTTTCTATCTCCACGATTAGGAGTGGCTGTAAATCCTACGATCTCAGCGTTGTCATTGTCTTCTCGAATTGCATCAATAATTTTTTGATATGTCGGAGCGGCAGCATGGTGGCTTTCGTCTACAACAACCATATCAAACTTAGGTCTATTGCGTAAGTTTGCATCCCTGGACATTGTTTGAACCATAGAGAAAACAGCTTCTCCATCCCAATGTTTCATTGAGCCGTTCACAACGCTAGTCGTAATGTAGGGATTTACTTTATTAAACTTAACGCTGTTTTGTTCAACCAGTTCATCTCTATGTTGAAGAACTAAAACACGTTTTCCTTTTTTATGTCTCTTGCCAATTAAGGCAGACATCATGATAGTCTTTCCAGCCCCTGTAGGAGCAACAACAATTGTGTTGTTATGTTTATCGAGGGCTGTAGACGCATCTGACACAGCGACCTCTTGATAGGGTCTTAATAACATTTGATTTCCTTACGCTACTGGAAGTTGGGGGGTTAGCGGCTCACGGCCCCCCGATCCGTGTTTCTAGCAGACAACCAAGAGTCCTGCCGCTAGATTATTTATTTGCCCAACTAGGAATAGGACCACCTGATCCTGGTTGTGCTTGTGCCTGTGGCTGGTGCGTAGGTTGTTGCACCTGCGGTGAAGCGTAATTACCCGAAGGAATGAACTCTTTTTGGTTTGGTGTCAACGCTACCATGAGCTTGTTTTGATCATCATAACCATTTGTACCCTTCTTGATACCAACTTTAGCACAGATTTCCATACCAGTCAAAGCGTCCACGCCAGAGATCTGACGACGAGACTGTGCTTCTGGAGACATATCTGCTGGGTCTAAGTTATTTGCGCTCTCAATAATTGATCGCAAAGTGCGTAAACCAATCTCTTTTGCTAATGGAATGCCACTTTCACCCATCTTGTCACCATCAACAAAAATTCTGTCCCAGAACTTACGACGGTCAAACTGACCACCAATAATTGTAAACTCTAGTTCCATCCATTTTGCAGATGAAGTCTGTGATGCTTTAAACCACTGACCATTACCAAACTCTGGGATTGATGTTTCGCCCATCTTTACCAAGATAGTCGCTCTTGCCACTGTGCCAATCGGAATTAGAGTTCTTTCCATTTGACCTGTTTCTGGCTGTACTTCATTTAAGTTAATCATTTTTATTTACCTCTTCTTTAGGAGCTTGTGTTTTAGGATCGACAAAATTCAACGGTCTTTCAGACTGAGGTTTGCCGCTCCCCATTTTAGCGATCAGTTTACCTAAGTGTGGCTCTTCGAGCGCGTCAAGACGACCAGATCTATCCTTTGCTGGATACCCCCAATCATTTAAAGCATGACACACAAAAGCCCTGTAGGGTCCGTTCTCGCCAGTTAAAATAGACATTGTAATCATCTCATCTACAATGCCTGGTAGTTCACGCCCTGTCTTAGAGCCTTCGATTTGTAGAGAATATTGCTTTCGATTATAATCATCTGTTGTTTCATCTAAGATACCAACAAAGATTACATTCTTTTCTCTAATGTGTTGAAGATGTGTTAGCCAAGCCATCATCTCACGACCATGCAGACCATAAGCAGATCTGGTATCTAACTTACCTGTTCGATCTGATCTACTTTCTGGTTGTTGTTGACACCATTGAAAACATAAACGTCCGGCAACTGTGATTGAGTCAATAAACAAAGTATCGTACTTGTTCATCATTTCTTCACGCTCACCATAAATAGACGAAACATAATCAAAGTGTGATTTACCATAAGGCTGATCTTCTGCCAGTGACGGATTAGGACCACCCAAGAAGCACGCAAAATCTCTGCATTCCCCCCAGGTTCTTGGCCTAATCACATCAACAGGCCAACCTTCAATGGCTGCATCTCCAGCTTCGAGGTCAAAGAATAATGTGCTATCATAGTCTAAAGTTCTGGCAAGAGTTGTTTTACCAACTCCGCTAGGACCACATACCACAATCTTATGACCTCGTTTTTCTGCCATACGTTGATCGGCAGTTATAATATTTAAACCCATTCTAGTCCTCCAATTCTACTTTGAAAGAACCAATCTCGGTGGTTCTACAAGTTTGCAATAGATCACGAACATCTGGAGTAGCCGCATTGTATTTGGTTTCCTCCACATGATAAGTAATTTTTGCGTAATGATTTGCATTAACTGGGGACATACTCGTGAAGACTTCTTTCAAAGCCTCCTGGTCCCAAGTAACTTTCTTAGTGACTTTTACTTTAAACTTCATGTTATCAACTAAAACGCTAGTTGTACCAAAGTCCTTTCCAAGTTCACTCAGTTTTTGACGTGCAATTGGTAAGTAAGATTCTGAAAGCTTTTCATCAATCTCTTTTACCTGAGCCTTCAACAAACGAATTTGTTGAGACAGTTCGTCACGACGATTAAACAATTCAATATTTGACATAATCAACCTCTCTTAGTTATTTTAATCTGCTAGAACGTTAAAATATGACCGATTAATTTATTATGTCAACTACTTTTTTTTAGATAAGTATATTTCTATGCCAAGACACGCTTTCATAAGCTTCTTTTTTAGTTTAAATTCAGGGGTTTCTACACCTTTGGCATCTTCAATAATTTCTTCCCAATCACCTTCTGGATTTTGTCTTTTGTATCTAAAGTCGGCTATGTAAGCACAGATCTTTTGACCATTCACCTCCAGATTAAACCTTACTTGCAGCTCTAAATCTTTTACAGTTTTGGCGCGTTCAAGGGATTTTAGGTACAAATATCGTTCTGATTCCCACTTAGAATCAAATTTAATATTATTGATAATAACTTTTTTATTACCATATTTGGGTCTTGACCCAAGCCTTCTGGGATTATATGTTGTTCTTGCTAACATTATTGGGAAGGAACCTCCATGCCAAACCCCGGAAAATATAAATCAGTAGGACTAAACCTTGAAGCTTATGGTAAGCTAGTATTCATAGCAGATCAAGAGGATCGCGCTATAGGGCGTCAATTGTCTCGCATGATAGACCAGGAATACAATAGAGTATCTGCAGCTACAGGGCAGCAAATGACTAGAACTGAGACTGTAAGAACACCAGTCGGTAGCGGTCTAGGTGGCTATGCTGTAATTGAAGACTAAAGAAGATCGGCGCTTCCAAGCCCACCAAGTAAGCTCGAAGCTACTGCTGGGTTTTGCGCCGCTCTTTGTCTTATAGCGGATCTAGCTGCCTTGTCTGCATCAAAAATTAATGAACTATTTTGATTCGTAGGAATATTTGGAATAACTCCAGGAGTTACGTTTGGCACAGGTGTTGGCGTTCTTCTCTGTGAGACTTGTTTTGGTTGTAATGCGTTATTGATAAGAGCCTTTGCTTGATTAGCTGTGCTTGTAGCAGCTTCATCTAATAACTGTGCGCTTGATTGAGAAATAGAACTACCCATTAATTGAGATATTATATCACCTGTAAGCCTTGCTCTTCCAGAAACACTATTTTCTCTTTTAACCATTGCTTTATGTTGTCTGTTAAAGTTTTTATAAAATGCGTTTGAGGAAAATACTCTACCCATAATGGTAAATCTAGCTAAAGCACCTAAGTTTTGTAATGGACTTGCGGCAATATTTGCAGCTATCAAATCCCCACCTTCAGCAGATTTTGAATTAAATTTAAGAACTCTACCAAACTTTGCCATTTCTTCAGCCATTTCACCGCCGAAAATAGTTTCTAATTTTTTGTTATTAGAGGCATCTTCTATTCTATTTGCAAAAAGTTTAAATTGTTTTGGTTCTAATAAAAAATTATCTCCAAAATCTGATATTAAATCATCCATATATGCTTGTCTTATTTTGGCAAGAGTCTCTGCACCTTCTGCGGTTGATTCATCAAACAAACTCATAACCTTTGATATATCACTTGTTGAGGTATTTTTGTTTGCTATAAATCCTGCGGCTTCTGCTGGGTCTACATTACCATCTTGAAGTTTTCTAAATAATCTGTTTTTTTCAAAAACAGAAACTTCCTGGTGTTTATTTTTTAAAGCTTTTAAAAGATTAACACCATCATCTGTAGTGCCAGTAAAACCAGCAGCTATTGCATCATCTACAACATCATCACTTAAATTTGATAGGGACAAGGAGTCTAATTGTTCTGCCAATCTCCTGACCTCTCCTACTTTAGAGCCAAACAACTCATCTGCTGTTGTACCTAAATCATCAAATTTTTTCTTAAATATTGTTCCTTTAAATTTATTTGGTTTTGCAGGGTTCATAGAATCTTGTAAAGTTTTTCTTATCCATTCCCCAGCCATTCGAGATCTTAAATCTTCGTAAGGACTTGCAATACCAGCTTTAGAAGATTGTTCGTCTAAAACATTTTTAACACTTTGCAATAACTTTGGATTGTCACCTTTAATTAACCGTTCCATAGTTTTTGCGGGATTTATATCTCTTCCTAGCCTAACGCTAGAAGCTATTTCTTTTACAATTGCATGATTTTCTAAAGCATCAAATTGCTTCATTCCTTCAGCAAAAATTCTTCTAGCATCTTTTAATGAATCAGAAGCATCTAACATGGCCTTTCTTGATCCTGGGCCTGCTCCACCCGCGCTAACTTTAAATGCTCCTGAAGAAAGGGACTCTAAATTACTTCTTCCTAGAATATTATCTATTTCATCTATAAATTGACTGGTGAATTTAACAACTCCTTGTTCACCTCCATTCATAAGTCTTATGTCACTTAAACTTTTTCTAGCTTTATAAAGTTGACCAAAAGAAGATTTTGGTCCAAATCCTTGAACAGCTTGCAAAATTTCTTTTTCTAAACTTTGACTTGTTCCACCCACAATGTTCTTATAATTAGGAACCTGTTTTTTTGCTAAAGCAGAAAGTTTGGCTGTTGGTATAATCTGAGCAGTTCCAGCAGAGGTATTTACTAATTTATCTACTTTTGCAAAATTTGCTTCGGCAATATCGTCAAAACTTTTAAACGCTGTCGTTAATGCACTCATAACAGCGTCGTCTATTGCGCCATCTTTTTGTGCAGCCTTACCAACTTGAGTAGCTAAGTCATCCATATGAGCTAAAATTTTTGTTTGTAAATCTTTATGTTCGGTTAAAAGTTTTTTATTGCCATCTTTAGCTGCTTGTTGCAAAACCGAACCAAGTGCATCTACATCATCAATATTTACACCTGAAGAATTTTTAAATTTTTCTATTTGAGCGATTATGGAATCATTATTCTTTTTTAATCTAGGAGAAGTTTTAAATATTTTTTCACTAATTGCTTGTTGTCTTGCAAGCACAGATGGTGCGCCCATAAGATTTAAAGCAGGATCTATACCCAAATCTCTTGATTCTTGAATTATTTTTATTTGTTCATCAGTTAATTTTGGCTTTAATCCTCTTGCTACTGTACCAATACCTTTAAACAATAACTGACCTGCTCCTTCACCAAGACCACTAATGAGAGCTTCTTTTGCAGTTTGTTTTGCTATTTCTCCAGCAGTTTGTGTTGATACACCTGCTATGGATTCCCCAGCTTCTTCAAATAAATTTCCTAACCCACCTCCGGCAAAAGCACCAAGTACAGCTCCGACAACTGGAATTGGTATTGCAATTTGACCCGCAATAGCACCGCTAACAGCGCCACCAACTTCTGGGGCTATTCCAGCTAAATCAGCAATATCATATTTACTAAATCCAGATTCATCAATCATAATGGGTTTATCTGTTTCAACGCCAAACATTTTTGCGCCTGAAGTGGTTAAAGCAATATTACCTCTGTTGTCTAAAGTATAATCTTCTTTACCTAACCCATATTTTTCCAATACTTTTTGTTTTTCATCAAAAGTATCTACAGTTCCTAAAGCCGCTCGAAACCCTGCATCCTGAATACCTGTAGTTGTGTCAAAATTTTGATTTGAAGTTTCACTCGTAATACTAGGTCTTTTTTTAGTTAACAGTATTCTGTTTATTTTAAGAGATTCTTCTATGCTAGGTTGATCTCCAGCGATTTTAAAATTAATTGGTCCAGAATTTGATTGTACAGATATTGTTCCCATTTTTAGTAACCTATTTAGTTAAATCATATGTTTCTGTACCATCTACCACATTTGATGAAATTGATGTTACACCTTGTAGGGCATTTTGAATAGCCTCTACAGCCTCTGCATGAAGATAATTATTTTTTTGATTAGAAGTAGAATAACTTTTAGGAGACAACATATTAGTTATTACTGGGTCTAATGTATCTAGTGAATCTGAAAATAATCTTTCTAATTCATTTAAGGAACCTATAGCTTCATTTGGATTTTTAAATGGTTGATATTTACCAGATGATTCATCAATAACTTTCCAATCAACATTAGAAATACCATTACCAGTTTCTTGAGAAATAAATCTTTTAAATCTAAGTAATAATGCTCTTCTAATAATTTCAGCACTAGATTCTAATGATATTCCTTTAAATTCAGGATGAATTTTTTCACCAGCTTCTGTAAATAATTCTTTGGGATCACCTATTCCCATAGACGATAAAACACCTTGCGCTCTTTCTAAGAACATAGCGCCAGTAAATCCTCCAACTCCTAATTCTGAACTTTGCATTAAATCATTTATTGCTCTCATTTGATTAATAGCCTCAAGACCTTCTAAACTTCTTCTATATGCTTGAGCTATTTTGACACTATCTGTTGGAGCGTCAAGATAAACAGATCTTCCAGTATCTTTATCAATACCTTTTCTAATTTTTATTGCCTTACCGCCTATATTAATTTCTGTATTATACGGAGAATCTGGAACTTCAAATCCTTTTTCTCTAGCTTCCAATTCTGCTTCGAAATTTTTAAGATATATGTCTCTTGCAAATGCAGCGTTAGAGGCCGCTACAGCTGCACTAGCATCTCTTTCACTTTTAACTCTTTCTAAAGCGTATTTACCTGCTGCTACTTTTTCAGCTTTAGCTGTAGCTTTAGCTTTAGTAAGTTCTGGGAGTGCTGCTTCTCCAGCCTTTCCAACTTCAGAAAGCATCTTGCCTACATTAAATTCTTTACCAGCTTTATTTTGCATTAAGCTAAGACCTAAAGCCATAAGAGCCGCACTCTTATCAACTTTGCCACTTGAGTCAAGACCAGTAGCTTCATAGAATTCTTTCTTGTATTTTTCTAAAAGATCTTCTTTTGTTTCTGGCGTTACCGTATCACCCTTAGCCTTACCTGTGTCTAACAAAGCTTCTTCAAAGGTATTAAGAAAATTTGTGTCCATCATTTCACCAGGCTTTGGCTTGCCTTCACCTGTAAAGAATTTTTCTTCTTTCACTGGTGCATCACCTCTTCCAAACTTCTCGAATGCTGGAGTTGCGCCAATTATAGCCTCTTGTACCGCTTGAGCATTTGATAATCCCGCAGGACTTGGCATACCCATCATTGCTTCTTCTGTACTCATTTCCTGCTCAACACCACCTTCAAAACCAGCGGTAGGCACTAACGCCATTAATTGCTCATTAAGATCAGAATCATTTATTATTTCTGGAAATTTATAAAATCCTTGACCATAATCTTCACCATAGGATTTTCCTTTTTCATAAAAATCATCAGCCGCCTCTTTAAAATCGGCAGATAATTCTGGAAAATTAAACAAGGCAGAAGTAAAGCCAGCTGCATCCATAAGACCGCCTTGCCCATATTGGCCTAATGCAGCGGCTTGACCAAGAAGAGATTTTGGAGAAATTGTACCAAGACCTTTTCTAACTGGTGCCAGATTTTCTGCTTGTTTTTTCGCGGCATCAATATAATTTGGGTCTTCAGCTGCTTTAAGTAGCTCGTCGTAAGAAAGTGCCATTTAATTACTCCATCTATGCTTGGTTTAGCCCTTGAAGCGTAGTATAAGCTCCAATTCCAGCTAAAAACGGATTCGTTTGAGCAACTGGAGATGTTTGATATTGATTGTACATACTAGCAGAAGGTGTGCCAGATAGCGCACTGTAAGCATAATTGTAAGGCATTAGAGCTTGTTGTGTGTTTCTCATGCCCTCTTGTCTACCAATATCTATTCCTTGCTGTCTGTAATCTCTTCTACCCATTCCCAGTGAACCCATCATAGCGATGTCTGCTGGTGCAAGTTTTGAGTACGCAGTGCCAATATCAGCTCCTCTAGCAGCAAGATTACCGTATCTACCACCCATTTCACCCTGAGCAGAGCCAACAGCGCCTAGAGTCTGTCCTAGACCGCCATATAAGCGTCCTGCTTCTAAGTTGCGCTTCTTTTCATCTTCAGCTGCTTTAGCCTGTGCCTGTGCGCTAGAAAGACCCATAGTTCTGTACATATCAGCCGCTTGTTGCAATCTTTTTTGACCGCTTTCAAACGCTGTTTGTCGAGCTTTATTTTCTGCATCAGTTATACCAGCTCCAAGTTGTCCTGCCGATAGATCTCTTTTCCTTGCGCCTTCAAATGCTGAAGTTTCAAGCCTAGCACCTTCTGCGCCTAATTTACCAGTTAGTCCTGCCGCTTCTAATGCTCTTCTTCTTGATGCTTCGTCTGCTGACATTGCAGATGATAACGATTGCGAATAACCGCTTGATAACAAGTCAGCTATGGTTTTATTTTTTGCATCTTGAATATTTTTAGCAGTTTCTGCAGCTTGAACGCCTGTTCGAGAACCACCAAACGCTCCAGCGCCAATTGCACTAGCGTTCATTTTGTTCAGGGCTTGCTCACCTTGTTTATTGATCTCCTTCATAGCTTGATCAATAACCTGTTGTTTATAAGGGTCCATGAAAGATGTGACTGCTTGAGAGGGATCAAACTTACCAAGACCTTGTTTTGCTGTTTCTAAAGAAGGGTCAATCCTTCTGTCATATGTTTGTCTAGCGGCAAAATCACCTTGACCGCTTTGAATCGCTCTTATTGCATCCTCATAAGAATCTACAGGAGGTTTATATGTTTCAGAACCTAAATCAGCCCTTAACTTTGCACCGCCAAGTTCAGTATCATACATTCCTTTAGCACCAACAGCACCTGTTCCACTGTCAAGATATCTTTGAGCATCTGGGAAATAAGTTTTTGCCTGGCTTAATGTGTCTAGTCCAGCTGCAATACCAGATCCAGCTTCTTGTAAGTACCTTGGTTTTCCGGATGCGTCTAAGAAATATGGTTGATAGCGATTAACATACGCCTGTCTTTCCTCTGGCGTATCAAACATCCCATAAGCTGCTTGCTCAAGTGGATCTAATGCTGCTTGCTTGTATTCTGGTATGGTAAATAAGTCAGGATACTGAGAAGCATCTATCAAACCGCCAGTGTAGGTTACGTTACCTTCGTCATCTGTACTAGGTCTACCAAATATTTGATCTAATAAAAGCTGTTCACGTTGTTCAATGTATTCTGGACGACGATTTGTTGTTTGGACTGTAGTTGTTTCAGCCATTATGCAATTCCTTCCAGATTATCTTGCAGAGCATACGCTCTTTCTATACCTTTTTTCTGATTGCCGCCACCTAATCCTTTTATAGCGTCTTGAGTTAAAACAAACTCTCCTGCCATAAGCATAGCAGGTACATCATCTTTAGTTCCTGATCCTTCACTTGGCATTATTCCGCCAGTTCTTCTTGGAAAGTATTCTGGAACTGGGCCGCCTTTTTCCGCTCTCATCATAGGAGCTGAAACTCTTACATTACCATGACCAAACGGTCTGTTAGCTTCTGCCCCCGTTGCGTCTGTTTCTTCTTTATCAAACATAGATAGACCTTGAGCGCCAAGGCCAAACAATAATGCTTCTCCAGCAGGAGTGTTCAAAATATTACCTAAAACATTACCTTCTTTTCCAATACTTGGAAATATTTTAGAAAGAATACTTCCAGCACCCATTAAATCATCTCTAAATTTAATGTCGCCCCCTGTCTTGGCTGCAGTTTTAGCAATCTCAGAAAGACCTTTTTGCCCTCTATCTTCTGCTAAATAACCTCCATAAGGTTGTTTCGCACTAGCGCCAATAATACCAGAAGTTATGTCATCTGTGCCTAAGCCAAATGAATCTGCCAAAGAACCACCACCTAAAGTATTTATGCCACCACCTAAGATGCCACTAAGCAAAGTACCTCGAAGGGTTGGTTTTTGACCTGATATTAAACTACCAGCAATATTAGTAAGAGCGGCTTGACCCGCAGCGCTTCCTAAAATTGGTTTAATAAAAGTAAGTAATTCAGTAAAGAAAAATTCTGGCTGACCAGTCATTGGGTTTATACTGTTATCTGAACTACCAACTTTATATCTTTTAGGATTCCCACCCATATCCATGATAGCAGCGTTAATCCCAGCATTTAGCTCAGGACGATTATTAAGAACCTGCCGTGGAACTACCATTTCGCCTGGAGAAACGTGCGCTAACTGCGTATCTCCGTTTCTTCCCATAGCTGCCATATTTTGCATCATATCAATCTCATTAGCTAATTATATACACTTTAACAAAACTTTTACAACATTACTAGCATTATGTGCTAACTGTTACTGAACCAACCGCTCCTGTCGCTTGAAAACCTCTTACATAAGGAGAATACTCTACAGGAACTCTTAAAGCTCCCCCATGATTAAATACACCTCCATCCTCCAAACCAGAGTCATCAGTTTGAAGGGCTGTAAATACAGTAAAGGTGTTTCTGCCTTCTCCAGCATTTTGAATTTGGATTAGATATGTTGAGTAAGTCCTTATAACTTCATCAAAATATCGCCTTTCGTATTGCTCTGGTGCTATGGGCAGGTAAGGTAAGTTTAAATTTCTTGACATTAACGCCTCCCATCAAGTCGCATATCGACTCTTGGCGTACCTAACCTCCACGTCACCCCTTCATCGTCACTTTCTATTCTGAAAGCAAATGATCTTCCCCTAAGCCTTAAATATATTTGATCAGTAAATTGTTCTACTGGCACTGTTGCGCTTTGAGAAACGGAGTTTGCATTGTTTTGCAAATAGTTACCACCTGGGAAGTTTCTTGTTTTTAAAGTAACTGTAGCTGCAGGAGTTGCAGCCGTAGAGTTTCTAAACGTTAAATCTGGTATTAATTTTTTCATAAAGACAAAACGATCACCATCGCCCATATCTATCTGACTGCTTTCTATGTAAGCGCTAATAGCGCTACTAGGAGAGCTACTACCATCATCAAACCCAACTTCATGTGAATATAAGAAATGATCCGTTCCAGCAGCTATAGGATCGCTCTCAACGCCTCTATCTAGCCATACTGTCCTAGATAGCGTTCCATAATACCAAATCTGTTGCTGATAGTTATAAACAACGTAACGATCACATTCAGAGCTACTTGCAGATGGATAGAGCCACATTATCTCTGCAAATGCTGTATTTGTAGATGCAGTAACTTTTTCTAACTGACCATTGTTTATATCGTTAAATACATAATCCCTTACAGAACAAGGCAACCGCTGAACGGCGCCACTGTATACATAAAACTCTTCTGCACCCATCCAGTAAACACTATCTTCAACCGCTATTGAAGCCAATGGTCCAGCTATTGTTATGTTTTCAGATATAGAATTAATGCCAAAAGTAAATGGTGGTCCTAAATACTGCATTGCGTGTAAAGAAACATCAGTAAAAACAAGGACTTGTTGTCTAGTTTCAACAGCAGTTACAATTTTTGATCCAGAACCAATTCTTAAATCACCCGCAGTATTTGTAACAAGAGAGTTCCAAACAAGAACATTTTCTTGATCTGAAAATCTAATTAACAATGGATCTTGCACGCCAGCATTTGTTTCGCTGTCACATCCAAAAGCAATAACGTGCCTATCTTTATCAGAAACTAATACTTGTTTTGCGATAGTCGGTGCTGAAACTGAATTGGTAAGGTCACTTATTGCAACGGCTCTTGTGGAGGTGCCATTCGTTTTGTCCCAATAGAAAATACCAGCATCTCTAACATTAATAATTAAGTCTTCACCAAAGTTATCATGGCTCCAAATTCTTAAAGTAGAACCAGATACAATCAGAGAAGAAGAAGAGTTCCAAGTACCACGACCCCAAGTCCCTGCGCTCCAACCTGTTCCAGTTATAGTTGTATCAAGACCAGTGTTAATTTGATAAGCAGCAACGACAGAGCCACCTCCATTGCTACTATCACTTGTATTTGAAAATACATATGTAGGTTCTAATCCATTGGTTGTGGTAATATCACCAATAGTTGCTACTTCTCTTACCTCAATTTGATATGTGTTATCGTTTACAATATCTGTAATTTGATATTCTTGGTTTAAAACAGCTGCTGTTACTAACCCACCCAAGCTTGCAGCACCTGAAAACGTAACAAAATCATTTACTAAAGCACCATGACCAGTTTCACTAACTGTTATAGTTGCACAACCAACAGACGCACCAGAGCTATGTGCTGCTGCTGCTGTGCTGTTTAAACCTCTTACACAACCAATTAAATCATTACTTGACACAGCTGCGTAAGTTATTATCTCACTATCTATTTTTATTCTACCAGACGCTGGAAAGCCTGTAGAGCTTGTTAATGGAATGGTAGTATCTACTGCTGTAACTGAAGCGCTTAAGGTATTTGCTTTAGTGGCAAAAGTAGCGTCACCAGCAGAGGTTGTTAATCTTATAGGTGTTATGTCGTAGTAAGCACCACCTTCATTAATATAATATTTTAAATGCGTGCCAACGCCTAAGTAAGCACTACTATCTAAAGCGACCCAAGGATGTAATGCTCTACAAGTTCCTA
>Ga0209349_1001092_pt1 | contig 13607 bp, 8 predicted proteins | sample ETNvirnome_2_130_FD_184067 | JGI IMG/M metagenome (GOLD analysis project Ga0209349, IMG submission 184067) | Marine viral communities from the Pacific Ocean - ETNP_2_130 (SPAdes) (version 2) | ecosystem: Environmental > Aquatic > Marine > Oceanic | place: Pacific Ocean | collected 2013-06-22
GCGTATTCTACCTATCTCAAAGGACTTCAGATAGGCTCGAAATCTTCTCTGCGAACTCTCCAGCCTCTCTTTCAAAAAATCGGGGCAAACCTCTGCTAATGTGAATCCATTACACCAAAGCCACGCATATTCAACAGCGGGATTCGTAATGGATCCGGTGTATCTCCACGTCTTTGTCAGTTCGGCGGGGAAGTCTTTAAAATAGAGCGTACCGCCCGCATAGACCCCCACACACTCTGTTTTGTCGTCTAAAGTTTGAAAAAGCAATTAGTATTCCTGGGGCACGCGGCTGTCTTGGGCTGTCACTGTTTGAAGTTCTTCTTCATTAGAAATAGCATTTAGTCGTCTTCTAATATAACTCACGGAACCATTATAGTCAAATGGTTTATTGAGAATTCTTTCAAAGGAGTTAAGACAGTTGGTTAAACCGTTCGCTTTGTATAATTCAATACAATCATCAATCATCAGATTTTTTTGATTATTGGTGAATTGTGATTCTTCTTCAATAAATCTAATTTTAAAATATGTTCTCAAAAAGTGCTGTTCTGAATATTTTATAAAAAAGGCGCCTTGTGAATAAGAAGTTGGAATAACTTTTTTACGAATCGTTCTTGTCCCACACTCTTCTGACACATAAAAGCTCCTTAATTTAATTTTATTATACAAACTCAGAAGATTATTTTTGAAATTTTTATAATATTCTAAATGGACAAATTTATACGAACTATCAATAATTTCATCGGTTGAATTAAAGTTATATTTTTCTGCGTAATCCAACATGGGCGAGCGTGTTGGCTCCGATCCAATATCTGCTATTAAGCGCCATGGCGCCGCTTGATCAATCATAAAGCCATAAGAAGCGCATGCGCTGAGATAGAATTCAAAATTATTGCTATTATAAAACCTGACAATTTTCTCATAATCATTTGAAAAGTTAGCATCTGCAATCTCTATAACCAATCCTGAACAATTGACTGGACACCTCCTGCCTTTAATAAACCCTGTCTTGGTAAGAGGATTATTTTTAGCACTTTTTGATAACATTGGCATCAAATGCTTCAAAAACTCATCGTAATTTTTAACCTTTATTTTATTTTTTCTGAATTGCTTAACAATCGTATCGAAATAAGTTAATCGATAAGCATCATAAAGTTTTTTTGGATTTTGATATGATTTATAAACCTTTGGCGTACTTAAAAATTCATCCGTAGTGTCGATTTTGCCTAAAAAGACGGCCTTTTCAAATTGTTGTGCCAAGTCGTTAAAAGCATCTACCACAAAATTAAGTGCGGAGGCGCCTTCTTCTTTCGCCAGCTTGGGACTAAATTTTTTAATCTTTGGAAGAGTAGTTGTCCTGCTTCCCTCACTCAATAAATTGTGGACATGAGAAGAAACACCTGCCACTCCATAAAGTTCTTCACAATTTGGATAACAACCGCTTTCCGCTGCTTGAACTACCCCCTTTATTATTTGATGCCTGTGTTTAATTCTTGGTTCATCCGGATGTGCGGCTTCCGCAGCCCAGCCGTTTCCATTAATATCAATCTGATATTTATGTAAATGAGCAGCATTAACAGAAGTGATTCCGGCTGTTTCATCAACAAGGGGAGTGTTATCTATCTCCATTGGTACAAACAGGCGATTTACTCTTCCATATAAATATTTTTCACCAAAATGGAAATCAATAAGATTCGGATAGTGATCCATCCCGAGCACATCCCACTGCGAACGACCTGAAAGCCACTTATACATTGATCTTTTTCCAAACAGCTTCTTTGCGCCTTCTTTGTTGTTTTCTGCATAAAATTTTGACATTTTTTAATCTTCCTATTATACCAATATTAGCTGAGTAGCTTTTCTATCAATCCTGGCTCTTCCTTTGTAGCAGTACACTTCGCTGGACTTTCTTTTGGTTCTTCATCTACTTCTGCTTCTGCTGTTGTAGATGACGGATCCCTTGTAATTGCGCCGCCCGTGTCTGCCACCCACTTTGCTGTAATTTTTGACTCCGCTTTTCCTGGTCCAAAACTGTGTTCAGAGCGAATTATCATATGATAGCCCCCGATGCCAAACTTTGTTAAATCAAGAGTGCTGCTTGGCGAAAAGCCGCGGGGTTCAACATATATATACGATCCAGGCCATGCATTCACATTAGCGTATGTATCTATATTAACATCGTACACATATCTTAATTGTTCCAATCCTTGATACCCCTCTTTTTCAAAACGATATTCTGTAAGACCCGGAGAATCTGTTTTACTAAGATTAATTGTCTTTACAATGCCCCTATCTCTTCCTATGGAATAGTGAAAAACGCCCCTACCCTCATCAGCTTTTCTATTACCCTGCATTGCCTCAGAGGGCTGAACCCTCCCGGCAAAATAAGTCAAAAAATTATTTTCTCGGTCTGCGCCAGGATTGCTAACGGGCAGTCCGCGCTCACCAGAAACATTTAATATTGGTTGGTTAGTCCAATTATTAAGATTCAAGCGCGAGCCCACTGCTACTCCTCCTGATTTATTTGCGCCCACAATCGCAGCAGTAATGTCATCATAACTTTTGTGAGTGCGGTATGAGGTGATTGCTGTTTGCTGTACTCTTGCTTTCTGTTTGGTCGTTCCCTCGAAACAAGTATCATTATTTAAAAAGTTTTTTACAAGTTCGTTAAAAAGATCATTCGTGAATTTGCTTAAAGTGTACGCCGCTTCTTTTTTTTTGAGCATCTTTTTTGTAAGCCATTCTTGAAAATATCTAATAGAAACCGGTATATCTCCGAGATTAACTTGACTAACAATCGTCTGATTGCTTGGTTCAACAATCTCCAAGGGACCAAGTAAAAGTCTAAATTTTTTAAATTGTTCATGAAATTTAGCGATATCGGACTTTTCTTGTGAAAGTGCGCTAGCATCACTAATTTCTACTTCCTCCAAAGCAGCCGACAATCCTTTAGATCCAAGGTTTTGTTCTATTCCTTGTAAAATAATATCAAGCAAATCACTAACGTAGAAAAAGCCAACGTTTGTGTTTTTATCTAGCTCTTCCGCTTCTTTTGGAACCCCGTCCTCTTCCTCGTCGCTAAAGGCGCTTTCAATGTCGCCCGTTAATTCTGCTTCTAGTGCAGCTATCCTTTGATCGTTGGATGCCCATGCTGCTGGTTCGTCATCTGGCGTTCTAAGATTATAATAAGGTCCCAAGCTATTAAATTTAAAAATATCGTCATTTGGTATTGAAACAAAATATATTTTGCTTTCTTCCGAATCGACCCCCAATAACTTCGCTATCAAATTTTTTAAACTATTTTGTTTATCTTGAACAAGGATATTGTCTTCTTGCATCTGTTTCTTCAGTTCGGCAACTTCCTCTGCCTTACAATCTTTATTGTATTCTTTTAGTTTTAATTTTCTTTCAATGCTGCGAGCCATGGCGCCAGGATTATTAAAAATGTTAAAATTTGGTTGATCAAAAAAGTCCTCGACATACGCCAAGTAATTAAGAACAAATTGAACTCGACCGTATTCATCAATATTGAATTCATGAACTGTGGGGGTGAGATTCAGAGTAATAAAGGAGTCATATATTGCATCTCGCAAATCGTTTTTCTTAACATCACTATCCGTTGTCCAGTTACCAAAAGAATCTAAATTTCCAATTGGATCTGCCCAGCCCACAACTGCCTTTAATCTAAAGTTTAATTTTGAAAGATTATCTATCGCGACCCCGGTAATGTTAGGATTATATCTTTCTGCTATCTCAACAGTTTTATTGCCCCCTGTTTTAAGTGCCAATTCGATATATTTATAAACTCCAGAACCATCTGTTGCCTCTCTATCTCTCAATAATTCTTCGAAGCTATTAGCAAAAAGAGTTAACTTTGCTTTAATAGATTTCTTAATTGCAAAAGGGTTATCTGCTTCATAAGAAAATGTAAAATCCTGAATTCCGACACCATGACCCCTTGATCCTTTATTGTTAAAAAAATCGGTCACGTCTCTTGGTGTCAAATAAGAATCAAAAGTAATCTCTTGTTCAACCCCGGCACTTCCTGTGCCCGCTTGTGTAACCTTAAAAAGACGAATCATCGGCTGGAGGTGGGCAATGTCTTTTGTCTCCATATTAAAAAATGCCGCTTGATTCGGATGCTGGGTTAGCTTGTTAACAAAACCAAATGCATTTCCGTCAAGCAGCAAAGACGCATTGCCGCTATTTTCATAGGCTCCCTCTCCATAATATGGGAGCGGCTTTTTGCCGGCAATCTTATCTCTTTGTCTTTTCTTTTCTGCCAATAAAGCTATATTTGCTAGCAAAAAACACTGTTCCTGAAATTCGACTGTTTTTGCTTCTTCGTTTTCTTCTTGGCTTTCTTCGTCGTCATCCGAGGAGAGCGCGCTCTTGAGGCGGTCGAATTGGTTGCCAAGCCAGCCGCTCTCTTCTTCTTGGACTGCCGCATGGTCTAAGCCACTTTTTTTTACATCATCTGCCATTATTTAAGCTTCCAACAGTTTTAGTACTTTTTCAATATTCAGTGGGATGTATAGGGTATTGCCGGGAGATATGTGTGCTTCTGTGGGGTATCCATTATACCACGCAAGAACCCACCAAAGTCTTTCATCGCCATAATATTGGTGCGCTAATTTATAAAGTCGATCACCATATTTCCAAGTATATGCAGTTCTCTGTAAACTGGCGCGCTGGGCAACAGTTAAGTTGTGAAGTTTTGGGGTAGCGAAATGATCAATTGATTTTAGATTCCTAGACTTCCGTAGAGGTTCATAATATTCGCTTGAGTTGCCCAAAATTTTTGTTTTATTATATCTTGACATAATTTAAATATCACCTAATCCGCGTTTTCTACGCGTGACGCCATGGCATCATATCTTACTTGCTGCAACCAATTTAGATCTTCGGATGTTGCGCGTCGGGTGGAAGTCGTTGTTACTACATTGATCACATCTGCCTGTTCATCAGCAACGACTGCATCTGGGGGTGGATCAGTCGGATCTGCGCCGGAGGCTAATTCGAGATCCGTTTGAAGTGGCGTTGGAGCGATTGACGATGCGGGATACACGTCTATTTCAGATAATCGCACGCCATATGGAAATGCTTTTTCTGAAAACTTATTTTCTTTATCCCATCCGAGTGCGTGTTCATGAATTACATTAAAATCTAAATTAATATCAAGCAATTTTGGAAGTATGATATTTTGCCCCCTATCAATAACGCCATCTTCTCCCTCAAGGTTGTGGTTAACTGCCATATTGGAAATAGTCCCAAGAAGACCAGTTCCCGCATCAACATCCGAAGTATAATTTTCATATGCCACAACTGGATCCCAACGGTCTTCGCCAGATTCAGCTTTACCTTCGTTCAGCTTTCTTCCCAGGTTCATAACCTTAAGTCGAACAAGCGGAGACTGAGAAATTGTTTGAGCTTCTTGAACATTGGCATACGTAGGATATAAAAATTGTGTTATTGCTTGGACCTTTCCTAAATTTTCATAGGCTTCTCCTTGTGTGGCAGCAGGAATTTTAAATGCCAAGGTAATTTTTCGTGTTGTTTGCTTAAACATATAAATTGGATCTGCGCGACCATACACCACTTCTGAAGCCCAATCAGAACTATAATTTTCATTAAATGCAGTGATAAAAGCCTTAAAATAAACAGACTTACCAGTGGGAACATGCTGGAAAGAAATTACTGTTTGTTTATGATTGGCGAATGCATCGGAACCATCGAGGTGCGACGGTGCAACCTTTACACCGGAACCATATTTTGAAGAATTAAAAAATGCCATACTTTAAATATCCCCTACACAACATTAACTGCGATTATTTCTTTGCCAATTACCTCTAAAACAAAATCTTCTAATGCTTTGCCGTTTAAAGTCAAAGAAATTGGTTGCCGCACTGTTTGGGTGGCGCCACCGCCACCAGCCTCTCCTCCCCCCACGGCTGCCGCGATCATTTGAGCAGGCATTGTTACTGCTGCTGCTACTGCTGTGGCGGCCATCAAGCCCGTCACAACAACTGTTTTTGCAGTGGGCATGCCATTAACAGCTTCCGAAATTCTTTCAAATGATTCTGCTGCTGACATTCCAACAAGAGCTATGGCTGCCCCCAACAAAGTGAAGGCGCCGGCCAATAGAGTAATATTCATTATTCCGAGAGTAGCCAATGGGTTTCCAAATAGCAATGTTGCCAATCCAATTGCTCCAAGGGCGCGCGCAGTTCCCCACGCCGAGCCTGCATCAAAACCGGTGAGTGCTCCTAAAAACTGCTCAAAACCGCCGCCAAATTGTCCAATCAAAGCAATGGCGCCGCCCAACAGAACAAGGTTCATTATTCCAAAAAGGGCTATTGGGTTTCCAAGCAACATCACCCCATACCCGAGGGGGATCATTGCCATTGAGACTGCCATCAGCGCTGACGGATCAAAGCCGCTAAATGCTCCTAAAAACTGAGCAAACCCAACTGCTGCTAGCGCTATTCCGCCCCCCATCATCAATGCTGCCGCCCCCACAGCCAATAATACCCCTATTGCCGCGGCAGTAACTGCTGCTTGTGGTCCCAGGACCAAAGCCACCAAACCAAGCATTAATAAGCCAAAAGCGACAGTAAATCCTATAACTGCCGCTACTGCTGGCCACGCGGCATCACCAAGACCCTTAAAAGCGGCAACCATTTGTGCAAGTCCCATTGCGGCGAGTCCTATGCCTGCACCAATCATCAGTGCTGCTGCCCCTACCGCTAGTAAACCTTTAGCTGCTTTGCTAGCCTTTTCTCCAAGGCTCTCCATCGGACCATCGCCACCTTCTGTCGACTCATTTAACTCATCCGTTGCTTCTGCTTGTAATTTTGTTGCGAGTGCGTTCTTTATTTTAACTGCCGTATCAATAACAGTTTTTGCTATACCTCCCGAAGTCAGAGCTATGGCAATTGCCTTAACAGCATTGTAGGCACCGACGATGCCTGTCCAGATCGCCACTGCCGCGGCCCATGCGGTTTGAGCGACGGTCGATGCTATCACGGCAGCTTTATATGCTATAAACAGATATATAATAATTTGAAGGAGCGGCTTCATGGACCCCATATGTTTCGTCATCCATCTTAAACCATCAATTAGGGGTGTCATAATGGGCACCATGGAAGCCATAAGGGCTTTCAACTGAGTTTGAAGATCTTGAACGCCTTTGGCGGCTTCTTTCTGTTCAATTAAGCTTTCGGCGGTTTCCTCCGTTGCTCCACCGAGATCATCCATATCGCCAGAAAGCATAACCGCCAAATCACCAACGTCGGCTAGCCCCAAAGAATCCTTATAAAAATTCTTCTGATAATAAGACATTTCATCAAAAGACTGTCCAGAATCCAGAATAGAATCTCGGATCATTCCAAATCTTTCTGCCGGATCTGTTGCCATCATGAGATCCATGGCGTTTACAAAGTTTCCACCCATAGCAGCGTTTAATTTACCAGCTTGATCGGCGGCACCCTCAAAAGTATCAAACTTATTTGTAATTGCCAATATTTTTTGCATTTCCATACCGGTAACCTTTGAAGCATGTGCCAAATCTTTAAATGCGTCTACACCTTGATCACCCATTTTCGCCATCATATCACCCGCTCCGGCGAAGTCGGCTGCCATCTTGGACGGTGCAACGCCCAATTCCTTGGCGAAGGTAACTAATTCTCGCTGGGTTTCCTCTGCCGCGTCCGTCGACATTCCCAAAGCTTTAGTTGATATTTGAATTCCCGCTGCAAAATCAGCATTGGAAACACCTAACATTTCCAACGTAGCGGCAGTTGCAGTAAGTGATTTTTGCATATCCTCGCTTACCATCGTAAAGTCAGTATAAGTTCCATAAAGCGTTTGTCCTGCGGCTGTCACCTGTTCCATCGATGCGCCCGTTTCGCGAACACCTTCATAAACGTCCGTCATTGAACGTGCCATTTCTTCTGAGGCGCCCGTTGCTTTTCTAAATGCATTTTCCGCATCATACGCCTGCAAGACAACGCCTACCATATTCGTCAACACGCTGTCCGAAAATGACGTTACTAACGATGCTCCGAATTCAGCTAACGAGGCGGTGCCGCCTGCAAACGCCTTCGCTAAATTCTTAATTTTGTCAGCCCCAAAACTGGTTTGATAAACAGTTGCAGCTTTTCCAAGTGAATCTCCAAAGCCGGCAGCTAATTCATTTGATTCTTTTTGGGTGGTTGCAAATTCCGCCGCTAATTTATTTTTGGCTCGGAGAAGTCCATTCGCTTTTTCAAGTTTCTTCTCTTGTTTCTCAAACTCTGCAAGCGTCATTTCGCCATTCTTAACCGCTTGTTCCATCTGCCTAAGTTTTCTCTCGTTGGTCTCTATCGCCTGCTCCCGATATACAACCCCACCTTTCAGAGTCTCATTCTGAGTCTCATATATTTTCAAAAGTGCTGTGGCGTCGTCGACCGATCTAGAGTGATAGCCTTCGGCTCTTTTTAGCATATCTAGATATGCTTGTTCTTTTTGTAGCTTTTCTTCCAGCGCGTCTTTTGCGGCACCATCCGCTTCAGCGATCTGCTCTTTTAACTTTTTTATTTCTTCAAGAGCTTTTTCTTCTTTTTGCGCATCACTTAAAGCCACAATAAAACTCCCCTTAGAATACTAAACTAATTAGTTATAAACCAAAAAAGACAAGACCCTAGTTAGAGCCTTGTCGCCTATTATACGCCGCCGCTTGAGGGGGCGCAGTTGGCTGGTTATGAGCCGTTAGCGTTTGACTATTTGATTTGCCCCCCTTGGAAGCATCTTCAATCGCCTCTTTCTCATCTTTAAGTTGTTTAATTAATCTTTCAACAAACCACTTTCTTAAACCAACTGGAAGACTGTATGCTTCTGAAAATGACCAACCGCCTGAATATTTTAAAAAGAAGAACTGTTCATAAACGTTCTCCATATAATCATCTGTCAGGCCAAAAAAAGTCCGCGGTGAGCGGCACCTCCAGATGCTGCTCATAATCACACTCTGCACACTCAAAATGATGCGTCATATCAACATTCGGAGCAGCAAGCTCATATGCCAATCTCAAATGTCTCGAATCCATAGAAGGGACATTATTAACTAAATATTGAATTGCTTGTGGGGAATTATCGCCATTAACAGAAACAACAATATTTTTTAGTTGTCTTGTAACGTTTTTTTCTTCAAGTTTTCGCTTGCGATCATTTTCCGCTGCTTTGGCAAAGTTTTTTTCATCATATCCCGTCAACAATCTAAAAGAAATTTCGGCGCCGGTAATAGGCAGCGTTAACTGAAAAGTGCCATCTTCGTTATTGCTGATATTAGCCTCGCTCAAATCGGAAGAACTTTTAACCTCTAGCTCGTTTAAGTCAAACAAATATTCTTGTGTTGTTGCACACGAAGGACAAGTAACTTTTGTAGAATATTCAGCACCATATCCGGATTTTCTAATTGCAACAATAAGGGCATTTCTATCGCCAACCAACAAACTGGCTGCATTAATACTTTTATCAACAATCAAATTCTGAATTACTCGATCTAAAGCAACCCCTTTCTTTAAAAGCGTTCTGGAAGTAAGTAAATCTTCTTCTTTTGCGGTCATCTGTCTGATTTCAATACTATCGTGCCCGCGAAGCGGGTGGCCTTCTGGATAAAACTTCCCCTCAGATGGGAGTTCAACAAATTCAGTGGGAACAACAAATGAAAACCCTTCCGAATTATCTTGCATCGCTGCGGGAGGGGGACTTTCTACATTCTTATTCTGAGTCCCGCCGACGCGATCTCTATTTCTCGACAATATACACCTCTATTAATTTTGTATTTAAATTCTACTGGAAGAATCTCGTTTCGCCTTCCATCTCGCCATCGGCGCCGACAGCAACAGAGCCACCAGTCATCACTTCAAGTTTCGCCCAATCGTATTTTAAAGTAATGCTGATCTCGGTTAAATCATCTGCACCATACTCCAAATCACCATACTTGAGTTCCGTGATGAAGGCATTCCAAAGAGTCCATTTTTCTAAATCAGCCCCATTGGCACCAATTTGGGTAACCGTGACATATCCAAGAGAAGAAGCAGCAGTCGATTTCGTCATCGTACTGAGATCGTTCGCATTGGTCGGAGGGTGATAGCCACCACCTTCAACCATAGCAGTAAAAGAAGCAACCATATCAGGATCGCCAGGATCTACTAATGTAATTGCCACATCTTGCCATGTAACAGTGCCAGGATAATAAAATGTGTGATTTAAGAATTTGTGTTCCGTAGAGGCAATCTGGAAGGAAGGCTTGGCGGCAGTCTTCGCCCACCACAGGAAACTATTGCCTTCTCCAAATCCCTGGAAATCAACCCTAAATCTAAATTTTCTTTTTGGGTCTCTTATGTCCCCAGCGGTATAATTTTCTGACCAAAATGCCATTTTTTTAAAGCTCCTATATGGTTTCTATTTTAAATAGTGTTGTGGAAAAAAATCCCACCTCTTTTAGTCATCGAATGAGGCACCCGTTGACATAATCACGAAGTCAATCGCGATAAACTCAATTGCTCTTGCAGGCTTAACCATAATCTTCGCATACAAGATGTTCTGATCGATTAAGTCTGGGGTTGTGGTCGATTCATCGAGAACCAAACGGTAATCCGTAATTCCATAACGAGCCTTAACGTTGGACAGCAGCGGATCAACCAATCCAATAAATCTATTCCAAGTCGCCTGTACATTTTGCTCGAAAAGAATCTTCGTAGACAAAATGGAAATCTGCTTCTTCAAGAAAATTACCAGCCTTCTAACATTAATTCTATCAAGCGCAGACTGTCGCTGTTGCAAAGTTTTCTGTCCGAAAACAACAATTCCACTTGACGGGAACGAAGCAATCGGATTAATATTTGCATCATATAGAACATCGCGATCTTTAGAGATAACCCTTTCACTAACATTTGTCACCGGAATTCCAGCGGCACCCTCAGTAAGTCCACCGCGATTGAATCCCGCGGGGGCAAACCAAAGTTCGCTTTTTGCTTGTGAACTGGCGAGGACGCCCATCATTACAACAGAAGGCGGAACCCAAAGAAGTCGGCCTGTCATTTCATCGCGAGTCTGGACCCATGGGTAGAAGCATGCGCCATAACTAGAATCAAGTCTTCTATCTTTGAGATCATTAGCCGCAGTGGTGGGCGTCGTGCCAATTCTAGAAGCCTTGTCGGAATAAAATTGTTCGTGCGGAGGAATATAAATATTCTTCAGATCAACTAATGCCATAGAATCTGCGCGATCTTCGCACACGTTGACCGCATGAACAGTTAAATTATCCAACGTTAATCCAGGCGTTGTCAAAAGATTCATATCAACGAATTCAGGATCTGCCACTGTATCAATGCCTCGGCGCCATGTGTGATAAACATAACTACTATCTTCTGTGGACGTGGACGACATTTCGCCATTACGGAGTGGATCCGGCTTTGTAATATTGAATCCATCGAAGCCACCCCAGAAAGGAGCAGTAAATCTATCAATGCCAGAATTCAACAAATCTTCATATGAAGAAGAAGTATAAGAATCGCCCCTCCTTCTAGAACCAGAAGCGTAATACCAATCACTACCGCCAGCAGTCTTCAATACAACATTATCTAGCGAGAACACATAAGCATAATCTTCTACACCAGCAGTAGCAAATTCATTTCCTGGGTTTGTGCCTCCACCGGCGCTATAGCCGGAATAAAGAAGCCTATGGAAATCGGCAATGCTGGCATCGGGAGTTGTGCCGGCTGCCGTTCTGGTTGTCTGCATCCCAAAATATGCATCAGTTGGATCGCTTAAACCACCATCTGATGCGGAATTACGGAGGCGAACAGTGGGGAACACAAAAGAGCCAGTGCAAAGACCGGACCCACCATCATCGGTGGACATATGCATTCCTCCAGACAAGTAAACATCGCGAGCATTCCAGTTGCCATACGCCCAGCCGGTGTTGCCGCCTTTCACCCCACCGCCGGCTGCGGTCACATCAGTGCCACCAGTTAGAAAGAAGTTCGTAAGAGCGGTTTGAGTGGTCTGGGGCTCGTTTTTGTTTCCGGCAGGGCTCAGATCGCATGCTCCGGTTGACTTCAAGTTGTATACTGAGCGGAATCTGGGGGGTGCGAAATATCCAAAGGGAAGAAGCGTGGGATCTGTTGCGCCGGCCTCAACGTCCCCATTCATATCAACATAAATAAACTTTGATTGATTTGGATATTCGCCATAACTTTTGAGCCTTTTTTCGTTTTCATTCCAAGAAGTATATGTATCACCAATTTTGCGTGCAACAAAATCTGGTGAAGTGGGATCGAGATTACAATTATCGTATCTTTCCATAACCTGCACATTGTTGTCAGTATCGGTAATATTTCTAATAACAACCGAGAAAGTACCATAATCAGTAGCAGTCGTTGTGGGGTGCCTAATTTTTTCAATTGAAACTTTACAATTCCTATGCAGCCATTCGCCATGACCCCTTCCAATAAAGCGGAAGAGTCTTTGCGCGTTAAAGGGGGCATAATTATTAGATGTTCCGAGATCTTGGCCAATAAACCATCCAGCTTTTGCTTCAGTGGACGCGTTTGATTCCATATCGAACGGACCCGCGGTTCCCTTCTGAATTGCCAACATGACGCCTACAGAGGCAGTTGTGAGACCCCTATCGCGAAGCTCCTGTTCATAAGTCTCGCCAAGCCAATAATCCCTTGCGGAAAGGTTGGGATAAAAAGTTCCAGGCGAACTTACCAACTGTGGATTTGTGTTAAATCTCTTACGAATAAAAGTATCCTTCGAATCATCAAATCCAAATTTAATCTTATCCATATGAGCACTTCCACTTATGACGACGGTATAAAGATTATTAGAATCGGATCCAATTGGAGTGTTACATGCCCCAGTGGTTGCACTAATGTCAGCACCGCCGCCCTTAATGACGACGCCACCACCGTAAACATTACCACTAAGATAAATTTCGCCATCATCAACATAAAAAATTGCAGCCAAACTACCTGTAAATAAATTTCTTTCAGTATTCGAAGCAGAGTTAAAGAGCCATAATCCATACGCACCACCATTGCTGATTGGAATCTCGTTAATGCTATTTGCTGTCTTCCAGCCGGCGCTAGCGGCACCGCCAGCAGTTGACCCGGCAGATGTTTGCTGACCCAAAAGACGAACATATGTCAGGGGAGCAACATTTGCACGAAGGAATGCCTTTGCGGCATATGTACCATACATCGGAGACTTAAAATTGCCCTCACGGTAAACATCGCTCCCAGCGCCGCCGGGAACAGTTTCACCAAACATTTCAACAAAATCAGAGTAAGAACGAACCTTTACGGGCTGCATTGCCAAGCCGCGGGTAGATCGACCAATGACTACTGGTCCGATAGCTTCGGCTGATTTTGGAATAAAGGAGTTATCAATTTCATTAATAAACACCCCAGGAGATACAAATTTAAAGTTTTTTACTGGCATTCTTAAGTTCCTCTCTTAAATAATGGGATTTAATTGCAGTACAATCATAGTTTAAATAGTATTTTGAACACCAAAAGGCTTGTGAATACGGAAGAAAAGCGAACTTTCAGTTCAGGATGTAA
>Ga0209349_1001094_pt1 | contig 13585 bp, 21 predicted proteins | sample ETNvirnome_2_130_FD_184067 | JGI IMG/M metagenome (GOLD analysis project Ga0209349, IMG submission 184067) | Marine viral communities from the Pacific Ocean - ETNP_2_130 (SPAdes) (version 2) | ecosystem: Environmental > Aquatic > Marine > Oceanic | place: Pacific Ocean | collected 2013-06-22
ACTCCAAATTTACCTGCTACTTGAATTATACTTGTAGATATTTGTAGTGCTGAATTAGTACCATCACCTGATTGTATATTTTGTAAAGAACCTGTAACACCAGTATTACCACTTACAGCTACTTTTAATAATTCTTTATACGTTTGTGAAACTTGTTTACCTGTTAATGTACTCATTTAATGCTCCTATACATTAGCCCAATATCTTATTGTGCTATCATCCCAATCAAAACTAGCTTGTTGCCACTCTAAATTTCTACCTCCAGTATCAGGTCTTGGGTTTTTAATTACTGGATTATCTCTTACATCTGGTATTTTATTTTGTGGATGATTCTTTAAATCATATGCACCATCAAAACATTCTTGACAATTAAGCATACCATAACTATTTAATTGCATTACTCTATGTGGATACACAAATCCACAATCATCACACATAGCCATAGCATTACGATTAGATGCCACTAAATATAACCTAACTTTGGTTTAATAAATAAACTTGCTCTTTCTCTATCTTCTTCCATAGCATAACCTAACTTCTCATTATAGTTTGCTTTTAACATTTGTATTCTATCCATAGGAATACCAGGTCTTTTCATAGATAAATAATAAGATAAGCCACAAGTTAATGCTGGTAAAAATCTTATAGGTACTTCTGCATTTTGTCCAGCAGATTTATCTACATCTTGTAATTGATCAAACTTTTCTATATTTAAAATACCAGTAGAATTATCTGGTGTAGGATATAATTTTAGTAAAGGATTATCAACACCACGTTCTATTGTATATTGTGTTGGTCTACCTCCTTGACTTTTATTAGGTAGATTATGATATTCTTCTCTTGATATTCTTTCTAATGCTATATCAGTTCCTGATACACTTGTTGAATAAGTAACAGCTAAAGCATCTATAGTATAATCTTGTAATGTAACTGAAGCTACAGTATCTGTTACAGTTACAACAGTTGTATTTATAGACCATAAAGATATACCTCTATTCTGCCAATCATTTAACATTAAGTTAATTGATCTTCTAGCAGAAGCAGGTGTATGCCCTAATGTTTCTTCACCACCAATCATCTCAGTAGCTTCTTGAATTACTTCATCTATATCTAAATTAAAATTATATGTACCTGACGTTGCCATTTAACATTTCCATCTTTTTCTAGCTTGTCTTAATCTTGAGTTAGGATTCTTTGCTGCTCCAGGAAACTTCTTCATTTGTCCTGCAGATCTTGCACAATAACTCTTTCTCCTTTTAGCAGCTTTACTACCTTTTTTAACTGTTCCTGTTACAGCAGTTTTTAATTTACTTCCAGGATTTTGTGCTCTATATTTTGCTACACCTTTAGCAGTAAGTCCAGCACCTTTTTTAGTAGGTCTTTTATGACCACCTTTAATGGTCATGCCTTTCATATTACTTTTTTTTCGTGTAGCCATTAATCTTTATTTTTTTTCTTTCATGAAAAAGCCTACAGCACCTGCAGCACCACAACCAATCATAACAACACTTTGCCATAGATCACTTGGTATAATAACACCTATCATAGCTAATACTGCTGCAATAGCAGAATAAGATGATGGTTCTTTAAAACGATATATTAGTTCTTGAAATTTAATCATTTTTAATTTTTCCTTTATATATTTTTTGTACTAATTTTTGTCCTGAATTATCTATTTTTAATGCTTTTTTTAATACATCTTTAAACTTTTTACTATTTAATTTTTTTGCTAATTTTTTAAAAATAGGGGAAAAGTCTAATTCCTTCCTCTTCATTTACTTTACTCCAAGAGTAGGTGCAGATTTAACACCCCCTATATCAAATGATTCTCCTTGAGGATAGTCTGCATTTACAACAGCTTCTATCTTACCTTGTACTGCAGGTCCTTTACGAGCTGCACCAAAGCCTTGTCCTGTAGGTTTTGCTGATATTTTATCAGAAGGTACTAAGTTTAAACTTCCTACATTTCTACCTTGTCCTCCAGTAATAAATTCTTTATCCATTTTTACTTCTCCTTTTTCTTCCTTTAGTTGCTAATTTTTGAAATTTCTTTTTACCATATTTTTTACGACCTATCCAAGCAGCTAATGCTTTAGATCCTGTTTTCTTTGCTAATGCTTTAAATCTTTTTCCACTACCAAGTTTACCTTTAACTTGTTGTTTTATCTTAGATCTATTTGTTGCCATATCTAGCTTTACCCCACCCTCTGGGTTTCTTTTTAGATCTTTTTCTTTTCTTTTTTACTTGTCCACCTTTTTTATGATGATGAAAAGTTTCATCTAAATTATCTTCATATAATCTTCTTAAAAAACTTCTAACAGAAGGTTCAACTTCTCTATCAGTAGCATCTGCTTCATTTTCTACATCTGCTAAATATTCTATTAAATATTTATACTCTCTTTCTGAACCCTTAAAAGGATCTTTGTATGTAATTACTTCCAATATGCTTTTTGGAGATCTTCTATGTGCTACTGTATCTGAAGCTATTACATTTCTAAGATGATCTCTTACTATATTTGACATTAATTAGCACCTTGTATAACTGGTGTTGGTCCACCTGCAGGACTTGCTGGAGTTTCCATATCATCTCGTCTTGTACGTCTTGCTTGATTACGAAGACCATCTATTGAATTTTTATATTTACCTTCCCATGCTTGAAGGACTTGAAAATCTTTTATAAAGTAATTAGCTTCAATCATACAGGCATTAAATAAAGCATTATAACAATTCTCACTAAAGTAATTTGAAGTTGTTGCACTTGTATCTGTTGCACTTGCTAAAGCTAATGGTCGTTTTGTATATTGCACTTCACCTGTTAATGTAGAAGTAGGTGTAGGTACTATGTAAATTTGTGTATTTGTTTTTCTTGCATAATATCGTGGAGTTCCTACAGATGTAGGTTTATTCCAATAGTCTATTGCATACTCATATGTTCGTTGTAATAAAGGAACAACAACAGAAGCATTTGTTGTAAAGTTTACATTACGTACAACTAATGCACCATCAGGTAAACTGACAACTGGATTAGAAGCTGTTAAAGTAATAGTAGTATAAGTATCTAAAGCTACATCATCTAACTCTTTTATTAAACGATCTTCAGCTTTTTCTATAAAATAAGGAATTTGCGTAGCAAACTCATTTGAATCATTTTCTATTGTATTTACAATATCATCTTTTAAATAAGAATAATTAGGCATTTATTTATCCTAGTATTAAAGTTACACTACCTGCTTGAGGAGTATCAACACTTACTGTACCTTCACATCTAATACCCATCTCACCCATATAAATATCTGCTGTTCCACTTGCAGGTACTTGGAATTGTATTTTACTTCCATCTTTATCACCTATATCAAAAAGACCAGTTACAGTAGAAAATGCGTGTATTGCTACAATACGTGTTGTCATAGGTAAAGTAATTGCAACAGAAGTTCCTGTACCATCAACTGCACTAACAACTGTTGGTTGTATTATAATACCATCACCTGATTTATAAGCTGTAGTAATATTTGTAGACATATATTTTTCCTTATATTATAAAGAGGAGAATATTTCTACTCTCCTCAATATATTTAGTAATTAGGCTCCAGCGTTACCAAACCAACCACGCCAGTCAGAAACACCAAAAGAATATCTTTCACGTGCTTTGAAACGTAAGTTGCCAGTATCGAAATCTGGTTCCATTTTTGTTTGTAAAGGTGTTCTATTAAACATCTTAGTACCATTAGGTACATTAGTTTTAATGAACCATGCATTTACATCAGTAAAGCGTCTATTTACATAGAAGCCATCAGGTATAACACCTAAGTGACGTACTGCATTAATATCATTATTAGGACTAGCTGTTATGCCAGGTGTGTTTAATAATACATCTGCTGTAAATAACAAGTCAGTAGGTATATGCAATGATTCTGCTGCTGCACCTACTAGAATGCCACGATCATCAGAAGTCTTTTGAATCTGAATGATTGCTGCTTCTAAAGTTGCTTCAGCTATCGCTGCTGCTGTAGTAATATTAGTTACAGTACCTGTACCTGTTACTGGGTGTGCTGCACTAAACATTGGTACACCATCCCCTTGATTGGTTGCAAAACCATTATTATACAAGTCAGCAGCTTTTTGCTGTTTTGTATTAGCCATTGATCTTGCTAATCCTTTTGCTCTAAGTTTTGCAAAAGTATCATATAAATTATCTTCCATAGCTTCTTCAGTTACTGCAAATGCTAATGCAACAGTTTCAGCAGTATAACGTGCTGTATAACTTTCTGATGCATCATCATAAACAACTGCAGCACCTTCGCCTTTAACTGGTGCTCCACCAAAACCTGTGAAGAGTACTTCTTCTTCAAAAGCTCTGTCAGATGATTCTATTTCGTATAATGGTTTATGTTCTTCGTTTACTTCGCCATATTCTATTCCAAAAACTGCATTCAGTCCAGGAAGTAGTTCTTTGGCAATACTTGCTCTATTGATAGCCATTTAATTATCCTTTCCTATCCTGCTGTTGTTGTTACAGTTGCACCAACAAAATTGTCTACGTGCAAATTTAAGCGTACTTCGTACCAAGGGTAGTCGTCAGTTTCACCTGCTGATGAACTGGTTGCTGTATCCCAAGGTGCTCTACTATATACTCTAAGATTAGCTGATGTTGCAACAGGACCAGAAGCATCTAATTCATAGCCACTATTGCCTGTTTTTGTACTTCCTGCACCTGCAGTCCATACACCATTGTAAATACCAGCACCAAAACCTGCTGCTGCTGTTACTGGACCATCTGCTTGGATAAAGTATGTTTGGGCTGGATCTGTACAAACAAATAATTGTATGTCTGTAGCTGTTGCCCCTCCTGTCCAATATCTACTGAATTGTTGATCACCATTATTGTCAACATATTGGCACCCTTGAAAAACTCCTGCAGATTTTAAAGTCACAGTTGCACCTGTAGGTATAACTGAACCTGCTGCTTCTATGGTTATAGGATCACCTGTAAACATATTAGTAGGCAGAGCTGCTGAAGGAAGTATTGGACTTATATTATCTCCAATACGTAAAGTAGTAACACCAGTAGAGTTGGAACCTGAGCCATTTTTTCTTGCCAACACGAGTCCTCGTGGTGCGTTGACTGAAGCCATATTCTTTCTCCTTTTTAATTAATAATAAGCAATACTAGGATTAATCCTGAAAATTAGGTTGTCTTCCTGTTATCACTTTTGATTTACTGTTATTAGAAATAGGCATTCCAGAAATTTTTCTTCCTCCATGAAGTTGAGCATCTATAGCTTCATTCATGGCTGTACTCTTATCTCTGTAAAACTTACTTCTTGCTTCGTATCTACCAGTTGGGATTTTTGCTAATCCTACGTCATCACGACAGACTACCCCTGCGTATCTACCTTCATCTCTCACGAAAGATGCTGAACTCATTTCTGGAACTTCAGCTAGATCTACGAATGTCCATCCTTCTTGCAGTTTCTTACCTATATAGGATACGTCATCTTTTCCTTTAAGAGTCATCCTTAACCATCCAAGTGTCATACCTTCGTTGGTGAAACGTTCTATAACTGCATCAGGTATATGAAGAGCACTTGACTCTTCAAATGTATATTCTGTTTCTTCTCTAGCTTGATTTTCTCGTAAATCAGAACTACGTGTATTATTAATTCGTGTCATCTATTTTCCTCCACGCTGCATATTAATTGTTGTATACTCACCATCAGCCTTATCAGCCTTTAGTTTTTCTTGAGCATATTGTTCAAGTGGTACATTCCATTTGTTAGCTAGTCTAATATCTTCTTTTGACAGCTTAACCTTTTTACTGGAACCTGGAGAGCTGCGAGATGCTCCAGCGACCACTTGAGCAGGTTTTGACGCTTCAACCTGCTGGCGAACTTCCCCACCTTGAGCAGCAGTTGCTGCAAATTTATGAGGAAATGTTTCTTTCATCCTACGATCTATTTCAGTATAATATTCTGAATCTGTAGGACTAAAACCTTCTTCTTTTAACTGTCCATCTATAGCTAAAGCTGAAACAGTCATAATTTGATCTTGACCAAACCAATCATTACTAGCTGCCCATTGTTCTGCCTTTGGATCTGGAGTAGGCATGGGTGGCTGATATTGTTGTTGCTGTACAGGTTGTTGTTGTTGTACAGGTCTTTGTTCAAATTGTTGTTTTGTTGCACTTAATGATTTTAAATCATTTTGTGCTTCATTCAAAAACTCTTGAGCTTGTAATATCTTAGTTGAATCACCTTCTTCGTGAGCAGTTTTATATACATTACGTGCAAGTTCTAACTTATCTGTTATTTGTTTTTCACTTGCGTTTAAACTTAATTTATTAACAGTATTAAATTGTTGCTCTCTAGTATTTAACCTAGTAGAAAGTTCTTCATTTTGTCTTATTAGATTAGCAAGTTGATCATCTCTTTCTTTACGTTGCTTAACTAATTGTCTTATTCTTTTTTGTGCTCCTTTAGTTTCCACACCTTCAAGCTCTTTAGGTATTTCTTCTACTACTTCTTCTTTTTTAGTTTCTACAAGAGGAATAGCTTTTTCTTCTTTTTCTACTTCTCCTTCTACTTCATACTCTACTTTATTCTTTTCTTCTTCTGGAGTTGTTGTATCTACTTCACTCCATTCTTCTTTTAAATTTTCTTCTTGTTCCATTTTATTACCTTTCGTTGTTTACGAAACATACGACTTACGTATATACTATATATTATACACTATAAAAATTAATAGTGCAACTTAATGACTTAAATTAAATGTAGGATCTAAATATTTAGGATCTTCCACTTTCATTATTACTTGATCATCATACAATAAAATCATCTTAACTTCTTTATATTGTATCTTTTGACCAGCATGTTTTGCATAACAAATATAATCTCCTTCTTTACACCAAGGTCCTTTAGGAAATTTATCTGTATCGTTATAAGCAAGATTACCCATTTTAATAACTTTTCCTACAGTTGTTAAATAAGACATATCGTCTTTGGTTGAATTTGGTAGTAATATACCACCCTTAGTTTTTTCTTTTATTGATACAGGTCTTACGAGTACATGAAAACCTGGAAGTTCAGGGAGGATATCTGGAGTAGCTTCATCTTCTTCTTCTGTAATCCACATATCATTCTTTATAGAGTTACCTAAATGTGCCTGTTGCATTAATCATCCTCTTCATCATACATACTTTTCTTTATTATGTTTGTTAAATTATTACGAGCCCATTCAATTCCATGAATTTGCCCAACCATCTGTCTATAGTGAGCAAAAGAATCTGCTTGCCCACCAGAAACTGATAGTCTTAGTTTATCGAGTTCATTATTATATTCTTTAATGACCTCATCCCATATATCCATACTCAGAAATTAAATCTCTGCACAAGCATAACAATTAATTTCTAGTCCTACAGATATTTCTTTTACGACTGGTTTAGTCCACATGTTATCTTTTTCCTTTAGTTGGTTCAGGTATTTTCCAAGAATAAGTATCACGTTGATTAAGTTCGCCTATTTTTTCTGCTCCTTCTGTAGTTAGCTCACCATACAGACCACCAGTACTATTCGCTACGTGTGTAGGATAACCTTTTTTAGTTACACCTTTTGCAACAGAATAAGCTTTATTTCCTATTGGCATCTTGTTCTCCTTTCATATTATCTTGTATTGTTTCTTGTTCTTCTATTCTTACTTCTTCTTTTAATAGATCTGTCATAACATCAATAAGTTTAAAACTTCTTTCTCTGTCATCTAGTTCTTCCATTTGAGATACTTTTTCTAAAGCACTCACACGAATTTTTTCATAATCTATATCAGCTCTTTGATCTGCTAGTGCAGCCTTTGCCATTATATCTAAAGCCTTCATAGTTTCTTTACTTGCTCTATCAAGGTCACCTTTTTCTTTCTTGAGTATAGCAGATTGACCAGCTTTACTTGCTTCCATTAATAATTTAGCTTCTTCTAATTCTAACTTCTGTGCATCTATTGCAGATTCTGCAGAATTTTTAGCAGCTAATTGTTGAAGCTTTTGTTTCTCTAATTCTACTTTTGCTGTTTCTAGTTGAACCATTTGTTGTTCAGGTGATTGTGCTTGTCCTGCAGCCATATTAGCATTTAATACTTGTTGTGCTGCAGTAGCCATAGCTGCTTCTGCTACAGAAGGATTCTGTGCTTGTTCTGGTCCTAATTGTTCCATAGCTGCTCTTGCCATACCATTCATTTGTTCTTGATATTTTAATATAGAATGTTCTTGTATATTAGATTCTAATATGGGTTTTAATCTAGCCATAATAGGATTAGCACCATTTTGAGGATCTTGTAAGTACATCATCTTAACTTGTAAATGTGCATCATGGTTTTGTCCTGGAAATGCTGCAATAGGTATACCTTTTGTTGCAGCCATAATATCTGATACAGGATCTAATTGTTGTGGTTCTTTTTTAGGTGGTAATATTTGTTCTAAGTTAGGTAGATTAGCAGCACTTAATATCGTTCTATTTAATGCTTCAAGGTTAAACATACCAGGAGGAGATTGTTGTGCCATTTGTAATGCCATCTGTGAAATCATCATCCTATGTGCATTTGATGGGATATTAGGATCAGATACTGGAAGTACATCTATCCTGCCATCAAAGTCTTGTTTAAAGATGTTCTTTTCTGCAAAAGGTATTTCATATGGATACTCTGAAGGAAGATAATCATAGTTTATCTTTGCAAGTATTTTAAATTCATCTCTTTGAGATTTGTGTAATCTCTTATGAATAGCAGAGAAGAACTTACTTGATGCTTCCAGTAATGCCATAGTAGTGCCCACAGGTCCATAAGATGCTGCATCAGAAACAATTTGTTCTGTACTGTCAGCAAACTTCTGACCTGTTGCAGTTATAAAGTTAAGCATATTAAACAATGTCTGGGAAGGTTCTTTATAGGGGAGAGAGATTATTGCCTTATTAAGATCTTGCCCTGTTGCTTCAACTTCTTTAAACTCACCTGGACTAATAGGATCATTGTCACCAACAATCCTTACACCTTTTGCTTTAAAACCTCCTGGTAGGTTTGCGAATTGACCTGCATCCACTAAACTTCTCATTGCTGCTGTGGCAGTCATAGTTAAGTTTCCTAAGAAGTGCATGAGACCAAATCCATAGAAACTAAAGCCTGGTACGAATCTATAATGAACAAAGTGAGACACTTTTTCTTGATTCTTATCATCCTTCTTATAGTTTCTACGAATACTTAAAATTTGTTGTGATTGCTCTTCTACTGTAACAATATAAGGAAGAGCATAATCTTCTTCTATCTCTAAATAACAATGTTGTTCTAATAATGTATATTGTGGATCATTTGTTCCTGTGGGAGACAATCCAATAATAGTATCCATCTTAGAAGAAAAAGATGTAGGATTTGGATTTGTTGCTTCTGGTAATTCTATATCTCTATAGATTCCTGTTCGTATATCTTTAGCAAGTTCAACAGGACTTCTATATATAACATGTGTATATCTATCTGCTTTACGTAAGTTAGATGCATAGTAAGAAACATAGAATTGATCTATAGGAACAAATTCAGATACTGGTCTTTTTAAATTAGCATCATAATATACTTTTTTAAATGCTGATCCTATTAATGGTAGATGAAATAACATTCTTTCCATCTCATCAAAGTATTCAGGCATTTGTTCTGTTGTTTGATAATTCATAAACTCTTGAACACGATTAGATTGATCTTCTCGTTCAGGAGTAGACTTTCCTACTATCTGTGTTTTAACTGGACCTGCAGGTGGAAATAATTCTTGTATTGCTTTTGATTGAAATTTAACAGCAGATTCTATTAACATAGGATGTACTGCTGTACATGCACCTTCAAATGGTTCTGATGTTTCTTGTATCTTTAATCCTAGTAGATCAAAGCCTTTTTCAAACATTGCTTCCCAATCAGCACGAGATTCTTTATCTGATGTATAATTATCTACTACATCTGATGCAACATTTTCTTGTTCTGCATCTTCTAACTTATCTGTAATATCTCCATACCACTCTTTTATTTCTTCTTCAGGTTCCATTACTATAGTTGTTTCTGTGAAGTCTACAGTAACACCACCATCAGCTTCAGGATAAAATGCAGGACCTTCTTCTACTACTTCAGGTTGTGGCATTTCTATTACGTTTGAAATTTCTTCTGGTATTTGTTCAAATGGATTTTTTTCTGTTGCCATCTAGTTTCTCTCTCTCTATAATAATCTACGTTAGGATCGTAAATATTAGTGATAGTTATAGTATGTTTTTTTTCTTTTTTAGTATTAACATACTTTTTTTCCATTAACTATATTATAACACTAATTTTTTAACAATGCAAGTTATATAAATCTTTGGGTATTATAATTTTTATGATAATCTTTTAATACTGTACCACCTTTAGCTTTACCAATTAATTTATTTATTTCTAATAATGATTGAATTTTATTTTGTAAAGTATTTAAATAATTTTCAAATTTATTATAAGTAGTTAAATCTTCTGCAGAAATATTTAAAGATGTACTAATATCTGTAGCTTTTTCTTCAGGTAAAATCTTAAAAGGATTTAAAGATCCTTCAATTTTTTCTGATCCCCCTTTATAATGAATACGTGCATTTATTATTGGTCGATTATTTTTTATAGCTTCTGCAACTCTATGATTTCCTTCATTTATAAAAGGTGTTCCATCTTCTCTAACATAAATTTGTATAGGATCTTCTTGTTTATAACCTCTTTCTTTAATATTTTTTTCTAGTCTTTTTAATTTTTGTCCTGAATCTCTAACTATATGTTCTCCATGTACACCTTGTACATTCTTTAATATTTTTGGATTTAAAGCTACATTTTCTACTAATACTGTTTCTGAATCTGGAAGTTTTAATTCATAATCTTTTATTTTTTTTCCTTCTTTATTAGCTTTGTCTATTTGTTTTATTCTTTCTTTATATGCACTTTCTACTTTACCTTGTCCATATGTACGTTGGAAGGCATTATCCCATTTATCACTTGAATAAATTTTACTATTTTTATTTAAATTTTTAAATAAATCTACACCTTCATCAACAAATTTCTGTGCACCTTTAGTTACAGTTTTTCCAACAAGAGGTAATGCTGCTACTAATCCTAATCCAGCTTTAGGTATACCACTTATATTTCCTTCTAATAGATCTTGAATGCCTTCACTATATTCTCCTAGACCATATCCAGGACCAATACTCTCAGCAAGAAACATAAGCATATCTTGTGCAGATCCTTTTGTACCTACATCTTGATTACCTATACCATATTTTAATGAACTTAAACCATCTGCCATAATGTTATTATACCACTAAACTCTCCAGTATGCAACTTTTTTTTCTCTTGGTTCATCAGCCCACTCTGGATCTTCTGGATGTTGTAGATGCCAAGACTCTTTCATGTAGTGTATAGCCATGGTCATGGCATCAACCTGATCATCATGGGCAGCATTAGGAAAACGTAACATCTCTTCCAGAAGATCTTCTGACCACTTTTTATTTTTAGGTAACCATACTCTACCAGACTCCATCATTGGTGTGGATGCATAAACTCTACTAACTTTATCTCTGTCAGGTAGATATTCTAGTACAGGTATACCAGCTCTACGCATGTCCTGAATTAAGGACTGACCTGATGCTTTCTTTTCTACCATACATACATCAGGTCTATGTTCTTGATATAACAGTTGTGTCATACGCCTTAGTTCAGGGTACTCAAATCTTCCTTTAATGTTTCCCAGTAGAATAAGATTACCTTGATATGATTCATATCCTTCTTCATCTTCATCATACATAGAGAATATACCCCATGTTTGTATAACACTATAATCTGCTGTAGTTTTTGTGGAGAATGCTGTATCATATGTTTGTATGATAAAATCACAAGGAGGTGGTTCAGGATCATCCCACCATTTTAACCACTTCTTCTTTATTAAACCACCTTCATCTGGTGTAGGGTCCTGCATATAGAGTGCATTCCAGTATCTTGCACCATTAGATGCTTTAATTTCGTGTTCATCTATACGTAATACCTCATCTGGCTTCCATTCTGGAAAATAAGACGATCCTATGGGTAAATCTAACAATTTAGCTGCAGGTTCATCAAGCCATGCAGGAATACGTACAACTTCCCATGGTATAACAGCATAATCTCCTGCATTATGTTCTTGTTTTAGTAACCATCCACAGAGATCATCATAATGATACCTTGTATTAATAATTAATATGGAACCATTAGGCATTATACGTGTTCTTAGTCCTGCTGGGTACCATTCTTTAACATATCTTCTCCCTGCTTCTGAATATGAGTCCTCTTCTGACATTACGTCATCAAGTATTGCGATATGTGCTCCTCTTCCTGCAATCTGTGATCTAACTCCAGCAGCATAGTACTGTCCTCCCTGGTTAGTCTTCCATTTACCTGCAGCTCGTACATCTGATCGTAGGGACACTCCCTTGAAAACATGTTGAAACTCTTCAGTATTGACAATATCCCTGACACTACGACCAAAATCGCTTGATAGCTGGTCTGAATGGGAAACAGTAAGTATTTCATGTTCTGGATTCCTTCCTATATACCATGCAGGAAACAATTTAGAACAGATAACAGACTTAGAAGACCTGGGTGGTAAGAAAACCATAAGCCTTTTAATCTCTCCAGCTTCTAATTGCTTTAGTTTATCTGATATTACTTCAATATGCCTACCCATCTTAAAGTCTGAGATAAGCATTGGAGCCATTTGTTTAACAAAACCAAGAAAATCCTCTTTAGATTCTTGTTTAACCTTCTGTTTTAACAAAAGATCTGTGTTTAACAAATCCTCTAGGGGTGTGATAGTCTCTATAGACTCTATAGTTTCTATGATTCTATATCCTTATGATATATTTGTTGTATATTATTATATTTATTTATAATAAAAACAAATATACTCAGTACTAAGTACTTATTACTTCTATTATTATTTTTTTTATAAAAGAAAAAACAAATGTACTAAGTACTTAGTACTTTTATTATTATTATTATAAACAAAAAACAATAATACTCAGTACTTAGTACTTATATTTATATATATTATATATAATTATACATACTCCCCACTTAAATGTCAAGTACTTTTTTAATTATTTTTATTTTCTATATTAACCCTTGTATTTTTGTCACATATATGGCACATACAGATATACTAACACCCCCTAGCCCTGATTTTTTTTTTGGGGGGTCTTTATTGTTCATATAGTGAACACAAACAGAATAAAAAAAGATACCTTTAAAAACATTTATAATTTTAAAAGGTAAATACAATATAAAAAGAATGTATAGAGCTGGTTTTTATAGGTCTATTTATTCTTTTAATGTATTTAAATACATCTTTAAATTGTCGCTATAGGATATTGACATACAAAACTATTATAATATATCAACATCAATTCAAAACCTATTTATAAGCCATTAAAACTATATTTAAAAATGGCTATGCAGTGCATAGGTAAAAAATGGCTATTCAGTGCATAGGTAAAAAATGGCTATTCAGTGCATAGGTAAAAAATGGCTATG
>Ga0209349_1001097_pt1 | contig 13559 bp, 23 predicted proteins | sample ETNvirnome_2_130_FD_184067 | JGI IMG/M metagenome (GOLD analysis project Ga0209349, IMG submission 184067) | Marine viral communities from the Pacific Ocean - ETNP_2_130 (SPAdes) (version 2) | ecosystem: Environmental > Aquatic > Marine > Oceanic | place: Pacific Ocean | collected 2013-06-22
CGTTAGAACTAGAAACCATCATTACATACTGATTGGGAAAAAGTCCTTTATTTTCTAAATAAACGCTTTGCTTTTCATAAAATCGATCGATAGTCTGGTCGTCCACCAATATTGTTGTATAGCCTTCGAAGATATTTTCGCTATGTGTAACAATTTGATTATTCTGGAAATCTTCAGATGTAAGGCCCACCGCATCCGCGATGACCCGCATATTAATATCGCGGGAGACCAAAATCACCTTGCGAGTATTTTCTCTTTGGGCCTTAAGTGCTGTTGCAATGATCAAATGATCAGGTATTTTAATATCAAGGTCAGGCGGCAGATCTTCTGGGGTTACGCCGGCGCCACTAATAGACTTAATTATTCCCAATCCTTTTCGTATGCGAACTCCCTTATCAAGTGAGCCCGAGGCACGCAGTTCGTCCCAAATACGAATAATTTTGCGAGCTTGGAATCCTACTGCATCTTGTCGCTTCTTATGCTTATCAATTTCCTCAAATACTTTTAGAGGCACATGGATATCATTATTTTCAAAAGCATAAATGCATTCAGCATTCGTTAGGTATACGCTGGTATCCAGCACATAAGTTTTTTTACGACTCATAGGGGCCCTTGCTTTACACTAAGTAGGGACGCTGGGCTAATAATCACTCTTCTTCGAAACGTCCCCTGCTACAATGATGTCCACTCGGGAAGGAGTAAGGTCGACTCCATCAAACCCAGGCACAGTCAGAGAGGGGGCAATAACCCCCGAATCATTAACTAATGTAGAAGAACTTTGAATTTTGCCGCCACCGACTCCCCACAGCAAACCAATGCCTAGTTCTTCGCAGACGTCCATCTCTGGAGTGTTATCATTTTTGCGGTCTCCGCCATTAGCAAAATAGTCCGGCTTAATCCGGCGAAGGGCCTCGCACACCGTATTGTCATTATCTACTACATATGTAGTGGTTTCCACACAAGTAAACCCTTCTATGATTTCACACCTTTCTTTAAAGGGCATAAAAATATAACCCTTTTTGCGCATAAGCCATTTATCTGAATTTACAATTACAATGACCCGACCAAAGCCGGCAGCTTCGCGCATCAGGCGTAGATGTCCTATATGTACCGGGTCGAAGCCGCCCGAGACGCAAACAGTGGTATAAGGAGTGGCGGGGAGATTATCCATTAGTCTCCTCCGGGGGGGTAGGGGCCGCTGCTTGGTCCGAAAGAAAGTTCCTTTCGATAGAATCCATGGCTTCTTCTGCCGCGGCTAAATCAGATGTTGCTTTAATTAAGACTGCTACTAAATCAGGATGATCTCCAATTGCCACAGGATTATGTAAATAAAGATCTATGGTAGCAAGAGCATTTTGTCTCTGAGAATCAAAATGGGCTATAACTGCCTTTAGTAACTGGGATGCTAATCGAGTTGTGTGGTCTGTCATTGTTCTTCCTTTTGTAAGTATACTACATTTTCTTCTTGTTTAAAACTTTTTATTTCATCGACTATTTCTTCTATCTCTTCCACTTCCCATGGCATAGGAATTAGTCCGTGAAAGGACATTCCCACCTCTAAGTAATTTAATCTAGCCTGGGCGCGCCTATAGGTTTCTATCTGATCATTTTTTACACGCATGATCGCCCATAAACTGATAATATTAAATATTATACCCATTGCAGCAATTAAAAATATTAGTTCGATAGTCATACAAAAAATTTGGTGCCGGCACCATGATTCGAACACGGGACCTGCGGGTTACAAAACCGCTGCTCTGCCATCTGAGCTATGCCGGCCTTAGGGATCACTAAATAAGTCATTGGTAATATAGGTTACAATCACTGGATATCCTTCAAAATCTCCAGGAATGGTCTTTCTTATAAGTTGTGCTTTTTCTTTGCAATCAGCGTGAACATATAAAGTGGGGCCCAAGGTTCCTCTCCGGAAGTCGTAGTCCCATTCGGGGTCAAATTGTATGGCTGCTTTTAAAATTATCTCATCGCGAATCATTGGACTCAGTCTTTCGGCGTCGTCGAACTTTTTTGTGGAGCTTCTCAAACAAAAGCTTCTTCCACAAAGTGCCCTCCACCTCTTCTTCAGACATCCCTAAAGCATACAAACCGGCTAAAATTAAACGTATTTCTCGGTTAGAAAGATAAACAGTTTTTAAAAAAGCGGGGATTTTCTTTCTATGGTCGTCTGACATCTTGATATGGCCCTTCAGTTGTATTAATTAGTTTGCCACTAAAGATAAAGGCCGCGGCACTCGATATTGTTTGGTGGCTTCATATAACATTAAGTTAGCTGCCTGAGCTGTATTCAAACAATATCCTACTCCTGGCATTTCTATATATACTACATCAGAATTGGAAATTATTTCAGAGGGAACTCCGGATTCTTCGTTACCCACCACCAAGCAAACGTGGCTATCAAAACTGAAAGAGTAAGAAGAAAGGGGTCTTGCGCCTTGCACCAATTCAGCAGCAACAATTTGAATTCCTTCACTTTTTGCATGCTCCACGAAATCTCGTGGTGTTGCAAACCGTATAATTTCCACATAATCTATTAAGCTTCCGGAAGAGGCTTTTATACGGCTGCGTTCAGGAACGTGTCCAACCACATAAAGCCGTTCTGCACCAAAGCAAGCAGCACTCCTAACCAAATACCCAAGATTATCGTCGACGCGGAAATTGATAGCGCAGAGACTAATCGGATACTTCTTGGCATTCTTAAGTTTGGAATCATATCTCTGACGCCTAGTTCTTGTTCTCATGAAAAACCGACTCTGGAATCAAATCCACTACAAAATATTTGCCCTTGCGCTGGATTATTTTGGATTCTTTAAACATCTCTTCAGAGGGCGGTTGATTGTTACGTTGGTCCCAGTATTCTTTAATGTTTTTTAGATGTTGGTTGGCTTTTGTACGCGTATCATAAGCAACGTCGCCCAGCAAGCAGTAGCCTTTGGGGATTGTGGGTGTTGAACTCACCTTTTTCTACCTTTCTTTTTCTTGGTTTTACGTTGAGGCGGCGCTTTCGCCGGATCTAAACGCGTTTTAACGGCAAAGTAAGAATTGTTAGCGGGGCTCATCCAATGAACCTTCACTTGTAAGTCTTCTTCTAGTAAAAGCTCGTTGCGCTTTTCATCAGCTTTTGCAAATGTGGAAAACTTTCCAACAATGCGCCAAGAGGGGCCTTCGCGGTGTTCGGTATCGCTCATTTTGTTTCCTTCCATAAAAATGTGCCAGCTTGGGGCCAATAAAATATTTGACCCGTATCTACTACTTGTAGTTTATAGACTGTGATAGATTTGTCAAGTACTAATGCAATAAATTTTCGGTTGTGACCATGAGCATCTTTTTTAGCAGTATCTACACAAACCACAAGATCTCCTATCGATGCCTGTTTTCTAGTCCGTTCTTGTCCCAACCGCCCATGGTCCACTTTTGATTCATTAAATGGTTAATCATGTTGTAGTGCAAAAAGCCTAATGCATGGCCTAGTTCGTGCTCCAACACTGTTTTGAGCAAGTCTGCTCTTAGATATATCGTCGCCCATTTTATTTCATTAGTATCATTATCTACATAGAAATGTGTTTGAGCTAGCGATGAATCTTCCATTTTTATTTCCTGTGCTACTAAGTGAATAGTTATATACCCCGTGGGGGACTCGCTCGCACATTTGTTAAGAGGATCATGTTTATATTGAGTGGTATAAAATTTATACCCCAATCTTTCCCAAAATGAAACTGCAGTGCGAATTTGTACATGACTAATGGGCGCATACTCACAAACTATCACAGTAGGCGTTAACTTCCAGCTTCCAACTTGCGGAGGTCGATTGTCGACCAGCGGCACTCGTTCAAAATTTCCTATGTAATCCCCAGCGCTTCCCGGGGATGAGAGTGAGCAAATTCCAAAAACAGCACAAACAACGACACAAAGTATCAGTCTTAAAATATTACTCATATAATATTTAGTTAAAATATCCAGTTTTATAGTAAACAATGCCCAAAACACGGGGAGAATCTTTACTTTCCGGTACAAAGAGGGTTAAAACCTTATCTAAATCGTCATCCGGGCGCCATATAAGTTGTAGGGTGCTTGTTCTCTCGTCCCATATCCAATCGAATTCATTACCTAAATTTCTTTCGTAGGACTCATAACAGTTATAAGCATACTGTGTCATCGCCGCGATCAGATTATCGTGCACCGCGTGGCCCGAATTAAGAATAATCTCGCGTCCACAAATAGAAAAGAATTGTTCACCGTCGAGATCATGCTCGATGGCTAGACTGACATATCCACTTATTAATTCAGTTTCAAGATTTTCAGTACACCAAAACAGAGCCGGCGATAATAGCTCTTGACTACTCCACCAACATTGCATGGTGGCATATACTTCGCCATATTCTTGCTGTCTTATATCTTCTTCAGTTAAACTATTAGAGCAAGAACATAGCAATATTAGAAGTATTAATAATCTATGCATCCTTATATTAATTATATTATATAATATATTTGTAGGTAACAAATAAAAATTTAATTGGTGGAGGTGCGCGGAATCGAACCGCGGTCCGGAGATTACCATTGCAGGTTTTAACCCCCGTCGAAACCAGAACCACCCCCATTTAGTAGTTGACAAAGAACTCAGAATGAGTTATTATAAGTCAATGTCGTATTCTTCTCTTATTCTATACTTTCTCTTCAAGCCCTTAAAGGTGTGTTCATTAATTCCTAATATCCTACATGCTTCCTTGTTGGTGCTGCTAATGCTAATGACTGCATTATATAGTGCTTCTTTGGTTATGTCAACCACTTTTGACCATAAGTTAAAGCCGTATAATTTTCCATTAGTTAGCCGGCTAGAGCATTCTAGCTTGAGGCCTATGACTTCTTCCAGGGTTAGTGCAGAGAGCATTACTTCAAATGCCTCGCTAGATTTGTTTTCTTTTCTCAACTTACGTGAGAAGGATAAATCGTTGCAAAAACCCCGGGAATCTGATTTCCTGGGTTTCATCTATAATAAATTTTTAATAATATCGTCTAAGTTTAGGTGTTTTAAAACTTCTTGCAGTTCGATCTCGGCCTCTTCTTCGGCCTCTTCACCACCAAGCTCGCCCTCTACGTCGTCGCCTCCTAAATTAGCTTCGGCATCTGCAGCGATCGCTGGTTCTTCTACGGTGGCCTCTAGGTCGCTCTCAAACTTATCAAAATATAAGGCTAAATTCTTAATAAGATACTCTTCGAACATGTTTAGATCTTCTGGGTTGTCCAGATCATCGTACGCTCGAAGGATGACTTTCGAAATGGTTTGGAAATCAGTATACGCCTTATTGCGCCCTGTTTTGTCTGCGCCAGTAATAGCAAACTCTTCTTTTTCGACCTCTCCATCATCTTTAACGACTTCTTTTTCTTCTACATCGATAAAGTCCGGGTCATCTTCCGGTGAATCTACATCAATATTAATGTCTTCTGCGAGAGCGCCGCCGATTTCCTCAGAGGCTTCTATTTCTGTGTCGTCTGCTGCTTTACGTGATTCTTCCGGCGCTAGCGCTTTTTCTACAGCCACCAAAATATGGTTTCTATAAGATTCGCGCTGCTCTTTGTTCGTAGTGAGGGATTTATATCCCTTTTCAAGAACTGAAAGAATGTTAGAATTTTTGAGGAGATCCTCAAGCATATTAATTCCTGTGCTAGCATGTTTGGCTGTTGTGGTTACAGCAGCCTGCGCCTCGGCTAAAAGCGGCCGCAGAATGCTCCGAAGTATTTCTTCTTCTTTAAGTACGCCGACACGCCTGTGTGTACGCCGACTTTTTATTACTTGAATTGCCCGTCGGACATTTTCTCTAAGTTGCATTTCAGTTGCGAATTCTTTACGATCAATCATGTTTTCAGCCCACCGATATTCCTAGTAAATAGTCCATTACTTCAGTAACTAACTCATTCTCTTCATCATCATCTGAAGGATTGTCCCCCATAGGGCCAGCATAACCCCCTGCAGCCCCGGCGCCCGAAGTTTCTTCTAGGTTTCTTTCGCCTAATAATACTAGGATATCATTAATTTCTTGGTCTTTTAAGGACGCCGGCAACCCAGCAATAAATAGTTCTTCGGGGGTTTGTCCTGTTTTCTCAAGAATGCGAGCTGCCTCTTCCTCATCGGCCCACAGAGCCCCGCGCATCTGTGTCCCGGATATCCCACCAGCTTGTGGTGGAACAGGCAAAATATTAACACCTACATCAGCCCGTCGCTCGTTCGCCCGGGCATAGCGTCCATCAAAAATATCTTTCTCTCCCAGTACCAAATTAAGTATATCGCCCTCTTGGGCCTCTTTGTCAAGATAGTCATAAACGGAGCGCACCGGCGATATTTCTCCAATCCGAATTTCTACATCTCCAGGAAGATAGGGTTTATACATCTCCCACATAGCTTTAGATTGGTCGGCGGTGACACCTTCATGTGGTCTAGGTGAAATATAAACAATAAGTTTATTAACATTAGGCTTATTTAGGATTTCTTTGGCAACATCAAAGTGGCCCGCATGCGGGGGCTTAAATTTCCCGGGGTATAGAGCGATACTTTGTCCCTTTTGCTCGGTCAGTGATTGTTTAGAACGGTCTCCATGAGTTGAAGCGAGCCCTTGAACAATAAAGTCTCCCGTGAGCTTCACCAAAAATTCTTCCATTCCTCTTAAAACGACCCCCTCGTGGGCGCTCACACTTCCTGCTTGACTTGTAAGCGCATTTTTAACTGCTTGCCCAAGAAGCCGCGTACCATGATAAAATATACCACCATTAATCGCGTCTTTTACATCATCTTGAGATTGAAGGTATTCACTGAGAGGGATCCCTCCTTCCTCTGCGCTGCGCAAGACAGCCATATATATGTCTTTGCTGAGAGCTCCCACACTTTTGCCATCAGCTCTTGTAACTTTGCGTGTTTGGGGATGTTCGACCATTCCTAGCCACTCGCGCAAGGTATTGGTCGCGACCCCATCAGGAGTGATTTGAACCGAAACGGGAGTATCTAACACAGCATCCAGGTCTAATTCCACTTCTGGGTCAAACTCGACCGGGACGTCTCCGTAAACTTCAAACCCATAGGCTTTAGCAATAGGTTGCACTTTTTCGATGAGGCTACTTAAAGCCTCTTTATTATAAGAAATTTCAATTCCCCCCGCTTTAGTTGCTTTGCCTGTGTTGGGGTCGACCGGTCGCTCAAGTCCGGGACGATCCATTGAGGTGCCTTTGCGAATAGCATGCAGCTGCGCCTTTTTCTCATAAAACTGATTAATGCCATGAATGGCTAGAATGTTTTGATCATATTCTTGAACATTAGATTTTCCTTCAATATACTCAGTATTAAAGTATTTAGTGGGATCGTCCCACATTCCTAGCTCTTTAAGCTCGCTCTCAATTTCAGGGATAGCAGCGTTAAAAATTTTAAGGAGCTTTACAATAGCCTGGGTCATCCCATGCTCTGTGCCCCATTTTTTTAGTGCGGACTCGGCATCAAAGCCAACAACCGAATCGATCTGGCTTGTGCCCCGATCCATTCGAAATTCTTTTTGACCATCTTCGCTGGTGGTAAGTTTAAAACTAGTGTTGATACCGTCCCATTTAACACTCCCTGCAATCTCTTGATTTTGAAGTCGAACCACCGCATCATTGATATAATCAATTAAATCCTGTCCAGTTTTAACTTTGTCTACATCAAAAGGGTGCGCCATATGGCCCGGGGTGCCCATTAGCCTACTCCTTGCTTTCTTCTAGAACCTTTACTTGTTCTTCCAGAACGTCCACTCGCTCCTGAAGCCGTCGGGAATGGCGGCGCACCTCCCTCAAACTTGACTTTGCCATTTCAATACGGCGCTCATCGGTTCGAGATCGCGGTGTAATAGACCCCAATACTTCTGAGACTGACTGAATATAGCTCGCCAGGCTTGGAGCCTTACTCTCGCCTAGCAAGAACTCGCGAGTCATGCGGCGCAAGTCCATTGACTATTCCTCCGCGACAGAAGTCTTTTTGGTGCGGCGCTTTGGTTTAGCTTCAGCAGCAGCCTCAGCCGCCGCCTTTGCATCAGCAGCAGCTTTTGTCCTAGCAGCCTTCGCATCAGCAGCAGCCTTCGCTTGGGCGGCCGCTGCAGCCTCAGCGGCAGCTACTCGTTGAGCCTCCGCCTCTGTTGCCGCGGCAGTTGTCGCGTTCGACTCCGCGCGCAGCCGATCTCTCCGTCTTTTAATCCATGGTGCAACCATTTTACTTACTCTCCTTTCTTACTCTTTCAATAATTCTACGAGTAATTTCTTTGGCTTCTTTAACAGAAACTTTACGTCTCCGATTTTCGTTTTTGGTAAGGCCCTTTGTCAGATTTAAAGCGCTAGCGCTTATACGACCTCCTACTTCATCCTCTTCAGCTTCATCAACACTCACAGGGGGCACCTTAGTAGTAGTGCGCTTAAGATCTCGTGGATCAGTTATTCTGCGCCCCGGTAGCGGTGGATCATCAGGATCTCTAATCGCAGGGCCTCTATAGGTTTCCGGATCGTCCTCACGCCAGTACTTTGGATCCATCATTTCATCAGGCAACTGACCTCCGTACTTCTTGTGGTCCTCCTCGCTCGCGGGGCTCGCTTTATGCAGCTGCCCGCGTCGGCGCGCCAAGTCAAGGTAGCTTTCCTCTACCGGATCATTGGCTTCGCCCATTGTTCCAAAAGACCGACTACCAGCTCTCGTCTGGGAGCGCTTGCCTTTTGCACTCGGCTTCCCTCGCACTTTTTGCCCCCAAGCTCCGCGCTTCTTTGTCTGACTCTTTTCTAGGGCTGTAGCTGTTGGAACATCCGTAGGATCGTCAGGCTCATCGGCCATTGCTTCCCAGTCTGCGCCCTCTTCTACCGGATTGTCGCCCTCGCCGAACCAGCCTCCCGGCGCGTGAATCCCAGGCGTCGGCTCATGAGACCGGGGGTTCTCTTTGCCATATTCTTGTTTTCTCCATCGCTCGGGCCCTCCGTTCTTCAGCCATAACCCGTGACCCTCGGTGTGATCTCCGCCCATCTTCGCAGTCTCTTCGGGGTGCGCTTCCTTACACGATTGACCATGGTGACCTACGCCCATCCCGGCCCAGTCGTCGCGCTCATCTAAGCCCCATCCGCGTTTCTTGCGCGGGCCTCGACGATCCCAGCCGCCTTCTTCCAGTTCGGCTTCGTCAAGGTCCATTTTCTTGTCGTCAGACGGTCGGTTACCCTCTTCGTCTTCGCGTTCTTTGGCGGTGCCTTCTGAAAGAAGTCCCCATTTCTTCATTAACAACGTGTTAAGCTCGTTATCTTTCCATTCTTTAAGTGACATCTGAGGTTCTCCTGAATCTTTAAAATTGATATCGATGGTAATCTTACCTCTCTTAATTAGGTCCTCGAAGTCCCTAAAGATCAAATTACCTTTGGTATATGCTTCTCGCTCCATTTTTCTGAGGTGCGGATCCCGCTGAGCATATCCGGGACTGGTATCGTTACAACTTCCGAAATCGCCTCGACAATTCTGGGCGTGGTGCACAAGCTCATGAGACAGAGATCGCATAACATCTTTTGGGTGACGCTTATCGGTGTACAGATAAACCTCGAATTGCTCAGGGTTATAGTGGGCTGTCTTTCCCAATAATACATCGGCGTTGCTAGGATCAGATTGAAAGACAATCTTCACCGGCTTGTCAAATCCAAGTTGTTGTTGCGAATAAGGAAGAAAACTGTTCACTATCTGTTCAAGATGTGAAATATTCCCTCCGGTTTGGTTGGCGCAAGTATGCATGTTTATTAATTAGTTTGAAATACCAGAAACAACAGACCAGTTATGTGCCACCCAAAAACTGCTGCATAAATGAGAGTTAAAAGAAAAAGAGTTCGAAATATAAAATACTTAAACCTTTTCTTGAATTTTAACAAGACAGAAAGGCTAAAAAAGCTAATGGACAATTTTGCAACAGCAAAGGCGACAATAGAGTGTTTTAAATAATAATCCATTATTGGATTTGCTTCGGTCGCAACCCCGGCTGAGATCCAGTATATGGTAGCAACTAAATCAATGAATATTAAGACGATTAACAAGGAAGAAAGAAAATGTATCTTCCTTATCGTCACGTCCTATTCCTGAATGTGTCCTGGTCGCTTTTCGTACATCATATGATCAAAAACTGCACTCATCATGCTAGCTGCCTTGGTGATTTTTGATTGAACCCACGGTTCTAAGTCATCATCGTCGGACAGCATATCATGTAGTTGTTGCGCTTTTTGAGACATATGAAAGAGTTCTTTTTTCGCCATAGTCCCTTCATATCCATCTGGGTCTTTACGGTCTCCCCCTTCCATGGGGATGATAGGTTCGGGAGTCTCAAGAAGAACGGATGATTTCTCAGATAGTGTTTCTTGTATTAATCCCTTAAGCGATTGCGGTGTAAGTTTCATTATTTACCTTCCTCCGGAGGGTGTTGGTGTTGGTCTCATTGTTCTCCCTCTTCCAGCTCTCCACCGGAAAAAGTCATAGGGAGATACCCCCCAGTGCCAGAATATTTCTGATCTTGTTTGGGCGGCGCAACGACACGCTGATCTGGCATGGGATGTGCTCCCATTTGCTCGATGCTATTCAAAACTTTACGTAAATTGCTCGTGGCTTTAAAAGCATGCTCGTAAGCATCATCATAAACAGGGTCATCTAAAGCTTCAATTAATTCCTCAGTAGCCTCTCTCGCCTTCAAAGCAATAGCATAGAGTGTGTTGGCTTTGGGATCTCCTTGATATTGTTCTTTATCTTTGGTATCGGCTGCCGGCATCCGATGAGGAACGCCCGAGGGGGCAGAAGGCTCATTAATTCCACCTCCTGTAAACATAGCTTCTTTAACAAAGGTCTTAAGTTGCTTATAATTTATACTCATTAGACTTTTCCTTGCCATCCTGAGCCGCCTTCTTTCTTCTTCTTCCTGGCAGCCTTTTTGAATCTTTTAGCTAGCGCTTTGCGCGGAGGCGTACAAGTACTCTTAGTCATAGGAGTACAATCGCCTTCGTGCTCTGGATCTACTGCTTTACCAATCCAGTCGTCGTCCTCCTCTTCTTGTTCGCCCATCATTTCGTTTAAGAGGGCTTCGGCGTCCAAATCAAAGAATTCTATAGCTTCTTCGTTGGTTAATACTACCTCAATTTCCTCTCGGATGATTTGCAAAATTTCTGATTTCTTCATGACACGATGCTCCAGCGTATAATTAATTAGTTTCCTCTTCGGTGTTTGCCATATGATCTCGCCATTTATCTCGTAATCGGGTCGTAATATCATCTTCTACGGGAACCAAAACTGCTTCGATGCCTGCTGCTTCTGCGGCCTCGACTTCTTCTTCATCATCATCCCAATGCCTGGACACTCCCAATTCTAAGAGTTTTTCAGCCTTAAATTCCCCAAAGGTATAATACACCTCTTCAACGGGTAAATTAAATTCTATAATTGCTTCTTCGGGTGTAGGTGCATGATCCCACGGCAGCTTGGGCCCCTTACGCTTACTGCGAGAAGTAACAATGATAGCCTTGTTCCCCTCCGCTGCCAAATCTTTTAAAAGGGCGATATTCTCTTCGTGGGGGCCAAGATATTCCACGTCGCCATCTTCTAGGGTCTTATACCGGATGAGGGTATTGTCAAAGTCAAAGGAATAGATGTTCTGTTCGAGGTTATCATCTTCGACAACGATAGTTTGCTTTTTGTACCATCCCTCTTTGTTGGGAGGTTCGCCCTCTCCAAACCCTCGTTCTTCTTTAAGATACTTGCGCCAGTTTTCAAGCAGGAGTTTCATTTTGCCTCTCTATTTGAGTGTACAGCTTTGACCAGAACTTCCTCAGTTCATCCGGTTTGTCGCCCAATACATTTAAATAGTCCCGGACAACACCTTTAAGTTCGAGATCTCGTGTTTTGATGAGCCGGAAGGCTTCATCGGCTGAATATATATCCAATAGTTGTTCTGCAGCCTCATGCGCAAACGCGTCTACTTCGATATGTCGCGTGAGATAGTCGCTGCGCTCGCCAGTATCTGAAAATTGTTTGGGATCCGCAATCATTTGTTCCCACGCTTCTTCTTCGCTGATTCCTTTTGATTCGGCTTGTTTTTTTAGTTGTTCATAATGAACCAATTCGTGATTTATTGTACGCGAGATAATTCCGGCTAGTTCATCCGGATCGAGATCATCTATATTATAGTCTTTAGAAATAGGCCGGAATTCTAGCCACACAACATGTTTGTCCTTTTCGGGCCCTCGATACTGTCCCTGCATCATCCAATTATTGGGATAACCGCCGTATTGGTCATCGGGCCCGAGGGTATATTTCCCGGTACCGTCGACAGTAAGCAAAAAATATAAGTCGGTTCCCAGATTCTCTGCGGCATCGTTTAGTGCATCCATCAATATTTCGATGGCCGGTGTACCCAGTTCATTTTCGCCTACCTCATCTACCTCGTCCTCAGTGTGAGGGCTAGTCCAAAATTCAGAATCAATTATAGCATCCTTTAGTCCCTGCTTTAAATCGTGTGGAATGGTGGTAATCTCATTGAGATACTGTCGCCAGTTTTCAAGTAGGAGTTTCATTTGTCGCTCCTATGATACCCTTGTCGCTTTTTACGAAGCCCCCAAGCCGTTCTACTTTGATATTTCGAAATATCGACACTAGAAGCCTCTTGTAAAGCCATAAATATCACTTTTGTCATCTCCATCATCATTTTGACGTCCGCTAGGGCATTGTGCCACTCATCGGTGCTGATTTCATAGGCTTTTGATACCGGACCCATCGAAGAAGTCACATAATCACCAAATTTACCGGTCATCGTAAGTGCTTGGAGGATAGTCTGGGCCCTTTCGTCTCCTTCGTCAGCTAATGTCTTAATTAGTGAGTTGTGCCATAGCTTGATCAACATCATTGTATCAAAGATAGGGTAACTTCTTAAATCGGCGGCCAAATCGTAAAAACTGGCTCTTGTCTGAATAAAGTTAATATCGAATTCTGCATTTTGGGCCACCAAGACCGGATTGGGTTGGCTTTCGACGTATGCGAGAAACTCTTTGATGACATCGACCTCATTGGGCATGCCTTTGGGGTATTTTTCGCGATACTCATCACCCGGCATCCCATATCGAGTCAGCTCAAGAGGGAACTTGGCCTTTGGATCATCAGATGCTTCGAATCCAGCAACGGTCTCGGGATTCAGTTTGATTTTGTCGTAAAAGAGTCCTTTTTCGGCTTCAACCTCTTCAAATTGCCAATTATCGGGGTATGCGGCTACTGCAGCGATTTCTGTAAGCTGCGCGGTCGCTGGCTTGAAGCCCGTGGTCTCCGTATCAAAGAATATCCAAGTATTGTCGCCAAAGTCCTTAAGTTTATCAAATAGTTGCTCAATTGAAGTGTCGAAGAAATCATCATCTAATATATATGCTTCTTTGAGAAGATATTGACGCCAGTTTTCAAGTAGGAGTTTCATCGTCTTTCCCTGAATATTTGTCAATAAACCGACAGTCTAGCCCCGGTACAATGTAGTCGTCGCATCTATCAGCGCAACGCC
>Ga0209349_1001100_pt1 | contig 13532 bp, 19 predicted proteins | sample ETNvirnome_2_130_FD_184067 | JGI IMG/M metagenome (GOLD analysis project Ga0209349, IMG submission 184067) | Marine viral communities from the Pacific Ocean - ETNP_2_130 (SPAdes) (version 2) | ecosystem: Environmental > Aquatic > Marine > Oceanic | place: Pacific Ocean | collected 2013-06-22
CCTGCTCTAACAAGAACTTCTTCACCTCGACAGTAGAGTCGAGATCCACAGGGCGAAAACAAATCCTACTGAATACACCACCAACGTGTTCGGATAGCGATCCACCATCATATCCAGCCAACGAACGACTGGGAGTACCATCTTTTTTGAAAGGCTTTCTAACGTATCCATATTCTCCGTCCTTCTTTGTTTCTAAGATATCAACTACCAAAGGTAGATGAGGAGTGAGAGCCCTATTAATCCTGTCAATCCAACGATCAAGGGTGTGAAGAGACTTCTGTAGATGGCCTCTATCAATTGTCCATCCATATCTTTCTTGCTCCTGTAGATGTTGAAATATTTTTACATTAAGTTTGTGTACATTAGCCCAGCCCTCTCCCCTGCCCTCTGCTAACAGAGCCTTGTAGATCTTGTACTGAAGGGCTACGTCTTGAGCACATCTTTCCAGCATGTCATCACTATAAACATCCCACTCTTCGTGCTCTTTCTTGTACACTCCGAGCCTGTGACCCCAAGCTTCCACACTGTGTGGAGCCCTGCCATCATATCCCTTTGGATTTGTTCGAGAAGGTCTTTGGGTACGCGACATAAGGACTGTATCAACAACTTTTCCTGCATACTCCCATCCAAATATCTTTTTCAAAACGGGGAAATCAAACGCAACACAGTTATGGCCAATGAGAACATCGAACGTATCAAGGTGATTGCACAGATTATTAATAGTAGAAGGATCAAAGGACTTAACACTTCCCGTGACATGATCCTTAACCACGGCACACCACACCTTTGTTGTCTCATCCAAGAACCCATTTGTTTCAATGTCAAATGTACCTACCTTCATCCCAACTTGGCCCTAAACCTTTGAACAATCTTACGCACATTGGTTGGGCTCTCCGGTACACATTGCCCCACTTCAGTTGCATTGTATCCCTCCAAGAGGAAGAGCCGAAGGATGTTAGCTGTATGCTTCTCCTCCCCCTCTATCATTTCAGCCAGCTCCTTCACCTGTATGCGCTGGAATGCCTGAGAAGGGAAAGCCACCTCCACTGGAGTGTCATCATTCATCCCCCGCAACAACTCCTTCTTAAAGAAATCTTTAATAGCGTTGTTGAGGACAGTGCCAAACCATGTGTTAAACCCTTGGTCTGGGTGGTATGCCTTCCAGTATTTGAGGGTGCGGCTGTATGCTTCTTGCACCACATCCTCTGCGTTAGGCTTGCTGCCTAAATACCTCGAAACCATACTGACAAGCTTATCATGTTTGTCTGTGTAATGTGTCTCCACTAATCCATAAACTGTTGATTTATCCATATCATCTCTCCTCTATCTCATGGTATAGCCCCGTCTTATCATCATAATAGAGTACAATATACCCCGATGATCCATACGCCCTATCTTCTAGGACAGTGAGCCTTCGCATATTCCTCTCAGCTATGTCTAGGTCAGGGTCTTTGTTCCCCTCTAGCCCCAGCATCATATGACAGCTCCTCATCATAGCCCGTGAGCCAGCGAACTGTGAGCTAAACACCTTCCCCCCTCGCTCATGCGGCTTACCATCATGCGGAGCCTTGAGATGGCAGAACAGGAACACCACTATGTTCGAGTCCTTAGCCATCACTGAGATCTCTTGAGCAAATTCCTGTAGCAAAGTGTTAGCACTGGCTGCATCAATCCCATTGGTAAGGTTGGTGATGGGGTCAACCAACACTATCTGACACCCCTCCTCCACTGCCTGATTGATATCCATACGAAGCATGTTCCAGTCCAGATCTTGGTACAGATCTAGGCAGGTGAGATGCTTATCCACTATGGGGCTCACCTTATCGAATGCTTCATAATCGAATTCTATCTGTGGGTCATGGAAGATGCGCTTAGCCACCTTGCCTGCTACATGCTTGTATGTCTCACTCGCCAGCTCCTCTGGCTGAGCACAGAATATATTGAGTTTGTACTTGGTGATGAAGTGAGCAGCCAATGTATCAACCATGGTGGTCTTGCCCATTTTGACACCAGCCCCTAGGTATATGGTCTCGCCAAACCTCACCCCCCTGGTGAGATCAGTGAGGCCCTTCCAAGGCCAGTCCATACCCATAGGGGTTTCCTGTCTAGCCTTGTCCCTCAGTGGCGCACCTCTCACTAGCCTAGTGTTCTTAGGCTTGTCCCTCTTGAACAACACAGCATTACACAGGGCATGGGCAAAGCCCTTGGTGAGGCATTCATTAGGATCTTTAGCAGGGAGGGTGACAGTCTTGGCGTAAGGAATGATCTGCATCACATCCTTAACAGCAGCCTGCCCTGCCTCATCTTGATCAAACACCAACACCACCTCCTTGAAGTTGGAGCTGATGGCAGGGAGGAGAGCAGCTAGGTCACGCTTAGCAGAGCTTGCCCCGTTCTTCAAACTAACCACAGCAGGGGCGTAGGAGGCCCACCGAGAGCCCTTAGCCTTGTGATTGAGGGCTTGGTATAGGGAGACGGCATCAAGCTCACCCTCGACGATGTACAGGGCCTTAGCGCCTGCTTCTAGGGCTTGCTTCCACCCGAATAGGTCTCCTTCCTTAATGTCCCCCACACTCCAGAAGTTTTTCCCCTCTATGAGGCGGGCTTTGTACGCTACGAGGGTGTCTCCTTTGTAATAGGGGTAGTAGTGGAGGACAGGGGTGGTGCCATCCTGCTCACTCAGCCCCATCTTAACATCGAAATAGGACAGAGCCTCTTCATTAAGCTTGCGTTCTGGGAGGGGGACAGTGGGGCATCGAGAAATTTCTTGAAGCTCTGCTAAAATATTTTCCGCAGACTTCTGGACTTTTTTCGGGGGATGCCCTTCGCTATCCCCATACGGATCAGCGACATATGTATCGCAGGAGAAACAATAGCCGGTATAATTACCTCTATCGTTTTGGAACACCTGCAATGCGTCACTGCTCCCACATTCATGCGGGAGGAGTTCAATACATTGCGTCATATAAATATCCTAATCTAATTAGCCCCAAGGACTGTTGATGCCCCACGACTGCTCGCTGGGCGGCGTGTATTTCGTAATGCGCCAAGGCATAGTGGCAATACAATTCTGCCCTATTATATTTAGCTCACGGGCTTCTTGCACCATCCCCGCATTCAAACTCATAAACCAGTGGTGGTAAGTGTCGCCTTCTGGTAGCGACCATATGTAACCCTCAAGCTGCTCGGGTCTCCAGGTTGCCGACCTGTAGCGGTTGTCAAGGACCAGGGTCCGGTCCTCCAGGTCAATGCCGCAGACCAAGTGATAACGATCTGCAAGGCTGGTCCGTATGTGACCGCCGCCGTCCTTGAATATTTCGACGCAACAAGCGATCAGGTTAACCCTCTCCGGCGGGACACCGCGCTCGCAGGCTCCGACGTAGCTGGTCATTGCGAAATTGTCGCAGTCGCCCTCCCACCGCTCTCCGCGATTGGCTCCCTCCCAATAGGACTTCCAATAGTCGGGCATGTGCCATTGCTCGCTGTCGCGTTTGTAGCGTCCAGTCGTCACGACGGTGTGGTGGACATCACGGGCGATATCTTTGATCTCGTTGTCATCCATCACTCCACCTCCGGCTTGAGGTTGGTGCATACCCACTTGTTCCACCGCGCAGGATCGGCGCACATGGCGGTGTGGCTGAGTGGGGTGGCAGCGGGCGTGTCAGTTCGTTCTAGCTTGACCGGCGGGCGGGTAGTGCAAGCTGTGAGCATCAACACCACCCCCACAATCATCAACGCCGGTCCTATGGCGTGTGCTATGAATTTTTTCATTCTCGGTATTGAGCAACAACCCGCCGCCCGACACTCTTCATGGCTTTTGCAACTAGCACAATATTTCATGCCTCACCTCCTCTTGTTTGTGGCTGACGGGGCAGGCCAAGGAGTGTTAGCCTCCTTCCTACGGGAGATGGCTGCTCCGTGCTCAGCCCTATGCTGCTCCTCCTTAAACTTCTCCACCACCTCCTCGGGCGGTGTTGCCGCATACCCGTCTGGATGTATCCATGCTTCGTTCAACAGATACCATCCTAAATATGTCTTCATTTACATATACTCCTCTTTACCATGAAGTGTGACAAATAAAATTTATTTTAATTATTTTGTCACACTTTGCTGTTTCAAACAGTATAAGGTATAGGCCCCCGGAGGTAAACTACCACTGAAACCAAGGTCTATAGAATAGTTCTCCCTCACAACTAGGGCAATAGAGGGGCTCTCCTATTTCAGTATCCTCAATCCCTGTGTAGCCACACCCCTCACACATTAGCTCCTCCTCCCCCTCAAGATTTATTGTTAATAGTGCTGCTGTTCCCTTGTCTCTCGTTCTCATTTACTTCATCCTCCAGCTTCCATATCCTTTTCCACAAGTCATGTAGGTAGGCTCCCTTAAACAACACCTCACAGCCACACTCAGCTGCACAGCAGTCTGCCGGGTCTTCACAGAAGGTTACGCCGTAGTCTGTTTCAACTCTCTCCATTGTCTTTCTCCTTTATCCATGCTCTATCGAAGATAGCAAATGCACCATTGAGATGCTCCCTTATCTCTATCCTCTGCGTAGAATTACCATGTACTATTTTATTAAGAGCAAAGTCTTCCGCATCATAAAAGGAGCGAGCAGCAAATACTTTCTTCCATTCATCTTGTCTCTTCCACCAAACCTCAAACACTATCTTCTCCTATTCCTAAGTGTTTCTTTATTGCGGAGCCATACGCCAGGATTGTACTCCCCATTAGCCCAGGAGCTGTGTTAATCTCTAGCACTAGGGCCTGATCTCTATTTGCTGTGTATATAACATCCACTGCTCCGAAGGTGAGGGGGAAGCAGGAGAAACAGCTTGTTGCTACAGTGGTAACACAGGGGGGCACATCCAACCCCTCCCTTGCATAGATGAAGCCTCCATCTAGATTCCTAACCTTCCAATTAGGAGAGGGAGTGCCTATTTTTAAGGCTTTCTTCTGTACATCTATCACCTCCCCATCAAAGATATGCACCCTGTATTCATCCTGCTTGGGGGCATAGCGTACATACAGAGGGGCATCATACATCTCCTCTGGTTTGGTGGCTAGATGTATCCCCCTCCCCCCGCTAGCGTTAAGGAGGCTGCGACACACAATAGAGGTGCCTTTCTTGAGCCATGCCGTAGCCTTCTCAACGTCAGTGGTGTAACCGGGAGTGAGATGGTGACCTTTTAATTCCTCAAAGAATAAGAGCTTGTTCTGTACAGAGGCTATGTCTTCAGGGGGGTTGAGGACATTACATTTCTCCACCTCTGGGGGGAGGTAGGAGGAGCCCCAATTGATCACTGTCTTGCTCTTCCTCCCCCGAAACCTACTATCTGTGTGCTTGATACGGTGCACAAGGAGGTGGCGAGAGAGTTGCTTGGCTGCCTTACTGGCAGGCTTGTGTGAATATATGTAGCAAATCCTACTCATCAATCCCCTCCACTTCATCAACAGGCGGAAGGAATTCACCTCGTTCAAGCCTGCCCATTTCATAGGCACCGAGGTCAAACCCCCCTACATGCCTCACATTTTCCCTTAGCCGCTCCCCCAGATTTCTTCTCGGTTGCATCCCTACATCCATGTTAGTGGCGGGGTGCTGTATTGAGGGGGTGTAGGCTATGTCTTGTGTCAGTCTTATCCCATCTAACACTTTCTGATCCACCTCTGGCACCTGAGCATACAACACTTTAGCCAGTTTCTCCCCCATAATATCTTTGAAGAAGCCCTCTTCCCCCCTGAAGGAGTAGTGTTCAATGAAACTCTTAGGTTCATCGAACATGAGGGAGGCTGTCTTCACTTGGTAGAGGATATCCACCCACTCTTTTATATCGAGGAGGTTATGGGGGGTGCGTAAGGATCTGAATTCTACGGAGCCAAACTTTCTTATGGCTTCTGGGTTCATGGATGAATAGCGTAGTTCATTCCTATCATTTTTTGTGAGATAATCAAGCTCACTGTACCTCTTTACATCGATAATTCTATCAATGAAATACTCAGCATCGCTGCTCCGAAGACAGTATAGGTTGCCTTCTCTACTCTCTCCGCAATAGCTCACCAGCACTTTTTCCATGAGCAGATAGAGGAACATGAAATTAAACAGCTCATTGAAAGTCATATGTTGTACATTGATATGTACATGAACACCACATCTGTCACTAGGGTTGAAGGTGTATCTCCCCTGCTGCTTCCTCACCGTGTCGATGAGGGTTTGTAACGTGTTTTCCACTGTCTCTATGGGGATGGGGTGGGTGAGGATGTACTCAGTGGCCTCCCCACGGAGAGACCCATCCCCATCAGACCTCCACACACGGGTGTTGTCTATATAGATGTTCTCCCCCTCCATCTCGATCTCTATCCCGATCTCCCTCTCCTTCTCGTATTGTTTACGGAAGGTATACATCTGATTTATCGTAGGCATGTTAGACATTTAGCACCTCTTCTAATTTCTCTTGGAGAAAGCTAAACTCAGGGAGGAGCTTAGGTCTTTCATTGCACACCCCCACTCTAGTGGGGAATTTATAATAAACTAATGAAAGATTTTTCTTATCTTTTTGAATTGCAAAATGTCTATTGAAGGCTATGGTGGTGAGGTAGGAGGAGTTTTCACAAATGGCCCTAGATACTTTATAAGATGGACATTCCCCCTCTATTAATGCCTTAAGGGGGCGGGAGGCGAGGACATCTGCATGAGAGACATTAACCCCCCGCTTACCCGGAGCTGGGGAGAGCGACATATTATTCTGTGACAAGCCTATCTTCCACATACGAGAGGGGATGCGGCTGACAACCATACAATCGTGGAAGTTTTCCTCTCCTTGCAGGCTGTAATTCATCAGACCAAGGGGGACAGGAGCTAGGTTGATACGCTTGCTCTTTATGTTTATCACCCGTTCTCTCTGTTCGGAGAGCCTGTTGTAAAACAGTTTCATCACCAAGTCACCGGCCCTGTTGCGTTGCCATTCTATCTCCTTGACATGGATGGGAGTGCCTTCAACACGAATAACACTCCTGCGAAGATATGACCGAGCCATATCTATGTTGAAAAAACCGTTGTATTTCATTGTAACACTCCGTTATCAATGATGTATTTCCATAGACCCTTATCTATTAGCCCTTGTGCATCTTCCTTGCGGGAATAATTAATGATTTCTCTTGGGGAATGGAACCTGTCTGACAAATGCACCCCTTCTTCAAGCAAATTGAAAGCCGCTTGTGTGCTGTCAAACACCCATTTCATTAGGGCTTTGTCCTCCAACCAAAAATTACTCAACACCCTATACTCAGCTCCATACTTCTTAGGCCTGAATGCCCCAGCACTCCCGTACATCATCCTCCGGGCACAAACCTTATCCAGGAGAACACTCGGCACACCGAGCATATAGTCAAGCTGTTTGACAAGGAGCCTTGATGCTTCGAAGTGGCGGAGGTCAATCTTATTGTTGCTTCTTTTCCAACCTATATGAACATGCCCCGCTGCTGTCCTCATAGCGGTGTAACCATCAGGTTTGGGGTTTGGCCTCCCATTATAAGCGTTGTAATCAATGTCACACCCCAAGTCTAATGCCTCGGCTGGTTGAGCGAGCATGTGTCCCCTTGTGAAAGAAGCAGTCGGATGGAAGCAAAATTCATACTCTTCGGGAACCATATCTCTCAATGATTTCAACACCTTGTCGATATTATTCACGAAGATACGGGAGGAAGCGGCAGGATTGATGTTAAATTCCAATGCCATACCATCAACCTGAACAGCCCCCTTGGGGACAGGATGAGGGGCTTCTTTAGTCCCCGGTATCATCCCAAAAGCAGACTTATACTCCCCTGCGTGCTTAAGAAACAGTTCAGGGTCAGCGCCAATCTTAAGTTTCATAGGAGAATTTCCTGTGCTATGTTAATGTTGTTTTCCTTTGCGGTGATGACACAATTACCACACACCACCTTATCATCACTAACCAATAGAGCTGTCTCGTAGTCCATATAATTAATCTGCTTATCCTCACAGAAATGACAAGACATCTTCTTATCTCTGAATGTTATGAAGCTTATTTTACCCGTTGCCATCCCCTCTGTGCCCTTCAATTCCTTTCTTAGTTTATCCTGGGCCCCTAAAAAATCATCATTGGATTGCCACTTACCCGCCCCGTGGTTGTAAACTCTCCTATATACGGGATTGTCAAAATCGTTGGGGAAATATGTATTAAGCGCCCTCCCTACCCAGGTGAATTCCTCTAATGTACGGGAAGAGCCAACAACCTTTCCTTTCACCAGTTTGTAAGTGAAGAGTGTGTTCTTAGGTGGATAATACAACGTGTTCTTCTCCAGCGTCACCCCCCTCCTCTCGGCAGCCCCTCTCAGCATCCAGCCCTCTGAGGCCCACATAAGGCAGCTCTCATCTGGGGTGGTGGCAAAATGAAATGGCCGTTTCTCATTGGAGATGATGTTAAGGGATTTTTCTTTCTTGTTCCACCACACCAGCACAGCTGCTCCATCGAGGTTCTTCCATGTTTCATCCACCCCCTTCTTTGCGATACAGTGTGTGATGGTCTCACTGTCTGTATCGAATTTCTTATCAGTGGGAAGGGTGTAAGTGCCGTGGAGGGTGCCATTGTGAGTGAGGACAATGTGCTTGGATTGGAAGGGGTGAGCATTCGCTTTGTTCACTTCCCCTTTCGTAGCCCACCTGTTGTGCCCCATCATTAGGACAGGAAACCCCACTCTACTTGTGTATTCTTTGCCACAAAGCAAGTCTGTTGGGGAAATTGTATCCTTGATGATACGGGGGGCAGCTTTTTCGTTTTTCAAGACCGCCACTCCGGTAGAATGGGGGCCTCTGATTACATCCATCTGCAACAGATCTTCGAACATATTTTCTGTTTTGAATGTAATGTTGCCAAATACTCCGACAAGTCCACACATTAGCTCCTCATTTCAGTAAGAGATTGTTGATGTATTCGAAATAGAGATTTGAAAGAGAGATTTGATTGGTAAATTCTGGATGTGGTTGAAAACAAAGACAATTCGTGTCCCTGTAATAGAGAGCTTCCACATCATTTTTAGCGTTCCGAACAGTTATGGTGGTGTTTTGCTTGGCATAAATGGAAGAACATTTCTGTCTCACAGGACAATTCTCTGCCACCATCAAAAGAAAATATCTACCTTGATCATTTGCAGGGCACATCATTTGGTGGTGAGTGGAGGTCACTTTGATCTTGTTTTTGATTTTTAGGTCTGTATAGAAAGCAATATGCTCTCCCAGATGCCCCTCCACATGCTGCCACATGGTCCCCCCGTTCATAACATTCAAGAATTGCCCTCCTCTACAGATGCCAGCCAAGGGCTTGTCCATCTTCTTGGCAGCGAGGAACACAATCTTCTCAAATTCATCCCTCTCTTTGTTGGCGGCTGTCCTAGGATGGGGGTGGGCAAAATAAAAGGCGGGAGTGACATCAGATCCTCCGGTAAACTGCACCAAGTCTGCCTCTTCCATTGAATCAGTGGTTTCCCATCCATGGTCTTGAAACATTTTAGTGTATTCAACACCATAGTTGTTAACGATAAGCACTTTTGGGGCTGTCATAGCTTCTCTCCAATACCTTTTAACCCGTTGATATCTAAGAATGAACTAACAAATTTTTTAATTTGTGAATTATCCACTATATCTAAGGCTATATCTTTCCCCCAGATACGCATAATTTTCTCTTTTGTTTTTGGGTAGTGGATGTTTTTACTAACTCCCTTCCATATATTCTCGCTAGGAGAAAATTCTGAACAAAGAGCCATTGGAGGGTGGTCAACCACATCCTCACTTATCACACTCTTTATTTTATTCCCCATGTAAGAGCTTCTCCAAGCTTGGTGGTTTGAATTAACTGTTGCGTTTCGTCTTAGCGTGAAACCCCAGCTGCTCTCTTCCACATCATAGGCCAGCATTATAGCTAGACAGGGATGAATATGCGGAGCAAATAATGACCATCTGCTCACAAAATCAGCATATTCCGAGACACTCCTCATCAGCGCAGCCCCTTGAAAAACAAGCTTAACAGGCAAACTGGTGTCATACACACAGCCAAAGTGCCACAGCTCTTCCACATCCTTGGTGATGAAGATGTGCCGCCAAGGGCTTCTGTTTAGGAGCCAATCAAGATAGGTTTTTTCCTGATCGGTGAAATCCTCCCTGTTTTCGTGTCTTTCTTTTAATTTGTAAAAACAATAATCAATGAAATGTGTTATTGGGGCGTCTTTAAGCTCCCTTTTACTATAGATGCTAAATTGGGCCAAACATGCCCTGTTCATAAACCCCTTAACATTCTCATCCCCAAACACCAAATAGAAATTATTCAGCCCCTCCCCCTTTGTAACTTTCTTACGCATATTTTCTATTTGGGCCTTGGATATTGTCATCGATCTTTCCTCTTAAAAGAATTGGAAGGCGGCTTGTACGGAGTCGAACCGAGAGTTCTAGGGGGCTTCACAAACCCACTGACAAGAACAGTTGACCTTCGCCGCCCGTCATGCCCTCTTAGGCACGACTATGCACCATGTATTTCTTCTGAGCAAAGCTCTGCCCATTCCTCTGTGTCCACCGTTTGTTCATGATAGCCTCCTTTCTAGAGGTGCGGACATACGAAATGCAGCCCGATCAATTAAGACCGAGCTGTTGAATACGTCTTAGTAATTGTTTTCGTTATCATTATCGTAAAATGGTATGAGTAATGACATGGAATAAACTAATCCATGGGGTAGGGAAACCACTCTTCCAATCGAAGTTGAAGGGCTTTTGCAAATTCACCTTCATATCACCCTCCACACGTACAGCATTGCGGGCAGCACGTACATTCAATCACATCCTCATCCTCTTCCTCTTTCCTGTGCTTCTCACAGAATGGAGGAGGAAATGGATAGTCACCTAGATCAACTAGGTGGCATTTCTTCTCTTGTTCCATGATATCTCCTAATAAGCGGTGAGGGGAGGACTCGAACCTCCAACCTCCTGTACAGCAACACAGGGCTCTACCAATTACAGCTACCTCACCAATGTAGCAGCAAACAAAATAAAATAAACATAGCTAGTAACAAAAAGGAGGAGAAGGCCCACAATATCCCTCAAGAGCTCAAACATACCTTCTCCTCCTTCTCTTGTAAATTAAGTTGGGGTGAGCGCCTCACCGGCTTCCACGGTCTATGTTGCCTTTCCGTCCTTGACGCCCAGGGTGCAACAGTATATACCCTCTTTACCCCAGTTATGGCATGGCTTTCTTTAGCAGTGGGCTTCGAACCCACGACAACCTGGCTAGCTACACCGAACCTCTTGCGTGCCATATCCTTTTCAGGCTGATACAGGCTCAATCCGGCCACGGTCCTTGCTAAAACCATGCCATAGCCATAGCGTGTATCTCACGCCATAGCCATGACATAGCGACGCCATCCCATAAAGAAGCGGAAGCTAATGTAGGATGGGTTTCTTCAGCATCAAGGCACAAACCTTATGCGATCTCCCCAACATGCCATGGTATCACCCAATTACCCCCATCCTCTCGTTAGAAGCCGCAGGTGGATGGAGCTACAGTGACACCCTCGGTGTGTGCATCTCCATCCGCGTCCTCCTAATAAAGAAGGTGGGCGTGTAGTCCTTGGCTACATTAGCCTCCACATGAATGGGCTAGAGCAATAGAATTGAAAATGAAGCCTAGGCAGCGGCCTCAATTGCGGGAACGTCCTGTTCCCCGTCTTCGTCCTCCTCATGGAGGGCCTTAATGGCGGCGGCCACTTGGTCGATTGCTTCTCTGGCCAGCCTCACCGCCTCGTTGGCATCCCCAACCGCATTGTAATGGGGCTTGCCCTCTTTGGTCGTCTTCCCGAACTTATTGATGGTATGGCGCATCGCCACCACCACATCATTCGAGCCGAAGTTTTTGGTCTCCTTCTCAGGAAGGTATTCCCAAAAGGTCACCTTCTCCGCAACCGCCACACGAAATGGCTTGGAGTCGGGGCTTTTGTCCTTCCTCAAGGTGCCATCTTCCAATTTGGCAGGAGAATGGTCGCACAGCCACGCCAAGTAGGCTTGACGGCGCAAGTAGTTTTTCGGCATTGCTTCCAAGAAGCGTTGGGCCAGCGCCAGATTACCATCCAACTCGAACTGCTTGATGGTGATGATGGCGAGATCACTCGCTGCTTCCATGGACTGCGCCGTGGACTTGATAAAAATCTCCAACAAGTCCTCGAACTTCTTTTTCATATCGGCCATATGCATCTCTCTCTTTCAGCTCCCGTAGGAGCAAGAAATGCCCTAGCCCATACAAATGGAGGCTTTAAAGAGCTATAAAAGCATCGCCCATTGTCCAAAAGAGAGGTAAAGCTCCCTTATCTGCAAGTGGGGCTAGCAGCTCAGGGGCAATCAAGCGTCCCAAGTCTCACGCTAGCCTTATCCTACAGCGTCAGAAGCACCAATTCACACCCATGACCTAGCTTGACAGGTGTCACCCTGAAATTGCAAGGCAAGGCATTCATCCATGAAATAGCGTTTCATGTGCCTGGCTTGACATGCAGGGCATCTCAAATCTGCCTAAATTTTAGGCAAACTTTCTCTTCCCTGCAACACCAAGGCGATGCAGTATGTTCTCATGGAAGCCGTAGCTCCCTAGAAAATGCCTAAACTTTAGGCACTTTCAGGTGATCTACCGCCCGGATTTCAAGGCAGACAGATGGCTTCTCCAGTTCCAGTCCCAAGGCGTAGCCCTCTTGCCGACAGGGTTGAAGGCCGCATTTATGGGCAGCAAGCGGCGCCATGAGCTATCAATAGCCGTGGCCTCGCCAGCCCTCACGATCCGTGCCTGGACCGCAAGCTTCTCCTGTCGAAGGGCCAGCCGTTCACGCTTACCTAAGCGCATGGCATGTCCTCCGAATAAACGCACAGCTCGCGCCGCGCTATGTACAGGCTGGGTTTACGCGCACTGTGCGCCACCACCACCTAAGAACCTGCAAGAGGCGTGCCAGTTCTTTAAAAACAAAGGGTTATGGGATTTGTTGGAATAGATGTAATAAGGTGCTGTAAGTCATTGATTTTAAATGATTATTTAATGTAATGAATTCAATGGGTTAGCTATTTTTTAACGTGTTTGCCTATTTATTGATCACTGTTTTTGCTAAGTGATTGATTTCATTATATTCTTTTTGGTTAAGGAATAGGCATAACAATGGAATGTAAGGGGAGTTGCCTAGTTTTTGATCAGGGTGGATTGCTAAGTGATTGATTTTATTGGTGTTTTTAGGTGGAGGGCGTTATGGAATGACTGGTTAATAACCTCCGGATGGCCTACCATTGTAGGCAGGGCCTAGGAGCGCCATACAGCGCAATTAAGGCACGCTCATGCACACTAATGCCTAGAATTCAGAGAAGGCCCCTACACGAGCCGCACAGCGCCTCCTAGGGCATGTTCAGTGCTGGCCGCCAATCCCAAGGCCCAGCCAGCCCCAGGGCAATGTACACTATTGGCAGTGTAGATGGAGGGGATTGTACATGGCAGATCCTGTACAA
>Ga0209349_1001109_pt1 | contig 13497 bp, 26 predicted proteins | sample ETNvirnome_2_130_FD_184067 | JGI IMG/M metagenome (GOLD analysis project Ga0209349, IMG submission 184067) | Marine viral communities from the Pacific Ocean - ETNP_2_130 (SPAdes) (version 2) | ecosystem: Environmental > Aquatic > Marine > Oceanic | place: Pacific Ocean | collected 2013-06-22
ATTCTAGGGCGAGTGATTAAAGCGCTACGACGTGCCCGTGTACCTCTCGAAGAGCGAAAGAAGTTCCAAGCAGAGGCAACTGCGACAGATTACAACAACGTACTTCAGACAGTAATGAAGTGGGTTACTACATACTAATGAATAAGACAGAACAATCCTTTAGTAAAGCATACGTAGTTAAGTTTACAGATAAGCGCGACGGGAATGATTTCCTAAAATTTGGCGCTACGAATGACTATGATATATTAGATAGGTTTAGACATAAGCCTCATCAATATAGACATTATGATATTGTCCCGGTATGTAGTATCTATATGAAAGTTAATACACCCAATAAAGGTAAAGGAGGGGTAATTGAGAAGTATTTTTTACGCAAATATCCACGTAACGTTGGCTGGATCAAAGAGAATTTCTCTGGAATATCTGAGATATATAAACCGAGTACCGATGCAGAAGAGACTAAAATAAGAAACGAGTGGTATGCAATACAAGATCGTGTATATATAAACGGAGAATTAGTGAATTCAATGTTTGTTGAAGAGGGTTCCCCGATGTTAACATCGATCAGAGCAGCTGTGCAGCCCGATTTATTAATTATTAAAAAAGAAATTTCGCGAAGAAAATCTAAAATGACTCCAGAGGAGGAAGCAGAGGAGAAAAAACGACAGTGGCGTTCGTCTTGTGATTGTATGTTTGGTTGTAGTAGATGTAATCCTGAGCCATTTGATCCGACTAATCCATACCACCACTAAACAATGACACTTAAAGACGTTAGAGCTAAATTAAATGTAATCAACAAGACTGTTGAGGAGCACTTAGACTTCTTGCTAGAGATTAGACAAGATGAGAAATTGTACAACGATGATATTGATGAAATCGGTCAAATGGCTGATGATGTTTTATCTACCCTTACGAAGCATAGCGATCTCTTGCGAGCGCCTGCTGGAGGTGAGGAGGATTGGGCGTGTGAGAAATGTGGTAAGAGCACATTTGAAACTGATTACGATTACCTAGTACATCCTAAATTACATCTTGGTTGCGCTTTAGAAAATGAAGAATGGATGGATTCCTTTGCAGAGGAATTAAAAAATACCGACACCGGTAATCAACCGAGTTAGTATGAGTAGTGATATGATAAATTGGGTTTGGTGTGAAGATTGCCTTGAATGGAAGAATGCAGGTGAGGATGTTGCTTTTATATCTATTGATGAGCATAAGACCGGTAGAGAGATAATGGCATTTACATGTGACAAATGTGGTAATGATAATGAAAACTTTATAACTTCATCAGAGCGAATGCCGCGCGGTGGATAATTAATTATATGGAGTACATAATTCTAGTTGTAATGGGTTGGTTTTGCTGGATGAGTACAATTTTAGTAAATGAAAAAAAAGACAGACAAAGACGCAACAGAAGATAATAAGTTCATTCCAAAAGAAAAGCCAGCAATTCATTTGGATCAAGGGAAGTTTATCCCGTTTAAACAAAATATAAGCCGTGATGCTAATCTTAATAAGCCTTTTGTTCCCTTAACAATAGAGGATGCATTAGCTCGACAGAACAAAAAAGATAAATAAGATGATCTCTTTCCTAAGCCTGTTTATGTGTATGATGACAACCAGGATCCAGTTGTAGACGAGTCGTAGATGAATATAGCTATCTGTATAAGTGGTGAGCCTCGGATGTTCACTTTTTTTCAAGAGAGTGTAAATGCATTTAAAGAACAGTGTGATACCAATGGCATTAACTTACATATTTTTTATCATCTATGGGATCATGTTACTAGGCGTCAGCGTAATCATAAATCACAAGACCCGATACTAGACAATGTAAAGGAAGATGATGTAATATCGAGTGTACCTGTAACCGCAGGGGCGTTTGAGAGTAAAGACTCTTTAAATAAAGATATTGATTATATTTGGAAGTACATATGTAATCTACATGAGCGAACTCCACGATACGATAATAAAGAAATATTACAAAAACAAATCTGGTACACTAATACTCCTGGATACTCTCAAATGGCGAGCTTATGCAAAAGTAATCTTATTAGAATAGAGTATGAAAAAGCAAACAATATTCAATATGACTTAGTTATAAGAACTAGAACAGATGTAGAATTTAAGTGTAACAATATCTCGTATTTAAAAGATCTTATAAATGACAGTAATCACTTTAGTAAAAAGATCTTCTTTCCTTTAATAGAAGTATGGAACACTAAATCTGAATTACAGGTAATACCTGAGTTTTGTTTTTTTCTTAGTAACTCAACAGTATTAAATGAAAACATTTTTAATGATTATTGTAAGAAAATTACTTCTGATATGTTTTTTTATGACAGTACCTCTGATGAGCATGTCCGTGTCCGCAATGATCATACTGTTGTTACTAATTTAATTCTGAATAATATTAAAATTAAGCTGCAGTCAAATCTTGAAGCAAAAGGATTTAAATATAAAATTCATCAACTGCCAGTAGAGTACAGTAAGGACGTAAAAGCAAGATATATTTACTAATGAAAGTTAAAGTATCATTCGATTGGGATAAGCTAGCTCAAAAAGAAGTCGGTGTAGAGATAGATATTCCTAAGCGCAAGGCACAGGAGCTTATAAGAAGCTTCTTTATGAAGTTAGATTATAAACAACGACAAACATGGATACACAAGAATGTACCAGACAAGAACGTAAAACACATAAGCGAAGAAGAATTATATGAATAAAAACATATCAGTAGAAGACATAATAGCTACCATACAAGAATGGGAGCTTCAGGCTAGCTCACCATATAATGACGGTTGGGTCATTCAAGGCTATAAAGAAAAGCTTCAAATCCTTCGAGAGCATTTAGAAAATAACAAAGAGCCGCGTCTAATTACCTGATCTAGCATAAATATTTATCAAGAGAAAGTATTATGATATTTTCAGCAAATGCTATTTTAAATAGAAAGAAATTAGACCAAGAAATAAATGATATACAGTCTGATGCTACTTTCAGTCTTACGGATCCAAAAGATTCATTCGATGCAATTGAGAGGCTCCACGCAGGTATAGGTGGTATAGAACAAAAGGTTAAAGATGGTCTAGCGAAAACCAATGATACCACCATTGCTGCGAACCGGTTGGCTGTTCTTAAATTAACGGCTGACGTGATGGACTATGTTAATAAGGAGCTTGATCCACAACAAAACCAAATTCAAACATCTCCGGCGGATGATAAAACTACTGGTGCATCAAATGTTGTCAGTCCTCAGTTCACGCCACCCCAGAAAAATCTTGGCTACGGTGCAGCAGCTGGCGAAGCCGATCCTCGACTCGCGCAACCACTCGCGGCATCTGTAGAAGTAGATTCATCTAAAGTAATAACTGAAGTCTTACCAGCGGTGGTAGGAACAGCAGCACGCGCGGGTGCAGCTGCTCTCGCAGGTAGCCTCATTAAGCGTCGCCCGGATGAAGCGGAGCCAGAAGAAGATATATCATCTGGTATGAACCATAGTGCAGTTGATCCTGATGATGACGAGCGCGAGCTAGTTTTACAAGCTTATTATGAAATGGTAAAGTCGCTTCAAGATAGAGTAGAAGATACGTGGGAAGATACCAGAGAGATAGATGTTCAAACAAGTGAGAGTACTCCAGCTATTAAGCTTGAAGTTAAAGGTTATGTGAAATCGCCTATGCTTAAAGCTGCTAAGCGGCAAGAAGATGCAATAGGTTATGAAAGTTATATGCAACACTCATCCGCTAATCCAAAAAAATGGGGATGATGCAGGCATTCACAGAGAGTGTCGACAAAATCTACTGTGACTTAGACAGGTTAGATTACCCGCAAAGTACAAACCGGCCCGAATTAAAAGAATCAAAAGGAATCAACATGAAAACATTTGAAACATTTGAAAATAAAGTATCAAGATGGGTAGCAGAGGCTGATAGTAAATTTGATCAAGATGTATTTAATATATTATCTGATATGGAAGCCGAGATTGAGACTGGTGAGTACCCACAAGAAGAGATAGTTGATATGGTCAGTGACCGATTAGAAAGCCAACGAGGTAGAGACATTTCTACCGACGAAGGATCTCAAATTGAACGACAAGTTGAAGATTTTTATGCTCAGTTGGGTCTTGATTCTGTTCCTGCTGATAGGCGCTCGAGAGATTACGTGCCTGATGCGCCACCTGAACCACCTACATCGACAGGAGTTCCTGTGCCTGGTAAAGTAGAAGGTCAGCCTTGGGTGCACAGTGATGACGATTTTATATTCTTTTTACAGTGGTTACTTAAACAAGTAGATGAAAATGACGAGCCAACATTCAACGCAAAGCGCATTGTTGATGTGGTAGAAGAGCCACATCGGTATATGAAAGAATATAAACAATTCTTAGATAATCGACAAAGAGTCGATGATGATCCTTACTTATAATGAAATCTTTTAAACAATACATTAAAGAAGGTCCCGCCAAGTCTTGGTGGGTTGTTAGAGCCGAAGTGGTACCGAACCCTGATTATGATGGTCCACCTAAAGCTAAAGCTAACTATGTGGAAATAACTGCTCCTATCAAGTGGAATGATAAACAGATCGAAGCTGAGATCGAAAATAGGTATCCACAGTATAAAGTAGTGGACACATCCAAGTATGAGTCTGATTACGATAGAAGTACAGAAGGTGAATAATGAACTTTAAAGATTATCATAACCTTAACGAGGCGTTTGATAACCCATACAAATTCGAATGGGAAAGAAGAGATGGTGGTGATGTTATAGCATATACATTTTTTGTAGATGATGCTGATGATCCATATGAGATAGAGGCTGCGTTCAGTTCAGATAGAATACTCAGTAACTTTGTCAATAAAGATTCTATAGATTATTATGATCCATATGTAGCTGAGTTTTATCCAACTGCACTTAAGCCACAAAATGCAATTGTTACAGAGTTTGCATTCACTGATAATGAGACAGGCAATCTTACTAAAAATATGAGATCTGGCCACGCAGCAACTCGAACTATTGGTACTATCTTGTATATAGTAGCTCATTATTTTATAACTAGATCTCCTCATGTACTCATGTTCACTGGTGCTAAAGAAGAGAATAGAGGTAGGGTATATGATGCGTTGGTTCGCTATGTGATTAAGAGCGGTAAGTTTCCTAACTATCATTACTTTAAAGATGACTATAAAACTGATACTCGCTTCTGGATATTTGACAGTGGCCAGGTACCTTATGTGGATGATGAGCAATTCCAAGAGTTCTTAGAAATACAATCAACCTCACCAAGTGAAATCAGAGCTACCTCATACGGTTCTCAACAAGCACACGATTTTCATCAGCGCACCTACGGTGATTAAGAACAATGCATTGCTCAAGCAAATCCTAAGGCTCTCCTATGATACAAGTAAACTTAAGTAAAGATGAATCTGTCGAAAGAGCTCTTAAGAGACTTAAGAGAAAATTAGACAGAGATGATATTCTTACAGAAGTTAGAAATAGACGGTATTTCGAAAAACCTTCAGCAAAGAAGAGACGCCGGATGAAAGAGGCTAAGTTCAAAGCCATGCTAGATGCTCGAGACGCTTTAGACTAAATAATTATGTGAGTCTTGGGTCGTATAAAGAGTATTTTCAAGAAGCAGATGGCGTGAGTCGTCGTGGCTTCTTGAGTATGCTTGGAAGAGGTGCTGCAGCCGTCGCGACAGTTCCATGGACTAAACTATTATCAGCTCCTGCTATAGCAGCTAAAGTAACAGCACCGTTTAAGATTGGTGCAGGTAGTATGCTTAATCCTCAAGCCTTGTATAGGTTCTATAGTGATAAGTTTCTTAATAAAGCAATGGACAGTGGCATCACCCCAGTAGATGTGACAGATGAAAGACATTACGAGTACGAACATACAGAGATAGCTATGGACGCGTTTGATTGGGTATCTAAGAATATAGTTAATATGTATGTTGATGATCGAGATCATGCTATAGATACAGAAGGAGATACAGTATCACCCACTCTTACTGAGTTGATTAATGACCACGGGTGGGATGAAGAGCATTTTTTAGACAACCCTGATTTTCCGCAGTGGGCAAAAGATCTTCTCGGTAAAGATGAAGAAGATATGACTGATGAAGAGGAAGAAAGGTATCAGCGACTAATGACATCAAAGTGGTTTGATAAGGAGTTAGTTGCGAATTGGGATGGTGCAGATGGTGACGGAGCAGAAGAAGAGTTAGAAACGATGCTACGAACCTGGACTGGATGGAAAGGTGAGATACCTCCCGGTTTCATGAACTATGATAACCCAGAATTAATTGATAGTATGTTTGATTACATCCTAGACCTCAATCGTGACAATATAGATATTAATCAAATAATGCAGATGAACTTTAAACAAGAGTTCTTACCTGGTGTTGTAAAGCACGTGAGAGAGCTAGCTGTGGCACAGCAAGCTCGTGCAGCAGCAAAGACGCAGCAACAAGCAGGGCAAGATGCGAAAACAGCTAAAGACGAGTTACAAAAAGATCAGCTGCCTAGTAGGCCAGGCACTCCAACTCAATGGCATGAACCGACCGACAACATTGAATGGTGGACAGAAGAAGATTTTAAATGGTGGGATCGTCGGTTTAATGATGATGTTGTTAATAGTGATGAGATTGAACAATATAGGGTTATCGCTGATAAAATAATACAGAATCCTTTTGATAGTGGTCTAATGGAATTTAAACCTGAGAAAGCTAAAGAACTTAAACAACAAGCACATGAGTGGATTAAGTGGTATAATGGTACAAAAGATCTTAGGAAGCCCAATCAAGCACATGTCAAACATCCATATGGAGCAGGTAGCCCTCATAGCGGCTTACAAACTATGAGTTATCGACCAACATTTAAGCAGTACTTTAATAAATAATTAATACGAATCTGACAAGCACAATGAAAGATACAGAATCACAACTAATTTGGGAAGCCATGCAAAAGGCGAAAAAAAGTAACGAAGAACCAATTGAAGATAATTCAACAGAAACTGTTGCTCCATCGGCAGTGCCGCCACAAGAAAAACCAAAACCAGCAGATCCCGGTCCGGGTCCCGCGCGACAGAGTCAATCTCCGTACCGTGGTGCTCGAGGCCCACAACACAAATTTTTCTAAGGATTAATACCATGGACACACAAAACAGAACAAGTAGAGAGGAAGACTTAGATAAAATCATAGAGTCTATGTACACCCCTGTAACTGAGGGTAAGTCTCATAATTGTGCTACACATGTAGAACATTCTAAATGGGGCAAAGGTGAATGCGTTTCTGAGAGCCATGCTGAACCAGATGAAAATGGCAATGTGGCATGGTATAATGTTATATTTGAACATGGCACTGAAAAAGTGAATACTGATGATGTTAAAGTAGTTAAGTCTAGCCATCATATGCACGCTAGTCATAAGCCTAAGAAAAAGAAAAAGGTTAATGAGACTGATGACTGGGCTTCCAGGCGCATCGATCATTCGGCAAATCCGCGGAAACGTGTTACAATATCACCTGGTGCAGGAGAGGCGTACTTGAAGAGGAAACAGGCAGAGAGGGAGGCTGAAGGATGGACTCAGCGTTGTCCTCACGAGTGTCACCCAGACAGGAAGGGTACATTTCGACACCAAGATGGGGAAATTTGTCCAGAATGTAAGGGTAGGGGGTTTGTGGCTCCTGATCATATCTCACCTGGTGCCCGCCCAGGAGATGATCCTAAGAATGTAGACATACCAGGTGATGCCTCTCGAGATAAAACTGGTTACGGGTTGTACGCTTCTGTTAAAACTAGTGGTCAGATCGCTGAAGCTGATAATGATAATGATGATAGTGATATCGATCATCATAACCAATACATGATGGACCAAGACTTATTGCAACCTATACATCAAGCTGCGAGTATAGCTACTGACGGAGAAGCGAAAAACTTTAATGAATGGTTAATTCTTCAAATTAAAGATCAGGGTGATAACTGGATAGATTGGTTTATAGAGACTGTTATTGTTGAAGAGAGATTTAAAGACTGAAACAATGAACTTTAAAGACGAAGACGCACAACTGATTTGGGAAGCTCACTTGCTGGAAGCTCTAGAGCGTGATAGTGAGACAGGAGAACCACAACCAGTTGGCTTATCTGATTCAGAACTTACTTCATGGTCTAAAACTACAGAACATCTACAACAATTTACTCGTAAGTGGATAGATGAGCATAAAGAAAAGATAAGATATCTCAATAACGATCAAATCCAGGTATTAGTTTTACATGCATATGAAAAACAATACCCTGAACTGTCGAGAACAATAACTGAAGAAGTGAAAATATGGTTACGATGGGTCATACAAACTATTTTATGGATACTTATGAGTGTCGGACACTCTCAGCAGGATTTTAAGAATATTCGTAGTACAGGACAAGACAATGTTAGATAGAGAACAAGATAAAGCAATTAATGAGGCCCGTACGGCCAGAATCCCTGGGTTTAATACTGTGGATCCACAGGATAAAGAAGATTACGTGAGTGCAGTAGTTGCCAAGCATGGTCCTGTGTTAATTGATAGACTAGAAGGAACACACCCTGAGCATGAACGTGATGTTATTGCCGGTGAGATAATAAGATGGTCTAGAACTCTAAATCTTGATCATCTAGATGACATACAAACTGTAATGTATAATCATATTCGACAAGTGTTAGCTCGAGCTCAGGATCTAGATAAGCCTAACATTGTAGCGGATCCATTGTCGCGAAGCGCCCACCTTAGATAAATGGATACTTTCATAACTTCCACAGTAGATCCACGCAAACAAATAGTCCATAAGAAGTTTAAATTAGCTCATCAAGGCAAAAAATGGCTATATAGATTTAAAACCGAAGTCAATTGCTTAAAGAAATTAGAAGCTAATTACACACCGCATCCTAGCGTATCTCACTATCCTTTTCCTAAACTCATATCTGTTGATGAAGATACCTATAGCTTAACTACTAGCTATTGTGGTGTGGATGCGTTTAATAATAGCTTTACCGCAAAGAAACGCCGCGTCAAAAATAAAATATCACCTGTCAATCTAGAGAATACTATCAAATGTATCATCGATAACCTTAATACCAATAACATTATACATAATGATATTACCAGTGCCAATGTGTGCATTGATAAGAGTGGTAACGTTAGTCTTGTTGACTTTGAAATATCTATATATGAATTAACTAAAACAAGGACAAATGATGATGTATATGAATATGTTCGTAAATTGATTAACAAGGGTATCATACCTAAAGAAGATAAAGAATATGTTAAAGCTAAATTAGTAAAGTATGACACTATGACCGATCTTACAAAATACTATAGTAAGGTGACGAAGTTGACGTTAGACGAACTAGAAAAACAGATAAAGAAGCTACGGTTCATCGATATAAGAGATAATCCGTGGAGTATCTTATACATGTTTAATTAAATAATTAAAAGCCATGATGGAGTTTAATAGTAAAGTAAAGATTCTTCTAGATAAACTAGGACCTAAGGATTACAGCGTGCGAGGTATGCCCAATCCATATAATAACCGGCAACCGGCAACTCCCGGCCCCGGCACTCAATACTCCACCAACTATTTAACACCTGCACAAAAGGAAAAGGAAGCACAAAAGCAAGTACGAGAAACAGTAAAAATATTGTTAAATACATATGACTATATTGCCCAGTTTGGCGGTAACGATCCGGCGACTCAAATATTGACCAAATGGAATTCCATCACTAGTAACGACTTTAAAGACCAGATCATACAAGAGCTTGAAAGGTTAGCTACAGATAATAAAACTGCAGCTGCAGTCCTTGATATCATTAGACCCGGTGGTGAACTTGGTCAAGCAGGTCCAGACGATCCAGACGATCTTGTAGGAGCTCCAGCATAAAGATAGATCTTTAAAGACTTCCCGATAAATACATATATGAATGTTCATGATGCAGAGACAATGCTAAAAACCTTGTCAAAGTCGACTAAAGGTAAGATAGGTGAAGAAGTACTTAGTTTACCTGTACCTAACCCCAATGAGATATGGGCCACTGTAGTAGCTATTAATAGTAAATTAGCTGCTCTTCAGCAATCTTTAAAAGAATTAGAGAAGGACAAGACAGCTCCGTCGTTTTGAAGATAGGAATTGCTCTTCTCCTTAAAAATATATAGTTGATTTCTTCTAGTGCTATGTTATAATATAGTCTATGAACGCTAAGACATATGCACAATCCCAGTTGGATTACGTCGGTGGTAATCGCGCATCCTGGTTCAAGGATAACGCTCGAGAGCGTCGTGTGACGGTGGAGATGACCCGCCAGCCAAACGGCGAGTATTACATCAACTCAGCTAAGGCTAACTACAATGTAGGTGGCTCGACTGCTAAGGTTGGAGTTAACAATCGCCTCTTGCGCAACGAGCTCCTCACAAGCAATATCACAACTGGTTAAACAATAATCGTAAGATTATCAGCAAGAGTATGGAGAAATCCATGCTCTTTTTTTATATATTCTCCTGAAAAACATATCATTTCTAACGAAAAATGACGATTTTCTGTGAATTATGTAATTACTGAGAGTTATTAAACCATTGAGAATTAATAAGATATCGCATATTCTGTGTGAAATTATACAAAAATACTAGAACTATCAGAATTTACTAACGGACACCTCCACAATTCCTTTAAAGCTTAATGTTTCTAGTGGATATCCTTAACTCTCTGGTTACGAAGGGTTTACAGATATCATAGGATATAAACCCTTGATAGCGAAAGAGTTAAGAAAAAGGGAGAAAGTTGGAGAAAGATGTTGCCTTATCCCCGAAAAGTTCCGATAATATAGGCGTTGTGAGTGAGATAGATAAGCAAAGCGAAGCGGTGAAGACAGCATATGAGGCTGGACTCAGTAATGGTAGAGAGCAGGGCGTTCAGATCGGTATCGAGATGGGCATGAAGAGAGCAACAGAGATCATGTCTCGAGATTTGCATAACTTCAAGTTTCCAGAGGGTCAGATTCCGATCGATATGCCGCTGACACAGCACGCTCCTAAGGATAATTCCACGTTTGAATTCACATATCAGACATACGAAGAGCGTGTGAAAGAGCGAGAAGCCGCTCAACGCAATGTGAGACGCCGCCGTTCGAATCGCATGGTTGCTAAGAACCGTAAGCGCCGCACAGCGAGTAAGCCGAATGGTACGTGGACAGCTCCTGTCGACTTCTCTAAGATCGATGATGATCACGGCTATGATGAGCTGTTAGCTGAAGAAGGTATTTACGTCAAGGAATAAGTATTGATATCAGCTCCGGATACACTATAATTATAGCAATGGAAGAGATGAAAATGACAGAGAAGCAGACACAGAAGCTTAAGGATTGGAAGCGCTGGGGTCTGATGATGAAGATGCTCAAAGCGATACACAGAGAGATCGAGCCGAAGAAGCAAGAATTACGCCATGCCTTTGACTGAAGAAAGATTTATACCACACGGACTGAGCAGATTTGCTACTACAAAGAATCCTTTATACACAAAACTAAGAAATATGGAAAAGAAGAAGACTAAGAAGAATCCCGCCCCGGTACTGGCATGTATCATTACTGGCCAAGCGCGGAAGACATCGCACAACTACTTGAATGATAAGGCCAAGCGTCTTGGAGTGAGTAGTGATTGGTTGCTTAACAATTATGTGAGCAAGTTTGTTTGTAGTCAGCTGCGTGCTGGTAAAGCGCTTAGTGATCTACAGACAACAGATCAGAAGATCACAGATCAGCTATTGACTGATCTGGTTAAGAAGAACTCTAAGAGCAGAGTCACTAACTTCTGGTTCAAGAATGGAGTTTATCAGACAGCTAAGCCCACACCCAAGAAGGTCAAGAAGACAGAGCCTACTGTTGATGTTGAGTCACTCACTGCAAAGGTGAATGAAGAGCAAGCTGAGGCTGCAACGGTCCCAGCGCCTGCTAAGGTTGCATCCTTTGATGAGGTGTTAGATGAGCTTACACAGCTGAGTTAACCCACGCACAACACATAAGGTGTAGGAGAGTGGTAGGTAGCTCTCCTATACCTCTCTCTCACACTTAAGTACGAGAATCCGGATAATATAGAGGATACCGGGAAACGGGTCTGCAGCGCATGCTAAATTATTTTTGCATTTTATTGCGGAAACATTATAATGGGCTTTTACGGGGTCGAGCGATAAATTATTATATGCCAGTAGGACATGAAGAAGCTCCATGGGACAAGTCTCCAGATAAATCACCGGTGATGCACTATAATGTTAAAGTCACACAAAGAGATCTAAATGAGATAAGACATTTAGTAGACCGCAATTTCGCTGGAATGACAATAGCCTGGTTACCGGTATCACTAGCAGTGACTAGAATCATACAACAAATCAATGATCTAGATGGTGAAGACTTAGACAATTACGATAATGACGGTACTTGTCCGGTATGTAAGGCCCCATCGACAGAACAAGATGATCCATATGATTAAATATTTAATGCATTGAAAAAGCCTAAGACTATAATGCCATGGCCTGTGTATACTTATTCATCACCACATAAAGCTAGTGATATGGTAACAGCTGATAATTTAGAATCCTTAGGATCCATAGAAACTCTGGAATCCATAGAAACTATCGATGATATAATCAATGTTCAAACAGATAATCTAGAGACTCTAGAATCTATAGAGTCCATTGATAGTATAATTAACGTTCAAACAGACGACATAAAAGCCATAGAAGCTATAGACAAGATAGTTAATATTGTTCAGCCCGATAGTATTGACAGTATAGTTAATATTCAGACTAATAAACCTATAAAGCCTATAGGTGGTATCCGAAAATTATCTGATAATCCATTGCGCCGCGATGATTAACCGTAGTAAATCTCTCTAGCTATGCTATAATATATGTCATATGACGAACGAAGAGTTTTTCACGGCAATAGAGAATAGTTACAAGGGCATGAATAAACAGTTTCCTTGGGATAGTGATTATCAAGAGTTCATTGATTGGACTACGGATGGGATTAAAGCTGGAGTTATAGCATCAGTATTTGATTCGGAGACTGGTCTTATAAGATATTATCATAAGGAAATTAATAGTCTAAGTCCAATAACTACGCCAATTGAAATGGAAATTAAACATTGGCCGGAGTGCTCGCAGGAGAACCTAAGAAAAGAAAGGGAGAGTAAAATGCGCTGTGCGACACAGGATGAGATCAACGAGTATTTAGAGACCGGTAAGATACCGGGTGCCGACGAGGACAATTGAATAATGCACAGCGACCGAGCAAGTGAACGGCGTGGTCTGCAAAACCATCGATGCAGGGGGCGGTACCCTGGCTGTGCTCCACTTTAATGGTATCTTCGAAGTTTATAACGGCAAATGATATTGGGCCGGGTGCGGCATGGGTCTTAATATGTGGGCCGACGTGTATAGGTAAAACTCATTTTCGGAACATTCATAAATTTTATAAAACCAGC
>Ga0209349_1001112_pt1 | contig 13488 bp, 25 predicted proteins | sample ETNvirnome_2_130_FD_184067 | JGI IMG/M metagenome (GOLD analysis project Ga0209349, IMG submission 184067) | Marine viral communities from the Pacific Ocean - ETNP_2_130 (SPAdes) (version 2) | ecosystem: Environmental > Aquatic > Marine > Oceanic | place: Pacific Ocean | collected 2013-06-22
TACAACCAATAGATATAAGTCAAGATGCAGTAATGAAAACAAAGTTCGCATTAGATGTCAAAACAATGATAGCTGCTGCAACGGGCATAGCATCATTAGTTGGAATGTGGTATATGTTACAATCAGATATACAAGAAGCAAAAGAACTTCCAAGTTTGGAAAGTTTATATGAGGCAGAATATCCATCAAGGCCAGAAGGATATAACTGGCCTCGTTCTTATGAACAATATAAGGATAATGTCGAAGGTTTACAGGACGAAATGGATGAGGCTTATGGAAAAATAGAAGAACTTCAAGATGTTATCAAAGAATTACAAAACGATATAAAATCACTTGAACGGAGAAAACGGGATAAATAGTTATGAATAGAATACAATTAATTAGGCGTGGATTTAAAGTTTTATGTGCAATAGGACTTATGTTTGTATTATGTACAGATTTTGTTAGTGCACAACGAACACCTACAACGAAACCAGAAATCACAGATGATACTTTTAAGAAAAAGTCAGCTAAGGGATTTGTATTAATTAAATTTACAGCTGCGTATCAAAAGAAAAACCTTGACTCTAAATTATTTGATGGTATAAAAGGATTTGAAGGGTGTGTTATTTATGAAGTTGATCATTCAAATGTTAAGAAAGTAATCAAGAAACTTAGAATACGAAATTATCCATCTATAGCGTTATTCCACAATGGAAAAAAGATTAAAGTATGGAAAGGCGATATGGACGGTATTGTAGATGTTCAGAACAAGGACATTAAAAAGGCAATATCGGATGCGATGGCTGGAGATGTATTTTAAAAAAAATTGTATTTCAGCAATTATATAGATATATATTATTGTTCTTTGAAAATTTGAAATGGGAAGTATCATATCTGACGGGATTTGATATGGGGTTGACCGAATAACAGGTTTCTTAAAAGGCTTGTAAAGTATCCCGATTTTCTATCGTGGAGAGTATTCACCTAAATGTTGGTAATACTGGATGACAATCTATGAGGGAGTTTGAGTCAACACTACTTGAAAAAGTAGCCTACTTTTTCGCTTCACTGGGAGTACCCGAAAGGAAGTCTCCCTGAGAACTGGCCGAATAAACCGATCTTTGAGGGTTAAGGCAGTTGTTTAGAAGTTGTATTCACCTCAACGATGTTAATAGCATTAAGAGAGAATCGGAGTAACTTTCGGAAACAATGTGTGAAGGCATAAAATCAAAGTGATTCAATGTGGAATGGCTGTTCCACACCCCCAAAATTTCAAAACTTTTTAAGCGGCTCTAATTTTTAGTTTCCACCTACTTATAAACTTAAAAAACGGAGTCGCTTTTTTTTTAAAAAAAGACTTGACTTGTATTGCATTTCTTTCGTATGATCTAGTACGATATGAAGGGAAAAATGATGAAGTGTGACAAATGTAAAAAGATTAAAGCAGTAGTCAAATACCATGGTAGTAATTATTGTACTTGGTATTGTGCTAAAAAAAAGTAAAATAAAGCTTGACTTGTATTGCATTTTATAGTTATATTTAGTAGAAATGAGGAATGAAAAGGAAACAATGAAAGAATTAAAAAACTTTAATCCAATGGCGCTAAGAGAAAAATACAGCGTCAGAAATCTCAATAAAAAAAATAACTATTCTTCTTTTTGGTTGGATAATGGTTGGGACAATAACACTTCTATTTTTGATGAAGATTTACCAGTCAAAAAAGGTGTTGATTTAGTTGCTCTGGCTTCTTATAGAAGAGCTATCAGTAACTTCGTTTCTATTGTTACTGGCAAAACTGATATTAAAGTTACTTTTGAAACTTCAGGTGGCAGTTATACAGATGGTAAAAATGTTACTATCTCTTCTAAGTTAGATGATAAACTTTTTGATTCAACTGTTGGGTTAGCACTTCATGAAGGTAGTCATATTTTACTTTCTGATTTTGATTTTCTTAAAAATTTAATGAATAATATTCCAAAAGAATATTTTCATAGAGCTACTGAAAAGGGTTTTAATGATTACGAAATTTGTGATCATATTAAAAGTTTACTTAACTATGTAGAAGATAAACGAATTGATTACTTTGTATTTTCAAATTCTCCTGGCTACAAAGGTTATTACCATTCAATGTATGATAAATATTTTCATGCTAATGTTGTTGATAAGGCTCTCAAAACTGATGAGTATACTTCTAAAAATTGGGATTCATATATTTTTAGAATCATTAATCTTACTAATAAAAATACTAATTTAAATGCTCTTTCAGGTCTTAGAGAAATTCACTCTTTAGTTTTTAGGAATAACGGGGGAGTAAAAAATATTAAATCTACCGAAAATGCTTTTGAAGTTGCACTTAATATTTATGATGTTGTTTTAAATAATATTCCTGATGGAATTGAAAAAACTGATTCTGAAACTGGTGAAGTTACTTATGAAAAAGCTGATGGAGATTCATCTGAAAGTGTAGATGGAATTGAATCTTCTAATAAAATTTCTAATGAAGAGCTTGAAGCTACTATTGAAGATGGTATTACAGAAGGTAATGCTGGTGGTGGTAAAAAAATTGAACTTACTGAAAATCAGAAAAAAACTCTTGAAAACGCCATCAAGAAACAAAAGAAATTTATGGATGAGGATATCACCAAGAAGAAACTTTCTAAAAAAGATAAATCAGCGATTGACGCGATTGACGCAAGTGGAATGTCTTATAAGGAAGTTGGTAAAGACCTTAAAGATACTTGGGATGGTAAATCTAAAAGAACCAAATGTATCTTGGTAAAGAATTTAAATAAATCTCTTGTAGAGAGTGGAACTGTTAGTATGTTGAGTTCTCATAGTTATTACCGTAGTGATACAGAAGAAGCAATAGAAGAAGGTTTAAGACTTGGAACTATTCTTGGACGGAAACTTTCAGTTAGAACTGAATCAAGAGATACAAAGTATACCAGAAAAGATACGGGAAGAATTGACAAGAGATTAATCGCTGAATTAGGTTTTGGAAACTCTAATGTATTTAGTCAAACATTTGTAGATACTTACCCAGACGCTTTTCTTCATATCTCGGTAGACGCGAGTGGAAGTATGAGTGGTGGTAAATGGGAAAGAACTATGAAGTCAGTAGTCGCAATGACAAAAGCAATTGATATGATTGAAGGTGTTGATGTGGTTGTTTCATTTCGTTCTACCCAAGATAGTGGTGGTGGAAGAAGTAGAAGTAGTAGAGAACATCCTATTATGTTAATCGCTTATGATTCTCGTAAAGATAGTTTAGTTAAAGTTAAAACACTTTGGAAACACATAAGATGTAATGGAACTACTCCTGAAGGTCTATGTTATGAAGCAATTATGGATGAAATGGTTGAAGGTATGAAAGATAGAGAATCATACTTCTTAAACTTTTCCGATGGGATGCCAATGTTCAGTAATGATGATGTTAATTATTATCACGGTGAAGCACTTGACCACACCAGAAAAATGGTTAAGGAAATCCGTAATCGTGGAATTAAAGTTATGAGTTATTTCATTGGTGATTCATATGATGGAGAAAGAAATATGGGAGATTTCAAAAGAATGTATGGTAAAGATTCAGAGTTCGTAGATGTAACTTCTGTAACAGCCGTATCAAGAACTATGAATAAAAAATTCTTGGAGAAGAACTAATGAATAAAGTAAAAGATATATTAGGTGGTATAGTATTATTCGCACTGATGTATGTATTAATGGTTATGATGTTTATACTTGATGGAGCACCGTTTCATCCCTAATGATTAAGTGGTTATTAAAAAAATATTATAAACATAGTCCAATATGTAATTGTGGTTGGGCTATGAAACCGTTTGAAAAATATACTGATAGATACCAATGGAAATGTATATGGAAAAAATGTGGTTGGGAAACATTTGATGATGGAAATGGTAAATTACATTGGTGGAAAAAAAAGTGAAAATAATTAAAAAAAAGCTTGACTTGTATTGCATTTTGTTGTTATATTTAGTTGAAATGAGAAATGAGATAACTAAAAAAAAGGAAATAAAAAGTTATGAATAATGTTGTTGTAAAAATCGAAATGTCGGGAAACCGATATAACGCTTGGGATTTTGATGGTAATAAACTTACCTCAGAAATCTCAACTTCCACACGGAAATCAGCGTTTGAAGCCGGAATGGCTTTGGAGAAACGCGAAGGTAAGGGTGGAAGAACATATTGGTGGAAAGTTCCAATGAGTGAATTTGAAGCCACCGCCGCTCCAGTAATTGATGTGAGTGGTATTGATGTTCCAGAAGATCACGCAGAAATGTTGAACTTCATCCATAGTTCTTATAATCTTAAACCGAAGGGTTTGGTGATGAAGGAACTGAAATGGAAATATTTAGTTCGAGGAGCAGTTCGTGGTAAGAATCTTCTTATGACAGGTCCTGCTGGGTGTGGTAAAACTATGGCTGCTAAGTCATTAGTTAACGCACTTGATCGTCCTGACTTTTACTTTAATTTAGGTGCTACTCAGGATCCTCGATCAACTTTGATTGGTAATACTCATTTTGAGAAATCAAAAGGTACTTACTTTTCAGAATCACTTTTTGTAAAAGCGATTCAGACTCCTGACGCAGTTATTTTGTTAGATGAATTAAGTCGGGCACATCCTGATGCTTGGAATATCTTAATGACTGTTTTGGATAATGGTCAGAGATATCTTCGGTTAGATGAATCAGATGGTTCTGAAACTATTAATGTTGCTGAAGGTGTTACTTTCGTAGCTACGGCTAACATTGGTAATGAGTATACTTCTACTAGAGTTATGGATAAGGCTCTGATGGATAGATTCATCATTGTTGAGATGGATGTTTTGAATGCTGATGAAGAGCATGGGTTACTTGATTATATGTTTCCACATGTTGATTCTGATTTATTGAAATCAGTTGCTGAAATTGCTTCCGTAACTCGTGGAGAGTCAAAGTCTGAAGCTGGTAGGTTGTCTGCTGGAATTTCAACAAGAACTTCTGTAGAAATGGCTGGATTACTTTATGATGGCTTTGGTCTGGATGAGGCGGCTGAAGTTACGGTTTATCCTCAGTTTTCGGATGACGGTGGTTTAGAGTCTGAAAGAACTTATGTGAAACAGTTGGTACAGAAATATATTTCTGATGGTTCTTCTGAAGATTTGTTTAATGAAGAAGAAGTTGAGAATGCTAATATGAGTTAATTTTTTCTCAGTGAGCGGTAGTAAGTATAAAACTAATTACTGCTCTATTGGGGCCGGGTTTTTATTCCTTTCTCCCGGCCCCATTTTAGTAATTAGAAAGGTAAGGAGATTGTTATGAAACAAATAATTAAAGATGTGTTAGATGATATATCCAATAGTCAAATCAATTTAGCATCTGCAGCTGCAAGAAACGTGGTTTCAGGTTTAATTTCTGCTGCATTAAAAACTAAAGGTTCTTACAAAGAATATACCAAATATGAATTGGATGAACAAGAGGCTCGAAAGGATTGGGTATGTTCTATATGTGGTGAAAATACTTTTGAAGTAGATTATGATTATTTGGGTAGTGGCACTAACCACTTGGGATGTGAGTTAAAATCACAAGAAGATATAGATGAACAAGCTTACGCACAAGGTCGTGGAAGTAGTTTTGGTGGAGATACAGGAACAGATGCTGATTACAGATTACCTGCTAGTGAAAAAATTGATGGAGCATACACACCAGATGAATATGAAGGTTGGGAAAGGGCTGTTAAAGAAACTGAAACTTTAGTTGATAAATCAGTTGAAGACTTTGAAAGAAATAAACTTTCTGAAGAGATAATTGATGATAAAGAAAAAGATTATATTTATGAAAGTCCAGATGGTGGTGAAACTATTTATAGACGAGAATTTGGTAGTGATGAACGTGAAGAAATTAAAATAGAGAAAGTGAAAAAGTAATATGGAAATGAAAAGATGGAGTGGGTACGATAAGTATGTTGTATTAGCAGATAGGAGTGGCTCACGTGGATTACAAACAGGGTTTACTGCATATCTGGCATTTAAGAAAGTGTTAGAAGCTATTAATATGATAGCTAATAAAAAAGGTGATAGTTATAAGTACGAAGGAGAATTATATTCTAAACTTATTACTTCTAGCAAAGCATTTAGTATACTAAAAGGTTTAGAAGAATGTAGATATAGTTCAGATATTAAAAGAATTGCTATACAAATTAAAGCAAATGAATGTTTGGGTTAATTTAATGGGAGAAAAAAAATGGCTAAGAAACCAGCGTCGTTTGAATATAACGGCACGCTTGTTAAAGTTTTGGATGGAGACACTATAGATTGTTATATTGATTTAGGTTTCGATCTAAAAATTAAAAAAAGAATTAGATATATGGGTATTGATACTTGGGAATCTCGTACAAGAGATTTAGAAGAAAAAGTAAAAGGCCTAGCAGCTAAAGCTCGTAACAAAGAATTATTAGAAGCCGGGGTGTTCAAAATTGTATCTCATGGTACAGGTAAGTTCGGTAGAGTATTAGGAGAAGTTTTTGTATCACCAGACGCAGTAGGACATGAGGTAGCAGAAGGTGTTGATAGAAGTTCTGATGGATTAGTTAGTATTAATGATATACTTATTAATGAAGGTCACGCTTACGAATATTCTGGTGGAAAGAAAAAAGACTTTAAGGCTGAAATAGCAAAAGAAAAAGCAGCTAAAAAAGAAGATTTAGTTGATAAACCTGCAGAGGAAGCATGAACATATCTATTGAGTACTGTACTCAATGAAACTACGAACCAAGAGCTCTCAGTTTGAGAGATGAGTTAATGGATAATTTTGGGTTCGATTCAGAGTTAATAGAATCAGGTGGTGGTGTATTTGAGATAAAAGCAAATGGTCATTTGATTTTTAGTAAAAAAGAATTAAGTAGATTTCCTGAAGAAGGTGAAATAAAAGATTTAATTGAAGGCATACAATCAGTAACATAAGAGGTTATAAATGAAGAAAAATAAATGGTTACAAGAAAAAGTTTTTGTAGATGAAATGGGTGTTAATAATGGCTAGAAAGAAAAAAACACTTCCGTTTCATATCGTTCACAGTTATAAACATTTTGAATTAACAGGCGGTGGAGTTAAGTTTTGGGCTCGTGATGAGTCTGCTGCTAAATTATATTGTGATAAGATAGGTTGGTCACCGTTATCACTTAAAGAAATAAAGGGGGGAGATAATGAAACCGCGTCAACCAAATTATAAAAATGATTTTAGAAATATTCGTGAAGTACTTAAAACAATATCTAAAGATATTTCTGATATTAAAAAAATATTAAATATAAAAGATGAATTAGTATCAAAAGAATATGAAGGCAAATTATATCCTTGGCATTTACCTAATACTACAACAAGTGCAGATTATGAGAGTGAAGATTAATGGTAATATCTAAAGGTGGAATTTATATAACTAATAGAACTATTAAAAAAACTAGACAAGGTTTAGGTCGTGGTACTAAGTGGGGAAGCAAAGGTTCTAAACGATATAAGAAAAAACCAAGAGGTCAAGGAAAATAATATGATTGAATATTTTGTAATTGCAGTCTTTAGTGTTATACTTTGCATATTTACATATGAAACTTTATATGAAAATATTAAAAGGCGTAAATGAAACAAGGAGAAAAAATGAAGGTTATCAAAACTGTTACTACAGTTGAAGGAACTTTATATAAAGGAGAAATAGTTAAGTTCCAAGAAGCAGTTAATACAAATGGCGACTATAGAGTTAAAGATTCTATGGGACGCATATGGTTTGTTAAGAAGAAGAACTTAGAATGATAGTTTATAATTCATTTCATATATATTTATAGTTATAATAAAATGGAGAGTTATTATGGCTAGTTTACCAACAGGACCAGATGAGTTACATGGCGGAGATGGATTACCAGATTGGATGCAATTTGCAATCACTACGGCAATGTTTGGTCTATTTGTATGGATAATTTATTTGTTATTTCACGCCACTTTGGCTGATAATTTCAGAGACTTACTCAATATTATAGTTGGTGGTTTTTTGGCATCATTTGGTAAGGTAGTAGATTTTTGGTTCAAAGCCGATAAAGGTAAGAAATCTGGTGGTGTAATTAAATGTACAGGTGGTAAATAATATGCTAACTAAATTTGATGAGATTATAGAAGTAGTATTAGAACATGAAGGTGGGTACGTGAACGATCCTGATGATCCAGGTGGAGAAACTAATTTTGGTATAGCAAAGAGAAGTCATTCTGATGTGGACATAAAGAACCTTACAAAAGAGGGCGCTAAGGAAATCTACAAGAAAGAATATTGGGATAAGAATAAGGTAGAGAGTTTACCTGAAGATTTGTGGCACATCTATTTTGATATGTGTGTAAATCAGGGTAAGAGTAGAGCCGTTAAAATCATACAAAGAGCAGTCAATAGTAAAGGCGGTAGTTTAACAGTAGATGGTGGAATGGGACCAATGACAATAGCAGCCATAGGTAAGTCCAGAGTAGAGTTAGATAGAGTTAGGGCATATAGAGTTAAATACTATGCTGATTTAGTAACTCGTAAACCTGATTTAGAAAAGTTCTATTTTGGTTGGTTCAGAAGAGCATTAGAAGTATAAAAAAATACGTTTTTTTAAATTTACACGATATATATTATAGAAGTTATTAATGTCGCTCAAATGAGGACGTTAATGTTTGACTAAATAGTAAACAAAACAGGAGAAAAACCATGACTAAAGTCACAACAATCCGCAATCTCCCTACATTCTTTGATAGGGATTCTTTTTTAACCCCGTTTGACAAAATGTTCGACCAGATTATTGAATCATCTTTTCCAGATGTAACAAAATCGGTTGGAGTAAAACCATTTCAAGGAACAGCATATCCAAAAGTAAATGTATATGAATACGATGATAAAGTTGGTATTGTTGCTGAAATTCCTGGTTTGGATAAGAAGCAACTCAACATAGAAGTAGAAGAAGGTGTATTGACCATTAGTGGTGATAAACACGGTATCCATGAAGAAGATGGTGCCACAGTACTTCGTAGAGAGTTAAAGGCTTCTTCATTCAAACGTTCCTTTGAACTTGGTGAATTGTTAGATGGAGATAATATTAAAGCTAACTTCAAAGATGGAGTATTATCTGTTTCTATTCCAAAGATAGAACCAGAAAAGCCTAAAAAACATACTGTCAAAATTGGATAAAATATTATCCGTCAATGATGACAGATACATTGTTCTTGGAACGGTGTCGGTTGACTCTGGTTATACTCCCGATAAACTAAAAACTATGTGGAGATTGGCAGATACCGTTCTCAGGAACGACAATACATTTTATGTTTGTAGTAAAATTATAGAAGCAGAATTTACAACGGTAAAGTAGATATATATCATATTTATTACTAATAAATAAGGAATAATCTATGTTTGAACAAATCAAATTTTTTTCCAAATTAGTGGGATTATCAGCACTATTAATTGCAGGTAGTGCTGCATTCTTTTCTGTATTTGGATTATCAAAATTATTTGCAGGAGCTTCATTATCTGTAATTATAATGGCTGGTTCATTAGAATTTGGTAAGTTAATAGCTGCTTCATTTCTTTATAGATATTGGGATAAAATAAATCCATTACAAAAAATTTATATGACAATAGCAACTATTACACTTGTCTTAATAACATCTGCTGGCATCTTTGGATTCTTATCTAATGCTTATCAAGGTGCAACTGTACAATTTGAAAAAGAATCTACTAGACTCTTATATAAAGAAGAAAGATTAAAACAATTAGAGGAAGATAAGATGTTTCTAAAAGAGGAATTAGAAGCAGCTATGGGTGATTTGCCCGATAATTATTATACTTTTAGACGTAAATTAAGAGAAGATTATAATCCACAAATATCAGAAATTAATCAGAAAATGTTAGATATAAAGGGTGAAATTGGTGATTTAAAAATTGCATTAGTTGAAACTGGTGTTGATGTTGGTCCGGCAATTTACTTAGCCAGAACATTTAACACTGACATAGATTCAGTCGTTAAGTTTTTTATCCTGATTCTTATCTTTGTGTTTGATCCAATGGCGATTATGTTCGTGATAAGTTACAACGTAATTCTATTAGATAGAAAGAAGATTGGTTATCAAGCTGTACAAGCAGTTACTGCTGGTAACGATAATACTGCTATAGGGAACGATGCTAGTTCCGATTCCGACGTTACCATTAAAAAAAGAAAATGGAGATTGTGGCCCGTTTATGGTGAAAAGAAAAAAGAATCAGAGGTAGTAATGAAAGAACATGAAGGATATCCAATTGATACTGCAGAGGAAGCGCCGAAAAATGATGATAGTGATTCATCAGATAGAGAAAAAAAACTTCGTGGGGAATTTCGTAGGGTACCTGGAAAATAATTAAAAAAAAAGTAAAAAAAAGCTTGACTTGTATTGCATTTTATAGTTATATTTAGGTAGAAATTAAAGGAATAATAAAATGAATTCAGATACTCAAAAAATTTATGATTCGGCAATAGATACTTTACTTGTTGGAATCAATAATGATTATATCAATTGGACTTCAAATTGGGATAATCCTACAGATTCAAGGAATAAATTTAAGGATGGTTTATCAGTAAAATCTGGTAGGAAATTCGATAAAGTGATACATGATAATTCTGTTTGGGGTTTTGTTGCTAAAACAGATGGTGTGTTAAAGGGTGTTCCTTACTTTGTCGGTGATGTATTTAAAGCCGCTAGTTGGGCTGCTCCGGCAAAACACGTTAGAGGTTCAATTTTTGATACTAATACTGATTGGTTTGCTTGGACAGGACCTAACTACTTATAAGGTATAATATGAAAAAATTATTTAAATCAAGTAGACAGTTAAATTTGTTTCCTGGTGGTCTTAAAAAACAAAAATATAATAGAGGAAACCCACTAACCAAATTTGATAAATTGTGGCGAATTAAAACTTGTGAGGAAATTAGAAAAGCGGGTGGTAGACTAAAAGATGTTGCTATAAAATGGGGAATCTCACCCAACAATGGTAGAGTAGAATATATGGTAAACTGGTACAAAGATGAATTGGGGATATTATGAGAGGACCTACAAATTCAAACAAATGGATTGAACATAATAAAAAAGAGTTCGGTGTTCAGATTATTGCCTTAAAGGAAATAATTAATAATCAGGTTGTGGCCACTGGAAACAGTGATACATTTACTTCTGATATGTTGGTGGCTTTAATTGGTGGTAGAAAAATTACACCTAAAATGGAAAATGCCATTGATAATATTATAAAACGTAATACACCAGAAGAACAATTTAAAAGGGATTATTGGGTAGAAAAAGTTGTTCCTAAAATGATTATGGTTAAAGAAATGATAGCTCAAACAGATTGGACTAAAGGTTATAGAGGTAGTGCACATAGTTTTATTAATAGTATTATTGAACAAGCTAAATCAAGAAAAACTTTGAGTAAAAAACAGATGGAAGCTGTTTCTAAACTTTATGTTAGAGTTAAGAAAAATATAGATAAAAATAAAAAAAAGAGAAAATAGTTATGTTAGAGAAATTAAAAGAAATGTTAAAATCATTAGAATCAGTGGAAGGTTCATTAGATGACGCTTTCTATTCATTACCAGCGTATGATGCTAATACTGATAGTAGGTCTTATTTAGATTTTGCTAGGAATGAGTTGTATACTTTAAAAGAAGAACTTGAAGAAGTTAAAAGAGAGGTTGAATTAAACGTATAATGATTACAATTAAAGGTTCATTAAATCCAACAGTTATAAATACTGTTGATGGAACTTTTGCAGTTAGTGGATCTAATTGGGTTGATGTTCCAGTTGGAACTAAACTTAAAGATATTAAGTGGGTTAATACTTCACCTAAAGTTAAGAAGAGTAAACTTATGTCTTGGAAAGTAAAAGATTATACAGTTATTTTTAATAAAGATTTTTATAGTTGTACCTGTCTAGGTTATACTTATAGAAGGAAGTGTAGACACATTAAACAAATAAGTGATACATTTAAAAATTAAATAAGGAGATTACTATGATATCAACAGAAAAAGCATTATCTGCTGTATTAGCGGTAACATTAGTTAATGGTTTTTTTTCAACTAATATGATGAAGAAGTATAAAGAAATGTACTCTAATCAAGTTGAAAATTTAAAATTAGATAACTCTGAATTGAGGGATGAACTATCTGAATATTTTAAATATGGTATTGAAGTTGATGTAACAATGTATCAACCAATATATCCACAAACAGATAAAACACCTAGTATTACAGCCGATGGAACGAAAATCCGTATTAGTAAAGCATCTGAATATAAATTTGTAGCATTATCTCGCAATTTATTAAAACGTTGGGGTGGTCCTTTTGATTATGGCGATTTTATATTACTTAAAGGAGCTAAAGATAAGGATGGTGTATACCAAGTTAGAGATACTATGAATTCCAAATGGGTTAATGTTGTAGATATATTAGAATCAGAGGATGTAGAGCCATATAAGTATATGAATGCTCACATCTTTAAACTACCTTGGGTAGATAAAGTAAAGGATAAAATAAATGGCTAGAGCTATGGAATGTCAAAAATGTGGTAGTGTAGTTGAGAATGTAGGAGAACTTGCGACTAAAGTAACTTGTTCTTATTGTGTATTTAAAGCAGTAGGTTTTCCAGAAGAACCAAAGGGTTATGTACCTACGGGTCGTCCTGCTGGTTGGCACTTTATGAATGAGTTCGTGGATAAAGATGGTAATGTATTTCACAAGGGTAAAGAACAACCTAAATTAAAAGGTACTCTTGAACCTACGATAGTAGTACGAAAAAAAATTAAACGTAGAACAAAAGAACAGATACTTATTGATAGACACGATGAGAAAAAGGTTGCTCTCAGAAAAGCGGTTAAGAAACAAAAGGATTTTCTTAATCATAAACTTGGTGGGTAATGAATAAGCCATTGGACAGGGATTACTTTAAAGAGAAAAGGACAGGTAAAAAACCTAAAGGTAGATATACTATATGTTGTAATCAAGAAAATGATAGGCATATTTTAAATAAAAAGAATAAAGAAGATTGGAAATTAATAGAACAATATTGTGAGGATCAATTATTACGTTACTCTTCTACTGAAACTATTACTCCTGTATGTTGTAAAGTTTGTGGTAGATTAATTCAATATATAACTACATTAAATGAGATGGCTTGGAAATGAAAAAAATAATAGATTGTTTTAAAGAAGATAATCCAGTTATACAAAAAAAGTTACGAAAGGTTTCAGTAGATGAAGGACTACATATTGCGAAAGACTTACTCAATATCCTCGCGGAACGGAAAGATGGTATTGGTTTGGCAGCTAACCAAGTGGGCATTGATGCCGCTGTTGCTGTGGTTAATGTTAGGGAGCCCCTTATCTTAATCAATCCCGTTATTACAAAACAATGGGATGAAATAGGTTATTATGAAGGTTGTTTATCATTTCCAAAGAAAGGCGTTCACACAAAACGAT
>Ga0209349_1001114_pt1 | contig 13475 bp, 9 predicted proteins | sample ETNvirnome_2_130_FD_184067 | JGI IMG/M metagenome (GOLD analysis project Ga0209349, IMG submission 184067) | Marine viral communities from the Pacific Ocean - ETNP_2_130 (SPAdes) (version 2) | ecosystem: Environmental > Aquatic > Marine > Oceanic | place: Pacific Ocean | collected 2013-06-22
GTAGAGCGGCTTAACGTATGGCTTGGGCAACAATCTCATAGCTGCGCAGCCGATCAGCGTGGCTATAAAAGTCGCTATTAATCATAAGTTCGTTAGCGCCGGTACGTGCTTGAAACTCTTCTAATTGCGCTTTTACTGTTTCCGGGCCGCCAATAATAGCCGCCCCCAAAAACTGCTCTACTTGAGCGCGCTCCATGGGGGACCAGTCTAACGTGTCGACGGGGGGCAGTGACTGGGTCGGTTTACCACGAATTAAGTTTAAGAATTTTTGCTGAGCGGTGGTGGCCAAGTAGTGCGCCATCTCGTCGCTTTCCGCCGCCATGACAGGCAGGCCCACCATCGCATAAGGTGCCTCTAAATGCTTAGATGGCCGGAAATTATCCCGGTATAGGCGCAATGCTTCAAAGAGATAGCCCGGCGCAAACTGCGCAGCAAAGGCGAAGGGTAGGCCGAGCTTTGCCGCGAGCTGTGCGCTGTAACCGCTGGAGCCCAGTAGCCAGATGGGGACATGGGTGCCTTGGCCTGGAACGGCTTTAACGGTTTGGCGAGGGTCCGCATCGTCTAAATAACGGCGCAGCTCTTCAAGTAGCTCTGGAAAATCATCAACTCCTGCATGGGCGTGGCGGCGCATAGCCCGCATGGTGGCACCATCTGAGCCAGGCGCGCGGCCCAGGCCAAGGTCAATTCGCCCTGGGTAGAGGGTTTCCAGAGTGCCAAACTGCTCGGCAATCACTAACGGTGGGTGGTTAGGCAGCATAATACCCCCGCTACCCACGCGAATGGTAGATGTTTGCCCCGCCACATGGCCAATTAGTACGGCGGTGGCCGCACTGGCAATCCCTGCAATGTTGTGGTGTTCGGCTAACCAGTAGCGCTGATAGCCCAAAGACTCCGTATGCTGGGCTAAAGAGACGCTATCACGAAACGTTTCAGCAGCGTTGCCGCCTTGGCGGATGGGCGCTAGGTCAAGAACAGAGAGTGCGGTTGAGGCAAGTTGGCTCATAAGTCACCTGATAAACATGCATGGTCGGCGGGCCAAGTTGTTAGCACGCTTCATAATACTATGTGTATGCGGGCAGCAACGAGCAAAAACAAGGTGTCAAGCGAGCAGAGTTACTCTCGGGGCGGTGTGGGTCGCACTAGGATTTCATTAACGTCAACATGGGGTGGTTGCGACAGAGCATAGATCACCGCATTGGCGATATCGCGGTCTGCTAGCGCGTACTTGGGTGGTTCATCAAAGAAGGGAGTATCGACCATGCCAGGCTCAATCAGCGTCACCCGCATGCCGGTGCCGCGTAACTCCTCGCGCAGATTATAACCAATACCCGTTACTGCCCACTTAGTGGCGCTATACATGGAGCCTGGGATGGTGGTGCGGCCTGCGGCAGAGCCGGTTAAAAGAATATGACCCTGGCGGCGTTTTAGCTCTGGCAAGCAGGCTTGCAGCGTAAGGCCAACTCCGTAGATATTGGTGAGAATCATCTCCCGCCAAGCAACATGATCGGCGCTGCTAAACCCACCCGGTGAGCCACCGCGACCTGCATTGGCGAATACTGCATCAATGTGGCCGAAGGTTTCAATCGCCTGTTCCACCATAGCTTGCTGCTGGCTTAAGTCGGTGACATCAACTTCGCAGGTGAGTACGTTCTCTGGACCAAGCTCTTGAGCAAGCGATGTCAGCTTATCGGCTGAACGAGCGGCAAGTACCAACTGGTAGCCTTCACGAGCCGCTGCACGAGCGGTGGCCGCACCAATGCCGCTGGAAGCGCCGGTAATTAACAGTACGCGGTCATGCATCGCTTACTCTCCTTGCTCATTAAACTGGGTGAGCTTTCAGCATGGCTAAAACCTAATCAGGTTGCAAATCGGGCTCAGCGCTGCTGTTTTTACTCTTTACGTTGCAGCATGGCAGAGAGGTCAAGAATCGACTGTGCCATATCCGCCATGCTTTTGCTTTGGTCCATTGAGGTTTTTCGCAGAAAGCGGTAGGCCTCCTCTTCACTCATGGACTGGTGCGCCATGATTAATCCTTTTGCCCGCTCGATTAGCTTGCGTTCACGGAGAGCCTTGCGGGTATTCTCCAGCTCGTCGCTTAGCCCCTGTAAGCGGCTGGATTGAGCATGAGTGAGCTCCAGTAGTGAGCGGCTAAGCGGAGAGTTGAGGGCGTTGGCGGTTAGGTCGCCAAGCGGCTGAGTAGAGTGAAGGGCTAGTAACTGTTCACAGGGCGCAGGCAGCGGTCTGTCAGGCTTCGCCTTCGTTTGTTCTAGCTCTGCTTGGGCCTGGACAATTTTATGATGGCAAAGGGCCGTTAATTGGGTATTCAGGGTGTCTTCAACCGTTTTAATCGTATCAATACGTAGGGTGGTGAGCTCGTACCAGGTTTCACCTAACGTATTGCCTGATGCCGTTTGGTGGTGAGAGCGCTGGCAAGCAATATCTCGCAACTGACAAATGTCCGCCAGTGTTCTAGGAGAGAGGGATTGTTGCCAAGTCCCCAGAGCCTCTGGGGTGGCAAATTCTACAAAGGTGTCAAAGCAGCGCTGTTGGGCGTCAACCAACTGGTTCAGCAGCGTACGGTGGGCATTGTCGAAATGACCGAGAGTAAAACCAAAGGCGCCGCAGGCGCGCTCTTGCCCCGCCAGCTCTTTACCCTGCATAAGATGAAAAATAGCGACCAGGGCACGGGTAATGTCTGGGTCGACCGCTGTGTCGGCCGCTTCAAAAACAATCGCTAAGAGATTGCTAATGAGATGGTTAAACGCTTGAGTTGCTGCATCTGGCGATATGTTGAAGGTCTCAATTGCATGCCGTAATACATCTAGTTCATCCAGTGACAGCCAGACGGCAGCAATGCGGCGTAATAAGCGCGCTGTCGCCTGTGGCCGTGACTCCTGGCTAAGCGCTTCGAGACGCTGACGCATCGAGGCTTCCGCCGCTTGACTATGCTGCAGGTAAGTGGCTCGTCGAGTTTTAAAACGCTTGCCTTTTGAGGCTAAGTAAATCGTCGAGGCTCCTCGCTCGCGTTGAAGCACATGAATAAACTGGCTGACATCGCTGACGATATCTGCTGTGGTTGCTAGGTGGTTAAGGTTATCAATGTCGCAGCGCAGGGCGGTTAAGAGTAGCTGTTGGGCAGAAGACATGTTGATTTCCTTATTACTCGCCGCCTAAAGGTAAAAAGCCCCCACAGCGATGTGCATGCAGGGGCGGTGTTAATTAATATTAACGCAATGACAGCGCGCCTGCTCCTGTGTCTTTGCCTACCGCATCACGATAGGCGCTGGCTTCTTCTGCTTCGGTGGCATCACTAAAGCGAACGACCAGTACGCAGGAGGCAAGTACCAATACGGTTAAGCCGAGGTAAAAGAGGCCTTGCTGGTAGCTGAGGCTTTCGCTACGGAATAGAAACGCTGCCGATACAGCGCCCACGTTACCGCCTGCACCGACAATACCGGCCACTGCGCCCAAGGCTTTTTTATTGATAAAGGGCACTACACCAAAGGTGGCGCCTTCCGCCATCTGCACGAACAGGCTAAATACCAGCATGATGCCAATCGCCAAGCTGAGTACATGCATTTGCGAGAAGGTGACGAGAGCGATACCTTCGCATACTAGTGCGATAAAGAGCCAGCGGACGCGTCCTTTTAGCCCACCCTGTTTAGCGAATAGGTCGGAAAAAACGCCGCCAAGGGTACGAGCAAAAATGTTCATTAAGCCGAACAGGCCTGCGATTAAGCCGGCGGTTGCCAGGGTAAGATCGAATTTATCGAAGAAGTAGATTGCCGCGATATTGTTGATGGTCAGCTCGACCCCAAAACAGAGTCCGTACACCACAAACAGCGCCCAAACGCGGATATCCTTTGCCGCCGCTAAAAAGCTCTGGGCTGCGCCATGCTCTCCGGTGGCTGGCGGTAGTTCACCGCGGGCGCGCAGCTCGCTGAAGTTGCCGTCTGGGGCATCTTGAGTGAACAGCCAGTAAGCGATACCGGTAAAAAATAGCACTACGCCAGGCACGACCATGGCCAGACGCCAGCCGAGCGCCTCATTAACGCCTAGCATCAGCATGCCCGCAAAAATCAACGGCATAACAATTTGTGTGGTGCCGCCGCCTAGGTTGCCCCAACCTGCGCTCGTGGCATTAGCTGTGCCAACCACATTGGGCGCAAACATCATGGTGGTGTGGTACTGGGTAATCACAAACGAAGCGCCGATAGCGCCAATCGCTAGGCGGGCCAGCAAAAACGTTTCAAAACTGTTAGCCAGACCAATGCCCATAACCGGAATGGACCCGAGCATCAGTAGGCCTGTGTAGGTTTTACGTGGCCCAATACGATCACACAGCACGCCAATCAACAGGCGCACCACCACGGTGATCGCCACCGAGGCAATAATGGTATTGCCGATTTGGGTTTGGGTGAGTGATAGATCCTCGCGAACCACCGCCATTAGCGGCGCAATGCCGAACCAGCCGAAAAAGCAGATATGAAATGCGAACCAGGAGAGGTGAAACGCGCGCATTTGCGGTGTTGAGAAGTTCAACAGTCGAATGCGGTTGGCTTTATTGCGAATGTCCATGGATGGCCTCACAGAGCATAGAACGAGTTTGCCGAGACACAACGCATCAGGCGTTGCGTGGTTACGAGAACATGCCTTCGCCATTGAAGGTCAGGTTCGACGCACTCGTACCCTTGCGGGCCTGGTCCACGCCTACTACTACTGCATAGCAATAAGCAAATACTCCGCCATCTGTCTTTTTAAATATTTAAATCAGTTGCTTACTGTTTTTTCAAAGCAGTGCTAAGGGAAATAAAATCACTAGATTAATCAAGTGAGCGCACTCCTCATGAGCAGAGTGCGCCAAGTTGGGGCAGTGCTGGATGGCTGAAGGGAGTTATTCGTGCAGATATACTGCATCAATATCCAGGGTTGAGCGTTGGCCGATGGCATCAAAGTTAGCCGTGATCCAGTTGTCGGCGGCTTCTCTCCCTTGGTCAAACAGGTGGCATAAAAATGGCCATTCAGAGTTGAGTTTGCTTGAAACCGATAAGCTATCGAGTGCCTGATCGCCACTAATGCGGTGAAAAAGCGACTGCTGGTAGCAGTTTTCAATACCCTGCTCTTCAAGGGTGCGTTTCAACAGCGCGATCATGCGCACTTCTTTAATCAGCGCGGCATTAAAGGTGATTTCGTTAAGGCGGTTCATAATGGCCGAAGCGGAGGTGGGTAGTTCATCACGGCGAATCGGGTTGATCTGTACCAACAGAATATCCCTTGCGCTGCACTCTTCCATTAAGGGGAAGAGGGCTGGGTTGCCCATGTAGCCGCCGTCCCAATATGCTTCGCCGTCGATTTCCACAGCCTGGAACATAAAGGGCAGACAAGCCGATGCCATGACCGCATCGACGCTCATCTCTTCTCGACGAAACACACGCTGTTTGCCGGTGCGCACGTTAGTAGCTGCCACAAAGAGCTTTAGCTGGTCGCACTGGCGTACCCGCTCAAAGTCGATGTGGGCCGCCACAATATCGCGCAATGGATTCAAATTGAGCGGGTTGAGTTGGTAGGGCGACACCAGGCGAGTCATCAAGTCCATGGCGATATAGCCGGGGGAGTGCTCCAAACTCCAATTGCCGGTTAGTACATCCATCGGCGAGCGGCGGATAGGACTTGCCATGCCCGCGCGGCTTACCGCCTTCCAAAAATCCCTGAGAGATTGCCGGGCGGCCTGTTTACCACCACGGGTAAGGGCATCTGCCATGACTACGCCATTCATAGCGCCTGCGCTGGTGCCACTAATGCCCTCAATCTCAATACGGTCATCTTCCAGAAGTCGATCAATAACTCCCCAGGTATAAGCACCATGGGCTCCACCGCCTTGTAGCGCGAGATCTAGCTTCTTTGCAGCTGCCATCGTCATCCTCACCGTCTGCGTTATGAGTTCCATGCTCAGCATGGCATAAATAACGCATTACGGGAGGAGTGTTATATGGGGAGCAATTTAAGGCGCATCAGCAAGCGGTGAAGGATGACTTGCTGACATCGGTATCTCATAAACAGCCTGCTCCATAAGCTGATCAAGTTGCTTAGCAAGTGCTACGCTTGCTTCCTCCATTAGTGCTAGGGAGGCCAGTTGACCCGTATGATCCCCTTGTCTTGCATAGCGCAAAGCGTCCAAGCCGCTTTCATGGAAGCGGCGGTGAGGAGCCGCCAGCGAGCGATACGCCTCGGTATGTTTGTAGCGCCGCCCCTCGCCCGTAAAGTACCAGCGGCCTAGCGTACAGTGCTGATGATCCACCATGTGGTCCTCGAAATAGGCGGAAAGTAGCTGGTGGTAGATCCGACTTTTCCAAACGGCGTGCTCTAGCTTGGCAGCGTGCAAACAGGCCGTCGTGGTGCTGTGGTGAATCACTTTATACATATGACGTGCTTGATCCATGAGTTGCTCTATCACCTGCTCTGCCGCTTGGGCTGCATTGGCCAGCGCCGTAGATGTTTCCCGCTGATGGGCCTGCACGCGAGCATCTTCTTTTAGCAATATGGCAACCTGCTCAATCCAGTGATCCAATTGGTGGCCTAGATGCTGCGTATGGTCGGCAAGGTGCTGGATATCGCTGACGATAGCAGGTAAGCCAGAGGGCTCCTGGTGTATATGAGCCTCCTCTAGCGCCGTGGTCATGGCAAGTGCACGGGTATGCCCGGCGTTATGGGATAGCTCTACACCGATTTTGCGTAGCTCGTGCAGCGCCTGTTCGCTAGCGAGCGGGGCTGCATAGTGAACATCTGCCTGTTGGAAGCGTTGACACTGGTGTTTGATCGTCTGAGCCGTTTGTTCGGCATGATGAAACCGCGCAAATAGGTCTGACAAAGTGGCCCGTTCACTCGCTAACTGCTCGGCATGGTGTTCGGCCCCCGTGCTTAATGAAGTCAGCATATCTGCTCCTTTGGACTGGAGCATGCTGATCGATTCAACCGGTGTCATCAGGCTAATAGCACGGCAACCATGAACGCTTTTTTCAGTCGCAAGCTGAGTACGCAGCTCGGTAACTTCATGCTCTAAACGGCGGATCGTTTGAAAGGGGTGCATAAAGGCAAACATGACCAATACCTGCAGTAGCGGAGCGTTGTGTGATCTTTTATCACAGAGTATTGCAGAGGGTTTCCATGTCTGCCTGGAAAGAGTATCGATTCACGATCAAAATCAACCTCTTGCATATAAAAAGAGGGAGTATTTTCATGCTTCACGACTGCTTTTCTTAATTGTTAATGAGTGTGGGCAGTATCTTATACCTAAGTCTTATTTAATTGTTATGGTTGCTGACGAGTGCCTAGCACTCAGGCTGCCACATATAAACAGTAAACCTATTTCAGCGATGGTTAGTGATAATTGACTACTATTGCATGACCTATTTCTTCCTTAATATTCTTGGCTAATCCCGTCAATTATGGTGCACTAAACTAATAAGAAAATATTACCTTTGCGCTAAGGTGGTGCGATAGGCAGCTGTTTTTTTAACCAATAATCATAATGAGCTGTGAAAGAGGTCTAGATGAAGGTCGCGAATACATCCCGGTTAAAGCTGACGCTACAAAGCAAAATGGTACTGTTGACGCTACTGCCCATGCTGGTACTTGCGTTAGTACTATCGCTACTGGAGGTACGTAATTCCATGACGCGGATTGAAGAAACGTTAGCGGAACAGCGCGAGGTCCTGGTCTCTGAGCGAGAGACGACAGTACGCTATTTAGTAGAGTCAGCACGTAATGCTATTTCGCATTTGGTTGACAATCCAAATCTAAGCGAAGCCGACGCGCAGGCAGAGGCCCAGCAAATTTTGCAAAATTTCCGTTTTGGTAACGAGAACTACGTTTTTGCTTTTAGCTATGATGGCACGGCAAAAGCACTGGCTGCAGCGCCCCAACGCATTGACACTAATATGTCGGGTATCACCGACAGTGAAGGTAGCGCCTTTGTGGATGATCTTATTGAACGTGCGCGCAGCGGAAACGATAGCTTCTACGATTACCTATGGATTAACCCAGCGACAGGAGAGATCGAACCCAAACACTCGCTTTCCATTGCAATACCAGAATGGGATTGGATGATTGGGACGGGCATCTACCTAAGCGACATTGATGAAGGTCTGGAGGCCGTTGAAGCACAGGCGTGGCAAGAGTTTAAGCAGGACCAATGGCAGAAAGGTTTGGTGACTCTACTACTGCTTATTACTGTGGGCGTTGTCATGGCACTGTTGGTTCGTCGCGCACTGAGCCCGATACGCCATGCTGCTGCTGCCATGAGTGAGGTAGCCTCCGGTGACGCGGATCTAACGAAGCGCCTGACCGTCGAGACAGACGATGAGGTGGGTAACTTGGCTCGACAGTTTAATGCCTTTATTGAACGTATCCAGCTGACGTTGCAAGATGTTAATCGAACCACACAAAGTGTGTTGCTAGCCTCGCGTGAGATTGATCAAGGCACTAACGAGCTAGCCAGCCGTACCGAGCAGGCAGCCGCTAATTTACAGCAAACCTCCTCATCGGTAGAGGAAATTACTTCCACCGTATATAACACCACCGAGGGTGCCGAGCAGGCATCTCAACTGTCCAATAGTGCTGTTGAGGTGGCGCGTCAGGGCAATTCCGCTATGCAGCGGGTGGAAAGCACCATGGCTGAAATCGACCAATCAGCTACTCAGATCGGCGAAATCATTACCATGATGGATGCCATTGCCTTTCAAACCAATATATTGGCGCTGAATGCGTCAGTAGAGGCAGCTCGTGCGGGCGAGCATGGTCGTGGTTTTGCCGTCGTTGCTGAAGAGGTACGGAAGCTAGCGGGTCGCTCCAGCGAGGCGGCAGGTGAAATCCGTCAATTGATCGATAATTCCGTTAAGCGTACCCGCGAGGGCAGTGAACTTGTGCACGATGCTGGAGCTACCATGCAGGAGATCGTTGACAGCGTGACACGGGTTACCGATGTCATTGCCGAAATCAGTGCGGGAGCCCGTGAGCAGAGCTCAGGCATTAGTGAGATCAATAAAGCTGTCGCGGAAATGGATAGCATGACCCAGCAGAATGCGACTATGGTGCAGCAAAGTGCAGCCGCTGCTCAGCAGCTGCGAGAGGGAGCGGAGCGCTTATCGACACTGCTAGCCGCGTTTGTATTGGGTGATTCGGCAGCTTCAACAGCGTTACCTAGCCAAACTTCAAGCGCCCGACCGGCTAGCGACATGCCCTCTCGATCGCCTAGTCGTCAGCTCGAACACGAGCATGATGAGTGGGACTCCTTCTAAGCCTTGGACGAAGCAACAAACACCTAGCTTGTCTGGGTGTTTGTTGCAGTTGGTTCCTGCCCTTTAGCGGCGAGCTAACGACAGTGCGGTAGGGCAGTTAATCACCTGAGAAGTAGCTAACCACTCCTCATCAGGGTAGTAAGCAAAGACATACTGGTTCTCTTTCAAACTATCAATCAGCGGATATGTGATGTCTTCACGCACGGCGGGGCAGCCGTGGCTACGGCCAAGGCGGCCGGTTTGCGCAATAAAGTCATCGCTAACATAGTCGGCGCCGTGAATAACAATTGCTCGCTCAAAAGCTAGATCGTTCACTTCTGGCTCCAGGCCGTCCAGGCGCAGCGAATAGCCATTACGGCCGTAGTAGCTATTCATAGTGCGGAACAGGCCAATGCTGGACTGATGGCTGTCAGGTGTATTCGAGAAAGCACTAGCCACCGCATCGCCAGAGCCCTGGCCATGTGACACCAGCTCTTCAAACAACAGGGTATGCTGGTGAAGGTCAAATACCCACATGCGTGGCTCTGAAGAGGGGAGCGAGTAATCAATTACGGCTAGGCGCTCTGCTGATGGGTCTGCACAGCTTAGTGCCTGGGCAGCAAGGCGCAGTGCCTCGGGCGTGGCCCCTGGTGCTAACTGGAGTAACTGGTGGTGAAGAGGAGAAACACCCGCGGGCGGTGCTGTTGCCACCTGGGAGAAAAAACTCGCCGCTTGAAGCGGGTAAGAAAGTAACACGATAGGTAAAGAAAACAGTACAGTGGTTATGCGTGAGCGAAAAAGCATGGGTGCAATCCTGACTAAAGTGGCGAAAAAAGGGTACACACGTAGAGTCATAACGAGTAAACGTAAACGGCTATGATAAAAAACGCGTATCGGTACGGGAACAGCTGATATGACGTTAAGCAAAAAGAGTGAAGCCACACCACAACGCTGCATAGTAACGCAAGGAGGGGCGATGAACGACAATCAGCCACTAAGACGATGGGCGATAGGGGCCGCGCTCTGTCTGACGCTAACCTACCCACTGATGGCCACCGCAAGCGAACCCGCTAGCGAAGCGTTACAGCAAGCGCTGACACAACGCATTCAGCAAAGCGGAGAAACGCTGCCGGTAGAGTCGTTTTACCAACTGAGGGATGGGCAGCCTGCTTGGCAGGCTATCAACCGTGTTGAAGCGCTGGTCAGCGCATTGAGTAGCCTCGTGGATGACGGTTTAACGCCGAGTGATTATCAAGCCGCTTCGCTGTTGGATGATTTTCAGCTTAGCCAGCAGCTAGACGCCCAAGCGAAAGCAAGCTTCGATGTGCGCGCTACTCGTTCGCTGCTGTTAGCACTGGATCATTTATCGCTAGGTAAAGTGAACCCTAAAGACGTCGAGCCCAACTGGGACTTACCACGCCCTGAGCGGAGTTATGCACTTCCTCGGGTAGTGCAGGCGGTTGAAGAGGGGGATGTGCATCAGGCGCTGGCTTTCGCTCGCCCCGCATCTCCTGAGTATGCTCAGCTGCGCGAAGCGTTGACGCATTACCGCCGTTTGGCAGAGCAGGGCAGCGTGCCTTACTTGCCGGGGCGTGAGGAGTCGCTGCGTCCCGGCGATATTGATGACGACGTTCAAACGCTACGCCAGCGCCTGACACTCTGGGGCGAGCCCCACCTGCTGGCAGCAGATAGTAGCGCTTACCCCATGGTCGACGTGCAGGCGTCAGGAGCTGACCCTCGCAGCTTCGACCGAGAGTTAGCGCAAGCGGTCATGCGTTTTCAGCGACGCCACCAGTTGCAAGAAGATGGCGTAGTGGGAGAGCGCACACGACTGGCACTGAACATGCCCGTCTCCGCACGAGTGAACCAATTGCGCATCAACCTGGAGCGCGCCCGCTGGATTCGCCCTTCGCTGGAGCGGACGCCCAACGTGTGGGTCGATATTGCAGGCTATCGCTTGCATTATACGCGCCCCAATGGCCAGCATTGGGATACCCGAGTGGTGGTGGGTTCGCCCAGTCGTGAAACGCCGATCATCCACTCCTCGATCAGCCACTTGACCGTCAACCCAAGCTGGACGATCCCACCGACCATCATGCGGGAAGATGTGCTACCACGGATCCGCCGGGACGAGCAGTATCTGGCGCGGCAGAACATTCAGGTAGTGAGCCTATCTGGAGAAACGCTGGATGCGAGCACGATCGATTGGCAGCGTCCTGGAGGCGTGATGCTTCGCCAAGTGGCAGGGAGCAGCAATCCTCTGGGACGTGTCGTGGTGCGTTTTCCCAATAACGACATGATTTACTTGCACGATACCCCGGCAAGAGGGCTCTTTCAGCGTGAGCACAGGGCGCTGAGCTCTGGCTGTGTGCGGGTTGAGGGGGTAACGGAATTTGCCCAGCTCCTACTGCATGACAGCGGCAGCCGTTATCAACTCAATACGCTGATCGCGAATGGCCGCAGCGATCAAAACGTGAACTTGCCTAACCGTATTCCGGTAGCGCTGCACTATCTGACTGCTTGGCCCAACGGGCAAGGCGATGTAGTGTTTAGAGAGGATATTTATCACCGCGATGCGGCGCTGCTCGCAGCGCTCAAAGCAGTGTAAGTCGCTCGTCATTCATCACTACTGTTCATCACTACGGGTAGTATCAAAAAAGCCGCCCCACGTCGTGTGGAGCGGCTTTTTCGTATCGCCGTGGAGAGTACTTATTGGAGGCTTTCGTCGCTGTCGTTATCGCGCTCGTAGTTAGCCACGCTAATGGTGCCGGTTTCGCCACTCTCCAGCGCGGCCAACATCGGCTCGGCTTGGCGTTGGAACGCGATCAGCGTGTCGCCGCTTAGGCTAGTGTTCTCGGGCAGTTCGACCGTCATCGCGTTCACCGGCGTGTTATTGACGATGACTTCATAATGCAGGTGGGGGCCTGTGCTGCGGCCGGTATTACCGGACAGCGCAATACGATCGCCCATCGTGACGCGCTCGCCCTGGCTGACCAATGGTTGCGACAAATGCAAATAGCGGGTGCGGTAGCCGTTGTCATGGCGCACAACGATGTAACGACCGGCAGCGTGGTGGTTGCCGACACGCTCGACACGGCCATTGGCTGGCGCGGTGATAGGGGTACCAATGGGCATCGCAAAGTCGGTGCCGTTGTGCGGGCTCACTCGACCGGTGACCGGGTGTAGGCGGCGTGGGTTGAAGTTGGAGCTAAGACGATAATTACCTTCGAAAGGATGACGCGCAAAGGCCGGATCGAGGCTGCTGCCTTCGGGCGTGTAAAAATTATCGTCGGTGGTATTGCGCACGACGGTCAGGTCCATGCGCTCGCCGTCATACTTAACGGCCAGTACACGCGAATCAAGTGTCTCGCCATCGATCATGTCAGATTCGACCAAGACCTGAAACTGATCCCCCCGGCGGCTGTCACGACGGAAGTCCAGCTTTTTTTGCAAGATGCGCGTAAGCTCCGTGACGGAGCTGCTGCTCAAGCCGGTGGCTTGGGCTGAGCGAGCAAAGCTGCCCGTTACGCTACCGGCATAAAGGCGCTGTACGGGCTCACCCTGACGTTCGATAGCCGTAATGGCGTATTGGTCACTATCCCGCTCTAGTAGAACGCCTTCGCGCGTGTTCTTCATCATGCGCAGTGCCAATAACCGGCCCGTTTCGTCCAACTGGTAGTCGAAGCTGTGACCTGCACGCCAATGCGTCAACATGCGAGGATCTGGTAGGTCGTCCAGCAGGGCGAGCACTTCGCTGTACCCCAAGCCCAGCTCGTTTTGCGCTAACACGGCAAACGTCTCGCCAGGCTCGACGATATGAGTTTCCCACTCAGGAACGAACGGCTCTTCGGCTGCCAGCTCCAGTTCCAGGAACGAGACATCGTCCTCGTAGAGTTCGACCCCATAATCCTCGTAAGAAGTGGCATCAGCGATTTCGACGGAGTCGTCGACATTGAGCATGCCGCTTGTAATCGTGCCTAACACGATGGCCATATGAAGGGCGCCGTCATCCAGTGCCCCCTCGTGCAGCGCTACCTGAGATTGGGCATCGCGTGGCTCAGCTTCACTCGCCATAGAGGCTTCTGCGCTGGTAATCACGTCGAGATCAACGATCTCGGTGGCAGCTAATTCACTTAAGGGGATATGTTCCCGGGTAGCGTCGAGCGCGCGCGAGGCACGGTCAATCGCTTCTGCAACGGG
>Ga0209349_1001116_pt1 | contig 13459 bp, 29 predicted proteins | sample ETNvirnome_2_130_FD_184067 | JGI IMG/M metagenome (GOLD analysis project Ga0209349, IMG submission 184067) | Marine viral communities from the Pacific Ocean - ETNP_2_130 (SPAdes) (version 2) | ecosystem: Environmental > Aquatic > Marine > Oceanic | place: Pacific Ocean | collected 2013-06-22
CAATAATTAAGCCCCTTCCGTATTCGGGATGTTCTTTTTCTCGGATGAGGTCGCCCACTTTTTTTATTGTTTTTTTAGTCATTTTCGATGTCTTCGATCTTTGTTAAATGATCGGACCAGACCCAGACCCTTCTTCCGTTGCTCCAATAAACCTCGTATTGATCGTTAGTAACGTGCGGCACTGAGCGTCGTTGGAGAACGATGCCAACATATTTACCGTCTGACGCGAGATTAAACAACTGGTGTACGCGGTCGCCTCGTTTCAAGTCTTTCATCCCACCTTCTCCAAGAAACTATCCCCAGATGTGCCGATAGTTCCATCACTCCAGAGAATAGTGAAGACCTCTTCTGCCACAGAGCCATCGCCAGCTTCGTAATAACCGAAACAGTCGAGGATCACTCCGTATTTATCGTATGAAGCGTTATGAACCAGATCACCCTTTTTCATTTGTTTCCACGCTCCAAGTGCGCTTGCGCTGCAATAGCTGCAAAGCGGACCTCTGTTTCGCTAAAATCAGGAGAGCTTGCTGCCACAGTTTTGACCGCATCTTCGAAGGTCACTCCGTAGGTCATCTGCATCAACAGTCTCAGGAACATCTTTGTCCACATCACTCTTCTTCCTCTTCTTCTTCTTTGATCCACTCCAACTGGTCAATCGCTTCTTGGAGAAAGTGCCCAACTTCTTGCCAACCCAATCGGCTGTTTGTTAGGTCTTTAAGGTTCTTGATTTCTTCAATCAAGTCTGATGTTTCATAAGCGTAACTCATATTCTTTTTCTCCCTCTCTCAAGAACACCTGTATTATAACATACTGAGCGACAGGGTCAAGTGTTTTTGACCGAGCTTTACACTTCTTCACATTTTTTTATTTTAGAATGGGATCTTTGGCTGTCATAATCAAGGCGTTACGAAAAGATTTTTTAAGGAGCAACAACTTTCCAAACTTGGCTCTTGATCTGGAGTCTATCCAAAGAGTGGACGGTTTTTTAATTTTACCGTCGATAAGCTGATCGCTAAAATCGTAGAAGCGGGCTTTTTGGGGTTTTGCGTGGGCAGTGAGGTGATGAAATAATATTATGGCGACAATCAGCGAGGCTGTGATAAAAAACACTTTTCGAATCCAGAAAATATTTTTCACTTTGTCATAGCACCCTCTATTCTTCCTATTAGACGCAGGATTTCAGCATTCTGTCTATTTATGGCTTTCATATCTTGCTGAAGTTCGTGGACTTCACTTTCGATTCTCTCGATTTTGCCGTTATCAGCGCCCTGGACCCAAAAAATTAAACTTGCAATCGCTGCGACGACAGCGATCCCAAAAGTAAACCAATCTTTGATTTGAGAAAATTTAGTTGCCATGCAGCCGCTTTTCCATTATTTTTTTGCGACCTTTTTCTTTTTCTAGGCGCTTTCGGATTTTTTTCAAACGATCGCGGATATCACGTTGCTGTTTCCGAATATGTTTTGTGCGATAACTAGTCTCAGCTTGGACATGTGCCATACTTCCCTGTAAAGAATTGTCTGGATAAGGAGACTCGGAACCGACGCAAGAAAAACAAAATATAAAAATTAGTGGTAGCAAGAACCAGTGCATATCGTAAATAGTCTGGTGAGCTTTCTTTCGCTGGCAGGTTATTAATAGTCTAGTGTTTCTAGCTCTTGCAAAACCCACTTGAGCGCTGCACATGCGGCTTTCGCTGATTCGAAGTCCTGTTCTCTTACAATCGCCCGCGCCAAGTCTAAGCTAACTTTTGTCCTGCCAGCCCGATCGCCAGTTTTAGCAATAATAAGATCGTCTAGGGATTCAAGCCTTCGCAATAAAACTTGGATTTTTTCTTCGATTTCTTTTTGTTTTCGCAAGTTTGATGCACCGAATCCCATACTATAACTATGGTTCAGTTAGTTTTTTGCCGCATTTCATGTTTTATACGTTCTCGTAAAGCTTTGGGTGGAATCGGCTTGCCACCATTTCTTAGGAGAATCTTTTTGGCGTAGTATTCGTAGTTAGCAGGGTGCTTGTTATTCATCCAACTGTGATTCCAACTCCAAGAGGCATGTAAGCCCAGCAACTGCTTGAGACGCACCGCGAACGAGAGAATCTTGGATTTTTTGAATCTCTGACCGAAGGTTATCCGACTCTGATTCTTGTTTGGCTTTTTCCATAAGCTCCAGTGCGTTAACAAGCGCTGCGTGTGCCCCAGCCAAATCTGCCGCCGCCGATCGAGGCACCGCCACTGGTTTACAATCCCAACCAATCATTTCCCTTAGTTCCCCCCTAACGATTTCTGAAAGTTGTTGTTTGTTCATACCTGTTTCCTCAAATGTGTGTATCATCGCTGCTATAAGTTGGTTCGGTCGAAGCCGACGGCAACGTGAAGGGAGCCGTCTTGCTGGGTCTGGGAGGTTCAAGTCCCGCCACCACCGCCGCCGCGTACTGCAAAGCCTCTACGGCATCGGGAGCAACACTCTCTGCTTGCGTTTTAAGTGCTTCAATCGCCACCCTTAAACGCCTTATTTCGGATGAGCCATCTTCAGACAGAGTTCGTTGGATTTCTTCCTTAACAATTTTTCTAAGTGTTTTCTTATTCATTTCTATTCTCCTAATAAAAAAAGGGGCAAGCCTACCACATAAGTAGTTGCTTGCCCCTCGATATGCTGGTTCCGCGAACAGGATTCGAACCTGTGACCCTCGGTTTAGAAGACCGATGCTCTATCCAACTGAGCTACCACGGAATTATACCCGTGTAAGCACATCTTTTCTCCTACTCAATACCACTTGTCGAAAATCGGCTTTCCGTTTTTATCCAGCAACGTTGGGTTGCTGGTTACATATGTCCGCGCCGGTCGTCCTTGCACTGGTGACGGATCGGGCTGAATCGTGTATGCCCACCGAACTGTATCAGCGCTTCGTCCATGATGATCGTCGTCGTAATATCGACCCGGTCCAACTCGGTCCTGATAATAGTCATCATTTGCAACGTCAACTTGACACTTTGCCTCAACCACAGTCCCTTGTCGTTTGTGTCTCTTGCACCAAACTCGGTCACCGACAAAATGGTCAGGCACAGAGTTTGCTTCTTGGAGTTGTGCTTCGGCTAAAGCCACCTTATTAATAAGAACATCATATTTCTTATCGAGTGCTTCTTGTAGTTCGCGATACTCTTTCAGAATATCGTCATAGCTCTCTTTAAACGTCTTTGAAGCCTTCATTTTTAAACCCCCTCTCAAGAACAGTTACATTATACCACAATGGGAGGCAGCGTCAAGCGTTTTTAGGGGGTTTTTCACAATCTTTACAATTGTTATTTATTCTATTGGGTGGCGATGAGAAAGAGAAAGCATCCACATCACGCTGTCTCTCAAGTCTTCATAACCTTTTCTATCATAATAAATCATAAAGGTGGAGTCGGAGGGAGTCGAACCCTCGTGTTAAATACATCAAATTTTTCGTCATTCACAAGGTTAGTTGGTTTTTGGCTCCAACAAGCACATAAGCAACGATCGCTTATTTTTGGGAAAGGAAAATAAACAAACCTTTATTGTGACAGTCTTTGGTTTACAAGGCGATGTCTTCCCCGTAACTATGCAGCTAAGGCGTAGTTATAATTTTCAACGTTGTCGTTGGCAATTAAATTGTTTCAGCGTTTTTAAAGAGCCACGCTGCCCTCTTCCTTGCACAAAAAATCCTCCTTACCTAATCGAAACCGTTTCGACCCCATATGTTAAATAGACACACTATTTTACTTTGTGCATCTTTTGTAAATCAGTTGTACTGGTGACCTCCGCTCCAATATCAACCCCAATGTCAGTTCCGATGTCTGGAACGTATATCTTTTCAACCGAGCAAACACACCCCTTTGGAAGCGAGTTTGGGTTAAATGGATCTGTGTTCAGATAATCACAGTTACACGGATCGCCACAACTAGCCACTCCAAGTAGGAATAGAAATAATAGTTTTTTCACTTATCTTTGTCTGGTGTTGCCTCTTCGGCAACATCTACGGCATCGCCGCGTTTGTGGAACTCAAGAAGACCATCTTCTTCTTTTCCACAGTTACAATCTACACACCCGGCAAGACAAAACAAGCATGGCGCAAGCATTAGATACAAAAGTAGCTTAATAATCTTTTTCACTTGGCTTCCTTTCTTTTTTTTGCCTTCTTAGCATTTCTTTTCGTTGTTTGAGATAGAGCAGCACTCCGTCATGAATAACTATACCAAGCCCATACAGGGTAAGCGAGGTTTCTTTAATCGTCCTTTTAATCTTTTCTTTCATGTCTTACCGCTTTAGGTTTTACTGGAAATAGTCTATGAACTCGCTTATAAACCGTATAAGCCAATATTCCGGTTACAAAACAGAAGCCAGCAACATATATAAACGTGGTTATAAGAGCATCTTGTATCACCATTACCAGCCATTCCATCGACAGTTCAAAGGGTCGCATCACGTTTGTTTCCTTTCATGCTCGTCATAATAAGTATAACCCCTCTATAACTATTTGTCAAGCTTTTTTTGATATTTTTCATAAGTTTTCCAAAATTTATCAAAGCAATACCACAAAATAGTGCTGGCTAAAGCTATCAACACTCCTATTTCGAAAGAAAGAACCACTTCTTCCAAGCGAGAAAAAACAATTAAGGTGTAGAGCGACACAACTAACAAAAACCAGTAAAAATATTTCATCCATTCGTGCCCCTCTCAATTTATAACGTGACTTTGAACCGTAATTTTTTCTATAACAGGAGATTTTTTATCATCACCCGCGTGCAACACCACCTTAACTTGCAAATAAAAGCCCGTTACCTTGTCTTTTTCGATATTAATAGGAAATTTTGCGCTCGGAAATGGACCAAATGGACCGCTCCAAGGGCTATTTTTCATGACTGTGGGGGTATAACCAGCCTTATAATACATCAATATATAAGAATTTTTGGGAAATTGAGCCGTAATATCGATCCAATCCCACTTTTTAACAGATTTAGATTCAGATACATAATTGTTGGTGACGAATAACCCAAAAGAATGGACATAATAACCAGAAGGGAGCGTGTAATTTAACAAAGCATACCCTGTCATGTCAGAATATGTGTATGGACCGTTGCCAACGGGGTATTCAGCTATAATTTTTTCCTTTATCGGGTCAATTTTTGTCGCTGAGTTCTTAAACTGGTTAATCGCCCAAACAAAACCATCGTGATCCACAGCAATCCCGACCGGATATCTATTGTTTCCAAGAAAAATTTCTTTTTCCAGCTTCATCGTCTTGGCATTAATCTTTGCAACAGAGTTAGAAGAGTCCAACGCAACATACACATAACCATTTTTACTGGAAGCAACCCCCCGTGACCAAAAACCATGTTTAACATGCGTCCACTTTTTTGTCTGAGGGTTATAACGAGAGGTAAGCTCTGCGGTATTAGCTACCCAAATGTTGCCAAACGAATCAATAGTCATGCCATATGGCGAGCCTTCGCTATATTGGATCTTGTCTACCTTCTTTGTTTTGGGGTCAACCCTTAATAAAGAGTCACAACCACGCCCAGCAATCCAGATAATCCCGTTTTTGTCGATAGCCAAGCCGTATGGATTACACTTTAGAGGTATTGAATCAAGCTTTTTACCAGTTTGAGGGTGTAATTTTATTAATTTTTCCTTTTTCCAGAACCCAATCCAGCCATAATTGTCTTTATCAACGCCAGCGGCGCGTGGTACAAAGGTCCAGTTACCTTTTCCTTCTGGATAAACAATAAATCTAACACATTCATCCTTCAAATAGGGAAGCATTTCACCAAGTTCTATTTTTTTGTTCTTGTTCTTGTCTTCTGAGGTGTCTATTTTCGCGTTTCCGTTGGTATCTTTGCAATTTTTCAGACTCCCAGCAATCTTCATCACGCCACCATCACCTCGGCAAGCCACCCAAACATCACCCACAAGGTCTACAGCGGTCCTTGATGGGTCTGCACAAGCCTTATAGCGTGCAACTTCAGCGCCAGTTTTAGTATTGAGCTTACTAACAGTGGCTTCTTGGCTGTTGGCAATCCAAATGTAGCTAAATTTGATTGGAATCGCCTTCTTGTCCTTCAATACAACGTTGCCGTCTTTATCAAGTTTAATATTTTTGCTAAAATCGCTGACAACAAGGGCATTATCTGTTTTGGGCGCTGCTGTTTCCCGAAAACAGCCGAAGTCACAGTTGTTACACGTCGATTTTACGCCTTCATCGATAACACCGTTGCAGTTGTTATCAACAGAATCGCAGTATTCCTTCTCTGGAATCACCTCTCCAACACATTGTTTCCAGAATCCACCTTTGCACTCTTGAACCCCTGTCTTACAGATGCCAACACCAACCAAATTGAGGTCAGCAGAGAAACAGGTTGTCTTCGCACTTAAGCACGGGCAGCCGGGGTGGTTGGTCTTTGTGCAATCGGGGCAATATGTGTTAAAATTAGGATTAGTGTCGTCGCAATCTGTGCCCCAGCCACAATATTTGCCATAATAGTCGCCATCGTGGTCGATACACTTCAAAGTCAGCGGATCTATTGGCTTTTTTGCGTCAGAATCGGAAAAATCCACGTCAGAACTGTCTGATTGGAAAATATCGGCAACATTTGCGTCATTTTGGAGCGAATCCGACGTATTTGGCGTTGAAAAGGTGTCGCCAGCGTCGAATTCCTTGTTTTTATTGTTTTTTTCGGTTGTATCAACAGCCACATCACCGATTTTTGTAGAATCAGCCGCTTTTTTCGCGTTTTCGCCTTCCGAATCTTTAGAACACCCACAAAACACGAATATAATGACGAGTATAAGGATTATTAAAGCTAAGAGGCGACATTTTGTCATAAAAAACCTTGGGCTATACTATAACTATCAGCCCAAGGTAGAAATCTTGTTTATGCTTTGTTTCGTTTATTGATCGCTCTGATTTTCGTCGGCGTTGAGCGTGGACAAAACTTCATCCACTAATCTTTTGATTTCTTCAAGCGCGACTTCAGGCTTACCATAAAACTTGCGTGTCCTTGAGCGCTCGGACCAATTATAGTCACGCTCGTTAAGAGCAGATTCTATTGTTTCCTTGACTAGATGTTTAATCGCCTTGTTTTCTTTTATTCTTCGACCCATGCCGCTAAACTTGGGAGGCAGTGGCTTTTCAGTGCCTGCGTCTGGCGGCATTGCCGTAGCTGCGTCCACCTCTGCCCGATACTTGTCTTGCTCAACAGCAGATTTTTCTTGACCGAGAAGGGTATCAATCTCTGCTTGCAGATTTTCATCGCTAGGGTATTCGTCAGGATTGCGACCATACAAATCTTTATACAAATCGCGATAAAACTCAAAAAGGTCATCCTCGTTAGTCCTCATGGTCAGTTCTTCGCGTATGATTTGTTTAAGGCGTTGATTTGTGATTTTCTTTTTTATTTCATTCACCTGTTTAATTCGCTGACTCCACTTGATTCCTTTCTTGCGCTGAAAATCGTAAATAATATCTCTTAAAACCACGTCGTCAATAGCTTGAAACTTATCCCAAGGGATCTCTTGGTTTGCCCTTACAGTTTCAATGGACAAATCATCGAGATTTAACTTACCTGAACGAACTAGATCATCAATCACATCGCTCAAGTGTCGCTGAACCTTCGCACGGTCCACAGCACCTCCATACCCCACCGGCAATTCTGGCTCTGGTGGTATGCTTCCGTAGTAAACCTCTTTTATCAATTTTTTAAGCTTAGTTTTGTTCATTATTTACAGTATCCTTTTGACCAACGCGACTCATCCTTCGCGACAGACAAGCCGTGTTTTAAGTCCTTTACAAGCGCCGATAGCTCTTTCAAAAACGCAGACCGCTTACCCGCGTTTAGTTCGACCTCCGCAAGTGCGCGAATTTTGTCAGCATCCTTTTCAATGATTTTAAAAAGATTCATGGGAAACTCTATGATCTTCGGGTCTTTGGCAGCGTCCCTCGCAGCTTTGAGTTCGGCGTATTGCCGCAGAAGCCGCTGCTGCATATCGGCTTTTTTCTGCCAATCTGTTTCTCGGAGAACAGTTTCAAGCTCTTCTTTGATTATTTGTTTTAGTTTAGTTTTGTTCATTTGTTTATTCTTTTGATCAACGCGCCTTGTCCTTCACCACATCCTTCAAGATACCTCTTATGTTCCCTATCAGCCTTGCGACATCGTCCCAATCATGAGCAGAAGAATCGAAATGCTCTATGTCCGCGTAACCGCGAATTTCGTCAGCATCCTTTTCAATTTGTTTGAAAAGATGCATGGGAAACTCTATGATCGCCCTCGGGTCTGATTTGGCTGCCGTTGGTTTTTTATCTTTCGCTGCCTTCTTGGCGCGGGAGTCGGCGTATTGTTTCTCAATCCGCTGGTGCATCTTGTCTGACAGTCGGTATCCAGCGGCGTATTTCTGCATAAGCTCGTCTTTTCCTTCTTCTCGGAGAACGGTTTCAAGCTCTTCTTTGATTATTTGTTTTAGTTTAGTTTTGTTCATTGCTGATCCTTACACAAATTGTGTTTATGCCTCTAATCGTAGTCGTCGTATGGGGTATCGTGAACTGGACCTTGCTTACGGGCGTGCGCTAATTGCGTCGATAGGTCACCGGCTTCGCGCCAACGCTCATAGTCACCCTCGCTGTCGAGTTTTGTAACCATCGCCTTCAACGCCTCCATCATATTGTCAGCATCCTCATAAACATCGGCTGGCAAGCCCTCAACCTGCTTCAAGTCACTCAATGCGATCCCGGCATCGCTAATGGCACTTAGGGCTTCCCTCATTCTTCCAAAAGATTCGTCTTCTCGTAGAACGGCTTGAATCTCTTCTTTGATTATTTGTTTAATGTTCATTTTATAACGCTCCAAGACCTTTTCTAAGTTGTGACAAGGTTTCCCGCAGTGCGTTCAACTGGTCTGCTGCTTGCTGCCAGCGGCGGTTCGCCAGCAAACGTGGGTACGATTGCCCCGATCGGCGACCCGATACCGACGTGACATTCAGGCGCGATTGAGTGGCGGCGATCATGTCGTCAACTTGTTTGATCATTTCGGTCAAAGCACCATACTCTTGGGCTTCTCGGTCATACCCAAGTTGACGAGGTGATTCGTCTACTCGGAGAACAGCTTGGATTTCTTCTTTGATTATTTGTTTAATGTTCATAATATTATTTTCCTGATGGGAACAACACATTCAACAAGTTGTTAATTTGTTCAAAAGTTTCTAAATGTTCGGGGGTCCATTGCCCAACTGGTCCCGCCACTTTTATCAACTGCTGTGAAATAAAGTCTTCTACCTTATTTGCGATGCCAGCATTCGCGCTTTCGTCGGGTTCGGTCGTCATTGTCTTCCTCACTGCTCGATGCTGGGGTGAGCCGGAACGAGCTTCGTCTATGGCGGTTGGGTCGTACCACGGTTCCTTACTGAAAGGGTGTATGTCGTCCGGTTTGTCCGCAACGCCACGGTGTGGTCCTTCCATTTCCGCTCGATGCTGTTGAACAAGGTCTTTAATCTTGTTGGCTTTGTTCTTAATAACGGTGCCAACGGCTTTGCTGTCAAGGCGCGTACCCCTTTCGTGTACCGCAATCATTACGTCTGCGCCCCTCGCCAAACCGTCTGCTTCGCTCTCGATAGCCGAAAGTGTGTCCGGTCCTTCGTTGAGTGCTGCTTCTAATGTTTCTTTGACGAGTTGTTTAATGTTCATTTTGTTTTCTCCATGCCTTCCTTGCAGTCGCTCAAGAAGGAGTGTAATATCCGCGCTCGGCTTGCAGCACAACCTTTTGTACATCTGGTTTAACGTTTGTGTCCAACAAATCAAGTATTCCTTTCATAGTGTTGGCGGCAGCATTGACCTTTTCTATGGTCGAGCCTGCGTTGCCAAGATGAATCGCCAACATTTGTAAATCCTTATGAGCTTGACCAGCATTATCTTGCAGGGATTGCCAGACTTTTTCAATGGTCCTATCTGCGCCAAGGGAGTCCGCTTCGTCGCCCTCTGCCTCTTCCAGACCCAACGTGCTTGTCTCATCACCCGTGGGGTCTTGCCCCATTTTGCGACCGGCGTCGGTAGGGGTTTGGGGGATCTCTTCAAGATACTTGGTCAGTTCTTCTTTGATGATTTGTTTAATGTTCACTTTGTTTTCTCCTAGCCACGCATCGCGGGCTTTCATTTTAGCGATAGACTTTGCGTCCCACGGTCCTTCAGTTCCTTTCAACGAACATTTGGCGATTGCTTGTTTCGCTGTGTATTCGTTTTTTGGTTCAGCGGAGAACACATCATAATAAGTAGCTTCATCAATACCGTTTGGCTTAGTGTGCTTGGTTTGGTCGTCAAAAATCATGTCGCCCATTTGGACCCAAGCGTGAAAAACAGGTTTGGCATCACCGCTCCACTTGTTGGTTGTTGTGCCGTGAACAACTTTGAACTTGTCCAGATTGTCTCGGTCGGGATGAACAATAACCTTGGGGCGTTTGCCGCTGTAGTCCACGGTTACATGATCGGCGTACCACTTGCGGGCTTTCTGCATCGCGAATGGATAACATAGTCCGATTGCCATGATGTTTGCTTCGTTAATCTTCACGTTATAAATAGTAAAAGCCTCCCGAAAGAGGCTAGTATAAAAGATAAATTTTTTTAAGCGGTCTAGCTTGTCACCTCTAACTCTTCGATATCAAACATGGTGACAACGCCTGAAGCCACAGACCGGACCACAATGTACTCCACCCCTTCGCAGAAGGTCGCGCGAGCTACACGCCGGTTGGGATTAGAAGCGCTTGGGAAAGTTCGATCAAAATTATAAAGAACCAGATACCGCTGCTCTTTGCGAGAGCCGGGATAAGTGTCTTTCTTGGTTCTTACCAAATCACCCTTTTTCATTTCGCTAACTGTCATTGTTTTTATCCGAATCAAGATTTTCGGCGTCATCAATCAAAAATTGTCCGTTGCTCAACAAAAGTCTAACATAGTTTATGTCATGTGGTCCCGGCAGATTAGTTTTAATCACAAGCATCGGGCGACAGATAACTGAATCGGCATCATATTGCTGTCTGATTTTAGGCTTGAATTTTACAACGTCACCCTTTTTCATTTGTTGTCCCGTGTCAAGAAACCGGGAGTCAAACCGGGATTCGCGTCGAACAGGAGCCGACAGGCGACTTCACCGAGAACACGTCGTCGTTCTTCTTCGCCCACGGTCGCGTCCAAGTCTTTGCTGACCTTGCGGACTTCCGCAGGAGTAGCATCCTTGGGAAGCTTGGGCAAGTTTGAGCCATCGTTTCCAAACCATTCATTAACCGTCATTTTTTTTCACCAACCAATCTATAGGTTCATAATCAATTTTTCCGTCACCATCTGACCACAGGACGCCGATTCTTATTCTGCGTCTGATCATCTTTGGCAGCTTGACCACAAGACCGATGGTAAGCCGATCATCGTCTGGCGCAGCCGCGCATCCCGGCATTACTACTAGATCACCTTTCTTCATTTGCCAACCTCAAGTGTCGGAGCATACGTTTGTCAATAATTGACGGACCAGTATCACCCGCGATCCAAATTTTATGATTCTCGATAATCACGCCATCGTCACGATGGATAAAAGCTTCTCCCAAATAGATGGCAGTTTTATTGTTGAGGCGTGGTGTGTGACTATTAATCCTATCAAACTTAACCATGTCACCGCGTACCAGTTTCATACTACCTCAAGTACAGCCACGGGAATCCATTGTTTATGCTTGCCATTTAAGCCGCCCTCGGTACAATGAACCAAAACCCACGTCTTTGAGGCTGGATCTGTGATATCGAAACGCGACCCGTTGCTTATTTTAAGCACAACGCCGGTCCACACTTTGTAGGACCAGCTTTCAGGGTTGGTACGAACTAAATCACCGCGTTTCATTAGCATTTCTCAAAAGTTACTTTATCGAGCAACAACTTGGTCACTGCGATCCAACCTTTCAACGATTCGGCAGTCGCGCCCTTGGAAATCTCAACATTAACTTTGCACTCAATCGGTGCAGGAGAAACGACCTTGACCTGTGACGACGGTATTCCAACGTGAATCGTGCTGTCGTGAAGGTTTGCTTCAATAACAGGCAAGCCAATTGCCAATTTGGTTCCTTTCGGAGTGATACAGTGCAAATGAGTGGACGCGGTAAACGCCACTAGCACGTCGGTCAACCATTTGGTGTTTGAACGGTTCTGCTCGACCGTCTTTTTGCAAAGGCGAGACTTACCAAAGGTAATAGTACCACCGACCCGCAGCGCAACACAATTGGTGTTGTAGCGGGAATCAAGAATGGTGCCACGACCGAGTTCACCAACTACTTTTTTAAGAAGTTTGGTGATCTCTTCTCCCACAAGCGGCGCAACAATCTTTGCTTCCTTTGGATGACGACATGTGCGCTTGTTGTGACCCTTTTCGCCACACCATCCACATTTGCGATTCGACTTGCTGTTGCTGTTGAGTTTATTGAGTTGACGCTGCGCGTAATGACTCCCATTTGCCGCACGGCTTTCCAAAGTGTAACGCCATTCATGACAGGTTCGTTTGTTGTGACCCTCGTCACCGCAGTGACCACATGTCACGGTTCCGTTCCAACTCATTTTTCTTTCCCTCTCTCAAGACACCTGTATTATACCACAGTGGGCAACAGGGTCAAGCAGCTTTTGCAGTTTTTTCGGAATCTTCACTTTTCTTCACATTTGCCAAGTGTGCTGTAAGCTTTTCTTTCCATTCTTTTAGCCCACAAAGCGTCTGCCCTCTCTTGACCGACAAGTTGTGGGTCAGCTTGACAGGAATGGACGATTTACAAACCACAGTATGTGAACTGTAGCCCCAGTTTCGCAAGCTTTCGATGGCGTGTGGCTTATCTTCTTCGCTCAAAGTACTTACAATCTCCCCAATTTGAGCGCTAGTGATGCCCGAAAGCCAAGCGGTTTCCTTTGTGCCGTTTGGATAGACGATGTTAATTTGCGGTTCGTCACCATAAAAAATATTAACGCCGCCGTAGTAGGTTTGTTTGGGCAAAGTAAAACCAGTAACAATGGCATGACCTTTGTCACCATCATAGCCAGTGATGTGCATCAACGTGCCACGTCCGATGCCCAGCTTGAGCAAAGTGTTTGAAACGTGTTCTTCTAGAAGTGGCTGAAGTTCTGCGAGCTTTGCTACTGAACCTTTCTTGTTGGGGCAAGTTCTGAGATTGTGCCCAAGCTCTGCACACCAGCCGCAAGACGTTTTTCTTTTTGGTGCGTCTGGATTGTAGTTTTCGGGGCAAGTGCGTCGATTGTGACCGCGACTTCCGCAAGTTCCGCAACGTCGGTGACTAGCGATGGTAAGTTTATGCATGATTCCTCCCTCAAGAACACCTGTATTATACCACAGTGGGCGACAGGGTCAAGGGTTTTTTATTAATCTTTACAATTGTTCACAGTTTTATTAATTAGCCGCACTTCACTTGATCACCTCAAG
>Ga0209349_1001122_pt1 | contig 13423 bp, 8 predicted proteins | sample ETNvirnome_2_130_FD_184067 | JGI IMG/M metagenome (GOLD analysis project Ga0209349, IMG submission 184067) | Marine viral communities from the Pacific Ocean - ETNP_2_130 (SPAdes) (version 2) | ecosystem: Environmental > Aquatic > Marine > Oceanic | place: Pacific Ocean | collected 2013-06-22
GCGCCAACGCGCAGACATGGAAGGGTCCACGTTTGTTACTGATGTTGAAGTGATAGGCTATATTAACGTCGCCATGTCCGAGGTTCACGATATCTTGGTGGACAGATACGAGGATTACTATGTTGAAAGTAAACAATACACGCTCCCCGCTGACAACCCCGGCGCTCTTCCGCTCTCAGCAGGGTCTGACAAGCCTTTCTATAAAGCCCTGGGAGTTGACTTTGATACTGGTGGAACAACGTATCGTCTTCGTAGATTCTCGTTCCAAGAGCGCAACATGTACAACTCACCGGCTTTGGTGGCGGGTAGAGTAACCAATACGCTGTATGCCATACAGGGCGCTGAGATTAAATTCATCCCGGCTCCAACAGTCTCAGGCACAGCAACTCTTTGGTATGTGCCAGAGGCTCAGCAGTTTGATTCAAGTGGCTCCGGGTTTATGAGTGTTACCATTGTAACAAAGGCCCCAGCAGTCGCATTTGGATACGAAGAATATGTGGTTGTAGACGCCGCAATCAAATGTCTACAAAAGGAAGAGTCAGACGTTCAGATACTGTTAGTGCAGAAACAGCAGCTAAAAGAGCGAATTGAGAATGCTGCTTCAAACAGAGACCAGGGCGAGCCAGCAAGGATAACAGACTCAAGGGCAGGCACGTTTAGCTTAAGGCGCGGAATGTAATTATGGCCGAGTTTGTTAGGCACAGAGTAAACGATGCTGACTTGGCAAGGATTCAAGACCAGATTGAATCATACACGGTTGCTCTTCGCTCTGAGATAATGCCTCCCGGCAGATTGATAAAAAACGTAAAGCTAAGCACAACAAAGCATCGAGTGTTTCATGGGTTAAACAGAAACTACTCAGGCTATATTGTTGTTTCAAAAGATGCCCATGCGACAGTCAAAGTAGACAAGTCGGACAACATTGCACCTTTGCGATACATTCCTCTTTTGGCTTCTGCTGATGTAGAAGTAAGTTTGTGGGTGTTTTAAATGGCTCTCGAAAAAAATGTAGTCCCTCTTCCCTTTCTGGAGGGAATTGACGAAAAAAGCTCAGGCAAGACAATTAAGCCGGGGGCTCTTTTGGCTGCCCAAAATGTTCAATATGAGAAAACAGGCCAGATTAAAAAACGAGAAGGCTTTGACCTGCAAGGTGTGTCAAAGGTTGGCGGAGGGTCTCTTTCTGCTGCTGTGGCCGTTGCTCAGTACGATGACGAGACTTTGCTGTTTGACGGTTCAAATGTTTACTCAAGAACAAGCGGAGATGAATGGTTTGACAAGGGCGTTCATGTTCCCAGCGAGTTTAGCAATAAAATAATTCAGCAGCAAAGAGACCGAAGACAAGGGAACGCACACGTTCAAGAGGCGCGAGTTGCTCGCGTGTATGCTTGGCAAGAATACTTATTTGGACCCTCTGCTCCTGGTGGAAAATACTATGTAAAAATGCGTGTTGAGGATGCCACCACAGGAGTGGTTCTTCGAGACAATGTTACGATTGCCGAATACGCTTTTCCTGGGACAACCAGCAACAATAACCAGCTTTACGATACTCCAAGAGTCCAGTGTTTCGCTGTAGATGATTACGTGTTTATTCTTTGGCAAAATAACGGCAAAATTTATTATGACTCAATCAACTGCCTTAATCACACAACAATCAATAGCTACACTGTTGATGCGACAAGGACAATCGTAACAGACCTTCATACAAGTTATCCGGTGTTTATGGCCGACTTGGCGGTAAACGGTTACACTGATGACGAAGACTTGGACAATGGGGCCATCCTGGTTGCATGGAGACCTGCGGCAACAAACGCTTATTCTTTTAGGTATTTTAAAAGAGCCACAGCAAACTTAACAGCGGTTGGCGGCTCTGCGCTTCAGGTTACCTTGGGCACAGGTTCAGGCGAAATAACGCCGCACTTTGAAAGCTGGAAAGAAGACGAGGGCGTTGGAAATGACATCTTTCTAAAATGCTTAAATGATTCCACAAGCGCAACTGATTATAATATTGTTTTTGGAACAACGCACAAGCCAAGTGGCGACCCGGAGTTGCGAATAATAACCGTCAAAGCAGACCTTAGCGCTTATCTTCTTTCTGACGGCTTTCTAACAAATCAACATCTTCTTTCTGGCACAGCAGGCACGTTAACTGATGGCGGCTCAGTTCATGTATGGGTCGAAACCTCTAATCTTGGAGGCGGCGCTGTTGGCGACAGAGTTGTTCAGCACAGAATCTCTCACGTAACAAGAGAGCGAGCGGCTACCGATGGAAACATAACAACAGTAAGCAATCCAACAGCATGGAACTCAAGTATTACGTCCGATGCTTTTAGGTATCCATCGACAGGCGGAAAGCTTTATTTAGCTGTCTCTCAGGTAAACGACATTAGCCTCACAAGAAGGTCAAAAGCTGCATCTGCTGCCAACCTTATAGATAACTCCGGAAGAGGGCTAAACAATAACATTGTAATTATAAGTTCTGATGACCAGTTAATGGCAGCAGCTCCAACCGGGAGCTGCGCAACGTGCCTTACTTCAGAGTGGATACAAAGAGCGCCTGTTTCAGAGACTCCAGTTAGTACCGAGCTGTTTCAAATCAGAAGAAACCTTTACGGCGTTCAAAGAATTACCAGAAAGAACACCAATACAAAATACATCTTTGGGGCGTCTAAGTTTGTTGGTTACGAAGAATACGACCCAGGGGTTGGCGGACGAGCAAACTATAAAGATAATATTTTTGGAATCTCACTTTGCGAACTAGACTTTGACCCTGACAGACCACTGGCCTCAATTGAAGCAGGACGCTCATTTGCTTTTACTGGCGGGTTTTTAAGCGGTTACGATAAATCGAGCATATTCGAGCAAGGCTATGTTGTTTACCCTGCAATCCAGCAAATAGTTGAAGCAGCTGCAACTGGAGATGGATTGGCCGAACCTTCACCCGGCGATGACTACAAGTACAAGGCCATCTATGAGTGGGCTGACGCAAACGGAAACGTGCATCGCTCGGTTCCTTCTGTGGCAGAGAGCTTTATACCCTCCACTACAGGGAAAAAGGCAACCATATTTGTTTACCCTCCCAGCTTTTCTAGGAAACCAGAGAGCGGAAACATAAAAATAGTTATCTATCGAACAACAGCAGGAGGGGGGACCTTTTACCGGGTGGGTGCAATGCCCGTAACTTACCCTGCACAGTACAGCGCAGAGTCATTTGAGGATGATGGCAAAAACTTAGACATTACAGCCAACGAGCAGCTCTATACTGTTATTGGTCGTGAGAATGATTTTATGGGCTCATGCAGCGATATTGTCGCTCACAGAGGAAGGGCTGTAGTTGTTCGCTCTGATGACGTAGTTGCCTACTCTAAGCCAATTGGAGACGGTGAAGAAATAGGGTTTAACGAGTCATTCTCTTTTGTCCTTCCGGCAGACAACTCCAAGGTTGTAGGTGTTGAGTCAAACCTAGACCACCTTCTTATATTCTCAGAAGAAAACGCTTACTTTGTTTCAGGCGAAGGACCAACCGCTCTTGGTGAGGGAGGGTTCACAAACATCAGAATGTTTGCTGCTGGACAAGGAGCAAGAAAAGGCTCTGCCCATGTAGACACTCCAATCGGGGTATTCTATCAAACTGAGCGCGGAATATATTTGGTAAGAAGAGATTTGTCTGTTGTTTACCACGGCGCTCCTGTTGAGGACAGCTCCACAAGATTGCTTATAGGCGCAACGCTTGTGGATTCTACAAACGAAGTTAGGTTTTTGCTTTCTAATTCAGGAAACTCAACTGGGGCAGATTACTATTTAATCTATAATTACTATTTCCAAAAATGGGCATTATGGACTGTGGTATACGCATCCTCTGCTTGGCAGGTTGGCGAAGTTTATAATGGAACAGTTTTTCTAAGGGCAACAGCTGACGGAAAAATCTACAAGCAAACATCGGGTGTTTTTCAGGATGATAACTCAAGCGGCACAGCAACGAACTATGATGTAATTGTCCGGACTGGCTTTATTGCAGCGGCAGGGCTTCTTCATGCCCAAAGAGTTTACCGAGCAATGCTTGTGGGGGATTACGTCAGCGATCACACGCTTACGATTGCGGCCTCGTATGATTATAATTTAACGTCTGGAACATCTTACTCGAAATCAATAACAAGCTCAAATGACAACCCTATGCTTGTTAGAATGCACCTGGACCAACAAAAGTGTAGATCGATTGGATTAAAAATTACAATAACCGGCTCAGGAGAATGCGCTAAGCTTGATGCTATTTCTCTTGAAGTTGGACGCAGAAAATCATCTTTTAAACTTGAATCGGCAAGGACACTCTAATGGCTTTCTCATTTATTTCAGACGCACTGAGGCAGCAGACTTCAGAGGAAGAAAAAACCAAGGGGATGCAGAAGGTTTTTGCTGAAGAAGCAGCAAGCAACCTTTTAAGGTACATGGCCCAGGTAAACGTAAAGAGGGGAACTGAAAGACGAGGCAAGCAGGCAAAGTCTGCCTCATGGGGCGCAGAGGCCAAGCAGGAGACTGGGCTTAAGAGAACTCGGCTTGAGGCGGAAAAAGAGACTGCCGCCATGAGCGAACAAATGGGGTGGGTAACAGCAGGGGCCGCTGCCGTTGGTAGCATAACGGCGTATGTAGCCAAAGAGTACGAGAAGTCTGCCCAAGAAGAGGCAGAAGCCGATGCACTTAAAGAGGCCCAAGCAGCCGAAGAAGCTCCAATGCTTGCTGATTTTCGCAAACCAGGAGAAGAGTATTCTCCTTCGATGTTGAGAGATCCTGGTGCTGTTAGAGAAGGACAAGAATTTAATTCAGAGGACTTGCCCGACGCATACCTTCAAATTATGCCTGGGGTCGATAAAGGCTACCGCGATACGGGGTTGACTGCTACTGAGTTTAAAGCCGAGAGAGATGCCTATAGGGCCAAGAAAGCCGCTGAGTCTTTAATTTTAGATGAAAAGCAGGCTGCTGCCGCTGATTCCTCTAGAGAATTTACTAAAGAGCAAAGCCTGCTGGAGTCTCCGCGAGGCGGGAGATACAGAAACCCCACGGCAGAGCAGCTTTACGGACCGGGATGGCGGAAGAAGGTGAGGGATACAATGACCGAAGAAGACAGGAAAAGACTGGATTCCAACTGGCTGGAATATCTCGACATGCCAGAGAAATGGCAGGCTGAGTAATGGCAGAATACACTGACGAGCAGAAAAGCTTTTTGGACACTGTGGACGAGGCAGAGGTCACACAAAAAGATATTGATAGTGCCAGGAAAAAAGCCGGGGAGCTAACCTCAAGAGACTTCGAGTACGACCCGACAACGGGCGTAGGCGAAGGGAAGCAGCTCGAAGACTATTACGAAGCCACCTATCAACGAAACATTGATGCAGGAGAGACGGAAAGAAAGCGCAGAGAAGCTGGCCTAGAAGACGACGACGTATTTGACATAGCAACAGAGCTTCACGGCATTTCCACTGGCGAAGTTGAATCAGCCGACAGAAGACGAACGAGAGAATCGCTTGAAGCAATGGCGTCAGGTCAAAGAGGCTTGGCTCAAAGCGGAACAGGGCTGCGCTCAGCAGCTAGACTCAGGGGCGGCGAGGCCGCTGCACAGGGTGTTCAAGCCATCGGCGGGGCGATACTATCAGAAGAGTCAGAACTAGAACGAGAAGCCACATCAGGCCAGCTTAGGGACCTTATGATACAAGGAAGGGCGCGAGCTGAAAATAAAAAGCTTCAAATGGAAGCATTGGCCTTTCAAAGGGACCAAGCAAGCAAAGGCATGTGGGGAGATATCCTAAGCGGTGTCCTTGGTGCCGTTGGTGCAGTGGCTGGGTTTTTAATAGCCGGTCCAGGGGGCGGAGTCGCAGGGGCAACCCTTGGTGGGGCTATTGGCGGCGGAACCGGCAAAGCTGCTGGTAGAACTTTTGGGTAAGGGAGAAGAGTTATGACGATAAAAACACTCGGTCTTGGAGATGACGCTGGCTCAGATGACTATTACTACCAGTTATATAATAGCCCCACAGAAAAAGTAAGAAGAGCGAAGGAAAAAGAAAAAGAGGCTGTAAAAACAAAAAAACAACAAGCAGCAATAAAAAAACAAGAGGACGAGGAAGCCAAAAGACAAGAAACGGCCCAAAGAGTTTTAATAATTGCAAAAAGAGAAGGGATCCCTGTATCAGAAGCTGAAAAAAAATTAGCTGAAATGAACGAGAGCGCAGAGGCCACGCCAGAAACAGACACAACCGGCCTCAGCTTCGCAACCCAATCCGACCCACAAGAAGAGCCCCAAGATGTAGACCATTGGGAACAAGCAAGGGGGGCCGTTTATTCTGGGATGGCGGGCTCCAGAGCAGCCGTTGAGGCAGAAAAAGCTGCCCTGCAAGCCAAGTCCACAGCAGAGCAAGAAGGACTTGATAAGATTGCTGACGAAGAGGTTACTGCGGCAAATGCTTTCGCCATAGAGCACCGGGCATTAAAGGCAATGCAGGCAAAGCATCAAGCTGGTCTTGATGCGTATCAAAAAGGGACGGAAGAGCTAGAGGACGATTACAATAATAGAAAGATTGACCCGAACAGGGCGTTCTCTTCTACAGGGGCAAGAGTTGCTTCTGCTATTGCGATTGCTCTTGGAGCATTTGCTCAGGGCGCATCAAGAGGAAAGATTCCCAATACGGCTTTTGAAATCATTGAGGGAGCAATCAAAAGAGACATTGACGTGCAAAAAACAGAGATGCAAAAAAGCAGAGATGTTCTTTTAAATAGAAACAACATCTATGCCCGCATGATGTCCAGATACCAAAACGAAGAAGTAGCATTTAGCCAGACCATGGCCATGGGCTATAAGCATGCCAAAATGAAAATAGACGCAATGGCCAGCAAGCATAAGTCAGCAATGGCGCAGCAAACCCTGGCAGTTGCGTCGGCAAAAATGGATAGAGAATATGCTTTCTGGAATGAAAAAGGGTCAAAGACTTTAGCGGAAATTCACGTCAAGCAAGCTCAGCATCACGCCAGGAGCGGAGCGGCTCAGACTAAGAGAAGTGAGTCCACTAATTTGGCACTTAAAACCATTGCTTTGCTTCCTAAGCTTCAAAAAGATTTTCTAAACGTAAGTGCAATCCAGGGAGCCTGGGGCTTGGTTTTGCCTAGAACTGTTAAATCATGGTTTGCTGGCATGGCGAATGAAATAAAGTACGAGAACAGTAAAAACCTTAATGCGAAGGCGCTCACAAAGGCATTCGACGGTGGGCGACCAACAGAGAAAGATTTTCAAATTTTTGTTCAAATGTTTCCTGAAGGCTCTGCTGACCAAAAAGTTGGCGTGATTCAGTTTGGCAACGTTAGAGAAAACCTTATCACTATGGTTGTCAACGAAGGAGGGCTGAAACCCGGCCTTTTAACTAAGGCATGGGAGGCCAAGCACGGGGAAGTAATAGTTAGCCCTGAAGCAAAAGCTCTTTTTGAGAAATCAAAAAACTGGGAATTTAAGCAAGGTATGTAACCAATGGCGCGTTTATTCGGAAAAAGAGAAGGCTCCTGGATAGATATTCCAGAGGACCAAGTCCAAGAAGCGTACATGAGCGGATTGTATGCTTTCCCGTCCGATACTGAGATAAACGTTCAGTTGTCGGATGGCCGCTATGGAACTATGCCCGCAGAGCATGCCCAGGAAGCCTTCAGGGCTGGTGCCACATATGACCAAGCAGACATTAGACAAGAAAGAGTAGAGTCTGCTGAGTACGATGATAGAAACCTAGCAGCGGGCACCCTGGCGGTGGCCCGTGGTCTGTCTTTTGGATTAAGCGATGTAATAGCCGAAAACCTTGGAGTCTACTCCGAAGAAGAGCTGCACAAGTTAGAGAAGTACAACCCAAACATTTCCTTGGCAGGTGAGTTGGTTGGTGCCATTGCTCCTGCATTTGCCACTGGCGGAAGCAGCCTTTTAGCCAAAGGGCTGGCCAAGGGGACAGTTGCAGGCTGGAGCGCACGAGCAGGCATTGGGGCAGAAAAGTTTATTGCAAAAAGATTGGGCGCAAAGGAATCCGTAGCAGGGTTCGAGCTGGCTCAAAAAACTGCCGATAAGATGATTCAAGGCGGCGCAGCCCTTACGGGAGCTGCCACCGTAGAGGGTGCCTTGTTTGGGGCCGTTGACGGATTTTCTGAGCAAATGCTGGGAAGAGCTGACAGAACAGCGGAGCAAATGCTTTCCCATGTCGGAGGGATTACGCTTCTGTCTGGTGGCCTCGGCGGTGTTCTTGGTCTTGCCTCTCCATTAATTGGCAAGGGCTTGAGCGCTATCAATAACAGCAAGTTCGGTGATGCTGTATCGAAAAAAACCAAAGACTGGGAATCCAGCATCTTGGCTGCCATGCATGGCGGAGACAAAGAGACATACCGAAAGCTTCTGGACCCAGAGTATGCTCACAAGGTAATTTTTGGTTCTCAGAAAATTGCCAATGATGCAGCCAGTCAGGTAGGCTCATTTATTGACGACGCAGTGGATGGTCTTGAGCTTGCAACTCGCGCTGTCAGTGGCTCTGAAAAACAGCGCCTTATGCGTGAGGTTGTAGATTCAAAAGACCCTCTTGGTGCAATTGATGAATCTATTAACAGTCTCTATGAGGCTCGACAAATAATAAGAGCGGAGATGAAGTCTTCTGTTATTGGCGGTCCTGAAGTTGCCGCTCTCAAAAAAGCCGACGCAGGAATACAGAAGCAAATAGATTTAATTGTCTCAATGGTGAAGGACGGAGCCGCTGAGGGCGACTTTGTTGTTCGAGAGTTTGGAGAAAAGTTAAGAGCCTTTTTCAAGGAAGACATGGGGCCAAAGCGTGACGCCTCCGGCAGGTTTAGAACCCTTAACGCTAATGAAGGCAGACCCCTCAAGGACCTAAATACTCCTGAGTTTTTTGAAGCAGTTTTGCCCGAAGTATTCATTGCAATGGATTCCCTAAAAAGAGCAATTGGCGGAGTTGCATATAAAAGGGCCAATCAGCCGATTGATGACTTGATGGGTGCCTACCATCAAATAAAGAACGCCCTTGAAAATGAGTCTCTTTTTGGGGCAGTGGCCGCGACCAGACAAAGAGAGGTTAATCAGGCATTCACTAGCCTGCTTCCTGCCTATCATAAATTCTTAAAGCAATTCACGACCGAGGGCGAGAAAGCTGGCCTTGGCACAGCAAGCAGGGCGGCCACCGAGGGCGAAGCCGCTGTTATGGCTACGGCAGAATCTAAAGCTCTTGATGAGCAAATTGAGATTCTTAGTGACTTCAGGGAAAGACTTAAGGCTGATAGAACGTATGATGCAGATGAGCTTGAAAGCGCATTTCAGCAGCTAGATGCATCTCTTTTGGCAGCCAAGAGCCACGCAAACACTCTTGATGATGGAATCGAGAGCGTTGTTGATTACCGCAAAAAGTTAGAGGTTGTTAATAAAAAGGCAGGCTCACTAAGAGGCAACCTTGGAAGAATGAAGCAGGGCGCAACTCCTAATGCAGCCAGGATGGAAGCTATCCGCAAAGAGCTTAACGAGGTTGTTGAAGAGTCAATTGAGCTTACCAACACAAGACCCGGCCTTGGATTGGATGAGGCTGCCAACAGAGAAACCTTTAGAAAAGCTGTTGCCGACCATGAAGAGATGGGTCGAGCCTTTAAGATAGAAGAGGACAAAGCAAGAGCAGCAGTAGAAAGAGCCAAGACGGCAAGAGTAAAAGACCCTGAGGCGCTGGCAAACCTAGAGAAAAAACTTGAAGACCTGATTGACCGCTCTGTCAAGCACGACAGGACGCCGCCACTCGAAAAAAATTACAAGAAAACAAAAGACCTTGGAGAAGGAACACGAAGAGGGCGGGTCAAGAAATGGGCAAAAGTTAAATCGTTTCTTAAGCAAGCCCATAAGTCAGACCAAAGTGATGACTTTAGAACTTTTCAAGAATTTGTAGACAACTACGGAAACTTCTTAAGAACCACCGAACGTCAATACGGGAAAGACACCCTTTTAACCGCAGGCAAGAGCCAAACGGTAAAGGGTCTTTTAAAGAGATACAAGAGCTTGGACGGAAAAATTTCTGAGCTTGCAGATATTCAGTTAGCATATAAAGAGGTTCATTCTGCGCACTCGCCACTAACCACCATGCTTTCAGCAGTCCCTTTAGGCGGCTTAGCGGCAGGTGGGCCTCTTGGGTATTTGGCAAGCGCAGCCACCACAGCGCTTGTTACCCCCGCAGCAGGAATGAAGCGAAGAGCAATGATTCATGGAATCAAATCTCAAGTTGCATCAACGCTAAACAAAAGAGCTACGCATGTTGTTAATCGCATAATGGGAAACCTGAAGCCAGGGGCTCCTCAGAAGGCCAGGGCTCTGCCGGTGCTCCTTTCCTTGCTTGGCGTTAAGGCAACAGGCGAGCCAAGAGATGATGCGAGAGCTGCCATGAATGCAATGGGGCAATTGGCTGACCCTGGGTTTCTACATGCCCGACTAGAGTCTGCCACTGGTGAGCTTGCCGAGGCACCAAAGATAAAAGAAGAGATATTTTTTGGGATGGCCAACCATGCCAATGTCTTGGCCGAGGCAGCAGGAAGTTATGGCGATATAAGTTATGACCCATTAACTGGCGAGAATGAAATTTATAGGTCGGATGCAGATGTATCTAAATTTATGAGCATTGCAGAGATTTCAGTCGGTGGAACCAATGTTGTGGCCGATAAGATGATACATAAGACCCTGACAAAAGTAGAGGGTCAAACATACCGGGACCTTTACCCTATAGAGTCTCAAGAGTTCATAGAGACGCTTCAGGCAAAACTGTCCAAAAAAGGAAAACGGGTTTCATGGGACGACAGGGCGTTGTTGACTAAATTAACCGGGCTCCCAATGACAAACACCCTGGCCCCTGTATTCATAGCCTCAATGCAAAGTGTTCATAAGGCTGCAATAAAGAATGCAAGCGAAAGAAAAGGCGGAAACTCGTTGAGCAAAACCGGAGAAGCCGGTAAAACTTTAGTAGAGCAAGCCATGTATGGCTAAGACATAACCACTTAGGCTGAAGATATGGCCTTGAGGAGATTGATATGAGAACCATTACCAAAGTATTCGCCGGATTAACTGGTGCCACAGAAGCCACTGCACTGGATTTAAAGGTTCAGGAGCATGGCCGACAAACGTGGGAATTTTACGCTGACAACAGCTCGGCTAATATTCGCATTCGGCTTAAGTCTATTTTTACGGACGATACCGGTACTGAGGTAGCTACCCCGACAATCCAAACGATTGACCTAACAGATGAGACGCTGACGATTGTTAACTTCGACATGAAGCTTTCACACGTTCGATGCACTTACGATGATGACGAGACTGGTGACATGGCTGGTGACCTTCACATTAAAGCAACAACGGCAAAGGGGTAAGTCATGGCAGATGCAAAAATTATAAACTACGGCCAGCCTATTGGCGCAGGCTCTACGGCTATCCCAGACAACACCAGCGAAGCGCTTGATATCGAATCGACGGATGGTGGCGAGTACATTACGATAAATACGACAGACGGCGGGGAGCAGTTGGTTCTGGGAGTGGGGCCTACTCGACCGAACGTTATGAAAATCAAAGCAGATGATGGGTCTGTTTCAAATACAACTAATGTCGGCTGGTACTTAGACCGGGCGGACCCCTCTGCAACTAATCCCGTTTTCGTTCCAAAAGCGAACGACACTGACACCGGTATTGGTTCGGCTGGCGCAGACCGACTTTCGTTAATCGCCGGAGGAACGGAAGCCCTTCGCCTCGGCGGTGGTGGCGTTATCGGCAAGCTTGAAACAGCACTGACCGGAACATTCACAGCAACGCAGGGCAGCGACGTCATAAACGCGGGAAGCTCGACAGCATTTGAAACCGAGTTGCACGTAGGTTCTGCAATCAAAATCCCTTCAGACGTTGCGGCTGGTTTTGAGATATTTACTGTTGATGGAATCACAAGCGACACGATTCTTTCGCTTGATTCAAATTATCTGGGCTCAACCAGGGCTACCTCAGGCGGCGCTTTCACAGACGGCGGCGAACTCTTCGCGGTTAAGACCGGGGATAGTAAATCACTTTTTAGCGTGAATGAGACTGGGGCAATTCAAGCGGGTAGTGCGGCGGCTGATGGAAGCAGCGCTAACAATATTGCAATCGGAGACTCCAACGCTCTCGACACAATAACGACGGGAACAAGGAATATCATAGTCGGCAACACACCCGGTCAGTATTCTTTGACCACGGGCCAATTAAATATTCTTTGCGGTTATCAATCAGGCGACGATTTAACGACCGGTGAAAAAAATGTTATTATCGGGCACGATTGTGTAAAAACTAGTAGCAGCATGCAAGACTCTGTGGTGATAGGATATTCGGCGGGCGGAGCGGCCACCGGGAATAGTAGCGTGTTTATTGGGCGCGAGGCCGGTAAATCGGTAACAGGCGCAAACAACGTAGCGGTCGGGCACAGTGCCCTGGATGCAACTGGTAGCGCAGATAGTTCCGTTGCGGTCGGTCATCAAGCACTTACAGCCGCGACCGGAAACGGTAATACCGGAGTAGGTTATCGTGCAGGAGACACGGTCACCTCTGGCGAGGATTGTGTTTTCCTAGGAAACGATAGCGACGGGGAAGCTGGCGATAACAACCAGATAGCGATTGGGTGGGATGCTGTTACTGACGGTGCGAACAAGGTCCGACTTGGCAACACTTCAATTGGAAACATAGATGGTGAGGTAGCTTTTAACGCTACTTCTGACTCCCGAACAAAGGCAAACGTTGAAGAGCTGGCTCTTGGTCTGGACTTTATCAACGCATTGCGGCCGGTAAGCTTTACCCGTGTTCACCCGGCAGAATATCCGGTTGAGATTCGAGATAAGCGCTACAAGCAGGGGAAAGAAGCCACCGATGAAGATGGCAACATTTTGTTTACATCAACACCGAGCTTTGACGTTGATACGAACCAGCCGATTAAAGATGAATTTGATGAAACAACAAGGGCAGACGGCCTAATTGCTCAAGAGGTGCAAGCGGTTTGTGATTCGTTAGGCGTTCAGTTCAACGGCATTAACACAGGCAGCCAAGGCAAGCTAGGGCTGCAATATGGCTTGCTGGTTTCACCACTTATCAAAGCAGTCCAAGAGCTTACATCTCAAAATGAGGCCTTGGCCGCCAGAATTGCCACGCTAGAGGCAGGCGATTGACGTGGAAGGCGGCGCGATGGTTGAGGCAGGTGCCGTATTCGCTGCTTTGATTGCCGCCTTGCGGGTGATTGAAAAACTCGTTGATAAGAAAATGGGCAACGGTCAAAGGCCGGTTCAGGTTGATTTGCATCAAACAGAGATTGCCAATCAAGTGGGCCAGATGACCGAATGCTTGGCGGCGACTGGTCAAACGCTTGAGCGAATC
>Ga0209349_1001127_pt1 | contig 13377 bp, 15 predicted proteins | sample ETNvirnome_2_130_FD_184067 | JGI IMG/M metagenome (GOLD analysis project Ga0209349, IMG submission 184067) | Marine viral communities from the Pacific Ocean - ETNP_2_130 (SPAdes) (version 2) | ecosystem: Environmental > Aquatic > Marine > Oceanic | place: Pacific Ocean | collected 2013-06-22
AGTTTTGCTGGCAGCGAGCACATTCGTGCCGCCGCCTGGGTTCCCCTTAAAGACGTCGAATTGCCAGTTGTCTGACCCACTGCTGCTGGCGGTCGTAGTGTCAGAAACGACTATGACCTTGTTAAGTACAGCCTTGTATGGGGCAGCTGGTCTGAGGATCTCGTCAGTAGGCATTATGTTGGGCCCTCCATTCTACCAACCAGATACTCCGACTCTGGCTGAATAGTCCCGGAGAGGATCTCCGAATCAATATTCTGGAGGAAGGTAGGGGCAACATAATCAGAGTCAATCCCATTAGCCAGCAACATATAGAGAGCGTCTATATCCTGCTGGAGAAGCTCCAGTGAGACCTGGTCGAGCGGAGCAGTGAGCTGCTGCCCTTGCCGTGAGATCCTCCTGACAACCATTACTTCACATCCACCGGAGATTCGGAAGTGTACCCGTCAATGTCGATCCTGGTGATAATCGGCCATGTCATTTCGGCGGGTGCTGTCTCATTGGGCTTGTCAGTCCCCAGCCTTACTGCCAGATACCGAGAGGACTGGCTACCAATGGGAATCTTGCGATAGCCCTCTACCCCGGTTCCACTTAAATCCACCAATACCCGGATCTTCGACTCTCCTGTTGTAAAGGAGATTCCATTCTCTGATCTGGTCACCCAACCGGTGTAAGCGAGGCCGTTCGTGTAAAGCTGAAGGAAGATCGTGTTAGTGGAGTTGACGCTAAGAGGATTGAAGTACAGGTGGACGTACCTTGGCTCTGTGATGTCCCACTCATCATCCAGAGTAAACTGTCTCGACAAGAGGCTGGAGTTGATCGTGCCGAAGTAGATTTTCGACCCCACAGCCGGTGCAGTGGAGAAGCCGTGCAGAAGAGTAACAACCGTAGCGGTGTTTGACTCGATGATCGCCGTCTCATCCAGGCCGACTGAATAGCAAGGAGTCCCGCCCATCCCGGTGAAGCTGGCGTCAGCCGGATAGATGGATGAGAAATTGTCCAAGGAGCCCTCGGTGATCGTAAAGACGGTTGAAGTGGGGGGGCCGCTTGCATCCACCGTTCCCACCACAGTGGCAACGGCCATTGTGTCGGCATAGTCAACCAGCTGAACCCCCATTGCCTTGGAGTTGGAATCCGGCATCCACATATAACCAAGGGAGTCCCCATAGATTGCGGTCTGCCCGTGGATGGGATCGCTATACTCTGCCGAGCACAGCATCGATGTGAAGTGCGTCCCCGTAGACCATTGCCCGGTGTCAACCTCCAGCTCGACAAAGTCCGTTATGTTGTAGCTCGTCAACCCGTAATGAAACCGGAGCTTGCGCTCACCACCATGCCATGACATGTGAGGGCTTTTGTCCTTCCCCCCGTAGTTGGTGAGAGCTGTCTTGAGGACATAGTCAACTGGTCTGGAGATGTGCTGGGGCTGACCACCAGAGAACACCCAGATGCCAGCCTTGTCCCAACCATAGATCTTCCCCTCCACCTCCTTGACTGTATGCGGATTAAATGACCCACGAGTGCTTGATATCGGAAAGAGCTGACCATCTGGTTGGCGACCACTGATGCTAATAAATGGTTCCAGGCTGAAGGTCAGTCGCTCTATCGAATGAGTACCAAGGATGAGGAGCTGGTTACCAAGTGGGATAAGAGCTGTCGCCTGGTCGTTCATCTCCTTCATCGTGTCGATGAATGACAGGACAGGCCATGACTCAGGATAGAGGGCCTTTGAGCAGGACAGGAGATTGGGAGCTTTGGAGGTGATGACGTAGTCCAGACCGCTGCCTGTAGCACCCGCCCAGTTCTCAGTGAGAGTTATGGAGGTTGCGCTGGCCCTCGAAAGCACCTCATAGCTCCGGGCGCTTCCAGCGGGGAGATTGAAATACCGACCAACGGCAGCTTCAGTCCAGAGAGTGGAAGTCCCCGTCACCGTAGCACTCCCGTTAGCAACGGCAACAGTCCCGGCATTATGCCGAACGCTGCCGAGCCCCCAGAGCCGTCCCTTATGAGAAACCAGGGCGCGGAAGTATGGTGGCTGTGCATTCCCGGTATCCTCGTGCGGGAGGACGTATTCCGAGAGAGACGCATCACTCAGGTTGAAGACCGCATTACCAGCGCTGTTATCAACTTCTGTTGCGATATAGAAGACAGACCCCTCGACTAATGTCGACTCCAGAAGGATCTTGTCCACCTTCCCATCGGAAGACGTATTAATATTGCCAGTGCCCGAAGTGTTGACCGCAAAGGTGAGCTTGGTGTTGCCAGCCGTCGTAGTTGCGGAGATCAGGTTAGATGGATCCGATACATAGCCAGTAACCGAGTCCTTATACCGATACTGAAAATAATGCTTCCCAGCTTCTGGATTGCCGGATGCTGCGGACGGGGAGGGAGCCCAGTCTTGAGGAGGGAGTGGTATGCCAGCATCCTCGGCACTTGCGGAATGCCCATCCCACATGAGCATCTTGTCCCAACCATTTGCCAAATAAGCCCGTTGCCCAATGCTCGTAAAGGCGAAGCGATGAGTTTGAGACAGATCTGACTTGATGGTAGTCATATCAGATATACAACGAAGGTGATCGGGGTGCCATAACATCGAACCCCACCAGATCGCCTGCTGTTGTCACCACCATGACGACCCGGGGCTGCTGGCTTTCGGATGCAGACACCGTCTCGATTGTCCTGGTGTCAACTGCTGGGGTGAACTGGAATATGTTAAGAACCGGAGAGGTCTTGAGCACAGCTCCGAAATCGGCCTGGCACATTCTGGAATAGCCGTAGCGATGAGTCCACGCGCCCCCATGAGGCCAATTCCTGCGCCCATTCTCGTCCTCTTGGAAGTACCCCTCCGCAATCTTTGTGGGGGATACGCCCAGGGCGACACCCTTGAAATCACTAATGGTCTCGACACCGAGCTTACCGCGTGGCATTAGGTGATACTCCCCCTACGAAGGATCACATCAGGGATCGTCGCCCCAGGATGACCAGCTGCGATCCCCAGGGTTCTGCGAGAGAACTGCCTGCCGGTGTCCATTGCCTTGGTTTTCGCAAGGGTCTCCGAGTACATAGTCACAGACTCCTGGATCCCCTTCTTCTCACGAATTGCGATCTCAAGGTCAATTGCCCGGTGAGCGAGGTCGATCCAATCCTCGACCCAATCCATGGTGTCGGAATCAGAGGTGAGCACCGTGGGCCAGCGATAGTAAAGGAAGTCCATCGCATAGACACGAGTCGGGTAAGGCCAGAGCTTGATCCTCTTGTTCTGGGTGATCGTGTAGAAGATAGGATCCGACCCGGTCGCCTCGTTGGTCAGGTGGTACAGCTCAAACTCGGTTGGAGCGAGGTAGGTTGAGAAGAAGTCCTGGCTCTCATGGTCGTACATCTTCCTGAAAGCGGTTGGCAGGTCGTAGATGTAATAGTAAAGGTCGTAATCCACTCCACTGACGTTTGACCCTATCCAGACCTGTCCATCCTCAAAGATCACCTGTGTCCCATTAGTCCTGGTCTTCACATTGAACTCGATACTCGTATCTGAATCTATGGTAATGCTCGCATACCCGGTTGCAGCGTCTGTCGGCCACGTCCCCCCGCTCAAGATTAGGGCGGAATCTCCAGTGTTAATCGCAACTGTTCCAGTATCGTACTTGACCTTGGTGTTGACTCTGCCGTTCTTGAGGTAGAACGACCAGTCATGCTCCCTGGCAATACGCCGGAACGCATCGTTGACGAACCGCTCAATCTCACGAACGGCCTTGGTGTCGGTCGCGTCGTGATATCGATCTTGAGCGTAGGTCTTGAGGTTAGCGAAGGTGGTCATCGAGGAGGTCTCCGGCGAAATCTGAGCGGGAGTCCACCGGCAGGTGGCTTAGGAATGACATTCACAGTAGCTGGTCTGGGGATAACCCTTGTCCTGGCAGTTCGGGAAGGCCCTACATCTACAATATCGTAATCCCCAGAACGACGACCGTAAGTGTCAACGGGGTCTCCGGGGTATTTTCCGTGAGAAGGATACTCCACGCTGGTGGGAGCCGGGCCTGGGCTCATCCAAGGAGTCAACTTCTGGATCATTCTCCACATTGCCCTCTCCTTGTCTCGCTGCTGAAGGCTCTCTGCCATAGTCTCTGGAGGGGAAGGGATCCGGGGATACTTCTCGCTTCTCTTTATTTTCGCATTCTGTTCAGCGGCCCACCTTTCGTCCTCCTCCTTCTCTCGCGCCCTCTTCTCCCTCGCCTCCCTCATCTTTTTATTGTGCCTCTTGTCGTCTTCTCTCCGAGCCGCCCTCCGACTGGCGAGCCGCTTGCGTGACTTATCCATCCGTGCGTCGTGCTCTTTTTGGCTTTTCCTGTTCTCCTCCATCCACGCCTCGTGCTCTGCCTGCTCCTTATCGAACTCTGCCCTCGACCTCTGTTTTTCTTTGCGCCTTTCGGTGGCCGTCCTTTTGTAATACTCCATCTCCTTGAATTCCCGATCTGCCCTCTTCGCCTTTATGGCTGCTTCATGTTCGGTGACACTATCAAACCCGGCCTCGCCCGCAGCTCGCTCTTTCGCCTTGTATCTTTTCGCTCGCCTATACCCCTCTTGACCACCAACCGCATGGAATTCTTTGTCCATCCGCGCCTTGATATCCTCTGGAGATTCCTCTGGGCCTTCCCACCACCCCCGCCGATAGCCTGTCCCCATCCCAAGGCCGGGGTCTAGCCTCTCTCGTTTTCCGAGAAGTTCATGCAATGAACCCATGAATCGATCCGCAAAGTTCGGCTCGATATTTCCAGCTGCAATCTGCTGCGTCCTGGAGGGAGGATAGTAATCCGGGCTGGGCCTATGGAGGGGATGCGATTCCTCTAGCGGAGCAGCTCTCATGTACTCACGCCACTTGCGATTATAGTCACGATCACCCGGCTTGGGCGGATAGATGACCTTTCCCCTATACATCTTGGGCTGGTCATACTTCCCGCCTCGCTCCACCTCCCCGCCGTGCTTCTCAAGATGCTTCTTATAATCTTCCGTCTCTTCTTGCGCTAATACTGCCGCCCGCTCTCTCTTGGCTCCCGGCGACACAGCTGCGCCCATGTCCGGATAGCTGGGGACTCTTCCTCCACCCCACTCCGCTATTTTTCGGAAGGCTGGCTTCATGGAATCTGGAACCAATGCGCCGGGGTCTTTGGTGAGCTTCTCTATACCCCCAGGGATGTTCTTGTAGAGCCACTGAAACTCAGGTGAGTTAAAGAAGTAGTGCTCCATCAGAGTTGGCGCTCTTTGTTCGCCTCTTTCTCTAGCCTTATCCCATTCCCTCTGACTGTCCCCCTCCCCGGGTAAGAAGCCAGGCGTACCGGGCGCTTCCCCGGGTACGATGTTGGGCCTTCCCCACTTATCCCGAACCGACTTGAACGGAAGATTATCATAGCGATGGCGCGTGGCCTGGGGGCGTCGCTCATATTCTGTCTGAGGCCTGGCATAAAACCAATTGCTTGGGTGCAGGGCAGGGGGGATGTAATCACTGATTTTCCGGTGGGTTTCCTCCACAGGTGTCAGCGGTCTGCCGCCAAGCAGCTGAATCGGCTGGGGCCGGGATGAGGGATATAACTCCCGCATCCTCCGCTTAAATTCTGGATCATCCATCATCTTGAACCGCTGCTCGGCATGAAGAATTGATCCCGGCGTAGACATTCGCCTCAAAAATTCCATAGGGTCAGACGCGGCTTCTTTAACGCCTTCCCATAAACCCCCAACCCCCACTTGCCTGTAACCTGGAGGCATCCTACTCGTCCCTCACGGTATTGATCTTGACCGCAGTCCTGGACGCAGTGTAGCCAAGAGCGGCGAGTACGGAGATCACCGCACCGACAGCCTTGCCAATGGTAGAGGACACACTGACCACATCCCCAGCGATGAGGGCACCGCAAAGGATCGCCGCCAAGGAAAGCCAGAATTCTGAAGTACGCCAGCCTTTAGTTTGAGCCATCACGCCCTCCGTTCAGCTTCCGGAGCAGAAGCGAGACTTCCGCCAGCACCGTCGTATTCTTCTCGACCGTCGTGATCAGAGATGAGTGCTGATGTTTCGTAGCCTGATCCCTGCTGCGAATGTAACTCACAAACGACTTGATCAGCCACGCCAGTACGACCAGCGCGGGGACTTGTTTGACGACTTCTATGATGGTGGCTTCCATGGCTCAATCCGGAATTTCCATGTATTCCCAGTCAAGGTCGTCCCAGGAACCTTTGTAGCGGATGCTGCCCGTCCACGTCCCATCCCCCCATCCGAAATAGGCCCGGATGACAAAAGCCCTCGTTCCGTCCGGCCACCTCTCCTCGTCACACCGGATCGCAAATGGAGCGGAGAACGGGATAGAGGCACCGAATGTTTGCCAGGATGGCAATCCTTGTCTAGCTACTGTGGGGTCTGGATTCCCGATAGCACCATCTTCGGGCGGTGGGTTAGGTGTCCCAACCCCCTGCCAATACTTGCCGTTCATTCCAAGATATGATTGCTGTAGAGGCAGAATCTGATCCTGCAACGAGGAAAGATAAAGTGCCGCTTCAGACTTGATCTGTTCCACGGTCATCAGAAGGGGTAATCCGTTCCGGAGTTAGTGGCGTTGTAAAGATCCAACAATTCGTCATCTGTTAATTGCCGGGTATAAAATCCACAACAATCTTGGCGGCATGACGCATCGTAACCTGGATAGCTAACCCTGACGTCACCCGTCCCACCCTTGAATCCGTTAACCTGCGTTGTTTCGGTGGCCTGGTATAAAGTTCCGGCGTGAATAATGCCGCAGTGATATCGCGCAGTGTTATCGCCAGTCCCATATGCTGGCTGATATCGTCCGTAGATGCAGTTCCACTCGTCTGCCACGAGATCCCGAGACGTAACTTGTGACGCCGTCCCCCACCCGCCCAGGTAAACGGACAAATGCAACCTCATGGCGCTAGCGCCCGTTCCACATCCGTAATAGAAGCCAGTGTTGTAGTGGAAAAAGATTTTTGCCCGAGGGAACGTAGTGTCGTCTTCGGGGTATACCCATGAAAAAAAGGTAAATGGCAGATCTCCGGCATAGGGTGCAGCTTCAGAATCGTGACCCCAGTCCAGATCGTCTCCGGTATACGACAAATAAGCCCCAGCGTAACCACCCGTCCGTTCAAAATCTATCGAGTATCCGATTTTCCCCGTCGCCTGTTGGTCACCAAAGTTATTCTCAGTCCAATAATTGGTACTGGTGACGCTATCTGTCCAAGTGCCGTCGTCCTCCCACTTCCACCAGTTACGTAGACCCTCTGTAGGCGGACTGGATCCGGCAGAAGCACCTTGCGCTGGGGCGAAACCGCGAGCGCTCCCCCCGGCACCCTGGAAGTGACCGTATGCGGGATCGAACGTCATTAGATTCCTCCGGAGCAAACGTCCCTTATCGAACACCAAAGGACAGTACACGCACCGTCCGGTTGCAACTGGTATGTATACCCACTGTCAGCAGGCCAGGTAAACGTGTGCCCAGCAGTCGCCGTCAGATCTGAATCGTCATTCAATACCACTGTCACGGTTGTTCCCCCCGATTTGATCAGGAGGTTCAGCTTAACAGCAGCAGAGAGTGCGACCCCAATGGTAAATACAGAATCCGGCCCCTGGGGCACCAGATCTGCACCGAAAATATCTGCGGATCCACCGTTCGCCGTATTGTAGACGGGAACGAAGGCGGTAATTCGCGCCATACCCTAGCTCCTATAGAACTCGGCTGGATCGAAGGGAACCGAAGAGTTGCCACGACCCAGCCCAGCCCATTGAATTGTACTAATTAAGTGTACGCACCAACTGGATGCCGAACTCGGCATCAGTAGAGCCTGCGGCGGTCAAAGCCTGACCACAGACGATCATCTCAGTAAACGTGCTGCCAGCCGTAATGTGTCGGCTGAGCTTACCTGAATCAGCGTCATCATCCGGCCCTACGCCATCACCCACTGCGATTGGTGTGCCGTGATCACCACAGATACCCACCGTTGCACCACCGACCTGCATCATGAAGTAATCTCCATTGGCAGGCCCGGCACTTGTGTTTTCGGTGGGGACGAACCCACAGATCTCTTCCGTTGCTGCATCGACCCGTTCGACAGTGAAAGCCGTGCGGCTAACCCATGTCAGAGCAGAACAGCGAGGAACCGCCGCACCATCAGCATTCAGTACCAAGCGGTACTGGTTGCCGTTGGCCAGCGTGATGAGATCCCCAAGGACGTCCGTGTTGATGTTGCTCACGCTCTGAGTGAGGGAGATCGGTAAAGTAACAGACATATCACCCTCCTTTCTAAGCGAGTGTTTTCCAGGAAACGAACTTACGAGGCGAGATGAACTTGCAGTTCCCGAAAGTGGACAGCAAGAACTTGTACGCCAACTGATCTTCGTCAAACACCATGCGGCCCTTGACGATATCCGGCTGGAGGAACAAGAGCTGCATGGCACTCAGGTTGAGTCCATATCCCTGAACAGCGTCGGCAGCGGCCTGCTCATCAACCGTGGGAACATCGAAGTCCCAGGTAACCGGGGTGCCATCGATCTCGATGTGATCACCGAAGCCGAGTGCAGTCAGTTCCGCATTCTTTGCAGATGCGATGATTCGCTCACTACCATCAATCAGATTCAGAACATCGACATAAGCCGCACGATTCAAGAGGACGATGTCCAACTTGTCATCATGAGCATAAGTCGAGTTCTTGATACCAGTGCGAAGGCGCTCAACAGCGGCAGCAGACCAGACGGTACTGTTGTAGCCACTATTGATCAAGACAGGTGACCAGAAGTCGTACTCTACGTCACCCGCAGAGCCGCCGTAGTTACCTTTGACGCTACTGATGCTGGCGTACGACCCGGCATTGGTGCCGACCTCGTCACCGTTGGCGGTTCCCGACTCATTCATGATGGTGTCGAGACCCTGGAAGCGCTTGGTGTTCGCTGCCAGGTCACCGTCGATGTACAGCTCGGAGCAGAAGCGACGACGCCATGCGGCCTTCATTCTATCGAGCTTATCCTCGAAAATGTTGACCATCGCCTCTTTGCCCTTGTTCATCAACCTCTCTTTTTCACTGACTGCGTCGGTCATGACGTAGCCACGCCAATCGATGGTCGCCTTCTTCTCGGTGACCACTCGACTGAAAGAGATTGTCTCCATGTCGCCATACCCGGTGAGGGCATGGTCTTTGTAACCAACAGTCCAGGAGTTCTGGTAACTGTTGGCGCTATATTTGATCCTCTTCTTCTTCTCCAGAAGGGCGAGTGCTACGCGGTTCTGCACTTGTTCTTCGTGCAGTCCCTTCGTCCATAGTTCTAGAGTCGTAGCGAGAACTCTTTCAAATTCTGCCATACTCAGCTCCTATGTATCAGGGATTCACCTGATCAAGGTTGACCCCCTCCTGCCTTGCAGCGGTTTCGATGAGTTCAGAGAAGCTCTTCCCTGCGTGCCCACCGGAAGGTACCGCTGTTCCGGCTGAGGTGCGGTGCGACCTCGATGCCAGGCGACCCTTTAGTTTTTCTCGATCACGTCTCATCTGCCGATTATCGTCCTTGACCTGGGTGGCTTCGCCAGACTGCCTCCGGAGTCGAACAACCTCTTTGGCGAGATCGGCACTGGCCCCTTGCGAGAGGAGAGTGTCGAACTCGTCGTAGTGGCCGTCCAGCTCCTGTTCGTTTTCACGCAGGAAGTTGGCGGCTTGCATCCGGGCTTCGAATTGCTGGAACTGATTGCTGACGACTTGCTCGATCAGGGGGGTCGCAAGCTCTGACATCATGTTGTTCGGATTGGAGAACCAATCAGACCACTTGTTGTCGTAATACTTCAGATACTCCTGAGACTTCTGCCTGTCTGCATCTGGCAGTTCCGACCAAGCGTCGGGATCCTGCCGATACAGATTGACATGAGGCGCCACCTCATCGAATTGATGTGGCGGGTTCCAGGCAGCTGGAGGAGCTTCCGCTTGGGATCTCTCCTGCAACCAACCTTGGAACTCATTCCAGTGGGGAGCCATCTGCTGCCCGTACTGTGACATCTGGTCTCGCTCAGAGATCAGACGCTGAGCTTCCATATACCCTGATTCAAGATCCTCGACACTATCATACTTTCCGGCATACAGTTCCGCCTCTTCATGGACATCCGGGGTATCTTCCTGAGCGACCAGCTCTGCAAAGGTCTGGCTCTCATAAGGCCCATCGTCTTCAGTGGCGTCCTGCTGGGGCTCATCATCGACGGTATCCCGTGGGGCGTCGAGTTCAGAGGTATCCCGTTCTTCGTCGGACATGGTTTACTCCGTAATTACTTTTGAAAGAATACTACCAAATGAAGGGTCTTCCGCCTTCGGTTTTCTATTCGATGGAGAAACATCATCAACAGAGATGATCTCCTTGCCTTGCTGCGCGGCCTTACGTCGGGCCTCTGCCATCGATGTGACATTAGCTCTCGGATCGTTTGGGTATCGCGCCAGGGAGGAGATGTACTTGGTCTGCCCCGCTGGATGTTTGATGATCAGGCCAGGGGCTTGCCTGGACTCGATGATCTCACGAATGTTGTTGCTCATCTCCTCGGAAACGCCCACTTCGGGGCATTCACACTCAAATGCGTGTACCAGGTGCTCGTTGCACCACATCTCGTCACAGTGGTCGCATGGGATCCACGGTCTGTCATTACTCATTTAATCACCCCGGAAGTTGTCCTTGTGCGAGTGGAGTTGCGCCCTGACCGGCTGGTTGGGGAGCCGCCTGAGCTGTCTGCTGACCTGGAGCTGCGGTAGCTCCCCCACCGCCGGGCATGGGGAATGGAGGAGGCTGAACTGCCTGCGGCGTCAAATAGACCCGTCTGTCCGAAGGGACGATGTACGAATCATAGAGGAGGTCAAGGCATTCATTATAGATCGTCGTATCGATCCCCGGGGGAAGCTGGAGCGAGAGAGCACCCACCTGTTGCAGAACCATCTCTGCCTGCTCAACGATCCATTCCCGATTGGGTCGCCGTGCGGATCCGCTTTCGATGCGGTATGTGAACTCCCGGACGATGTCAACCTTGTCATCCAGTGTCGCAGTATCCCGCCAGACCGTTCCGGCAGTGACCGGGTTGACCTGGATCTGGGCCCCTGGAAGGGTGAGCATGACCGCAGGCCCGACACTTTCGAGCATCATCTGGGCATCTTCTGGGGTGTCGTAGTAGGTTCCAGCTGCGGGGAACATCATCCTGCGCCGGTCGAGGCCCATCGGAGCCCCCTCGAAAATGATGTCAATGGCATACGCATAGACATGATCTTTTCCGACTGCCTTCTCGACATCCTTCGGTTCCAGCATGAATCTGGCGAGGATTGCTTCTTTGCGAGCCACCTCGTTCATCCAGTGCTCAACCTGGTCTGCCTTGTCATCGATACGAGCCCTGGAGTTCCTGTCCTTGATGAGAACAGCTCGCGCAGTCCTCTCGATCCCTCGACCGCTCGTCCCGTACAGGATCTCGGCCATGCCGGAGCGTTTCTCAAACAGATCCACCATGAGCCGGAACATCTCTTTCAGATCACCCGGAATGCCTGGGTGCTGCAACCAGGAGATGACCTCCTGAATGGAACGTCCCTGTGCGCCCGTTAGGGAAACTACTTCCAGGTCTCGACCGGAGATCAGCTGGTTGATCACATTCTCGTCAACAGAGGGGTCAACCCCGATCACATCCCTGGAGGCGTTCTTGGCTTTCGCCATCATAAACGTCGCCAAATAATCAATAGCGACCTGTTCCCCCATAGCTGGCTTCATCGGAGCCATTGGGTAGAGGTCATCTGGATGTTTGAACCAATGCAGGATCGAGTGGAACCACTTGCCATCCAGGAATAGGGGAGCAGGCCAATCCTCAACTGCGAGTGGCTGATCATGCCCTGGGGCAATGGCGAGGAAGACGTTATCCCTCTCCTCTGTTTTCCCGATCATGTCCTTCAGTTCTTGCGGGGCGTCCTTACTGCGAAGACCGAGCCCCATCTTGGAGAAGACCTCGTACCAGACAACCATGTCCTGGCTGGTGGATTTTTCCTTGTGCTTCTCATGAGTCTTGCTCATGGGTGGGGAGTAGTTGCTCTGCTTGTTGGGGACAATGTCCTTGGCAGTTTCGGGGAACATGCGTTCCACAAACCAGGCCGGTTCGACCCGCTTCCGAGCAACCCACCAGATATCCTTCATCCGCTTCGCGTCTGGATCGAGGATGATATTCTCGACCGGCTCATACTTTGAGCCAATGAGCCCGGTCTCCCGGTCTAAGGTAGTCCAGAGCACCCCCATGCCGGAGATCAGCGCATCGGTGATCGACTCCCGGCTCTCCTGTTTTAGCGACAGCTCGTGGGGAGTGTAGTTGAGGTACTTCTCCATCACCTCGGCAAGAACCTGGTAGACGGTGTCTTCGCTGCGGCTGGTGATTGTACGGATTGGATTGTTCTGATACAGGATCGGCCCGAAGATCTCAACCAGCTCAAAGGTGAGATTGATCGTCATCTGGGCCCACTTCTCGCTCTTGGCCCAACCGGCGTCCGAAGCCTCGTCGTAGACGAAATCATGAGGCCCGGAGTAGAACTTCAGGATCTTCTTGCGATCCTTGTCGAACCGCTTGGCCTTCTTCTTCTTCCCGGCCTCTATCAGATTTGTCCAGGTCTCGACAATACGACGTTTGACAATATCCTTCTTGTCCCGGCCTTCCTTCATGTCAACCAATCGTCAATCTCCTCTTGGGAGTTGTTCTGGCTTTCCGATCCCAATCTGAATCGAATTTCTTCATTAGCTCGTATGCGCTCTGCGGCTTTGGCCTGAGCAAGTCAGACCTATCCTTATATGGATTCAGATCGAGAAGCATAAGGCCTATTGCCATAGACATCAAACGATCATCGTGTTTTCCCGATACCGCCATCCACTTCCTGGCCGACACATGCCAGGCGAAATCCTCCATCTCCTCGACGAATCCCTCGTCATATACGTGCAGGAGCTTCTGCCTGGTCACCATCCGGAGGACATCTAACATCTCCCGGCGGGTTCTGACGTTGGTATTCCACCCTGGGCGGATCGCTTTACCCCTCGGATTGTTGATATCCCGGTACCAGAATACGTTTGGGTACCTCAGATGGAACGACAAACGACGGCAAACCTCTGGATTGCAGTTGTTTTCGGGGGCTATGACGGCTTTGTTGTACCAAGTACCGAGCCTAAAGACCTGATCTGTCAGCTCGTCGGAGTCCACAAGGCAGTGAATTGATGCCACAACCTCGATATTTGACCGCTTCAGGACGTATCCGGAGTGGTAGTCACCCCCCGGAATGCCCTCAGACACGTCCAAGGAGAGCACATACTTCTCCTTTTGGATCGGTTTCTCCCACAGATTGATGGATCCGTGGACGTTT
>Ga0209349_1001129_pt1 | contig 13366 bp, 19 predicted proteins | sample ETNvirnome_2_130_FD_184067 | JGI IMG/M metagenome (GOLD analysis project Ga0209349, IMG submission 184067) | Marine viral communities from the Pacific Ocean - ETNP_2_130 (SPAdes) (version 2) | ecosystem: Environmental > Aquatic > Marine > Oceanic | place: Pacific Ocean | collected 2013-06-22
TATGCAGTGTTCCAATAATCTTGCTATTTTCATTCTCGTGAACATAATATTTTTCATGATTTTCTAGAGTTGGTCCTTCTTCAGGTTCATGATCTCTTTCTTTTTTACCTGATGGATTATCTGGTTCTACTTTTTTAGAAGTTTTATGTTTACTTATATAATCTTGTTGAGCATCTACCGACATATCCGTCCAGTATTTTTCACCAGCTTCTTTTAACAATTCTTTACTCCACCATTCTTTAGAAAAAGTTTCTTCTAAATCATCTTGGTTAACTTTTTTACCAACTCCAGCAGATAATACTGTTCCTATTAAACTATCATGCGCAGCCTCTACTCCTAACCATGCAGTAATAGTCCATCCTAAAGTTTCAAGATTTTTCTCCATTCTCTTTTTATATTTTTCAATAGCATCTGTATTTCCAGATTTTACTCCTGAATCCAAATACGAAACTGCTCCTAATGCTCTATATCTAAGTTCATAATCATATCCTGGATCCTGAGCATTTTTCCTTATCATATAATCTATAACTTTCCAACCAAGTTCTTTATATAACTCATCCATCCAAGATTTTGCATTTGTTTTATATTCTCCAAAAGATTTATAAAATGTTGGAGGACCATCATCAATAAGATGTGATTGCATCATACTGGATTCTATCAAAAATTGTTCTATTTTATCATCAGTTAACTTATACATTTTTAAAATTGCCTATCATCATTTTATAAACTGAATCATTGAAATAACCAAACAATTGTTTAAATAATTTCCTTCGTTGTTCTGGTTTAATTTTAGAACTACCTAAAATTTGTCTCATAGTTGTACCACTAACTTCTTTACCTGCAACATTTACCGATATATGAGGAGCTTTAATAACATATCCATGTTCTTTATATCCTTTTAAATTATTCTTATTCTTATTATAATCATCAAAATAATATCCTGATGATAATCTACCTTTATCTTTTTCTCCTACTGCAAATACTGCTGCCGTTTCTTCTGATTTAAATTTTTTCAATAAGTTTACAGGTTTATATGGATTATCCATTATAATTTTATTTGATGGTATCCCCATCTTTGTCATATGTTGTACTTTTTCTTTAAAATTCATTGGATGTCTTGGCGGCTTCTGAATATTTGATGTAACTATATATACATCTCCAAACTTCTTTTTAAGTGCTAAATAAACCTTTTTATGGTGTGGACCAAATGGTTGAAATCTTCCAGGATATATAGCAATTACTTTTTTAATCTTTGAAGTTCCCTCAAATATATTATCAGATTTCCAAAACTTTGATGGGTCTTGTTCTAAATCTAAAACTTGTATTCTGGCCCTTTTAACTCCATGTTTCTTAGTTAAGATTTTTACTACCTTTTTGGCTTCAGAGTTAGATTTAGCTTTTGTATATAGTATTTCTTCTGAACTCTTTTTGGGTGGTATCCCCCAAATTACAAATTCTTGTTTACTTTCTTCGAGTTTTCCTTCATCAAATACATTAGTTTCAGGCATTAATCTAAACTTTAAAGCTGGTCTACCATTTATTAGTAAATCACCCTTTTCATTCCACTCAATTTTCTTAATTACTACCTTTTTGTTTTTGAATTTTCCCATTCTGACTGTATCACCAATCTTTATAGGTAAATCTATACCTTCAAGTAATATATTTAATAATTTTCGCACTATCTTCTCCCCCAAGCCGGCGTTTGAACTCCTTTTTCAGCTTGCTTAGCTAAATATTTTTTGTGTTGGGCCGCGGTTCTACCTTCAGTAGCCCACTTTTTATTTAAAAGTGCTCTTTTACGTTTTCTGTCTTTTGCTTTTCTGTTTGGCATTATTCTTCTTCAACTTTCTCTTCTAGTTTCTCTTCTGGTTTACCACCCATTACTTTTTCCACTCCAGCTATTCCGAAACATCCTAATGTAATATATAGAAAACTATTATATACAAAATCATTAATGGGTAAATCCATACCCATATAGCCTGTTATTAAATCTGTAATACTATACAGAGTCATCACAGCAAATGACATAAAACCTATTATTGTTTTTTCGTTAAATTCATTCTCATCTTTGAAAATGTCTTTAAATGCCATTTTATTTCTCCATATTATATGGTACTACTTTGTTTAAATAATCTTTTCTAAGCTCACACCCATTACATTCTTTAATTTTACCTACTGTAACGGTTTTTATGGCTCGAGACACAGTATCTCCTAACCCCTTATCATTTTTTATTAAATTTTTTAGTTTAATCATAATTTACTCCAGACATCCATAAATCTTACAAAGCCATACATAATATACAGTAAAATACTTCCTGCAGCCATATGTAATAAATATTCAATAGTATTTAAAATTGTTTCTATTTTCATTTCCAATCCCATATTTTAATCATATTATAAGTTACTCCCAATCCTATAGTTGGTGTTGTTAATCCAGTATCAGTATTATATAGAATACCTACCATTGGCCCTATTGAAATTTGATTTCTTGGGGGTCTCAATTTAATCACATCACTCTGTCCACCCTTTATTCTCAAATTCAAAAATTCACTATCAGGATAAATTGCTCTAAACTCATATTTATCTAATTTTTCTATTTCAGGCTTTCCTAAAGTAATCTCACCTTCAAAATCTGCTATGGTTTTGGACTCAACCACCTTATTATCACGAATCCTTAACCCAGTTCTACCGAACACTTTTATATAATTATCTTGTGTTCCAAATTCCTTTAAAAAAGGAACTGTAGATGATTCTATACTTGCTAATTCTAACTCCAACCCCTCTACACTATCAATTAAATTCTGTAATCTTTGTTCATACTCTGTACTCCAACGAACTATATTATATAATTCTGTAGATAAAGTTTTAAATTGTGTATCGTTATCTATTTGCAATTGGGTTATAATTGTAGATAAACTATCAATTGAAGTTTTATTTTTAGTTATAAGTTGTTCTTGTCGTGCACTATCAGTTTGTAAAAAATCATATTCTTTTTTTGCGTATCTGTATCGTATTGTGAAAATGGATAAAACAAATATAACATTTAAAGCTATACCCAATAAGGTATTTCTCGTCATTTTAAACTTTCCGTCGCGTCATCAATTGCTTTTCTCAAAGCTCCACCTAATTCACTATTACTAAAAGGAACACCCTCTTCTTCAATCTGTAACCCCATAGCAGATATTTTTGTTTCAATCTCACCCATACCTCTACTTGTGGTTACTTTACCAGTAGCATTCTCTGTCAACAACACATTCATTCTTACTTGTGTTTTATCTTTTCTGCGATTAAATATACCAACAATACTAAATGCTTGATTTGGTCTACCAATATAAACTATCTCAGCAGATACAGTAAAGTTTGCATTATCGTCATCAACTAAAATATAATCACTTTCTTGAAATTGTTCTTGTAGTAATTGTTGTATTCCCATAGTGATTCTATCATCTTTTATACCTACATTTTCACTCGTATTTACAAATTTAGATACAGTTAATGTTGGTCTAATCAAATCGGCATCTACAATAGCTGGTACTGGCAAGTTCTGTGCTTTAGCTTCTTGCCTTATCTCTTCTTTTCTTTCTTGAGCTTCTCGTTTTAATTTTTCAATCTCAACTTGACCATTAACAACACTACATAATGTGATTGCTAATACTCCTAAAGTAAATAATTTGAATCCCCAATTCATAACTTTACTTTGTGTGTAATTCATTCTATTCTCCTAAAAATAAGTTCCAAATAATATACTAAAAGTTTTATCTCGTTCTCCGTAATCATTAACTACGGTGTTATATCCCATTGAAACGCCTAAGTTAAATGAGAAAGCCGTTCCTAATTTCCAATCCATTGATATAGTTGGCATAAAAATAACAGGACTTCTCAATAATAAATATCTATCTCCTGGATTATTACCCTCATAATATCTCATTAGAGTATATGCAATATAGTTAGAAAATGTAATCGTATTTCCACCCATTACCTTAAATGGAAATCTTTGTCCATATACCATTATTACATTTCCAAAATTATTACCACTAACATTTCCATACGTGCCTGTAAAAACAAATGCTTCTGCGTTTTTCTTCTGTAATGATTTAGCAAATGAACCAGATACTAACCAATCCCAACCTTCAAATGTTTTATATGTTAAAGCACTTCCATTCAATACTACATTTTGTTTTTTAGCTTTAAAATTAAATCCTTGACCATATGTAAGAGACCCTTTTCTAAAATCATTAGTAAAGTTAAAGTTACCATCGTGTCGTTTACTACCATCGAATGATGTTGCTGTATAGACACTATTGAATGAAGTTATCCATTTTTCCTCACCTTGTGTAGAACGAATAGCGTAATTAACCTGTTGTGGTGTGGATGATATATCTTCTCCACCACCTTCATCACCACCGCCTTCATCTTTACTAAATTGTTCACTAGCATTTTCTGCAATTACAGATGATAAGATTTCTTCAGCAACTTTTACCGCACACGGGAATAAATCTTCAAAGTCTTTATAAACACTTTGAGTCCATTCTTCTAATTCACCACTTATAACTTGGTCTAATGTAAAAAACTTAGTACGATTGTAATAAGTTACTTGAAACCCCTGTTGGCCTGTTCCATTAATAACTATAGTACTTCTAACTACAGTCTGTTCACAGGGGTCTATATAACTATAAAAGAACGATTGGGCAGAAACACTACTCCAAAGTAGAAAAAGGAATATTAATTTCTGCCACATCCATTTTTTTACCAACCTCTTCGGTCAATTGCCTTTATAACATTGACTACGGCGGTCTCCATAGCTTTGTTTGATGCTGAACTTAAAGAAGATTGATTCCAAGCCATATTAGGATTCATTAAAAATCCTCTACCTATGGTTGAAGCTCTTCCTTGTCCACTACCAACAACATATTGTGTATTCTCATTGTTAATTAATTTAACCTGAATACCAACTATTGTTTCATTGATAGTCTCCACCTTACCAGCTTTTATTTCTTCTTTTAAGTTAACAGCGAAATCATAGATACTAACACTAGCCGAATACTTAGCCTTTGTAATCTTAGCTTTGTTAGCCTTTAAATCATTCATAATCAAAAGTTGCATATCTCTTTCAGCTTCAACTAAATTGAATCTACCAACATAAGAGATTACATTCTGTAGTTCTTGAACAAGTCCCATAGAAACTCTTTTGTCTGCTAATTCGGGATATCTTTCTTCTAATTCTTTATTGAATTTTAAATCATAAAGTTTCAATCCATCAACTTTAGTTACTACGATTTCATCTAAAGATTTTTCTTTTTCATACTCACCTACATATTGTTCTGTTTGAACGGAAGCGGCACATCCAATTATTTGGGACATTACGAAACCTAAAACAGTAAACAATAGAAAACGATAATAGTTTTTCATTGTTATCTCCTATTTAAAATCTGCTAAAGGATCTTTAAGTAGTTCTTCTAACTTCTTAATTTCTCTTTTCAAATTTTTGATTTCATTGTTTAAGTTAGCCACATCTTTATCATAAGATTTAACTTTAGGTGTTTTTAAGTTATCAAGTTTATCTCGTAGATACTTGATATCTTCATCATACGAAGTAAGTTTCTGTGTTACCAACTCAATATCACTTGCATCAGCAAATCCTGTTACTATCTCTTCCAACCCATCAATACGACCAGTAAATGAATACCAACCTGCTATTCCTGTTGATAGAACTGTTACAAGAGCTATGATATTTTGGATTGATAATCCAAACTTTTTATTCTTCATATCCTCTATTGCGGATTCTGCATCCACCACTTTTTTCTTCGCCATTTTACAACTCCAGGTTTATTGTTAATCTAATTGTGTTACCCAACGGTAACTCTCTATTACCATAAATATAACTCATACCAACAATATACTTATCATATTTAAAATCTAATCCAAATGTAGGGTAAGTTAGTTCGTGTGTGGTATCTAAATAATATCCTAACTTTCCCCATAACATATTTTTATAATTGTAACTTGTTCCTAAACCTAATGTTAGATATTCTTTTAACACATTTCCTTGTCCATAGAACATCCATTCTTTATATGGATATGTAGCTCCTACATTTACACTTGTGGGTAGTTCTGATTTATAACTACCAAATTTAGGCGCAACTCCAAAGTTCTGTATCATAACATCTACATCTAATTCTTTATACACTTCAGGAAAATATCCACCAATACCAAAAACAAATCCAGTTGCTTTTTGTGTATGTAAATCGTGTGTGATTACTTTTGAATCTAATCCTAAATTATATTTACCAACCTTACGTGCATAACTAAATCCGTATACTGCACTTAATGGTGTGAATTGTCCTTCTATAATTCCACTATCAGTTGTTAGATTTTGTTCTCCATAATTAAAAAACATTATATTAACACCAAATGGGCCTCTATCAAAATTTACAAAGTTATAACTCATATCTTCTACGATATTCGGCATCCAATTAACTCTACTAAAACTGAAATGGTCTTTATGGGAAATTCTTCCCTTTCGAGCAGGGTTCATATATGGTAATGTTACGTTACCAATCGAACTCATTTGTGCAGTAGGTGCTATTGTTAATATTCTATTTGCTTGTGCGAATATACTACTAAAAAGTAGTATTGTCAATAATATTTTTTTCATTATTTTACCACCGTAAATTTATTAGCTTTAATTCTTGTGTCTGTTTGCATTACAAAGATATAAACACCAGGTTCTAACTTTTGATGATTTTCATATAAACTAACTTCAGGTAACCAAACACTTGGTTTATTTGTAAAATCAAACGTATGTAATCCCCCTAATATATGTTCATCTAATAATGTTCCAACTTTCTGTCCTATTGAATTTAAAATATATAATTTAACATCTTTTGGTTCATCTAAAAAGAATTGAAATTTAGTATTCTCTTCAAATGGATTTGGATAATTGTATGTTATTGCTTCTTCATCTGGTTTTCCACCGCCGAATGCCCAATACTTATTCCATACCCACACTTCACCATCATCTCTACTCATTAATAAATCTCTACCATTTGGATCTGAAGCTGTATTTTTGCCGATGAAATTTATTGGAGCTTGTGTCCACTCTGTATCAGGGAAAGCTGCTTCAAATACTAAATTTAATCCTACCATCTCTTTAGTTATATGATAACTTTCAGGTGCATTACTTGGTGAATAATCTACTCCACCAAAAGAAACTCTTCTCCAACTGTCTACAGGTTCATGAACATTTACGTAAGTCATCCAGGGTCCTGGTAGAACATCTGTTTTCATATCTATAAAGTGTAACACCGTTGTATCAAACTCGACCTCAAATTCAAACCCTGCTATAATAACTCCCTCTCTTGGTGTAATAGTTAATGGAACTTCTATTTGATTACCCGATTGAACTCTAACAGTAGAGTCTGCTGGTAAAGAAAGAAGTATATCAACACCATCTTCAAAATCATCAAATGCATTTGCATTGAATCCGCTTAAAGTATTATTAGGCACATCATCATTAGTATCATTTATTTTATTTAAATGGTGAGATGGTGCACTATTTCCCCAACGATAAAACGTATTAGAAGAAATATCATTTTGATATCCGTCTGCCCCATTACCTGTTTCTAAAACTTTAGTTCCTGTAGCGTTTATATCGCCTGTAAAATAATATCCTATATCGGGCATCAAATAATCAGGATTACCCTTTTGATTATTCTTTTCACTTGTTCTTGCTGCACTCCACTCAGAATATCCAGCTCCTAATATTAAATGTAATGTATCTAATCCTGTTTGGTGGTCATCCATCAATGGATTTGTTATTTCTATTATACCTGCCGATAATGCTTTTTGAGCATTTAATAGTGCTTTCGTTACTGCCATAGGTGCTTTTAAACTATCTACCCAACCACCACTCGTGCTAACAAAATAATCTGGATTCTCACTTGTCCTATCAAGTCTCGATTTATCTGCTAATGTTGTTTCATCCCAATAAACTGTAAACTCATATTTTTGTGGTCTTGATTGTCCATTTACAGTCTGATAATATACATAGTTATTAGCGTTTCCACTTTCTTTAAATACTTCAATTGTAGACCAATCCTCATAAGAGTTTCCATTATGATGTGTATAATTATTCATTATCTGTGATACGAAACTCCATAATATATAAGTGTCATTCAAATGAAATAAATCATCTCCATCTACATCACCGATTAAATATTCAATAGCAGTTAATGTATCTATTCGTGTTCCACCTGTATTATAATTCTTATGTTTATTTGATTGAAAATTAAATGACTTTATAGCATCAGCTACAGTTGTAATTGAATTTCTATCTAATTCAAATTGAGAATGATTTTCAATATTATCATCCGCATCAGGTGGCCAAAATGATATACGATATCTGTTATTTCTTGGTAACTGAATACTGTAATATCCTCGATGGTCTGTGTAAGTTGAGTCATAATGAGAGATACCAAGAAATCCTTCTGCGGGTAATGTCTGTAATGCAGTTGTTGATTTGGTATCATAATAAAATGTTGCTGTGTGGTTTCCAATAACATCATCAGTTGTAGTCTCATCTAATTTTTTAGCTGCAGTATTTGCACCTGTATGGTCAGTTATTGTTTCAACATTTAACCAATTAGTTATTCTTGGACTAAAGTTAGCTTCATTGTGGTCTAACTCAAATTTTACTTTCCAATATGGATATGTGTTTTCTGCTGGTGCACTCCAAGCAGCTCCTGTAGCTCTACCGTTACCTTGAGCGTATCTGAAGTATCCCTCAACATCTAATAGTTTTGGGTGTAAGGTGATATCACCACGAGCATTACCTACTCCATCACCCTCAGTTCCAACATTACCATCTATATAAACTTTATAAGTTGTTAAATAATTTCCATTAGTTACATAAGTATAATATCCTGTACTACCACTATATTTCGTAGCTACTCTAAATGGAAGTGCTGCAAAATTATCTACAACATCATCTATTTTAAAATGTAATTTTAATAATTCTTTTTGTTCACCACTATTACCACTAAACAATTTAGTATTTCCATTATGAGATACCATAGTGATTCTTAACCAATCATATCTATTATTAGATGTAGATATCTCACTACCAGCGGCTGCTAATGAATCGTCATATCCCACATTGTTATACCAAGTTACCTCATATGAATAATGAGCTCCAGCACTTTCATCTCCCTCAGTCCAACCAGATATGTGAGCACCCTTCTCTACACGAGTTGAATCGTGTCCTGTAAGAGTTGTGTTATCCCAAGTAATTAAATCATTATCGAATATTAAATCCAAACGAAAGGCAGTTACACTAGCTCCATTTCCATCAAGTGTAACGGCAATAGTCATTACCGAATCTCTCCAAGCATCAAAGTTATTGTTTTTGAGAGCGACACCAGAAGCGGTATTGGTTGTATTCATACCCGTAGTGTCGTCCGCTAAAAATCCTCTTAACTTAAAAGTTTCTTGATCTCTCCACCAAAACTTCGGTGTTTTATAGTCTCTTGATTGCATCAATCTTATAATGGGTGTTTGGGCTTGTAAAAACCCCAGTACCATCATCAGGCCGATTAAAAATTTACGCAATGTAAATCTCCTTAATATATGTTTGTTTATGTAACCTCTTAGATTAAAAAGGTATAGACTTTATTATTATTTAATCAAATAATAAATCAATTCATTATTATATAAATATAATATATATAGAGAATATCTTACTTCAGATTTTAAGGTATAGATATCTCAAAAATCATTTTATAATATATTTTCCAAGAAATGTTTCTTTTGCTTTATCTAACTTACCAGTTAAATTCTCTAAATCTTTATATAAAACATCAACTCTATCATACATTTCACCGAGTTGTTTCTTAACTTCTTTTGCACCATCATCCATTTTTTTGTCTACAAAATCTTTTGTAGTATTCTCTAAATCTAATAACTGTCTTTCTACTGCAGTATGTACTTCCATTAATTCTTTACTTAACATTAATAGTCTATCGTTTACAGAATCTATTTGTATACGTAAATCTGAAATGGCTTCTTTAGAAGGAACTTTATTCAATACTTTCTGTTTTATTTCTTCAAGTGAGGCCTTTACTTCTCGTGTACTAATATCTTTTATCCTAGATTCCATTATATCAAGTTCATTTTCAACATTACTGTAAATAGTATCTACCACATTAATTGCACCATAATAAGTTCCTGCTAAATAACCCGATATACCTACTATTGTACTAACTACTGTAACTACAATTAATTGTTTTACATTCATATCCTTATCACTCCATCCTTTAATGTTGTGTTCTTTTTTATAATCTTCGTGATTTGCCCACATTAATAATAACCATAATGCCGCCATTACTGGCATCATATAAATTATTACCCATATCCAAATATACTCGTCCATTTCATTTAACTGCCTTTAATTGCATTTTTAATATATTCTCGCAATTTTTTTATAGCAACCTTTTCAGTTAATCCTTTTTTTAAGTCTTTTATATCTCTGGGAGATATTTTTATTCTTTTCTTTCCAATTTCACTCGGTTCATCTATATGAAATGTTTTCATTATATTTTTACCGATGCTAAAGTTACTTTACCTTTTTTAGTTTTTCCATTAACTGCATTTTTTAAATCACTCCCATTAAAAACTAATTTAACAGATAATTTTCTGCCCTTAATTAAAATACTATTACTACCTACTATTTCAAAAGGTAAATTTGTTTCATTTTCAACTGCTTCATTCATAATATCTTTTAATTTAATCATAATTTATCTCGGTGGTTTTAAATCCCACGGCCCCCAATGTTTATTTCTCACCATAGCCAATCCTGTTTGTTCTGGTGTATATTTATAAATTTTATATCCCTTAACTGGAAAATTACCTAATGCATAATATACTTTTTTTGGTAACTTTATATCTTTATCATTACTTTGGTCAATACACGTATTACCATTCTCTACCCAAGCGTGTCCAAATGGTTTTCCATCTGAGTGTAATATTCCTACTCCATGACAAAGTATCCATTTATTTGCATCTGGAGCAGATATCTTTTGCATTACAATTCGTCCATTAGCCATATAACAATCACCTTTTGGCATTAGACTGACAATGCCCTTCTATACCAACCAAACAAAAATCTCTCTTGTTCAGGTTTCTTATTCACTAAATCATAGTAATGTTTTAATCTATAACAACGAACTCTTTCTAATTCAGGTGTATGTTTTGCTAATGCAGCCCTTGTACCTGGACCGAATCCACCATCAACTGTTAACTTACCACCTTTTGCATTAATTGCTCTTTGTAAGATTTTTACTGCAGTTCCTCTACCTTGATTTACTGCCATATCGAAGAAGATGTGCTTTAAACTGTCGGGTAAGTCATCTACTTTATTTTTATCCCAATAATCTTTTCTGTAGATTTCTTTAGCACCTTCTTTTGTAAGGTTTTTAATATCCACATCTGGATAGAATCTACCTGCAATACCAAAGTTAGTTTCACCACCTAAATCTTTTGGGTCGTGAACATATCCACCTTCGTGTTCTAATGTTATCTCTATTATTTCATCAAATGATGTTAACATTTTATACTCCTTGTTTTTTGAGGATTTGTTGTTTTTTAATCCATCTTTTTGCAATTGAATTTTTGATTGGCTTTGAAATAAACTTTTTAATATGTTTACTAACCAATATACTAAATTTGTTTTCGGCTTGTTTTGCATTTAAGTAACTCGAGTTATCTATTAATAAAAAATTTTGATTTCCAAATAAACTTTGAAATGATCCTAAGTTTTTCTGAACATCTTTCCAGCTCTTCTCTAATAAGCCTGGTGGTAAAATTCTATCTCGTTCTTGATTTCTTTTTTGTGCAACTTCCAATGAAGTATTCACAAATACCATATATGTATCGTACCCATCTTTTTCAAGTTCTTTCTTCATACTATGAAGAATACCAAAGTCGTGTCCTGTACCATCTATAATCATACCTAACCTACCTTGCTTATATAATTTCATACGTTGAGCAGTCAATTCTTTACTGAATTTTCTTAGCCCACTTCCGCCAGGCATTGTTAAATCTTTAAATACCTCATCTGGCATTTTATCTAAATCTGTTCCAAATCCATATTTGTTTAAAAGGTGTTTTAACTCTTTATCAGAATTAACCATTTTTAACCCTGTCATACTAATATTAAATCTTTCTGGTATACCAAATAATTGTTTTGCTATATAGGTTTTGCCGCTTCCAGGTCCACCTGCAACAAATATTGCTTTGAAAATACCAGGATCATTTACACCCTCAAATAATATATCTATTAATTTTATCATACATTAATAAATATAAACTAATATATATTCCAATTCTTTTTCCCAAACGTCTGACCCACCATAAACCATTGAACCACCACCTGTTGAATAATAAACATCATATATTTCTTTACTCATATATTATCCCCTACCACGATAACAAATCAAAATTAATAGTTATTGTGTTTGAGTAATACGAAGTTCCACCGCTTATTACCCTACATCTTAATGTTATATCTGGACTATCATCTCCACCGGAATTCATTTCTCGTGATATTCTAAAATAATTTGTATTATTATCTGCCATAAGATTTTCTGCAGAAGTACTACTACCAACATAGGTCCATCCAGCACCACCCCATCCAGAATCCGATGTGGAATCTCTCCATTTAAAGCTACCATCATTTGTACCGGCTACTTGCAACCTAACTATATTACCACCCCTATCGGCCGAAGTAACTGTAAATGTAGTTGTTTCTAATTCTTCGCCGTCAAGAAAAGTTTGGTCCGAATAAGTGTTTGTTCCTGCATTCCAATTTGATCCTACAGTTCCAGCAATTGAAACGGTTGGGTTTGCTACGGGAGTATCTGTTGTTGCCGTTACAGTTGAACTATACGGTCCTGTTTGTTCATTATTATACCCTTGAACCTTAAATGTATATGATGTGCTATGAGCTAGGTCAGCTCCAAAAATTGCAGCCATTGATTTAGTAGTTGAATAAGATGGTGATTGTGTTACAGTCCATGTTTCAGTAGTCTTACTATTAATTGCTACACTTGAATGTACCCTAATACTTCTTGCTACCTCGGTATTACTTGAAGGAATTGTTAAATCTATATCAGTTTCACCATCAACACTTAATGTTGGTGTAGCTAATGTATTAGGAACTATACTTCTTATATCGTCAATTTCTCCTCTTGGGTTAGTATCGCCTTTGATTTTGAAACAATATGATCCAGCTTTGAAATATTTATAATTACCATTAAATTTATGGGCGGATTCTAAATCTTCATCATAATATAGAACGACACCATCTGCAAGT
>Ga0209349_1001131_pt1 | contig 13358 bp, 9 predicted proteins | sample ETNvirnome_2_130_FD_184067 | JGI IMG/M metagenome (GOLD analysis project Ga0209349, IMG submission 184067) | Marine viral communities from the Pacific Ocean - ETNP_2_130 (SPAdes) (version 2) | ecosystem: Environmental > Aquatic > Marine > Oceanic | place: Pacific Ocean | collected 2013-06-22
ACAAATGATTCAGTCCTCGCGGCCTCCAGCCACGACAACACTCAAGCCTGGCGCGTACAGCCCCAACACCATAGAGTTGCCCAACCCTCTGCCTGGGCCGGCGACCCAGGCCAGCAGGCTTGCCGCCGAGCTGAACCCGAGCAGGTTCGACAACCCCTTCGGTCCCAACAGCCGGCAGTCGGCGGCGCCCAACTCCGGACCGCCACCGTCGATGAGTTCCAGCCCGCGACTTCGCGGGTCATCGCTCAACCCGTCAAGCATCTCTGGTCCACCACCGATGCCACCGTCGGGGGTCCCCGGTGCGTCTCAATCCCTGGGCTCACCTGCATCCTCTACCCCCAGGGGGTTGACCGGGCTCTCGCAGGTTCAGGGGTACTCGCAACCGGGGGGCTCGATGTACCATCGCCCGCTTATCGGCACGATTCCGCCGGGGTATGGCATAGTCCCATCAACCAGGTCACCGGCGCCGAGCCCGGGTAGCATCATCAGCGGGCTGGAGACCTACGGGGGGCAGAAGGCGCCTGCGGCCGGCGGAATGAGTGGGCTGTCTCAGGTTCAGGGGTACTCGCAGCCAGGGGGATCGAACATGTACCAGGGCAAGCAGATGCTTGGAACCGGGGCTTACCAGTCCCCGGGTGGACAGAGCCCGAGCGGTCCAATTCCCAGTGGCACCCGCGCAACGCAGATGGAGCAGCCAAACCTCAAGCTCAACGAATACATGAAAACCAAGCCGCCCAAGCCGGCAAAAGGTGGCACCAACCTCTCACGCGCAGCCGCATCAACAGCAAGAGCGCAGGGGTATCCGCAGGGTCCAGCTAGCGCTATGACAGCGGCAAACCCAGGCCCACCGCAGACGCGACCGATGGGGCGACCGATGGGGCGACCCCCGCTGCTGGGGCCTGGTGCAGGTCACGCGATTTTCTTCGGCGCCGGCTTCGGCAAGCTGCTCCACGACGTGAAAACGCGCGCGGGGTCCCTTGGCGACATCAAGCTCCAGCACCTCGTCGACCAGCTGGAGCACAACGTCGGGCAGCCGGGCCGCGAGGACAGGGCGCGCGAAGAGCACCTGACCCAGCTCCGGTTCAACCCGCAACCACTAAGCGACGCGGAGGAGCAGGAACTCGCCCCGCGCTATCGCCCGGGCCACCCAACCATTCGCGCGAAGAAGCCCCACCAGTTCCACCCAACCATTCGCGCGAAGAAGTAGCTCATGCCCTCTCGCCCGAGCGCCCAGCGGGCAGCCAAGGACCCGACCGAACAGCAGCTAGAAGACCTCCGCGCCTTCAAGCTCGACCCGCGCCTTGCGATGGAGTCGCTTGTTTGCATCGAGGACCGTGACAACCCGGGGCGGATGATTCCGTTCAAGCTCAACCCGTCGCAAGACAGGTTGCACAAGATGTGGGAGCGCGTTCGCGCGTTCCGTCTCATCCGCAACATCGAGGCAGAGAACTACGCCAGCCCGTGGGGCTATCTCGACATCCCAACACTGCAAGGCAAGTTGCTCCGGGAGAAGTGCGATACCATCGCCGAGTACGGAGTCAGCAAGGCGATTCACGAGCTGAAGAAGTCGGGCTTCCCGGACATCCACGCGGGGCCTGTTCGAATCGTCGTTGGCAAGCCGCGGCAGGTCGGCATCAGCACGTACGTGCAAGCGCGGTTCTTCACCGACGTGATGCTGACCGAAAACTTCAGCGTCAACATCACCGCTCACCTCAACGATGTTTCCGAAAACATCTTCCGCAAAACACGCCTGGCCTATGAGTCGTGGCCGCTGGGTTACGAGGCGCTACGAACAGAGGCTACCGGCTTTGGCGCCGACCGCCTTGAGCTGACCACCAACAGCCGGTTTGTCGTGCAGACCGCGGGCTCGCCGCTTGGTGCGTTGTCGTTCACCTTCGGCGCGGTGCATCTGTCGGAGAGCGCGTTCTACAAGGACTACACGGCTGTCAACAAGATGATGCCCGCCGTCCCCAAGTGGGCAACCGTGGTTGACGAGTCCACGGGCAACGGTCGCGCCGGCCCGTTCTTCGAGCGGTGGAAGCAAGCGATGTTCATCGATGATGTCATCGCCGCGATTGAGAACGAGGACGCGATTGCGCTCGACTCGTGGAACGGTTTTTTCAAGTTCTTCATCCCGTGGTTTGAGGACCCCGAGTACACGCTCAAGCTGAGCAGGTTCGAGAGCAACCACATAGAAAAGACGCTCGACGAAGCAGAGCGCTCGATGCGCCGCCGCTTCCCCGGTCGAGTCTCTACCGGGAACCTTGCGTGGCGCCGCCTCCGAATCCGGCAGGACTGCCAAGGCATCCCGGGCATGGACCCCGCCGACTTCTTCAAGCAGGAGTGGCCCGCCGACGAGACCGAGATGTTCCAGAGCCAGGGCACGCGTGTCTTCGCCCAGGACATCCTTGAACAGATGGAGAAGGACGCCGAAGGCTACAAGCCCTCGCGCATCGTCCTCGGCCGCGACTGGCTTCCGCTGCGCGCCACGTCCAACGCGAACCTCCACGTCTACCAGAAGCCAAAGCCCGGTGAGCTGTTCGTCATCGGCATCGACGTAGCCAAGGGGCTCAAGTCCGGCGACTGGTCTGTCATCAGCGTTTTCAACCGGACCGACGGGACCTTCCTCGACGAAGCGGCCCGGTGGCGCGGCAAGATAGACCCGGTGGACCTCGGCGATGTCGCGGCGACCCTTGGGGAGTGGTTCAACGGTGGGTTCATCACCCCGGAGCTGAACGACCAGGGGCACTCGACCGCGCGCCGGCTATTCGAGCTTCAGTATCCGCACATGTACAAACGGAAGAACCTGGACAGCGAGCGCGACTCCCAGGCCGAGCTTGTGTGGCAACTGGGGTTCGTCACCAACGGACCCGGCAAGTATCACCTCATCGGCCGGCATCAGCACCGCATCCGCAGCAAGACCATCCGCATCCGGAGCCAGGTCTCGATTCACGAGCACGCCATCTACGAGAACGTGGATAAGAAGCTCAAGGCCCCCGAAGGCGAAAACGACGACTGCGTGATTGCCGACGCGCTCTGCACATGGGGCGACGAGTGCCGCCAGGCCCCGGTCATCGACCCGGTGGCGATACGTAGGGAGCTGAAGGTTGAGCAGCAGAAAGCCAGCCAAAGCGAGATGGACCGGCGGATTTGGGAGGGCATCATGCGGGAGCAGGAGCGCAAGGACGAGGAGCTTGAAAAGAGCCTTTCTCCCTGGGACCTCGACAGCGAGGAGGAGGAACAGCTACCTTCCGGCTGGTGAACACCGTAGCCGTCGCCTGCCTGACCCTTCTTTCGCTCGCAGCTATTGTGAGCATCCCGATTTGCGTCCGCATCATGTCCCGGGCGTCAACTGATATGCTCAGCCAGATGCTTGGGCACCTGGAAAGCGCTCAGACTGTTGGCGGAACCCCCGCCGACATCATCCGCCAGCAAGCCACTGTACAGGCGGACGCCGCCGAGATTGAGCTTGAAGAGCGCAGGTCCCAAATCCAACAGAACCAATTAGCCTTCGCTGCTCAGCGCGGTGGCCGCCGGCCTGGCAACGGGGCGATGGACATCCCGCCCGAGCAGATGGGCTTCCCCGGAGACTAAATGCCTAAACTCGCGCGCCCGAAGCTATCCCGCATCCAGCTTGAGACTTTCCGCGAGGAGGGGCTCCAGCATATCGACGACTCGATGAGTGCGTTCATTACGCTGCTCGCGCGCGTAACCACCACCAGTTCGTTCTATCGCGGCCAGCAGCACGGAACCCTCGGCATCCGCGGGTATCAGCCCAAAACCCGTCGCTTCTACGAGAAGGACGAGGTGCGCAACTACACGCGCGCGTTTGTACGCTCGACGGTGGCGAACCTCCTGCGGAACCTCCCGAACCCACAGGTCGTCGCATCGCACGCCGACGCCGACGCGATGGAGGCCGCGAACCTGAGCACCCTGCTGGCCACGTCGTTCCTCCGGAACGGGGTCATCACGTTCGACACGCTCTACCGGGCGGCGCTCGCCGCGAACATCCACGGTGGCGCATGGCTCAAGGTGAGCTGGGACGACCGCGAAGGCCGCGTCGTCGGCTACGAGGACTCAAACGGCGAGACCGACATGTTTGGTCATCCCATCGACAAACCCATCCGCGAGGGCGAGATTTGCGTCGAAGCCGTAAACATGACGCAGGCGCTCCCGGACCCGGCCGCACGCCGCGCGCGGGATATGCGCTACATCGTTCACCTCAAGCGCATCCCCCTGGCCACCGCACGCCAGATGTACCCCGAAGACGTGACGGGGCGCGAGATTGTGTGGGAGCCCAACACCGACATGAACAACGGCGCACGCGATGCGCTGGACTACACCGACCCCTGGGAGTCGCAGGTCTACACAGGCTCGACCGGCATGGAGAACCAGGAGGTCGAAATCCCGATGCTCCACGAGCGGTCGAACGACACGTTCCCCAACGGGCGCATGATGGCGTTCCACGGGAAACAGCTGCTCCACATCGACGCTCAGCCGCGGTTCCCCTTCCGCCTCGTCAACGGGTTCAACATCGTCGAGGACCAGCTTTACGCCGACGGCGTGGTTACCGACCTGGTGTCGCCGCAGCGCGCGGTCAACCGTGTCGCCTCGTCGCAGAACACCATGCTCAAGAAGACCGTCCGCCCCTGGTTGCTTGAGCCCCGCGGCGCGAAGCTGAAGATGGCAGAGCTTGGCGGCATCGGCTCAATCGTCACGTACAACTACGGTTACAAGCCGAGCTACATCGAGCACCCTCCCATCGACCAGAGCACCTTCTCGTTTCAGGACGCGACCGTCGGGCAGATGAAGGACGTGTCGATGCAGTCGGACGTGTCGCGCGGCGACATCCCGCCGGGCATCAGCTCCGGACGCGCTCTCGCGTACATCGCCGAGTTCGAACGGGCCGCGCACTCCCCCGAAATCCACATGTGGAAGGAGACCATCGCCGACGTTCTGCGTATGTGCCTCCACGAGGCGCATGCCAACTATCAGGAGGGGCGGCTCATCCAGATGCTTGGGCACGACATGCTCCCCAGCGTCCGCGCCTTCGCCAACGAGGACTTCGACTTCAACCACCACCTCCAAATCGAGCCGTTCAGCGGAGCGCCCGACTCACGCGCGCTGCGCATGTCCGAGCAGATGGAGGCGTTCCAGGTGGGCGCATTCGAGGACACCCCCGCAGCGGAGAAGTTCCGCCGCATGTCCGGCTGGGACCATTCCGGCGTCGGGACAGTGGACGACCAGGCCGCAGGCCGGAACCACGCCAGGCAGGAGAACGTCGCGTACCTCACCGACCCACTGGGGTTGCCGCGCGCCGAGTTCTACGAAGAGCACGACGCCCACCTCGACGAGCACATCCGGTTCGTCAACAGTGGCAAGTTCCGCCAGCTTCCGGAGTGGGCGCGCGAGTACATGCTCGCACACATCGAGTCGCACGAGGTCTTCCGCGGAATGCAACTGCCTGTCATGGCCGAGGAGGAGTCGATGCTCACCGGACAGTACGAGAGCCCGCAGGGCGAGCCACCACCGGAGAAGCCGCCAGGCATCGAATCACCGGCAGACGGGGGCCACGACCAGAACATAAACCCGGTCCCGGAGATGGACGAGCAAAGCGGCTATAGGGCTGCCTAGTTGCGCACAAGGTGGGTCGGCTGCTACGTTCCCACCCAATGCCACCGCCCGCCCAGCAAGACACCACCGCGCTCTCCGTTGTTGAAAACATTCCGGACAGCCCGGGCGTAGACCACGGGGACATCCTCATGGGGGAACCCGGCGAGGGCGAGGTCCACGATTTAGGCGAGTCCATCTCGATGGAGGACGGCGACGCGCTAGTCGCCCAGGGGCTTGAGCCGCAAATGGAAGCGGAGCCAGCCCCACCACCAGCCCAGGACCCGGAGAAGCCCCTCCTTGAGGTCCCGGTCACCACGTCGGCGCCACCCCCCACGGAAGACGAACCCCTCCCAGGTGAGGAAGACCTCCCCGACCCGGCCGCGATTTGGGACGGACCGGCCGCAGCCCCGGCCCCGGCCGAGGACATGCCCCAATGGGCGCAGCAGCAGAACAACCAGCTTGACCAGCTCTCGCAGGCGATGGCGGTGTTCCTTCAGTCGCAGGCCCAGCAGCAGCAGAATCAGCAGCAAGCCTTCCAGCGGGCGGCGCAACCCAACATCGAGGACCCAGCGTACGTTGACCGGGTGATGGCGCAGGCGGGCATGGACCCGCGGACCGCCGACCTCAACCAGCGGGCGCTCGTCATCAACCAGCTTCGCAACCGGCACGACTCGATGCAGTCCACCGGGCGCGTCGAAGCGCTTGAGCAACAGCTTGCGCAGATGCAGCAGTCCGCCCAGGCGTGGACGCAGCACCAGCAGGTGGAGCAGCAGCTTGGCGAGGCAGCCAAGGTCTACAAGGTGGACAATGCCTACTTCGCGCACGCGCGCCAGCAGGCTGCGCGACTTCTCCAGATGGGGATGAATCCGAGGGATGCTTTCATCACGGTTCTGGAGCCGATACGAATCGCAGCCAAGACCACGGCGCCTACGCCAAAATCGCGGGGGGAGCCGCAGGGCAGGCGACCACCCCGGGCGTCGCGGCAACCCCCGCCCTCCAGGCCAGCAAACACGCGCGTGCAACGCTCGGGTGGCTCGGGCACGGGCACGCCCTCAACAATGGTTCCCCGTCAGATGACGATGGAGCAGGCAGATGTTCATTACCTCCGCATGCTGAACGCACAGGGGTAGAGGAGTTACTCAGATGACAGTCACCAATGTATTAACCCAACCCCCGGGCTCTGGCCTTCAGGCTTTCGACGGTCTTGCAAAGGACTGGTACGGAAAGCTCTGGATGGATCACGTCAACAAGACGGTTGAGGTCCTGAAGTTCCTCGGCAAGGTGCGGGGCCGCATGGGTGGCCGGCGCGTGCTGAATGCGGTCATCGACGAGTTGCCGCAATCCGCTGGTTTCGCAAACCAGGAATACCATGACTTCATGGCGCCATCGACCACGTCGAGCTTTCAGCCCGAGCTGATTGCCCGCTCGCTCTACACCATCCTTCAGTGGACCGGTGAAGTCGAAGACGCGGCACGCGCGGGAGACAAGGCAGCGTTTGCCGGCCCGCGCATGACGGACCTCAAGCGTGCGCGCACGCAGTACGCCATCAACAAGGCCCGCATGGCGTACCTCGGGTACTACCAGGCGCTCGGCCAACTGTCGGCGGTTGCTGCGGCGCCGGTCTACACGCTTCACCCGCGGAACGACCGCACCTCGGTGGCGGCGAGTTTCTGGAAGTTCGGCACGCACTACCTACGCAAGAACATGTCCATCCAGACATCAGCCACGCTGGCAGGTGACCCACTGGAGACGACGGCGACCCAGGAGCGCAAAATCACCGCAATCACACGCGGCGGCGGCTCCCCGACAATCACGCTCGACGGTTCGATTGCCGGCGACAACATCGACGACTTCATCCACCCCTGGGGCTACGTCGGCGCGGAGCTTCCCTCGACGGTGGGCGCAGCCGATGAAGCCAGCTTCTTCGCCGGTCCAAACGGGCTCTGCAACCTCGTGCTCGACGCGTCCCTGTACGCGACGGTTTACGGGGAGGCGCGGTCGTCCAGGCCGACGCTCTCGGGCCAACGCGTCAACAACCTCGGCACAGCCGAGGCGTACGACGAGCTGATGGCATCGCTGCTCATCGACATCATCGCGGACGACGGCACAGGCGACGAGCCCGACGTGTTCCTGATTCACCGCTCCACGCGGCGCGAGGTTCTCAAGGACAACAAGGGTGACCGGCGCTTCGCACCAGTGCAGACCGAATCCGGCCACGGCCGGTTGACGTTCATCGCTGGCGACACGCCAATCCCGTGGCACACCGACCGCGATTGTCCCCCGGGTATGATTTGGGCGCTGCGCAAGGGGACCCTCGGGACCCTGATGAACCGGCCGCTCGCGAGCATCGACAAGGCGCCTGAACGCTTCGTGCGCAACAAGGACGCCCGCCAGATTGTCATGGCCGAGCGCTTCAACACGTTCTGCTCTGAGCCGCTCAACAACGGTGCCCGCGAAGATATCCAGTTCGACGTTGGGGCAGTCATCTAAGCAAAAAGGAGGAACCGGAGACAACATGAAAAAGTTACTCGCCTTGGCGGTCGTTGTTGCGGCCGGACTCGCGGGGTTGGGTCTCATCAGCGACCACAACCTCGGCTCACACATCCGGACGCGGCGACAGGTTGTCGCTCCGTTCACCATCACCTCGACCTCATGGGAAAGCGCAGGGGCGCACACCGTTGGCTTCGAGGGCTCCATCGTCAGAGCGTCAATCCAGTCGCAGGTTGCCCCGGTATGGACGAGTTCCATCGGGGCGATGGACTATCCTGCCAAGCTCGACATCCGTGTTGTCGATGAAGATGCCAACAGCGCAGCCATCACTTGCACCAGCGCCACCGTGTTCGGTGTCCGGGTGCTTGGGCGCGCGGGCTCGGAGACGGTCAACACCATCAACGAGTCCGAGAACCTGACCAAGTACGCTTACGAGTCGGTCTCGTACGTGACCGCGGCGGGCTGTGCGGGGCTTAGCTCCGACGACTACCTCGTGATGAAGACGAGCGACCATGTGGGGCTCAGACAGAAGGTCTCGGTGAACACCGACATCTTATCGGTCTGCCGTATGACGCACCCGGATAAAACCGAGGGCAACGAGACACAGGGCTGCAACAAGGGGTCGGCCTACACGGTGGACCAGACAGCTAATTCGGTTGACCTTGTTCAGACGACCACTGTCAGCAACATCGCCATCTTCGACGAGGACACGGTTGTGCTCACGGTGAAGGGCTCCCTGCGCTAGACTCGGCCCGTGACCGACGCGCCCGCCATCGTCCACTCGCGCAAAAGCGCCGAACCCAGAACCGGATTCGAGAAGGCTTACGCCGAGGCCAACGAGGCCGAAGAGAAGCTGCGGGCCTCGGGATACCGGGCCATTGATGTCCCGGAGGCCAAAAAGCGTGGCACCCACCAGGTGCACCGTGGCGACCGCAAGGCGCTGAACCGCGAGATTTATTACGGCTACTACGACCCCGACTGCCTCCGGTCGGCCGACATCGCGCCTCCCCAGGTGCAGGCTGCTTTCGAGGACATGGTCGGAACGGAACCGGAGTTCAAGATACGCCGGCACCCGCTGCTCCCTGATTACTGGGCCGCTTTCCAGCGGGCCTGGCACCCCGACGCAGGACGAAGCTACCAGTGCTTCAGCATCTTCATGGAGCCCCCGGTCGAAGAGGAGCTGCCGTCGAACCTCAAGGGCACCGTGGCGCACGCGCACCTTCGCGGGCTCATCGGCGAGCCCCGCCTCCCCGACCGTCGCGACTTCGAGGTGTTCGTCCGCGACGCCGACCTGAAGCGCCTCGGCCCCGATGGTGTCGAGAAGCAGCTTTGCAAGCCGCAGGACGAAGAGCTTCGCGAGGCAGAGCGCGTCACCGTGGACCAGGAGCACGACATCATCGACTACAACTACCTGCGCATCAACGCGGCGGCGAACGGTGGAAAGCTCCAGATGATAGCGCCCAACCGCGACGACCCCGACGAGCGCAAGAGGCTCCGCGGCGACAAGGTCATGTTCCGGACAGCCTCGGGGCTGGGCATCACCGCGGTGAGGGGAAGCAGGCATCACGTCGAGCTTCTACGCGAGCGCGACCCGGCGGCTGCGGTCCTCCTTGAGAAGGAGATTGCCGGACAGAAGGCCGCAGAACAGATGATGTACCCCGGCGTAGATGCGACCCTGCTCGGTGCAGGCTGGCGCAAAGCGTAGGGTTTCGGGTAGTCTCAGCCCGTGGCGAACGCAAGAGGCGCAGACAAGACCCTCACCGAGATGCGGACCCGCATCCGGACCGAGTGTGTTGACCCTGACGCCCTGCGCTTCCCGGTTGCCGATGTCGATATAGCCCTGGAAGACGCGCTTCAGTTTGTGATGGCTGAGCTGTGGGGCCGGGACCCGGGCGAGGCTATCGTGCGGAACGAGTTCACCTACGCCGCCGACACCGACTCGATGGACCTCCCGGCGGCCATCCGGAACCGGCCTATCACCCGGATTGAGGACATCACCACAACCACCGACCCGCTGCGGATTCTCTATGTGCCCCCGGGCGACGTGGAGCGCCAGCGGGACGAACGCCGCGTCTACACGCTCTTCGGTGGCGACACCGCGGATGACGCACCACAGGTTTCGATTCGCGGGACGCCGGCCACCAGTGTCCCCCTCCGTGTTCACTTCGTCGCCGGCGCCTGGATTCCTGGTGTAGCCGGGGATTCAATCCAAGCCCCGCCGTGGCTCATCCGGCTGGTTGCCCTCACAGCCGCCAAACAGCTACGTGCCCCCGAAGGCGAGTGGACGATGCAGCAAGCCGAGGAGCTTGCCAAACACGAGGAACAGCTTTACTTCGTAGGGCATCAGCACGAGGGGCCGCGCACGCTCGCGGACATCGGGTAGGAGTTTGATATGCAGGGTTTGGTAAGACTGGTGAACAACGGGAACGACCCCATCCGCTTCGACTACGCAGGGGAGACCGTCGTCATCCAGGCCAAGGGTCAGAACCACGACCTGGCGACCAAGAAGGTCATCAAGATGAAGATGCGCGACGGCAAGGAGGTCCCGGGCCGGTTCATCGAGACCTACTACGAGGAGCGCAAAAACAAGGACGGCACCCCGGATGCTGACGATATCAACTTCGTAGATGTCTCCCCGGCCACAGCCAAGTGGGCCATGTCGCCGCACAACTACTACCGGCACAATGGCGCGATGAGCATGGAGCAGCCGCAGACCCACGCAGAGGAACAGGTCCGGAAGCTCTCGCAGGAGCGCGATGCGCAGGCTGCAATGCTCAAGGAGCAAGCCGGGGAGCTGACCAAGCTCAGACAGCAGGTGGCCGGCTACAAAGGCGTGACAGCCAAGGCTGCGAAAAAGCAGTCATAAGGGGTACAGTGCCTCCGTGGCACGCGGCGACCTCATAGTTCTCCCCACGATGGAAGGCGGCGTTGACCGCCTCGACGGGAAGCGCAAGCACAACCAGGCAGCCGAGGGGCTCAACGCCATCAACGACGATGGCGATGTCAGGCGACGTGACGCTTTGGTGTCGGTCGCCACCGCGCCCCCGCACATGCTCCCCGCCGGCCTGTGCTACGTGGCTACCTCCGACGGCGACCCCGCCGCCGAGTCCATAACCTTCCCGACCGACCGCAACCCCGCCTTCGCAGGCGAGAAGCGCATCTACATTGGGTGCGAGGACCAGTTCGACGGGTTCGATGTGCGGTGGCTGACCGACAACACCACACCCACGCAGCACATCCGGGCGAAGCTCTCATACTGGAACGGAGCCATCTGGGTTGCCGTGCCCTGGTTCCTTGACCACACGATTCTCTACGGCAGCAACCCCACCGAAACCCTCGGGACAGAGGGGCGGATGTCTTGGCGCAAAGCGGACCTGACAGGGTGGACCGCGCACAGCACATCGGTGACCGGCGTAAGCCTTGTTGTCACGGCTTTTTACATACGCATCGACCTGGTGGAGGGCGCCCGGTCGGACGTGGCAACCACAGCCGTCACGGTCACGACCAACTCGGCGACGGCGACGGTGGGTGCAGGACATGGCGTCGTTGTCGGGGATTGGGTTGAAAGCATCAACCACACAACCAACACCGGGGCCGAGGTGCAGGTCACCGCGGTAGCCGCAACCAGCGTCGTCTATCCGCTCACGGCCGGGGATGGCGCCCTGGCTGATGGCGTGGGCTCGCTCCTTCACCGCAAGAGCGTGTCGCTGCTTGGACCGTCGGCGGTCACCCGCCCCGGCATCCGCTGCTTCGAGCTTGAGCCCGTCACCGGCATCCACCCGACAAACATTCGCGGTGAGCAACTCGTCCTGGCGACAGCCGGCCGCCCACCTGAGTCGGCGGTCGAAGCGGGCGAGACCATCGAGGTCGTCCGCGGCAACCAGGAGCGGGAGCTTCTGCTCGGCGGCCCCGAGTACACCGAGGACAACGAGAGCCAGGCCGGCGGCCCGGAATCCCCCACCACCTTCGAGGGCTCTGGGACCTATGGCCAGCCAGCTTGGCCCGTCAACGAGGACAGGGCTTACGGCGGCGCATGGGCAACGCACGCCGCATCCCCCGGCACACATGGTGTCGCGAGCAAGCTCCAGAAAGACCGCCGGGACTTCAACTGGATCACCGACCCGCTCTGGGTGCCCGCCACAACCGAGGCGCCGTACTCGGAGTTCCGCGGTGGCCTGCTCGTCCACATCGGCATCACGATGTTCGACTCCGCAGCGAACGCCAACGGCAGGACAACGCTCACGCTGCAATCGCCCTACGTCACGGTCGCAGCCAAGCGCTACCGGCATTGCAGGCTGCGTTGCATCACCAAGGGAGGGGGTGGAACACCGCTCGGTGAAGAGCGCGAGGTGTACTTCTCCGAAGGGCTGGTCCTGAAGCTCTACCCGGCCTTCAGCGTCGCGCCCGACGGGAACAACGAGTTCATCCTCTCCGGTCCACACGCGCGGATGAAGGTACAGGGGCCGACCGACGGCGACGACCGCAAGTACGAAGTGGACTTCAACGACGAGCACACCGTCGGAGTCAGCGCTCAACCATACGCGCCCGCCGCAGACGCAACCATTGTCGATAAACCGGTGCATTGGCGGCTACGCTCGGAGCCACGGTTCTCAGTGGAGCACGGCGAGCAGTGGAGCTTCACCACCGACCCGCAGCGCGGGCGCGTTCTCGCGTGCAACGACCGCACGCCTATCCATGTCTTCGACGGGCGCAGCTTGCGCCGGCATATCGCGGGTGTGAACGACGCGGCAGCGCGACGGTTCCAGGTCCACGTTTCAACGTACGCGCGCGACGAGGGGCTCTCAGATGTCGATGTCAACGCGTACACCAAACTCGCGCGCATCCCGCCGCGTGGCCGGTACATCTGGTCGTACCGGGGCGCAATCTTCGTTGCGAACCTCCCCGGCTATCCGGACGGAATCAGGCACAGCGCCCTCAACGGGAGCAATCATGTTTGGCCGCTCCTCTACAACGGGCGCGTGCGCGACACGTACAACAGCCCCATCACGGGGATGCGCACGTTGGGCGACCGGCTCATCATCTTCACGTCCTACGGGTTCTTTGAGAGCACAGGCTTCAGCCGGGCCGGCAGGATGGGCTTCCGCCCGGTGTACCAGGGCTCGGGCTTTCTCGGCCATGACTCGGTAGACCAGGTCCGCGGCTCGCTCGTCGGCCCCGGCACAGACAGCCTTTACGCCTTCGATGGCGTGCGCTCGCGCGCCATCTGGAACGGCGGATGGGAGCGCGTGTTCGAT
>Ga0209349_1001137_pt1 | contig 13334 bp, 26 predicted proteins | sample ETNvirnome_2_130_FD_184067 | JGI IMG/M metagenome (GOLD analysis project Ga0209349, IMG submission 184067) | Marine viral communities from the Pacific Ocean - ETNP_2_130 (SPAdes) (version 2) | ecosystem: Environmental > Aquatic > Marine > Oceanic | place: Pacific Ocean | collected 2013-06-22
GCGGACACCGTGAGGGTGTTACGGTCTATAAACCCTGACATGTTCATCATGGTCAGGCTCTTTTCCAAGGTTAATAGGGAGAACCCTAGCGCAGCAGCCTTTGTGGAAGCGGTACTAGAAGATGCGGTAAAATGGTATAATTCTGGGGTTCGGCATTACGAGGTGCATAACGAGCCGAATTTGAAACTAGCAGATGAAAGTGGCGAGGGAATGTGGACAGTATGGCACGATGGCGCGGAATTTGCAACGTGGTTCAGACAGGTGACCAACGCACTAAAACCACACATGCCCGACGCTCTGTTCGGCTATCCCGGCCTAAGTCCTGGATGGAGCGTAAACAATGTCAGGTATGACCCGATCAGGTTCCTTGAAGAGTCACGGCAGGCTGTTGACCAGGCTGATTTCATTTGTACGCACTGCTATTGGACCACACCCGCAGAAATGCACAGCGATGATGGAGGCCAGTGGTACAGAAGGGTGCCACATGCAGGTAAACCGTTGATGATTACAGAGTTTTCTAACCCTTCGCACGACGTAGATAAACATGAGAAAGGCAAGCAGTACGTGGACTACTACGCATCTTTAGAGAATGTCCACAGTGCCTACTCGTTCCTGTCAACCGCCAGCAGTGGATTTGATGCAGAAACGTGGCACGGTAGTGACATTGCCCACACGGTAGGACAAAGGGATGGAAAAACAGCTTGAGCGCATCCGAGAGCATGTTAAGATCCTGAACCATTCGTCTGAACGAATGAGCCGGGAGTTAGTTGTGTTGTCCCGCCGGATGGAGCGCTTGGAAACCAACCAGAGCTGGTTGATGAAGCTGATTTGGATTGTCATTTCCGGCACTGCGGTAGTGATATTCAAGGTATTTGCTCCATAGTATGTCAAAACACCTAGTGGTGGTCATATCAGATTTGCACTGCGGCTCGACAGTGGGCCTTAGTCCGGAGCGATGGGAGCAAGATGACGGTGGTTTTTATGCTGCGTCCCCCGCCCAGAAATGGCTACTGGAGCGGTGGGAACAGTTCTGGGAGACAGTCAGAAGCATGAAGCGGGGAAGAGAATTGACCGTCGTGGTCAACGGGGACATCGTTGAGGGTTCTAGGTTCGGTCAGATAAGTACAGTATCGGCAGAGACTATGGAGTACGTGGCCGGTGAGATGCTCAAGCCGGTCAGAAAGATGGCAAAGCGCCTCTACCTTATAAGAGGGACGCCGGTGCATGTCAAGTCAGGACCAGGGGCAGAAGAGCAGGTGGGCCGGACAATCGGCTCGGAAAAGATAGGGCGCAACTACTCCGCGCAGACACTGGCGTTGAATGTGGGAGGGGTGCGGTTCAATTTCTCCCATCACCCAGCCTCAGCCGGTGGCAAACTACCGTGGACCCGTGGTACGGGTGTACGCAGTGTTGCGATGCAGATCTTCTTCAACTATAAGGAACACGGCGAGGAACCGCCCGACATAGTGGTGCGCTCCCATTTGCATGTGTACGACTCCAGTCCAGATAGCGCACCGGTATTCGCAGTTAGGACACCGGCATTTTGTTTAGCCAATGAGTTTGCCCTTAAGGTGGGCGCCCAGAACGCCCCCATATCAACCATCGGAGGCTTGGCCTTCGTTATAGATGATGGTCGGTGGCACATGGAGAAGCTATTCTATTCGACCGACCCGCCGAAGGAAGTGTACATTGCCTGAGATCACTCACTCCGATTTGGTAGAGGCCGTACAACAGGCGCTTGCCGGTGCCACCGTCGAGGACGGCCATGCCCTGACGGTCAACGAACTTTGTGACGCCCTCGACATTTCCCACAAAACTGTGTGGACCATGCTAAGGCAACTTATTGGCGAAGGTTCAGCGGAGTGTGTGAAGGTCCGGCGCATCAACATCACCGGACAATCCCAGAAGGTGCCTGGATACCGCATCAAACAAAACGTGGTATAATAAACTACCTCCAGGGCGCGACCTCCTTGGTGTGGAGCCTGATACCCTCTCACATTTATTTTGCGCCCTGCCCTCCCATACCGGACATCTCTAACCAGGTGTCCGGTTTTGTTTAACAAGAAACCTGTAACGTTTCGTTACAATGTTGTCAAACCCAACTTGACAACTTGACAATTATGTGTTATAAAAGAGTAATGGAAAAGAGCAACGGAAAGATTTGGGTATCGGCCCAAATGACAATGTTGCTGAAGGCACGCCTGAGAGAGATGGCAAGAGATCAGGGTGTGACTGTGAGTGAAATAGTAAGAAGGGCGTGCGAACTATATCTGGCAGGATCGGGACTGGAGACAGCCCTAGGAGAAGGATATGCCGCATGGATTAAGCATACGGAACAGCAGGCTCACTAGGAGTTACAACATGGATATACACGAACCGCCGCCCACGGATATTTATTTCGACCCTGACCTTGGTGAGATGGGGGAATGGGTTGCGATAAGCGCCCTGACGGGACGAGAGTACATTGCGCCTCAGCGGGCAGATGCGGAGGGTGCCAGGGCAGAAGATGAGGCTGTGTACTCACGGCATCACCGCATAAAAGCAGCTGTAGGCTGATACCCATTGCGGTGTGGACAGTCAGCCACACAGCGGAGTGGGTATCTGCTCCCCTCTCATCAATGGATGGGAGGTCATCCAACAACCGGTTTAGGGGGTGGATCCTAGCGGTTTCACCCCCGAAAACCACAAGGAGGTTAGTATGGGAGCCATGAAAGAGTATCAAGAGTTTCAAGAGTGGGTGGCAGACGAGGGAATACAGGAGGTTTCATCCGGTCTTTGTTATGGCTGTGACCACGATTATCCCTTGCACCAACTAAAGGCTGACCCAAGCGGTTTGTTCAACCTATGCCCCGATTGCATCAAGAAGGTATGTCCAGAATGTGGAGAGTTCGTACCGGACGATGCGCGTGTAGAAGAGGGTATGCGCTGCGGGGCTTGCGCGTATCCCCATGGAGATTGATTACAGGAGGTAATCATGGCAAACACACACAAGGAAGCACCTGCTAGTCTGAATTTTACGGGCGTGACCCAGAGAGGTTGGCGCTTCCAGCTTACGCTCAGAGATGATAGCGAAGCTAATCTATTGGAGCGGTTCAAGACCACAGCGAGCGTACTGTTGGACGAGGGCGTAACCCCGAACGGCGCTAAGGCAGCACCTGTCGTAGCCGCCTCTAGCAACGGCGCACCACCTGCTGTGGCTATACCAACCGCCACGCAAGGGGAAGAGGACAGCTTCTCTGCTGAAACCTTGGTGGCGAACGTGAATGAGGGCAGGGCATACTGGAAGGTTCAGGGTGGACCGTTCAGCAAGTTCGGCGTGACGATCTGGCCGGAGGTACTGAACGAGGCTGGGTTCGATTGCGACCAACTAGACCCGACCCAGACCTACAGCCTTTCTGGTCACACCGCCACTTACATGAAGGTGGACGGCAAGCCCAAGAAGGTTACCCGACTAGCCAAATGAAGTTGAGTAGGCGTGGGCGAGTACGGTGGATAGCGGCCGTACTCGCCCTGCTTGTTTTTACGACAGGTGCAGTTCAGGCGACCACTCCCGGAGTATTGGTGGAGGAGCGTCTGGTGTTGCATACAATAGACGGTACGTATGTGGTCCTGCCAGGCAGCCGAGTGTTGATGTTTCCGATGGCAGTGGAGCCAGAGCCGATCACCTACGAGGCGAGGCTTTCGTTTTATAACCCAAAACTTCTGGGAACTAACTGCCATCCGGCCAATATTGTCAATGGAGAATGTACCACAAAGTTGTTAGGCTTACCGTGGCAAGCATGGATTGACAAAGGCGTAGCGTGTCCCCCTGAGATCCCACTAAAAACCAGGTTGCGCATACCCCACTACGGTGTACGCCAATGTGTGGATAGGGGCGGTGCAATTCAGAGGCTCCCAGAGGCGTTCGGAGGACATATATTCATCGACCTTCTCCAAGAAAGCCCACCATTCATCCCTAATGGGACTATAGTCAGGGACTATTTCAGCCCTAGCGGAGCCTACGTGGTCACAGTGGAAGTAGTAGAATGACCGATGCGCTACGGTTCTCTATTCACTGGCATTGGCGGCATCGACCTGGGGTTAGAGCGTGCAGGGATGGAGTGCGCGTGGCAGGTGGAAAACGACCCTTACTGCATCAAGGTTCTAGAAAAACATTGGCCGAACACGCCGCAGGTCGCCGAGTGGATAGGGGAAAGGATAATGGAGCATACATTTTTGGATGATAGGACGGGCGTGACGGGTATCGACGGGCGGGGGCGTAAAACCTCCCGCCCGTACGCCGGTTCGACTCCGGCCACGTCCACTGATCTGCAGCACGACATCGAGCGGGAAGATGCCATCATTCGCGACATGGAGTTGGCTGATCTGGAAGTAGAAAATTATAGCGCGTGGGCCGCATTCTACGGCGCGCCCATGCCAGGCACATTGCCGGGCGCAGGATAATGGAGCATAGCACAGTGGAGGTAATCGAATGAACGCAAGAAGAAGAAAGGAAGAAAAAATAGATCGAAGACTAGAAGACATGGCGAAAAAACTCAAATACAAAGTGCCAACCATGTCTCCTTCGTTGAACCAGTTATTAATACTTAAACTACTACTGGAGGAGTGGAAATTCAGCGAGGAACACGACGAACTCAACGGGACCGATGTTGCTACATACCTTATTGACTCGTTGGACCATCTGATGTTTCTAAAAATCTATCACGATATTGATACTCCAGAAGCCTATATACTCGACCAACTGGATTGGAACACGAAGTTTTTGGAAGGTGCGCACGAGGATGATATAGACTCGTACACTAGGTGGCAAACATTTTGGGAGGCCACGGCTTGGGAATACGGCTTACGGGAGCATAGCAATGAGCGTTAGGGTGATGAGTATGGTGTTTGAGGCAGAGTTACAACCACCCAAGAAGCTAGTGCTACTGGCACTCGCAGACCACGCCAACGACGATGGGGGGCGCGTGTTCCCATCAATGGCACGGGTTGCCCTGAAGGTGTGTATGTCCAAGCGCCAGGTACAGCGGATCGTGGGTGACCTACGCCGGTCAGGGCTGTTGGAAGAGACACACAAAGCAGGGGCGCGTAGACCCACAGAGTACCGCATTATCCTTGAGGAACTTGTGGCTATTAGGGGTGACATATTGTCACCCATGCCCGAAATGAGGGGTGACATAGCTGTGTCACCCGAATCATCAGTTAACGTTAACTCTGTTAACAGTTTAGTTAACAGTAAGACTGTTAACTTAGGACGGGCTAAAGCCCGTGAGCCAAAGGCTCCACCACACAGAGCCATCAAGACGTTCAGGACTGTTACCCACCGCTTTCCCTTAAAGAGGTTATATGATACGGTGATAAGGGCTGTGGGTGATAAGACCGCAGACGAGTTGACACCCTATTTCCAGGAATGGATAGAGCGGGGTTATAACCGCCAGTCGATCAAGTGGTTGACCGATTGGGCTGTGTCAGGGCAAATGCCCCGTTCAGGGAATGGTAAAAAGACATCAATAGACACCTTCAAGGAGGCATTCGGTGAGTAACGTAGAGACGCTCAAGAAGTTAGGCTACGCATATCCACAGCAGAAAATCCCTGCGGAGACATGGAAATTGTACGGGGAGATGTTCGCCGAGTCCGACCCAACCATGTTGGGAAGGGCAGTGAACAACTGGATCGGCAGGGAGCAGTGGTTCCCCAAGATACCAGACCTGCGTACAGAACTAGAGGCCGTGGTGTATACCGATGGGTTCGACACCCGCCCTTGGTACATCAAGCAGGGCTGGATGACGGAAAAACTAGACGAATTATTGTGGGAGGTCGAAGCCAAACGCGACCCGAAATGGGGGACATACTGCACAGATGAGCCAGCTACACCGCAACCACCACCGCGCCGTCAGTAATTTCAGGCGTGGAGAACGCCATCGGTGGGTTACCTGCCTGGCGGCGTCACGGATTGTAGGTAACTATGCCGAGGGAGAGACAACCAATCTGGCTAAGGACCTAGGTATAAGCACCATGCACGTAGGACGCATGGCGAAAGCAGGGATGGCATACCGCATGTTCCGCAGGTATAACCCTGGGGTTAGAGGCGAGGTAGCCAGTCCGAAACATTTCTACACCATGTGGGATCTCTGGCAGGAGTTCGAGTTCTCCCCTCGTGAAGCAGCCGAGCAGTTACGGACGGCACTGGAAGAGGGTACATCAGCCGAGACACTGGCTACGTTCGTGCGCGGAGAACACGAGGACCAGGGGCAGGAGTGGATACGGTTCGTGGCAGACATCAACGCCGCCAAGCGTAGACTAGAGCGGGCTGCCGGCAGGGAGATAGGCATGGGACCAGATGACATGGACAGCATGATGGTAGCGATCAGCGTGGTAACAGACCTGTGCGAGTGGGCAGACCTGTTCGCTAAAGAGAGGGTGTGGTGAAGTTGCCTATGGGCGGGCGACCGTACCGTTATCCCGGCGGCTCACTTGCCGATGGGTGGCCTAACAAGAAAGAGCGATTTGCAAACGTTGCGTATGATGTGGGTGTTACCCTCGATGATATTCCTCTTAAATTTCAAAATTCATTGGAGGTAATCCTCGCCTTTTCTGCTGGGGTAGAGTGCGGGGACCGGAAAATGACCGGGGGGCGGGCGCTGGCCTTGATGGTAGCATCGCGGCAGTATGGAAAATTAAAACCAGCTGCGTTTCTTGCTGGGTATCAGCTTGGAGAAAGCCGCCGCCCGATGTATACATATTGGGAGAAGGAAAGGAGGAGAGTAGCTGATATGATGAGCGACCATGAGTAAAAGGGTGTGGTAACAGTGGCCGATCTAACTTATCTGGCGCTAGGTTGTGGCGTGCAGTCCGGCACACTTGCCGAGACGATCGCCGAGGGCGACCTGCCTCCGGTGGACATGGCGATATTCGGGGACACAGGTGACGAACCGGAATACGTCTATGAGTACCGCGATTACCTCAAAGGGCGGTTGGCCGGGGTGGGTATCCCTCTGGTTACTGTCACGACTGGCAACCTAGTCCAAGATTTGTATGGCGGCGAACGCACTGCTGCCATACCGTTATACACCGACATAAACGGCAGTCGTGGACGCATGAGGCGGCAATGCACCCGCGAATATAAAATTGAGCCGATAGAGAAGCGCGTGCGATCCGAATTGGTAACACGGAAACTAGCACGCCACTCAAAGAGCCAAGCGGTGCTAGTTAATAAAGGCGTGCAGGTAGAGTGCTGGTTGGGTCTGAGCCTGGATGAAGTGCAGCGCATGAAGCCTAACCCAGCGTGGTTTATTGAGAATCGTTGGCCACTGATTGACCGGCGGCTGTCGCGCCTGGACTGTCTGAGTTGGTTGCGGGAGCGCGAATTACCCCAACCCAAGAAATCATCCTGTCGCATCTGCCCATACCACAACGATGACTACTGGCGATTCCTGCGCGACGAAAGGCCGGACGACTGGAAGCACGTTGTCACGGTTGACGCAGACCTGCGCGGTGATACATTCAACATCACAGCAGCGGCGAAAGCCGATCTGTTTCTGCACCGTAGTGGCCAACCACTAGACGAGGTTGACCTGCGAACACCGGAGGAGCGCGGGCAGACATCGTTCATGGATATATGTGACGAGGGATACTGTGGGATATAGCCATGAGTAAATCAGAGCTAGAGCGGGAGCTAGAGTTCCAACTGCATGCAGCCCATCTGGATGAGGGCATGGTCAGGGAGTTCATGTTCCTGAAACCCACGAGAAGGTACCGTGCCGACTTCGCTTGGCCGCACCTAAAACGAGGCGGGTTGCTAGTGGAAGTGGATGGCGGTATATGGACACGGGGTAGGCACACGCGAGGGGGTAACCATTATACAGAGGCGTGCCACCGTCAAAATCTGGCGCAGCTAGAGGGGTACATGATCTTGACCTTCACCCAACCTCAGATCCAGTCCGGGTTAGCCCTCGACCTCATCGAGCGAGCCGTAAAACTAAGAAGTTGACAATGTATAAAGGGGCGTAAATGGGATCGAAATACGATATACACAGCATGTCTGTACGGGAACGGATGCGGGTGCGCTATGACCGATATACAAATAACGCTGCTGCTCAGGAGCGACTAGAACTGGCACAGGTAGCACTAGACGAACTCCCGGCGTACCAGGCCAAGATCATCAGGGGGCAGGTCCGTGCGCTCATACGCAAGTTTCCCGGCATGGGCCGGAAAGAGGGACTAGCATTAGTGTGGGCAATAGGTAAACTGTTCAAAGAACAGCCTGCCTATTATGAAAGCTTATTGTCCGAGCATATCCTAAAACACCTGGAAGGAGGTGATAACCTATGAATAAAGCAGGATACCGTACCACAGAGTTTTGGGTCACGGCATTGTCTGTCTTGGCGACAATCGTCATGGCAAGCCGGGAGCTTCTCTCGTCTGACCAGGCCGTAACAGCAGCAGCAATAGCTGCAGGGCTTTATGCGGTCAGTCGTGGCCTAACTAAGATGCATAGTCATATGCCGTACCAGTAGGAGGGGGTAGCAAGAGGGCGGTCTAGTTGACCGCCCTCTTTATGTCTGGACACATGGTGTCGTCGCTATCGTGCAGTTCCAGGTGCAGGTCCCGTTTCCACTCATCGGCCTTGCGCCCATTCGCGCAGAGCTTTCCCTCTTTGATGCAGAAGCAATAAGCCCAGACGTGATTACGCCAACCAGAGTCGTCATTCTGGTGGGTCATAGTGTTCAAAGTCTCGCCAGTTATCACCTAGCACATTCTCAATCTCTTTCTCCACCTTGTCGTGGTGACGTGCCAGGCGTGCCTTGCTCCACCGGATTCGCTGCCATAGCAGTGCAGATCTGCCGGTCACCCTCATGCCGCGCTTACGCCGACGCTTTTGCTGTCGTTTCTCTGACCGGAAACTGGATCGTGTTCTCATGACCTACGGTATGCCCCTCCCTATTTACGGCGCTTAGAATGCGCCTGTGTGTGCCGTTTTTCGGGGATTTTGTACAAAAACGCCATACGGCGTTACCTCCCTATGCACCTTTATGGTAACACGCATCCGACCCCGACCTCATCCCCTGGGTGCAGTACATCGTTAGTCCAGACCTGATTATGGGTCAGGTTCATGTTCACGCGCTCGACCTCATCCTGCAGGTTGGGTTGCGGATGACCCAGTTCCGCGCACACTTCATTTACTATAGTCCACCAGCTATCCCCGTACTTCACCACGTAGAGGATACCACTCTCAGCCACTGGCGTTGGTGCTGGCGTGGCCGTGGGGCTGTACCACACCGCAGGACCGCGTAGCGTGGGCGTGGGCATGATCTCCACCACAGCAGGGGCTGGTCGCAGTAGGCTTACTACTGCGACCAACCCGATTGACAGCGAAAGCCATAACATGCCGGTGAGTTTACTCATGGGACCCACCCACATTCTGGGCAAGTCTCTGGTAGCCAGGATCGGTGATTAGCTGATGACCAGCATTGTCCTTCACACTGATGAGAATGCGCAGGCCATTCATGCTCCATCCGTGCTACGGCATCCTGCACCAAGTCCGCATCGATGAGGTCGAGCATCTCGCTGATGGCCTGAGCCACCGCGCCGCTGTAGACAGCGTCCCCCAGGAAATGTTCCTCAATCTCGTTTTTCAGCAGGATTGCCACATAGCGCGCCTGTTTGATATTCATGTTTAACTCTCCTTGCGCAGATGTGTTCTGCGTAGCCACATGATGTGCCATGTGGTAATTGCGACCACTACAATCAGCAGCGGTAGGATACTCTCCTGCCCCCAACAGCCAACCACCGTACCTAAGCCCCTTCCCAACCACCACGGCATATGCGGTGGCGTAAGAAAATCGTTACACCAGTCGTCTGCTATTCCTAACAGAATCCAATCAATCATTAGGTTCCTCCCTCCTGAGGTATGTCATGTCTTCCTCCACGTCGGTAATGGTCGCGCAATTTCTATCTCATAACCCAGGGCCTGCGCCAACCGCAGCACTCTGGGTGTGAGTGTTTTGTCGCCCGCAATCGCTGCGATAGCGCGGGCTGTCTCATCGGCAGGATAGTACACCTGCCGGCCGTAAACATCCTTTGCTCGTACCAGCATTTTACTATTCACGTTATTCTCCTAGGGCAGTTTTCACTACTGCTGCTATTTGTTTGACGCGCTCCGGGCATACCTGCTCCCAACCTCGGACGTCACCATCCTCTGGTATCACCATCCGAGTCGTCAGGGCCTCAACTTCCTCTAGCGCCCTGCGAAGTTTGCCGGCCTCGGTGATCTCTTTTTTTTGCAGCCACGGTGGCGTCATGGCTTTTTCGAGCAATTCTTTGCGTATTGACGGTTTACTCGCTGCGGTCCGCTTTAGTATAGATCTCATCGCTAGTTTTCCTCCCTTTTAGAAGCCTGTGAATCAGTTTAGCCTCTCTGGCTTTGATTGTAGAATCCTTCTTGATCGCTTTATCAACCGCTGCCTTGTTATACTTGTGACGATTTGGCGTGGTCATCGCTAGTTTTCCTCCGCGTGGTAGGTTTTCCCCGGCCAACAGGGCCACGCTACACCGTTAGCCGGGGTTGTGGGTGTTTTAGATTACTTCTCGTTTATCCATCTAGCCTCATCGAACGCGGAGCATTCGCCACAACAAATGTCCGGTGGACCGTTGTCTTCTAGCTCAGTCAGTATAGTGTCGCGTAGGCCGTGCAGGTCGCCAGTCATCAATCCGAGATGACGCTCTAGGGTTGGCTCAATGTCTACCGCGGCAATATCGTACTCCATCAGCCCTTCCGCGAAGACCTGCTGCACACTCTCGCTCAGTGTGCAGTGCGGATACAGGAAACGTCCAATCACAGCGGCCATTAAGGTGTTGCCGCACATGGCGGCCCAGTGTTTTTGTCGTGGTATTTGCTTGCTCATTTTGATATCCTCGCGTGGTAGGTTTTCCCGGGCCAGTAGGGCCACGCTGCGCTGTTGGCCGGGGTTCGTGGGTGTTTGGTTGTCTCGCTTGCATTTAGTGGGCGGCTACTCCAATCATCACCCCGACCATGGCCGCATCCGCACATGCTACCCGGCCATCAGGCATACACTTACCACAGTTTCCCGGGCACGCAAAACGTTTACGGCTCTTGCCAAACTTCTCGTTTAGCGCAATCAATACAGCGTGCCTGTACTCTTTATTGCCAGGATTATCAGGCCCACGATAGGCACTGCTCTTTATATGCTTATGGTCCACCTTGACGCCTACAAACTCACCCCGTGCAATAGGCAGGGCAAGCATGCGCTCTTTAATATCGTCACCATGTAGGCTGCCGCTGGAAATATTCAAGAAGTAATTTGTCGGCCAGTCATAGCCAGCCGCGTCCAATTCAAGAAACTCAAGCCAGGATTTTGAATAGCCGAATGGGACCAGGCCGGCCGCGTCTCCTACATGAACGATATCGGGCCGGGTTTTGATGGTGTCCATCCAAAAGTGCAGCACTTCCACGCTGTTAAAATCTCCGTCTACGTACAGGCGAAACTTGATGCCGTGGGGCAGTTTGTAAAATTCAGCCGAGATCTTATCTCGGCCGGGTTTTGATTGGAGCAGGATGGTGTTTTGCACTTGTCTCATATATGCGGCCGGTGCGCGCCAAGATTTAAAACTGTAGCACCAGTTGAGACAATCGCCAGCGCCCGGGCAAGTTACAACGGGCAGCGTGCTAAAGCATGGCAATATGCCGAGTTTGGAGTTTCCGTCAGCAATAATACTAAATGGCGTAGTGTCCTTTGCCCCGTCCTGCAGCCATAGGCGCAACTTTCGCGCATGGTATCCCCACGTTCTCACCCGGGTCCCAGTAGTCTCCATAGCATGCAGATTGTTGATTAGTTGGCTATGGCTAGTTGTTGCGGCGGATTGTGCTATCTCCAGCAGTGCGGTGCGGTTGTAGGTCATGATATGCGCCCTCCCGAACGCGTGATACCTGATGCTGATACAAATTCAAGCATAACACAGGAGCCTCGGCGCTGCTGTACGGCTGCCCTACGCCAGCCCTACGCTGTCACAGGGAACCGCTGTATATAGGGGTATCAGCAACAAGTGACCCATATACGGTCGGCGGGTTTTTTGGGGACGTGCGCGGAGTCGGCCTGGAGTCGGCGCGGAGTGTTGCGATATCGCGGATGGTGTCGCGGATTATCGGCAGCGGATTACACGTGGACCGTGCCGCTGTCGTGTGCGCGTGTGACGCGCAAGTGTGCGCGGCCGCGATCCCGTACACTCTGCAGCCTGGAGTACTGCGGGTGACGTAGTACTCTGCCGCGCAGAGCCGCGGGGTTGGGCGCAGTGTTGGTGGTAGGGTAAGCCGGCGCGGCGCGAGCGTGACGTGGGGAAATCTGTTTGCGCACGGGAGCAGGCGAAGCCTAGCGACCTACCGCCTGTCTTTCGGCCATCGCTCTCCAGCCCCCACCACCAGCAACTTACCGCCTTCTACCCCCATCGTAGTGCCTCAACAAAATTGCAGCATTTTCTCTAACCAAGCCCCCTATTTTCTGCTTCCTAGCCCCTGCAACCCCGATATTTCAGGAAGTTTCAGGAAGTTTCAGGAAGTTTCGTAGAGAAGCTAGAGAGAAGATAGAGAGAAGCTAGAGTCTTGTATGCTTATGTGGGGTAGTTTTTACTCCCCCCCTAGGTAATTCTTACCCCCCCCTGGGTAGTTTTTACCGCGCCTATGTTGCACAATCAATAAAAGCGGACTCCTCACGGACTCCGCTTCCGGTATGCTATAATACTCCCGTGCATCCCAACAGTCTTGCTAACCTGCGTCCCCCGTACACCAGTGGGCCTGAAGGTACTGGCGCACTTGCTAATGAGAGTAGGTGGAACCGGGCTAGGGACGCTGCTGCTGCGGGTCTTGTTGAGGCTTTGGACAAGCAGACGCCGGAGGATGCCTGGCGTGAGGTAATGCGTAATCAGGCGTCATTGGCCGCTGACACTGAGAGGCGCGGTTCTACCCAGGCTGCGCGTTTAATAGGGCAGGCGGCAGACCTTTTACCCCGCACTCATCAGCAGTCTGATACGGGTGGTACGAAGGTTCTGGTGCAGATAGATGCGCGTGAGGCTGAGATCCTGTTGACGCAGGTACTAAAAGATGTTCCGCGTGAAACCTAAGTGCTTTACTACATAGCTAAAAACAAGGATACTGACGACTTCGTGATCGTGGACGAAGGTCACCAGGACGAGTTACCTCTGGGGTTCAATTTATTGTATTGGCCTCCGTTTAAATGTGATATGCCCGGTGAAGAGGTGATGTACGCAGGCATGGAACACATAAAGACATGTGAGCGCCTGCGTTTAAGTGTTATTAGCATGA
>Ga0209349_1001138_pt1 | contig 13333 bp, 19 predicted proteins | sample ETNvirnome_2_130_FD_184067 | JGI IMG/M metagenome (GOLD analysis project Ga0209349, IMG submission 184067) | Marine viral communities from the Pacific Ocean - ETNP_2_130 (SPAdes) (version 2) | ecosystem: Environmental > Aquatic > Marine > Oceanic | place: Pacific Ocean | collected 2013-06-22
TTTATTTCTAAAGTCGGTGTTCAATCTTATTCGCTTTATTTTTTCCATTGAGTACTCCTTTCTTGTTGGAAATTAAAAGACACCACCTAGATAACTAGATGATGTCTATATAATACTATATTATTTTTGATATGTCAACTAGCTAGACCTAGTTGAATAGCTAGTGGTTTAGCCTCTGAATCTGGTCGTGTGTGCCAACCATAATCTTCTCGTATTTGTTCTGGTGTTTGTGCTTGTTGCCTTGATATCTCCTGCCTAATACCCATTAATTTATTTTCTAAAAAATAAATATGACGGCTATTAGAATTTATCCCACCATAATTATAGTCATGCCCAATTCTCCAAGCGTCATCAACACCAATGGTTTGCTTTGGTATCTCTCCTATTGTATCTAGTATTCTTCTTGAGTGTTCTTTAAAATAATTATGAAAGCAACCTTGTGAACAGAACATATCAAAGTAATAATCATGTGCTTTATTAGATTGATAATACTTATGACCTTTAGTACCACGCATTTGATTTTGATTTTTCTTATAACAACAGTCTTTATTCTGACACCATTCAGTCATTTTATATATCCTTCTAGTTTCATCAAATCTTTTAACATAGCTTTGTGTTTTTTTGGATTTGATTTTTTTATACTCATACATATACCCCAACACAATAAACTAATTGGATTAGTTTTGTGATATGAATGTATGCTTTTTGGTTTAATCATTAATATCTCCTTTCTTCATTAATAATTTAAGATGATTGAATTTTACCTTCTCAAACATAACGATTGTGATTGTATCATTCAGCTCTAAACGATTGATTTTATAGACTTTTTTACCTACACTAAACCACTTTAATCTAGCAACAGAAATATTTCTGGGTGCTTTTTTTTCTAGGTCATGTGCAAGTATGTACTCATCAGCTTTGGTAGTTCGTTTCTTACCTTTGCGTTTGTACATTGTGTTATCAGTTTGCTTCCAAGTTTTTCTATTTAATAAATCAAACTTGCCTACTCTATACACATACTTACCAGACTTTTTAAAGTCGTCAGATTTTTTCATAAAACCTGCACGAAATTTTTTAGCTTTGGTTTGTGTCATCAATGCATATAGATAGTCAGAAACTTTACCGACTTTTACTTGTGCTTGTTGCATATTTACTCCTTTGTTATTAATTGATTTAACTTCGGGGTGTAGCTTTGTTTTCATATTTGTTACTGGAAACACTTAGTCTAACATCTCCTTAACTAACAAATCGTAGTTAGATACTACACCCCCCTTAATTGTTTTTATTAGGACATTCGGAAAAGTCCCTTAGTTCCACACTAGATAGGTTTTACTATATTCTTAATTAATCTAGCAACCGAGCCTAATCAAAAACAAAAAAGGACAACCACCCTCTCGGTTGATTGCCCTTATATATTATAATAATTATTGTTGTATGTCAATTAATTTAGCACCTTTGCTAAGATTTTCAGATGCCCATAGTGGTTGTAGGTTTGAAAAATTACAACACTTTAATAACTCTTTTTGTTTGAATAAATTAAAACTTGCCATAGGTTTTTGGTGGTCTATGTGCCACTTACCATAATTAGCCCAACTCATATGTGGTTTAAACTGTTTTTCTAAATGTATTTTTAAAAACTCCCAACTGCAACCAATTAATACACTTGTAGGTAATGTTTTTTTAGCTAATCCCCTTTTAATATATAAATAAATTCTTGTTCTAATGCTAGATTTAAGTCTAAAAATTGGATCATTTTTTAATCTATACCTTATTCGTTCTCTTACACGATTTTTTACTTCTGGTCTTTGGGTATATTCTTTCATGCGTTTTCTAATATATTCTTTATTATTTAACTTATAAAGTTTTTTCTTCGCTTTTACATGGTCTTGACTACGCCATTTTCTTTCCCATTCTTTGCGTTTGTTGTGGTTATCGGGATTAGACATATATACTTTATACCATGCCCTTCTTTTAATTTTGTAGCTCTCTTTAGATTGTGCTTTTTTTGTAAATTCTTTAACCCTCTCCTTGTTATTTTTTCGCCATTGTTTTTGGAGTTGTTTTTCATGTTCATAATATGCAGGATCAATTTTTCTTTTTATCTTTCTTTTTGCATCTAATCGTTTCCATTGAACTATTTGATTACATTTATTAGAACAATATTTTACTTCTTTAATAAATTTTTGAATAAAAGTTTCACCACAATAAGCACATTGTTTTTCAATATTTTTAATGCGATCTTTTCTTCTTCGTGCTAGTGTATAATTTTTTTTACAATAATAATCACAGAATTTTTTTACTTGATTAAAAGAATAATCAGTAAATTTTTTATTACAATCTAAACAATTTTTTTTTGCATAAATCATAGTCTATTTGCTTTCATCTTTAGTACATAGCTTTGTATGTTCTTCGCAATAAGAATAGCCACCCCACCTAGTTTTACCACAGAAATATTTAGGTGGTTCTTCTACCTTACCTAAAGGATAGCGACATTGGTGGTGTTGTAATTCTTCTAGTGTTAATTGTTTTTGATTCATAACGACATACACTCGTCAAGTGTGTATTTGTTTATTTTAAAAAACCTATCTCGTTCAATTCCTAATCCTAGCTGACCTTTAAATTCTAGTAGTTCATCAAGATTAACATATCCTAATTCTTTTTCATGTAAGCAACATAATCCAAAGGCATTATTAGTTTCTTCATCAAGTTCTGATAAATACCAAGTGCCTATACCAGTAGGATTAAACAATTTTACAACAGCTTTAAATTCTTTTCCGCCATTTTGTTGTTTATGATTATCAACTAATTTTTCTTTGATTTGTTTTGTTAGTATTTTCATAAGTCCTTTCAGTTAATTAAGTACATACTATAGTAAAAAACCCCATGTGTCAAGGACACACACAGGGTTATACTTTAGGGGAACTAAGATTCTATTATATCATTATCTTCTAAATCAAAGTGGTCATCATATCCACATTTAACTAGATGTTTTACTGATGATTTTAAATTTTCATAAACTATTTTAGTTCCAGTTTTTCTTGATATTGGACAACTGTTTTTTAATGTATCTAAAATATTTTGTAATACATTTTCCAAATCATATTGAGTGTGCATACCAATAGCTTTTACAGCTTTTTTTTGGTGGAACACTTCAGTAATTAGAACTCCAATAGTTTCTAACCAATGTATAGGCACAAGAGTTTCATATCTATTGAGCATATGATTATGATGACTAATCTTTAACTCATTAAGATTATAACAAGGCACTTGCTTTTTGTTTTCTTGAACTTCTTTAAGTGTAGCTTGATACAATCTATCACGATTACCACTAACAACTTCTTGTTGTATGCGTTCTATATCTTTAGTGTGCATATGTTCTCCTTTTGTTTGTTTTTATAGTTTATTAAATCTTTATATATTCAATTATTAAATAGCTATAAATAATAATATTTATAATGGATAACAATATTAATAACATATTTAAAAATATTATTTTTTTATCTTTATTAATCTTAAAAATCTGCATATCTTGCAATAGCAATCCCATTCATATTTATAATATCTAGGATTGTAGGTATTCAATATATGTTTAATTGCTTTAAACATTTTTTAAATCACTTAATATTTTTTTATATTTTGGAAGTAAGTTTTTATTTATTTCATAGTCAGTATGTGTTTTTAAATTAACACCGACATCAGAACTGACTAAAATTAAATTAAGAATATTAAAATTATTATTTAATTCCTTTAACTCATCATTTTTAATTATTAACAATTGTTGTATTTTAATTAATGTAGCTTCAATTAATTTGTTATCCATTTTTATTCTCCTGTTTTTTGTTAATGGCAAAATAACTGCCCATTCCTATTTATACCACATCAAAATTATTAAAGCAAATAAAAAAGCCCTGCAGGTTTCCCTACAGGGCTTCTACTGATCGTCTTCCATTTAATCTCCAAAAAAATTATAGTTAATTAAAAACTAAAAACAGTTGTAATAACTATAACCATGATTGGAATTACAAATAACCAGAATCCAATTTGATTAGACATAATCTTTCTCCTTTCATTCTTTACTTAACCACATATTATTACACAAGGCAAATTAAATTTTTGCTATGTCTAGGCATATTTATAATAGGATAATGCTATGTCTAGGTAAATATATATATTGATATTATATTTTTATATCTATATTTTTTTGTAGCTCTGGATCTAGCTATGCAGTTTTTGCATAGGGTAAAATTTTATAGCTATAATCAATTGTAGGTTGTGTCAGCTTTTCTATTATAAGTTGTAAATAATTGATTTTTTTTAGTTCTGGAGAGTCTCCAGCTATTGACATTTTGAAAACAGTTGATCTAGATTTTAAAAAAAATATAAATTTAATTTTCATTAAATTGATAATTGTTATATAACTTAAGTAATGGAAATTTTTAAAAAAATAAAATTTTTTGTATGTATCTCTTCAGGAATTTTCCTGATTATTGAGAGAACTTAAAAATAATAAAATTTTTAATCGCCTATCCATTTAGCTATTTTAAATTGTGAATAATTAGAATTTATTTTTTAAGTGTTTTTAACTTATAGGAAAAACATGAAAAAAAATGAAATAAAACCTATTGATCAAAAAGATTTGCTTATTGCATCAATAGACAAAGATTTATCTGATTTTGTATCAGGTAAAATTAAGGGAATAACTTTAACTTTGGGATTAGTTAATAAATTAACTAAACTATTCAAAATTGGCGGATTTAATTTAAATAGTTTTCTAGTTGATAAAATAATTAACTCTAATGATTTAAAGAACATTGATTGGAAAGTTACGCCTGATAGCGTGACACATAATGACCGATTAAGATTGTTTTTAAATCTAGTTATTATTCCTGCGTTAAAATATACAGTTGATGATTTGAAAAAAAATGACCCTTTCAGATTTGAAGCATTAAGAGACATTACCGAAAGCGTTATTGCTTCAGTAGTACATGATTTTATTGCTTATGATTCTGAAAACTCATGTTTTACTGACCCATCAGGAAACCAACCAGCACAAATAAATATAATTAGAAGTAAATTAAATTTATTTAAAAGTGTTGCAGAAGCAAAGGCGCGTTATAATTCAAAAGGGCTTAATCCTTTTCCATTATCTTTTGAGAAATTAAAAAGTTTTTCAAATGAATTGCTTTTGGGCAGATCATCAAGGGTAACTAATACAGATCCTACAATTTCAAAAACTAATGAAAAATTGCAGGACTTAAAAAAAGAAATAGCGTCAAATATTTCTTTTACTCAAGTTGACCCAAAAGCAACCGAAGCAATTAAAAAATTATCAGAAGTTAAAAAGAATAATGAAGTTGATGAAACTTATTTATTGGTAACTTCTATAATTGATAAATTGTTAATTAGTTCTGAATTTGTAACAGTTCAGAAAATAGCTTTGTACATAATGAATGATAAATATTATTCAAAATGGCAAAGGGATAATTATGACAGTGCAGTTAATTTTACTTACAATGTAGGTAATCAACCGCATGTTATAAATACTAAAGATCTTGATTTGTCGCAAGTTACCGACAAATTAATTGCGGTTACTTTAAAAGAAAAAAAAGTAATGAAAAGATTTGAAGACCTTACTGAGTTCAAATCTAAATCAAATAAATAAACCCAAATACTTAAATTATAAATTTCTAATTATTCCAATTTAAATAGCTATAAAAAATCTCATCAAAAAAATATCAATTCAATTCTAATTATTTACAATTTTAGTCCGAGCAATTGCTCCAGTTCCAACTCTAAAAATATGTATATGTCTCTTGTGTCTTATTGGGAGTTACCGAGTTAATCCATAAGTTACAAAAATTTGAGACCTGCAGCTCCTTAAGACCTGGTAAGTTCCTGGAGATATCCAGGAATATTTTTACTTAATTTTTAGATCTAAAATTTTTAAGATCTGTCCAATCACTGTTCCAAGTGAATTTTTTAATATACACCAAAAGCAGCTCTAATTTACTAGGGGTACACAGGGTGCTAGGGGGATACCTGGGTATTCTTATATAGCTACACCAGAAAATCCCCAAAATCCCTTGTTAACCTATCTGGTGCCCATATTCTAGGGACTATATTCCTATATATCTCCCGACTATATCCCTAGGTATACCCTAGGGGGTTTATATATCTAGCTATAATATGTATATAAAACCCCCCGTGTAACCTATAGTTACATTATACACATCATTTCCACTTTTGTCAAGTATATTATTAATAATTCTTATGACATATTGTCGCACCCCACAATATTATAAAATAAAGCTTGACAAAAGTCTAATTTGTGTGTATAATAGAATCAGATGCACTTTAAAAGGACACACGTACACATTTGCATGCTCACATGCACAAGAGGTCATCACTAAACTGCATCATATTTTAGGGAATTCCCTAGGGTTCCCTTTAAACAAACTTAAGGATAAATAATTTATGGCCATACCAGCAGTAATATATGGACTTACTATTGGAGCAATAAGACTTATACCGATTGCTATAAGAATCGGAGGGAAAATTGTGGGTATTAGTTATAGGATAGCAGCTAAACCTAGTAATTTTAACCATGCTCAAAAAATATTTGGAAAAAGATATGTAATACAAGATGGTGCTACTGAAAAAATATTTAGTCAGATTATTAGACACAATACTAAAGTTAAAACCTTCTCCCCAATAAAATCTGAAGTAATTAAAAATCAAATTAAAGGGAGTGCAGAGGTAGCAAAAAATATAGGTAGTCAAGCTGATGATGCTGCATTAAATCTTAGTAGATTTTTTAGCACAGCTAGAGTACAGCCAAGTAGCGGAGTTAAAATTGCTGGACCTGTAAAAGAGATATTTGGTAAAAATATTAAGTTTAGCGACAAGACACTTGAAGCAATTAAAATGGCCGAGAGAGGTCCTCTTTCTCTTAGTAAGGATGTTGCTACATTTGTTCCTAAAACTACAAAATGGGTAAAATCCCCTGCACAAAGTACATCAGCCCAAGCTGTTAAAGAAGCTACGAAAAAAAGGATAAAAGAATTCAAAGAGACAAGTCCAGAAAAGTTTAAGGCACCTATAAAACAAATTGTTAAAACAGAAAAAAGACCTTGGTATGTGAATATTATGCCTAAGTATTTAAGAACCACTAAAGATGTTAGAATTACTGGACCAGAAAAGATACCTTACACTGGAGCACCATATAGTATTAGAACAGTAACAGAAGGAGTTGCTAAAAAAAGATTAGCAGGAACAGTTGGTGGTGTTGGTGCTGCCATGTATGGATATGATAAAGCAACAGGACCTGATAAATTACCTGTGCAGGCAGAAAAAGGAATTGAAATAGATATAAGCGAATTATTTGGTGGAGAACCAGAAATATATAAACAACAAGAATTAACATCAGGTATTGATTTCTATGACACAGATGAGCAAGGAAACGTTATCCAAGCCCAGTAACATTCCTTTTAAAGAATTAATGGAGATTATTAATGCAAGACATGGATTCTACTATAATCAAGACTCCAAAAAAAAGCTTAACAGATTCACAGGAAAAGTTTCTAGACGCATTGTTCGGGGAAGCAAAAGGCAATCCGAAAAAGGCGGGAGAATTAGCAGGGTATTCCGAAAGTTCTTACCCAAAAGTTCTTAGAAATTTAAAAAGTGAAATCGTTTCACGTGCAGAAACGTACCTAGCTAACTATTCTGCTAGAGCAGCTACCAAAATGGTAGATATGTTAGATGAAGATGGTACCACACCTCATGCAAATATACGTATGGAGGCTGCAAAACAGATTTTAGACCGAGTTGGACTTGCAAAAAAAGAGAAATTAGATGTTAACTTAAAGGCAATGCACGGATTATTCATTTTACCCCCTAAAGCACCACTAAAAAGGGCAGATAGACCAGATGAAACTAAAGAAACTAGGTAGAGTAATACCTTTTGGTTACAAAGAAAGTGCAGAACATGGATTTTTAGAGCAAATACCAGAAGAAATACAAGCATTAGACGAAGCAAAGAATTATTTAAAGACTTGTTCTTATAGAGAAGTAGCTGAATGGCTACATAGAAAAACAGGAAGATACATTTCGCATGTCGGACTTAGAAAACGGATCAAAAACGATAGAACCCCCGAAGCCGAAAAAGAAACAGAAGGCCAAAGCACGGAGATCAGCCAAAGAGATATTAAATCGGTCTAGAAAAAAGGTTGCGGCAGCAGAACAGACTTTAAGATCAGCAAAGAAATCTGCAGAATATATAAAAGATAAATATAAAAAAATAAATTCTGCATTAGATGGAAAAGAAACTCAAATAATTGAACAAAGTGTAATAGACACTGCTTCTCCTAGCATTAAGGAACATTTAAATCAGCAGAACATTGTATTTAAACCTAATATAGGACCACAAACAGAGTTTTTAGCTTCTTCAGAGAGAGAAGTTTTTTATGGAGGAGCAAGAGGAGGTGGTAAATCCTATGCCATGCTTATCGATCCACTTCGATATTGTCATAAAGAGATGCATAGAGCACTTCTTCTAAGACGGACAATGCCAGAGTTAAGAGATTTGATTACTCATTCTCAAAGATTATACTCGAAAGCATTCCCAGGAGCAAAATGGAGAGAACAAGAAAAAGAGTGGAGATTCCCGTCAGGAGCAAAGATAGAATTCGGATACGCAGAGAACATGACAGATGCTTTACGTTACCAAGGGCAATCTTACACATGGATAGGAATAGACGAACTTCCACAATATCCTTCGCCAGATATATATAATTTTTTAAGATCATCACTTCGATCTGTAGACCCAGAAATACCTGTGTATTTAAGAGCAACAGGTAATCCAGGTAATATAGGTTCATTATGGGTACGAGAGATGTTTGTTGATCCAGCTATACCTAATACTACATTTGATATTAATATAAATACACCTGTGGGTAGGAAAGTTATAACTCGTAGATTTATACCTGCAAAGTTACAAGATAATCCCCACTTGATGCAAACAGATGACTACTATGCTATGCTTGCATCTTTACCAGAAATACAACGTAAACAATTTTTAGATGGAGATTGGGATGCATTTGAAGACTCAGCATTTCCTGAATTTAATAAAGCACTACATATTGTTGATCCCTTTGAAGTGCCTAAAGGTTGGCAGCGTTTTCGTGCTGCAGACTGGGGCTACTCTTCTCCTGCTTGTGTTCTTTGGTTTGCTATTGATTATGATAATAACTTATGGATTTATAGAGAATTATATACCCAAAAGATTACGGCAGATGTATTTGCACGAAAAGTCTTAATGCTAGAGAAGGATGAATACATACGCTACGGGGTCTTAGACGCTAGTACATGGGCAAAACGGGGTGATGTGGGTCCAAGTATCGCAGAAACGATGATTCAAACAGGATGCCGCTGGAGACCTTCTGATAGAACACCTAAAAGTAGAATTAGTGGGAAATTAGAGATTCATAAAAGATTAAAAATTAGTGATGATAAAAAAAAGGAACCAGGATTAAGAATATTTTCTACTTGTAGAAATTTAATTAGAACATTTCCCCTTTTACCTTTAGACGATCATAATCCTGAAGATGTTAATACACATGCAGAAGATCATGCTTATGATGCTTTAAGATATGGTTGTATGAGTAGGCCAATGCATACTAGTTATGCTAATAGATTTAATAAAACTCCTCGACCACAATTTACTCCCTCAGATAGAATATTTGGTTATTAATTAATACTACACAAGGGACTAAATGAGAAAGAATAAGTTACCTATTATAGATAGAAAGAATTTTCCTTATGACTTAGCAATGGTTTATTGGGAAGATATTGTTGGAGATGTATCTTGGGCTGATATCCATGATATTAAAAAATCTAAAACAGCAGTATGTTGTAGTGTAGGATGGATAGTACACAATAATAAAACAACTGTTGTTATGGCTGATTTTATTTTTGAAGACAATGGTAAAATAAAACAAGGTGGTGGATATACAACTATTCCTACGAAGAATGTACTATCAATTAAGAAAATAAAACTATAGGAGGCTATAATGGCTAAAAAGAAAAGAAAAAAAAGAACAATTCAAGATGTCATTGATGATATTCGAGATTTACATGATAAGGAAGAAGATTTATTAACAGAACTTGAAGAAAAAACAGACATAGACGAAGGAGATGAATAATGGAAAATAAATTCGACCCAAAAGCTAAAGTTAAACAAGGAGATCTTGGTTCAGCTGCTGATGGCAAACAGCCTAATCAGGCACCAACTAATATTGACTTTGATAAACATGCACCAGGTAAAGGTAAGTCTAAAAACTATTTAGATTTAGAAAAGAGTGGTGAGTATTTAACTAAATCAGGTAAAGAGCATGTACAAGATTCATTGTTTAAATTAGCTGATCAAAAAGATTATTAATAAATAACAAGGAGAAATAAAAATGCCAGAAGGATATGGATACCCAAAAGGTAAGGAGATTTTAGGAAAAATCAGCCAAGGTGAATTTGGATCTGATGTTGCTAAAAGACCTAATGAGAAACTAGAAATAGATCCTAATAAAAAAATCACTCAAGGTGATTTAGGAAATGATTCTAATGATAGACCAGGAAAAAAAGAAAAAGTAGACGCATCTATTTTTAAGAATGATAATAACCCTACAAATAAAAAAGCAGAAGTAAAAGGTTACTAGTCATGGCTTTAGCAGATTCGGATAAACGTTTAAAGCGTACCCCTGATAATGATAGAGCTAAAATGAAGGCTAAAGCAGATCGTGTGCTTTTCGCTGATGTAAAGCAATCAGATATAGATATATTATTAAACACTGGTGGTATAACGGCTGATACTGATGCATCTGATATAAAGCAACGATTAGAATGGCAGGGTAAAAAATTAAATCCTACAATTACAGATCAAGAAATAAAAGATGTATTAAATAAAAAAATTACAAAGCCTACAGGAAAATTTAAAAAAAATTAATTAAATGGAAAAGAAACCATACACAGAAGAGTATGATCCATTAGTTGGATATATACGAAGCAGATTTCAACAAGCAGAAACTTCTAGATTGTATGATGAAAAGCGTTGGTTAAAAGCTTATAGAAACTACAGAGGACTATATGGTTCTGAGATGGCTTTTAGAGATAACGAAAAGTCTAAAGTTTTTGTTAAGATTACAAAAACAAAAGTACTTGCATCATTCGGTCAAATTATAGAAGTATTATTTGGTTCTGGAAAATTCCCTATTGGGGTAGAACCAACTCCTGTCCCTGAAGAAATGGCAGAATATGCCCATCTAAAACCACAACAAATGCAACAACCTAATGGTTCTGCAAATGGAAATGGTGAAGATAAAAATCCATATGGTTTTCCTGGTGATGGTAAAGAGATTCCAAAAGGAGCAACTGCAGATATGCTCATGGAAAATCTTGCACAAAATTATGAAGCATTAGGTTTGGATGAAGGACCTGCTCCTGATCCTAGATCAATGCCACAAATAGAACCTGCAAGAATAGCTGCAGAAAAACTTCAAAAAGTTTTACATGATCAGTTGGAAGAAACTGATGCTATTAAAAGTTTACGTCATGTATTTTTTGAAATGTGCTTATTAGGTACAGGTATTTTAAAAGGTCCATTTACTGAAGATAAAATATATCATAAATGGGAAACTGATCCTGAAACAAATGAAGATACTTATACAGCAAAAATTAAATCGGCTCCAAAATTAGAAGCAGTATCATGTTGGGATTTTTATTCAGATCCTAATGCAACTAATATGAATGATTCCGAATATGTTATTCAGAGACATTCATTTAATAGACAACAATTTGCAGATTTAATGAAGAGACCTTTATTTGATGCAGATGCTATTCGTAGTTGTTTAGAGATGGGACCTAATTATCAAACAAGAGGATTTGAATCCTCATTATATGATAGAGAAAATGTTGAGAATTTATATAAAAATAGATTTGAGGTTTTAGAATATTGGGGTCTACTAGATAAAAGAATTGCTAAAGAGATTGGTTTTGATCATGATGATGAATTAGATGTAGTATCTGTAAATGCATTTATATGTGGAAATAAAGTTTTAAGATGTACTGTAAATCCATTTACACCTACAAGATTACCATACATGGTATGTCCATATGAAATAAATCCATATCAATTTTTTGGAGTAGGTATTCCAGAAAATATGGATGACTCACAACAAATTATGAATGGTCATGCAAGAATGGCAATTGATAATTTAGCACTATCAGGTAATTTAGTATTTGATATTGATGAAACTTTATTAGTCCCAGGTCAAGATATGAAAGTATTCCCTGGTAAAATATTTAGAAGACAAAGTGGACAGCCTGGGCAAGCTATACACGGATTAAAATTTCCTAGTACTACAAATGAGAACATGATGATGTTTGATAGATTTAGACAGTTAGCTGATGAATCTACAGGTATACCTTCATACTCACATGGTACTACAGGTGTTCAAACTACTACAAGAACTGCAGCTGGAATGTCAATGTTGATGGGTGCTGCAGCATTAAGTATTAAAACAGTTATTAAAAATATAGATGATTATTTATTAAAGCCCCTAGGTAAAACATTATTTTATTGGAATATGCAATTTAATGATGATAAGCCTGAAATAAAAGGTGATTTAGAAATTAAAGCAAGAGGAACATCTTCCTTAATGCAGAAAGAAGTTAGATCACAAAGACTTATGACGTTTATGCAAACAGCAGCTAATCCTTCATTAGCACCATTTGTTAAATGGCATACAATACTAAAAGAAGTTGCTAAGTCATTGGATATTGATCCTGAACAAGTTATTAATGATCCTGATAGAGCAGCTATATTCGCACAAATAATGGGGATGGCAAATGGAACTCAAAACAATACAGCCGCTACTGGAGGACAAGCCCAAATGGGATCTCCTATGCAAGCACCTGCAGGAGCTTCGACAACAGATAATACAGGAGCTGGAGGTGGCAACATCGGAACGGGCAATGTTCCGTTGCCAGGGGAAGCTGGCTTTAGTCAAGCAACTCCTGACACTAAACAACGCACTTAAACAAAGTAAAAAGGATAAATTAGGATAATATGGCACGAACACCTGTTAATTGGAATCCAAATAGATATGGATCAGTAAAACATGTATTAAAATTTGATGCTACTACAGGGACTTATTCCCTTCAAGAGCAGAATCAAAGTTATAATAATACTTATAGCTTTACTTCTTTACCTAGTGGTAATACACAAACACAAACAAGTACTAATACAAATACACAACAAACAGGTACTACTTCAGCACAAACT
>Ga0209349_1001140_pt1 | contig 13312 bp, 16 predicted proteins | sample ETNvirnome_2_130_FD_184067 | JGI IMG/M metagenome (GOLD analysis project Ga0209349, IMG submission 184067) | Marine viral communities from the Pacific Ocean - ETNP_2_130 (SPAdes) (version 2) | ecosystem: Environmental > Aquatic > Marine > Oceanic | place: Pacific Ocean | collected 2013-06-22
TGCAATACTTGTTTCAGTTTCTGCACCGACAGAATCCCACCGCTTCAAAACAATCTTGTCGTTTTGAACTTCGACCGTTGCCCTTAAGTCTGTTGCTGTTGAAGCGTCAACTGAGATGGCATTTTTTCTTTCCCATCCCAACCTCCGAATCGCTGTGACAGGAAAGTTTGGAAGTGAAAGAGTCCCTGAGCCAGAGCCACCGATAAACTGCTTGTATGTTGCAGATACAAAAGTACGCTGGCAGAATTCTTCAATTCTATTTGTTGCAGCGTCGAGCAATTCTGTCAACATTCGGTCATCATCCGAGGTTGTCAGTCTCAAGTATCTCTTGAGTGCTTGCAAACTTGTAATGGATGTCGAACTTGTTGCCATTTGTGTTCCTCAAGTTGTCTGAACTTCGGGGAGATGAGCAATGCCCACCTCCCCGTCCGTTCAATCATTCACTGTCTTAGGCACTTGTTGCCAATGCCACGAATGCAGAACCATCGTGAACCTGAATGTCATATCGTGATGTAGCACGAATATTGATTTGGTCTTCAGCAAAGTTCACATGCTCACTTGTAGCAATTTCAATTCCTTGACGGTCAGCAAATACAACGCCATCCACCCAGTTTCCAAAGTAGACAGTATCAATGTCAGTTGCTGTTGCAGTTGGGCATTGGTCACTGAAATTGATTGGATAGCCAAGTAATTGTGCGCCTGATGAGCCAACCCCAAGGGAATCAATAGTGTTGCCACCTGCTGCCGCAATAACTCTCAACACAACTTGTGCAAAGAATTGTCGACTCATTATCCAAGACGCACCTGTGTGATATTCGTCACCAAGCGTGCCGACTGTTGAAACGAGGTTAGCCAAAGTCAACGCACCCCAATTGTCACCTGCACCTGTCACGAATGAGTGTGCTTTGTTTTTCAATCCAGTAACAGAACCAAAACTTGAACTTCCGTCGCCCTGAATGAACTCTGTGTCCTCGCGGATTCCAAGTGCCCTTCCCATATAATCTGACAAAGTATCAGCGAGTGAGAATAATGCATCATCGCCAAGTTCAGCAGACCACTTCATCAAGCAAGCACGCTTGATTGCTGTGCAACCCACGTTGCCCCATACAGCAGAAGATTCAGTGATGGCTGTTGCCTCACCTGGATAGTACACGGTTGAGCCACTTGTGAGAGAAGGTATATTCAAAGTGTCAGCAGTCATTGGGTATGTTCGTGCAACCTTCCTACAAGTTCCGTATTCTTGACGAACATCTAAGATTGCTGCTTCAAGCGGGTCAGGAACCAAGAACCCGCCAGCACTGTTTGTGCCTTCACTTTGTGCTTTCAAACCCGATGGGGCATTGTTGTCCCACCACTTGATTGCATTTGGTTGCCTGAGCAATTTTGCACCAAGCCATTGACCAGCAAGAAATTGGTCTTGGCCTGTATTGAATTGTTTTGCTTTTTTCATGTTAGAACCTACAGTGACATCACTTGTGCGTGGAAGTGCTGACTTTTGAGTTTTACGAATTGCATCACGAACGCCACGACGTATCGCTGCCTGAGTTGCTCCTTGAAGTTCCATTGCTTCTGCGATAGCAGGAGCATCAACGCTTGAAACCACTTCGGTTGCAATCATTTCTTCTGCTGCTGGTTCGTCTGCTTCTGGATAGCCTGAATGAAGTGAAAGTGTTGCTGGGTCATCTGCTGCAAATACAGCAGCCAAGTCCAACTCGTTGCCGTCTGCACCAAAGAGAACTGAATCTCCAAGCCATGCCATGACTGCTTCAACTGTACCTTCACCTTCAAATGGCTCTTCTACTTCAAGTTGCTTGCATTGTTTCACACTCAAGGTGCGAATTTGTTTGAGAACTTGTTGTTTGTTCATTGTATATTTTCCAAAAAAATTTGAATTGTTTACGAATTGCCCTGCTTCTGAAATTGCATCCGACTCGCTATTGCCTCGGCACGCTTCATTCGTTGCGACAAACTTACCATCAATATACCAATCCGAGTCAATAGACGCGGCCTTGCATACGTTCGATTTCCAATAGTGTCAATTTTGCTGTGTCAATATCCCTCAACCGTAATGCTCCAGACGATTTCAATTGGATGCTGCCACCGATTTTTTCTGATTCTGATTTGAGCCGAAAAGCCTTCACTGCTCTGCTGTCGATGGTTCCATCTTGCTTGATGAACCCCCTGCTTGCAGCAACAACGAGCGCATCTTCATTCATGGGCAACGGGGCAAACGAGTATTCCAGCAATCGAGATTTGCTGACAACACGTTGCAAGTCATTTCCTGTTGATTTGAAACGCTGCTTGTCTTTTTGCGTTGGCTCTCTTGTTTCAAGATAGGAAAAACCGATTGAAACTCCACGACACAATCCAGCAGCAACAAGAGACAGAATTGCATCGGGACGCCATTCGCCTTGATGTCCTTCTGGACGTTCTGGGAATCTTGTTGAAGCAACCACGCCTTTTTCATTGACTTCGAGCCAATCACAAATGGCAACGGGGTCATCATAATTATGATTCCAGAAAACCGTTCCTGTGGATTTGAAGCGATTAGTTTGAATTCCTGATGGAAGAACCACCTCGCCTTCCTCATCAACCGTGTCGGTGGAAATGTATGCAACACAAGTCCGAGCAGGAATGTCAGCATTCAAGTTCGCTGTGTAGTCTTTCAAATCAATTCTGTCATGTTCGTTGTTCATAATTCATACCTTGTTTTCAAATCTTCATCATTTAATACCTCGACCATTGTACATCGGCAATTCGGATGCAATGGTGGAGTCTGCAATGCACCGCCTACTCCACCAATGGGACTCCAAGGAATCACATCACCAACTTTGGCGTGAGGCGTACCCGCACCTGCAAAAGCCTCATTGATTGGAATTGGATTTGGTTGCAATCTTCCCATTGCACTGCATGATTCACAAGCACCAGCAGCGACAACCCATTGCTTTCCTGCGACCACGCCAGATTGGTTCCACGCATCAAGTCTGCCAATTTCATTGATGAGTGCAACTTCTGTTCTTGCAATCATTTCTGCTCTTGCTTCAATTGGGATTCTTCCTGTTTCTGGTTCTGCTTCCAACAATGAACGGATGTCATCTGCAATTTCATCTGTCGATGCTCCATGCCTCATGCCTAAAGCAACCTTGTCAGCAATTTCTTTTCCTGTACCAAAAATAAGTGTTTCAACCAATTGACTTTTGTATTTTTCAAGAGTGCTTGCAATAATGGGGTCGAGTCGATTGAATTGTAAGTCAACTCCGAGCCTGTCCAATTCTCTTTGACCAGATGTGAGCATGACATCATCAACAAATTGATTTGTGGCCTCTCTGATTTTTTGTTCTGCGTCTACACTCGTTATGAACTCACCCATTCCCCCAGCCATGTTGAGGTGGCGTTCAATCTCTTTTCCAAACAACCTGACTAAATCATCACGGAAATCGCCCATCGGTGATGAAAACAATTCAAGCGTTGTTTCCCATTCATTGTTTCCACTGTCAATCGGCGCACGTTTTTGACTTATTAGAGAACGCGATTCATCCCACATTTCTTTTGTTGAATCATGTTTTTTTTTACAGTCGCAGTCGTTGCTTTTTTCTTCGACCTTTGTTTTGTTGTCGTAGCAATAGGAATATGCAATTGCTGCTGCTTGTTCTTGTGAATATCCTTCTTCAATCAACTTGGGGATTTTTGCGTCCATGCAATCTTGACCCTTGGACACCTTGGTTGTTTCCAATTCTTCAACACGCTTTTGAAGTTGTTGAAGTTCAGCAATCAGTTCTGTATTTTTGTCATCTGACTTTTCTTTGTCGGGTGACTCTTTGCTGAATTGACCAAACATTGGTTGAGGATTTCTTGCTTGTTCGATTGCAATATCAATTGGAACTGAGCCAGCAGGAACAAACAATTCATCTCCACCTTCAGAGATTGGTTCAAGACCGCGTTCTGCTCTGACTTCATTTCTTGTTCTGATTCCTGCGTTGATGTCGCTTGCATCAATTGTTGCTTGCTGTGAACGGTCAGCAGAAACAGGGTCATCGTAGGCAAGGAACAAAGTATCTGCAAACATTCCAAACATGGGCAGCAATTGACGATTCAAGAATGATTCGTCGAGTGTCAAGTATGGGACGATGGTATCTCGGAGCCAGCCCAAATTTCCCTCGCGGGCATTAGCGAGGTTCGGGTCATTCGCTTTCAATTTTGTGACAGGAACCCCAGCAATTGCAGCGATGACTTCAATCTTACGCTTCTCACCAGAATCAAACGCCAAATCTTGCGGTGAAAATGACATCGGCTTCCCGTCCGTTCCACCTTCAAAAATGAATGGGCGGCTTCTATTATTTTTTCCACCGAGTTGTCTTTCAACTTGTTGCATCAATCGCTGGTACTGTCCGTCTGTCAAATGCTCTTTGACCATGATTGCCCAATCGGGTCGTGCCTGATTATCGAGAACATTCTGCTCATATTTGTCCATCGAGTTGAGCAAATCAACGGCATCAAGTGCAGCAACCACCCAGCCCATCCCATAGAACGGGTTACTTGGATTTGGCTGTTTCTCATGCAAGACTTCATCTTTTCTGAGGTCAACCGCATTTGGTTGTTTGCCATAGACGTAGGATTCCACCAAGTCCATTTTGCCATCTGGAACAATTGTCACCATGTCGCTTTGCATATTCCACAACTCAATCGGAACTCCAATGGTTTCAGAAACAATCGGGTGCAGAAATGCGTTTCCTGTCAACTGAAGATTCAACATTCTCTGAATCGTCAACGTGTAGCCGTCCATCTCAGGGGAAGGATTATCAAGTAATTCAAGAACAGGGTGTTCGTGAACTTCGACAACATCACAACCAGCCATCATTTTTCTCTGAACAAAGATTGATGGCTTGGCTTCCATCTCGCCACGCAAATACGCTGCTTTTTGAGAGCTCACCTTTTTTGTATTCACAATTGACTTCATACCATTTCTAGGCTGCATGGAATACAACTTGATTGGCTGGCTTGCAACTCCACGAGCATTTATCATCGCAGCAGCATAGACCCAACCATGAAACCGCTGCATCAACGCCGTATATCCGCGTGTTCGTTGAACGCCCATGCTGAATTTTTCCCAGGCGGGAACGCTTGCCCCCATGTAGGCCTCTCTGTCAGTTGCCTTCGTGGTTGCGTTTTTTTCGTTCTTGCCCTTCATGAACTTTTCAAGCATTTTCAAATCTCCGTCCACAACCGTTCATTGTTGAGTGGGTCTATTTTGTGTGCGTCATCACTAGTACCCCCAATAACCCGTATTGATGGGGTGGTCCGCAAGCCGTCTATTTCTACTACAGCATACCTCAGTGCATCAAGTGCGTGGTCGTGTTCCTTCTTTGGCTGGTCTTTCATTGTACCATCTCTATTTGCTGCCCATTCATATGAACCAAACTCCCTTATTAAGTTTGAGCACCTTCGATGAATAACCATTCTTTGTTTTTTACTTTTATCAAAAGACAATCTTCTTGCTACTGCTTGTATTCCCGTAAACACTGTATTATTTGCGTGTATGGCATCTAGGCCTACATTTCTCATAGATGCCCGAAGTCCTGCGGCAGATGGGTCTACAACAAAACAGTCAATTTCTGGATGTTCTTGTTTCCACCTTGAAGCAGTTTCAACTACTTCCTGTTCTAATTTTTGGCGTTCATACCATTCGTCAATTATATACAAACGCTGGTCTTGAATACCGATAAGCAAAAGTACAGCAGGATTATTGTATCCCATGTCCATTCCAACAATTACTCGGTCAAATGAATCTGGAACATCATCAACAATAAACTTTGACTCATCCCATTGGTCATATACTAGACCGTCTGCACCCACCCATAATCCTTCCACGTATCTCTTGCGTGCAACTCCTGTCATAGTTTCTAGGTCAACAAGATAATCTTCAGGCAAAAACCAATTATCTCTGCTAGTTGTTGTTATTGCTTCACAGTTCACAGAACACTTATAGCCACCCCCCAACCCAAATCGCTTTGCAAGAAAGTGTTGCGGAGTAGATGGATTGCAAGCACCATATAATTGATTCCTGAGATTTGGAAGTGATAATCTTATGCGGCCACGTAACATCGTCCAATCTCTTTCATAGAGCTCAACGGCCTCGTCAACAGCACAGCCTGAAAGATTCATAGATGCAATGCGTGTAGCATCGTCAAGACCAAATAACATTATTGAACCACCGCCAAATATCTTTATTTCACCATCCATTTTTCTGTAATCATATGTACCTTCTGGCAATACTGGCGGCAATAATCCGTCTGCCTCAAGTAACGTCTTGAGTGTAGACCTTCTAAGTGATGAAAATGTTTTCCTACATAATCCCTCTCTTGAGCCAAATACGGATGCACGCATAACGGCAAGTAGGCAAATTGCTCTAGTCTTACCAGCACCAAAAGCACCTGAATATAGAACTTCACGAGCATCTGAGCGTAGGAACTTGAGTTGTTGAGGTAACACTTCAAGTCGCTGTACATTATCTTGTAGGTTCTGTTTCATCCTTATTTGCTGATTGTACTGCCTCATCAAGAATAAATGTTAACGAGCCACCCTCTGCATCCGCAAACCTGTTTGGAACTTTCCCGTCAACTCGGTTGATTATCTCTTGCCAAAATCTGAAGTCACCCTTCAATGCTCTATCAACTGCTGACTTTACTAATGCGTCACATAATTTTTCGCCTGTAACATCGTCTTCAATCAGTTTTCTTAAATGGTCTTGTAGTGACCTCCCCTTCGGCCTACCATTCCTGTTGACATTTTCAGGATGATGAGCAAATGAGAACCTATTGCCAGAAGCAAATTTTCCATTCTCATTAAAATCACTCATTATTATTTTCCTCCAAGGTGTATTTCATCCAAGAACTCTACATCAATGCTGACATCTGCGCCTTCAAGCAATTCAGCAGAAACAAACAAATGAGAATCACCACTTTCGACTTCTTGCCAGCATAAATGAAACCCGACAATTGGAATCTCCAATCCCAATAGCCAATCGACAAAACGAGAATGGATTGTCAAGAGTGTGCAGTCATATCCACCGTCAATTTGTTCTTGTGAGATGTCGCAAGTCAAGCGTAGGTGCATCTGAACCCCAATTCTTGCAAGGCCTCGTTGCCTAATATCACAATGATTCTTGACCACAAAAGCATTATGAAGTGAAAACCTCAACCGTGTCAATTTCAAAAATGACAAAATAGACGCTGCCGGATGTTGGCGTGAACTTGAACTCTAGGCGATAGGTTGCATCACCCGCATCAAAGATTGAAGCGATGACCGCGTATCTGAAATTGTAGCCTGTTGCGTCCTTCGACCAACGAGCGTCTGTTTGGTAGGAATCGAACACTACGTCTGTTACCGTCAATGAAGCGGTGTATGTTGGCGTGGTGCTGGTGTTCTTGAATGCGTTGAGAACTATTGTAGATGTTGTCGCTTGCGTAATTGCAGCAGCGTCATCTCCAAGAATCCTTGACATGCAGGTGACACCCGTGTCTTCATAAATTGTTGCTAATGTTGGCGTGTTGCTCATGGGTTGACCTCACTTGCTACATCTCCAGAATTGAATGACTCGGATGCAGCGTCTCCACTATTGTACGTTTCCGATGCAACATCAGAGAAAACAATTGGAGCCACTGCCATAATTTTTGATGAGAATTGAGCAAGTGTGGAATTGATGAAACCGTAGTTTGCAGGTGAGGTTTTTCTGCCGTCAAAATCAACTGTCTTTTCAGTATCTTCGACACCATCATATTTCGTGATGTATAGGGTTGGAATTATATCTGACCCGTCATTTGATGCCGCACACGCGGAGGTGTCTGGAACAGTATTCGGCGAGGTAGCCCCTGCAACTTGAATTCGACTGTAGCCTGGTCTGTTGGTTGCAGCAGCATCAAATCCAGAATACCCAATTGCAACAATATCACCGCTTGAATCTGGAGTCAAATTGTTTGTTGCCAACTGAACAAATGCGGTCGATGTAGTCTGAGAGTCGGCTGTGTAGTTTGTGGCAAAATTTTCAAAAGCGTTCATCCTCAATCCGAACACTGTTGATTCTGCATGAGCGTTTCTTACTCCAGAAGTTGAGTCATCTCTGGCTTGAATCTTCCATGTTGCCACCCCTGTTCCAGCAACACCTATCGCTCTTGCGATTGAAAAACCAAGTGTTTCAGTCAAATCCTCGCCTTCAAATGAACCAAGTGTTGTGATGTCAACTCCCGACTCGTTGTACAGCCATCTCATCTCCGTGTTATATGAAACCGAATTCATGTCAAATGAAGCCCAGCCAAATACAAGCCATGTGTCACTTGCAGTCAGATTCCCTGTACTTGAAAAAGAAGCAAAGTCCACAAAAGAATTTGTGAGGGTTGTTGGGGTTCGGTCGCTTGCGTAGAACCAATCATTTACAGAAAGATTGCTGATGTCAAAAATCAACATCGACAAAAATTCAGTAGATGCCGTATAGGAACCATCTTGAACTCTTTGTTCAAATGCCAAACCGCCACCATCAGAGCCAGCAGTGAATTTTCCAACATAAGAATATGATTGACCTTCAAGGGATGCATTCTGCTCCCGTATTAGTGTTGAATTACTGATGACCGAATCGCTGTTTGTTCTATCAACCAGCCTCCACTCAAACAGTTGTGCTGCGTCGTCACCTTTGCACAATGCTTGGCATATAACATAATATGTTTTGCCGGATTCCAGAGCGTCAGACTCAACAACCTCAACAAATGATGTTGAATTTGTTGATGCTGTTGAAGATACTGTCGCTTGGATTATTCCTAGTGATGCCATAACTATTTCTTGATGACCAAGCCTTTGAGCCAATCGACAAAGCCAAGACGGTCAGCAAGAATGCCGATAACGATTCCAACACAAATTGCAAACGCTGAGTCAAATATCCCTTGAATGAATTCCATGTCAATCTCCTTGTTTGAGTTTCTTGTAGGCTGCATCATATGCAGGGTCGGACGAACGCTTGCTGGCTATCACTTCGCGGATAGTCATATCGTCCTTTTTGTCTGCAATCTTCAAATCCATTTCCGCATCTCGCCTACTTCTACGCGGAATGAAAAACGTCACGGAATAGAGCAAACGCCGAATCAGAGTTCCGATTCCTGTTTGCCAAAGTATGAATGTTGTTGCAATCAAAATCAATGCAATCGACACTCGCTCCATCAATATCATCCAACCTGGGGATTTGTCTTCAACTCGCGGGAGTGCTTGCCGGATTTCCGACACCGAGTTTTGGATTTTCCTTTGTTCGATGATTCCGTGTTCTGCTTGTTCGTCTACTTCTTCAACTTCTGAAATGTCTGCAATGGTGACAAACCGCTCTTCGCTGGATTGAGACAACTTGTCAATCGTCTGACTCTGGGTTCCTATCTCTTGAACTGCACTGCATCCAGCAGAGGGCAATACAAAAAGCATCATGGCCGCAAGAACAGATACCCAAAAAAGGAAGGCCGTGAGTTGAATTGAGAGTTTCAATTTCTTCATTTCTTGTTTTTGCAACACTTCGCTTTTTCTAATGATGCAAGCCTCCGCTCGAATTCATCAAGTTTTCTCGTGAGTTCATTCTTCACGGATGCTGCTCTCCAAGTGAGTGCGGTTGTCACTACGATTCCACCAAGAAACAGTGAGAGAGGCAGAAGTGTTGATTCGCTAATCATCCCGCCTGGAGTTGTTGCTGCAAGCCCAACGCTGGCAATTCCAACTCCTGTGCTGGTGCAGATGAATTGCGATACAGATTCAATTGTCATATTTACCATTAGCACATTCTACTTAGTCACTGCAACCATCAATTTTCAACTCCATACCAAAGTTATCTATGCCCTGCTCAATTTTGAGGCCTGATTTTTTCTTGAGCTTATTACCCTTGAATGGTTTGTAGTTGACATAATGATGCCAACGTCCGAACCGCCAAGCAACCCTTGCGACATCTGGGTGCATATCTTCTAACATCTTGGATTTTGGCATCGTGCCTTCACTATCATAAAACTCTTTTGAATTTCCACCCCCAACTGTTTGTGTAGTTACCTTAAATTGTAAAAACGCGTTGAACTGAACAGTACACATTCCGTCTTTCAATATTCTGAGTGATAAGTCAGTATCTTCATTATATCTTCCACGCCATCGGTACGGTATATCGTTGCGAATTAGGTTGCAACTATAGATGCGTGTATTCAAAATCATAGGCCGCATCTTTGTTTTTCGAGATGCAAACATAAAATAGTTTGGACCAGCCATGCCCACATTCGTATATCGTCCGCAAAAATCTTCCATACACCTAAAGATAGTGCCGTCACTAACAGGTACTTTCAAGTTTTTGTTTAGTCGATAAAACCCGTTGATATTGTCATCCATTACCCAATGCCAATCGTATCCATTGCTTTTTGAATGCTCCCAAACAAAGTTGCGTGCTGCACCTGGTCCAATTGATTTTGTTCTGCCTAAGTCATCGCATACTTCATAATCTTCTTGGTATTTTTTGTCTAGTACAACGATTTTCTTTTTGTCGATAACATCAGAATACTCTTTGTACTCTTGTTCTTCAACAACAATATTATAAGGCGTGTTCATTTTCTCAAGTGCCTTGCTTGTAAGTCGAGAATCTGCCCTGCCTTTTGAAACAATGTAAAGTGGGTGTTGTGGATTCATTTTTGTCTTTCACTATCGTAATCAGGACAATGACATATGTGAGGCCTTTGTTTGAATCGCATCCATACACGGCTTGCTTTCAAGGCTGGCCTGCCTTTTTTCTCGACAATACTGAACAGGCTTTTTCCATCCTCGTCTTTCCATCTTGCCTGCAATCCTTTTAGCAAACTGAAGTATCTTTCATAATGCCCTGACGAATTATTACCACCTTCATTCGTACTTGCAGGAGGTGTATCAAATAATAATCTATTGAATACCACCGAGCAATAACCAAGCGACAGGACTTGCATACTATAGTCGGTATCTTCAATTACACCTTCGCACCAAGTTGCATTAGTTTGATTATTGAATAATCCACAGCCACATATTTGTTTGTTAAACTCAACCTCATTATTAGCAGACCAAGCAAAGAGAGAATGTTTTGCACCAGCCATTCCAATATTTACATATTCCTCAATGTAATGCTCTATTGGGAATAGGACGTCAATAGCATCGCACCTAGTATTTTTTTTGTTGACACGCTTCATAAAGGTTTTCATGTCATCGTCAATCTGCCAATGAAACTTATCACCCAAAGATACTGAATGCCTTTTACAGAAGTTGCGAGCGTATGCAATTCCTTTGTCGTCCTTGTCCATTACAAGTACTTGCTCTTTTTCAAACTTCTCAAGGTAGGAGTCTTTGTCCTGCGGTTCAACTACTATGAAAAAATCAATATTGCTTTTACTTAATAGGCTTGGCGTGTTACAAGTTGATGCTCTGCCCTTGGAAGGAATATAGACCTTGTACTTCAATAAGCTCATTTCTTATTTTCTACATCTGTGTATTTTTTGTCTGCAAATCTTTCGATGATTATTTCTGGTAACCAAATGTACTTTGCTTTTTTAGGCAAAGACAACTCCAACTTTTTCTCGAAGTTTTTAATTGCATCTTCATCATGAAAGTGAACAGTGATAGACCTGTACGCGGTCTTGTCCTCTTGGTCAAACTCAGGCATCCCACTCCATTCTTCCATTATATCTGTTGACTCAAACGCAACTCCTAATTCATCTAAGTCAACAAGATTGAAACCTGTAACAACCGCATCAATAGTTTCATCTATTTGAAGCGTGTTCATTATTTCAAGCAACTTTTGTTCATCCCATATAGCCAACTCTCCTGCTCGATTATCGGCTATGGCATAAGCAATTAAGTCAACGCCAGTCAATTCAGTTTGTACAACATCTATTTTCTTCCAGCCCAACTGCTCGGCCGCAACAATAGTACCGTTACCTGCTACCACTTCATTGTCTTTGTTTATGACGATTGGTTTTTGCTGGCCAAACTTTTCAAGCGAGGCCTTAATAGCCTGTATATTTTTCTCGTTATGAATCCTGACATTATCAGGGTCTGGCGTGAGCGTTTCAATCTTTACTGTCTTTATGTCCATCTTGGTTGTCCTTAATCTTTTGGAGCTCAACAATTACTTTGCCGCCTTTTACGATTTCTTGGCGTGTTACGATTATTTTGTCCACTGCTTCATCGTCTGGGAATACTACTGCAAAAGCAAGAGCGTCGAGTAGTGGCTTGATTCTATTATCAATATCATACTTCCTGCGATTGGGGGCATACAATTTTATATCAATTGAAATTCTGTCTGAAGGTAAAAATGGCAAGCAGTCAAATCTTGTTTCATTATTATTTTGGATGGTTGAAACCTCACGTGCTACCTCCTCCTTGTAGACTCTCGCACGATTAGAAAGTATGACGCGGCATAACTTTCCCATCCTCACTGTTCGATAATAGGTGTTGGCCGTGGGTGGGAAGGGTAATTCAAGTATCACCATGTGTAGAGCATAACAAAAAACCCCACCAGCACTGTGTACTGATGGGGCTTTGAAGTTGCTGGTGGAAAGGAACACCAGCATCAGGGGGCAGAGATATTATTATGGCTGGTATATTTCATTTAAAGGTTCTTTGCTTCTCTTTTTTCTTCCAGATGTTGAAGCCATAGTCTGCTCATTTAACGGCTTGAGAATTGATATCACTACCATAATACAAGATGCTACCAAATCTTCAGCACGCTTTTCATCCGCACTCAAAAACAATTCTTCCAGATGCTCTGAGATGCCTGTCCCAGCATCAAGCATTACCCTGTCAGACATTCGGCTCATCGTATCGCAAGCATCAACTACAAGCAACCTCATACGGTCTGATTCTCTCATATATTTTCACGCTGTTCCATCGCTATTGCCTAGCCTGAAGTGTAGCATCAAAACCAAGACTAAGTAACATTTTCACTTTCTCCATATAATTTGATGTATACCATTGCTCTCAATGTTGGCTTCCATTCTCTTGGATTAGCAGACGTTGGTTTGGTAATCAGGTGTCCAAATTCTTTGAGAACTTCAACCGTTGCAGCCCTGAGCTCATCAATAGAAGTGTTCTCAAGTCGCTTGATTACCTCCTCCTTTGCTTTTTGATGTTCTTCCCATTCTGCATCTGGGTCAATTTTATTTTTATCAAGTGTAACTTCTCTCAACTTTTTTAGTCTTTTTTCAATTTCTAATATGAACCATTTGATAGTAGGTATTTGGGATGTATATTGCTGACGTACAAATCGTGATACGTCTTCAACCATATCGCT
>Ga0209349_1001143_pt1 | contig 13297 bp, 17 predicted proteins | sample ETNvirnome_2_130_FD_184067 | JGI IMG/M metagenome (GOLD analysis project Ga0209349, IMG submission 184067) | Marine viral communities from the Pacific Ocean - ETNP_2_130 (SPAdes) (version 2) | ecosystem: Environmental > Aquatic > Marine > Oceanic | place: Pacific Ocean | collected 2013-06-22
GCCACTTTTTTCTGCATAGTCGCGCAGTTTCTCTCGGACCATGGCGAGTCTGCCAGATACCGAGCGGGATTCCCTGAGGCTTGACGGGATGTCTGAGAAAAAAACGCCATCCGAGCAGCCGAAGCGGAAGCGTCGCCGACGCTACCCGCCCACGCCGCCGAAGGCCATCGCGGTCCTCGAGGAGTACGTCGCAAACGTGCTGAGCGGTGGAACGCTCGTCAATCGCACCGTCCGCCTCGCCTGCGAGCGGCACCGCCGGGATCTCGAGCGTGATGATCTGGCTTTCGACATCGCCCCGGTCGAAGATTGGCTCGCGTTCACTCGCACGCTACGCCATCCGCGAGGCGATGCGGCGGAGCGCGGCGAGTACTTTGAGCCACTGCCCTGGCAAGTCTTTTGTATCGGGTCAATGCTCGGCTGGCGGGTCATGCCGAGCGGGTACCGACGCTACCGGCTCGGTCTGATCGAGGTCGGACGGGGCAACGGCAAGACGGTGTTGGCATCGAGCGTACTGCTTTGGGCGTTCACTCGAGGCAACGGTCGGCAGTTGTTCACCTTCGCCAACACGCAGCGACAGGCCCAACTCTGCTATGCGGACGCTGCGGCCATGGCCAGAGACATCGCAGAGGAGAAGTTCAAAGACCCGAGGACCGATCGCAGGCGATGGCGGGACCGGACCTATGGCATCTCCGAAACCAAACTCAAAGACGAGGAGCACCGAAACACCCTTCAGTGCCTTCCTTCGAAGAGCGAGAGCCTCGACGGCCTCGACCCTTGGTGCTGGATCGGCGACGAGGCCAGCGAGTTCCAGACTCGCGCCCTTCAGAAATTGACCACTTCAACAGTCAAGCGGCGCGATGCCTTCGGCATCCTCATCACCACGCCAGGCTCATCGCAAGACAACATCTATTACGACTACCGCGACGAGGGCATCAGCGTCCTCGATGGCTCCGAGAGCGGAGACGGCACCTTCTACTATCTCGCTGGAATCGACGAGGGCGACGATGTCGACGCTTCCGAAAACTGGATCAAGGCGAATCCGAGCATCGGTCATACGGTGCTTCTGCCGGATCTCGAACAGCGGTATCAGAGCGACCTTGCGAAAGGGCCGCGATACGTTGCCGACTTCACTCGCTTTCACCTTTGCAGGTTCACAGGCGATGTCTCCGCATGGATCCCCGCCGAGCAGTGGGCAGCAGTTGCCCACGGGCAACTGCCTTTAGAGGCTCTCACGGGTGCTCGCGCGTGGTTCGGCATCGACCTGAGCAAGACGCGGGACCTCACTGCGGTCGTTGGAATCATCGAGCACCCCGCCGATGGCACTCTCTGGGTACGTGGTTTCTACTTCTATCCAGAGGATCAAGCAAGGGAACGCGAGCGGGTGCTGAGGATGCCGCTGCTCAAGTGGGGGCTAGAGGGCCGGTTGCATCTCAATCCCGGGCGAGTGATCGACTACTCAGCGGTGCATGATGTGATCCGCCAGACCCATGCAACGTATGACGTGCAGGCGTACTATTTCGACCCGCACATGGTCGGTTGGGGCGGTCAGCAGTTAGAGGCCGAGGGGCTGCCGGTCTGGGGCCTGCAACAGACCATCACGCAACTCAGTCCCGGCACGCTGCACGTCGAGGAACTGGTCGCGGCTGGCAAACTGTTCCACGATGGCGACCCCGTCCTCACTCGAGCGATCGCAAACGCCAGATCGTACACCGACACAAACAACAACGTCCGACTGAATAAGGCGAAGAGCGAGGGCCTGATTGATCCAGCCATGGCCCTATGCATGGCGGCAAGGGCACGCCTCGAAAGCGTGGCTATGCCGGAATCATGCCCCGTCGTGTAGGTGCGCATTCTGAAAATTGGTAGAATGCTCTCGGCAGCACGCGGAGCCTCTACATGGACTTTCGCCGTTGGCTGCCCTTCACATCCAAAGAGCCGGAAACCCGATCGACCACGTCGCTCGTTCACCTGCTTGGACCGAATGCGGACCTAGCAGGCGAGGCCGTAACCGAGTCTACGATCGAGTGGCTGCCCTCGGTGAGCAGGGCGATCAACCTGATTAGCAGCGATGTCGCACGGTTGCCCATGCGGGTCATCACTCAGACCGCCGATGGCAGCAACATCGAGCAACCAGGGCCGACCTCGAAACTCCTGAAGGAGTGGCCAACGCAAGCCCTCCACTCGCACGCCTGGCGGCGGCACATCGTCCGCCAGTACCTCGTCCATGGCAACGCCTTCTGCTACATCCAGCGAAGCGGACGCGGGGAGCCTCTGCAACTCGTCCCGCTCGATGCTGGCAGCGTCCGTCTCGATTGGGACTCTGGCTCGCTGGCGTATGTCCATACTGATCTGGGCCAACTCGCTCCGAGTGAGGTACTCCACTTCCGCATGCCAGGCGGTGTCCATGGCATCTGGGGCCTCGGCCTGCTCGACGTTGGACGCGAGGCACTCAGTCAACTGCGAAGTCAGCAGCGGGTAGCGGCCTCGGTCGCTGCAAACACTGTGCAGCCTCGCGTGGTTTTGAAGCATCCCGGCAAACTCTCGCAGGAGATGGCAGCCGCCGCGAAGGCGAAGTTCCAGCAGACATTCAGCGGCACCGGCTCCGGCGGAACTGTTCTCTTGCAGGATGGCATGAGCGTAGAGACGCTCTCGGTCAAGGTTACTGATCTTGACTTCATCGCCGTTTGCAACTGGAGCATAGGCGAGGTCTCGCGCATGACCGGCGTACCGCTCACGATGCTCTCGGAACTCAGTCACTCGACGTTTTCAAACGTGGTCGAACTAAACCGGTCGTACATGGACACTTGCCTGTCCCACCATACCTCCATGATCGCCGCAGAGATCGGCGCGAAACTCTTGCCATCCACGCGATCGTTGGAGTTTGACACTACCGCGCTCACTCGTGGCACGCTCGGCGATCAAGTCGCGGCGTGGTCGAAGGCTCTTGAGGTCGGGGTACTCACTCGGAACGAGATGAGAGTCCGCCTCGGCTTGAATCCGCTTGAGGGCCTCGACTCGCCCACTCTCAGACTCGACACCGCAGAGGTCGGCGAGGACGAGGACGATCAGATCGAGACAGATCCAGAGGACTCAGCACTCGATGATTGAAAGAGCAACAGCAGACGCGAGGGTAGAACAGCGGCGTTTCTTGGCTACCGAGATCCGCATGAGCAAGGACGGTAAGACGCTTGCCGGGCACGCTGCTCGCTTCGACAGTGAGTCGCTCGACATGGGATACATCGAGACGATCGCGCCGGGCGCGTTCGATAAGACGCTCGCGCGTGGTGATGAGGTGCTCGCCCTGGTCGAGCACGACACTACAAAACTGCTCGGTCGGCGGAGTGCCGGAACCCTCCGCCTAGATCAAGACGAGTCCGGTCTTCTCTTTGAGATCGACCTACCTCAAACACAACTAGGCAACGACACGCGCGAGCAGATCCGCCGATCTGACCTCTCATCGATGTCGTTCGCATTCTCTATCGAATCAGAACTAGACGAGGAGTGGCGGCAGGCCGATGGTCGGCGCGAGCGGCGGCTTCTCAATCTCAGGCTTCACGATGTCAGCGTCGTGAGTACGCCCGCATACCCGGCTACCTCGGTATCCGTCAGGAGCAAACCCATGTCTGAACGTGAAAAGTACGATGAGGTCCGCCGCCTCACCAGCGAGATGCGTGGCATCTTGGATGGCGAAATGGACGCGGCCTCATCTGAGAAGTACGACCGCCTAGAGTCTCGACTAACCGAGGCCGAGGCAGAGATCCGCAACACTCGCCGTACCGCTGCGCTCGACCGAGTCGAGAGCATGCTCGATGAGCCTACCCGCGATGCCCCGTTGCCCATGGGCAACCGCACCGATGACGCGACAGAGTCCCGCGCATATAGCGAGGCATTCTTTGCAAACCTCACTGGCCGCGCCAATCAGGAGCAGCGAGACTTGCTATATGGCACCGGCAGCGGTGCAAACGTCGTGCCGACCGAGATGGAAGCCGCAATTGTCGAGATGCTCGACGATCCCAACACGATGCGTGGCATCTGCTCGGTGACACAGGCTCGAGGCGATCGAGAGATCCCAGTCGAGACGGCGATCGGCTCCGGCGGATGGCTGGCCGAGCAAGGCACTATCTCGACGAGCGATGTCACAATCACCAAAAAGACCGCCTCGCCGAAGTCGTACGGAACGGCCATTGCCTGGTCGAGCCTGATGTCGGCGGGTGCCGTTGTCAATATCGACCAGTATTTCGGTCGAGCAGTGGGGCGGACGATCCAGGCCGGACTCGAGGACGGCTACCTCGATGGCTCTGGCACATCCAATCAACCTGAGGGCCTCGTGACCGCGCTCGGTACGGCGACCTTCATGGACATCGCAACCGATGGCGGCGACGGCGTGATCGATGCCGTCCACAGCATCTCCCCGCAGTACCGCAGCGGTGCTCGCTGGATGATGAATGACACCACGCTCTCGACGATCCGCAAACTCAAGAACGATGACGGCGACTACCTGCTCCAGCACAACGCGCTGAACAGCGGTCTTCGTGATGGTCCGGTCTATAGCCTCTACGGCTATCCCGTGACGATTGCCGCTGCGATGTCGAACACGCAGTGCCTCTTCGGTAACATCGAGCGAGCGTATCGCATCTACGACTGGGGCCAGACCACGATTCTCGTGGACCCCTACACATCGGCCTCGACGATGACCACGACGCTCTGGGCGTACCGTCAGACTGACGGCGTGCTGATCGACAGCAACGCGGTCGGACTCTTCGATACCGACGCTTCCTGATCAATCAAGTGCTGCCCGCACTGGGGCGGGGTCCAACGGTGACCCCGCTCCGCAGCGGGCCAAGTAGGTGCAGCCATGACTCATACCCACACGCGACCCCATACGGTCCTGCATGGATGGAACCGGCAACCGCTCCGCATCAAGCGCGAGGTGGCTGGCGAAACGCGTCTATGGGATGAGGTGCCTACCGATGATGTCAAGACATACCTTCGGTTGCCAACGTCCAGCACTGTTGACGTAGTCGATACCGTCCGCCGAGCCGGAACGTGGGTCGAGGAATACACCGGCTGCTCGCTCGACTATTACACCTGCACCCTCGTGATTGACCTCGAGGCACTACGGGTAGACTTCCGATCTAATCGCTGGATCGACCTGCCCTTCGGTCCGGTTGCTGGCCTCACGTCGATCGAGGACGATGACGATACCTACACGGTATTGACGCTCGACGATCGCGCTACCCCGATGAGAGTCCTTGTCCCGGATGATGTCCTCGACACCGGCGAGGCCACAGTCACCTATACGACCGGATGGAATGACTGGGACGATGTCCCGCACCCGTACCGCCTTGCGCTGCTCTTTGCTACTTCGCACTTCTGGCAGGTACGTGAGGGTGTCTCATCGCCTGCCCTGGTCGAGATCCCGATGAGCCTTCAGCAAGCACTGCGGCACGTAGAACAGAGCCTTCCATTCTGATGCGAAACGGGTACTGCCATCTCGCCGTGACTGTCAAGACCGCGAGCCGGTCACGCGATGAGTACGGCCATGATGATCTCACTTGGTCTACGAAATACTCTTCTATGTGGGTGGCAGTGAAGACGCGAGTAAAGGCAGCATCGCACGCAGACGGCGACGCTCAGATCGACAGTATCACATTTACAACTCCATACCACGAGGGCCACGACATCGCCCAGGGCGATCGGATCACATGGGAAGGCGACGATTATGAGATCCGCACCGTGATGGACCGTGATGGCCTGCGTCGTTTTCTCGATCTTGAGAGCGTGAAGGTGGCGGCATGACCACCGCAGGTGAACTACTGGTAGACGTTCTCGGTGATGCGACCAGCGTGACGGACATCGTCAGTACGCGGATCAGCGTCGGCTACCGCGAGCAGGGCGATGCTATGCCTTGCGTGGTTATCGACATCGAGGACATCGACTCGATCCAGTCGCTTACTGGCGAGTCTGCCCTTGATATCGTCACGGCTTCGATCGACTGCATCGACGCGAAATACGCCGACTCGGTGACGCTTGCCGACTCGGTCCTCGGAGCACTCGAGGGGACTTCGGGCACCTATGAAATGAAGACGTACAGCATGAGCGCGAGCCGCTCGGCTGCCACGATCTCCGCATCGCCAGACGGTGGCTATGTGGTGACATATCCGATACTCATCAATCTCTATCTGGAGCCTTAGCAATGGCAGGCACAACACCTCTGGGGACTACCGTCCTCTTCAACGCGACAACATACTCCGACATCCTCGATGTCTCATACTCCCCTGGCTCGGTCGAACTGATCGACACCACCGACCTCAGCGACACGACGCGAACCAAGGTTGTCGGCTTCGTCGATATCGGAACGGTATCGGTGACGCTCAACTGGACCGCCAGCGACTACGACCAACTCGTCACCGATGCCGATGGCGCAGCGCATACGTGTACTGTCACATTCGGCGATGCGGGTACCTCGACGTGGTCGGGGCAGGGCGTGCTCGATATCCCCGGCTTCTCGGTATCCGCTGGCTCCGGCGTGAGTGGCACGATCAACATTCAGCAGACTGCGGCGTGGGCTTTCACGGAAGGTTGATGTGACCAGAACCGGAACCAACACGGTGCACCTCGGCTTGCAGGACTGGCTCATCATCCTCGCGCTCATACTGCCGCTGTTGGTTTCGTCGTTCCTGTACTGGTCATCTGTTCAGCGTCAGATTGCAGAAATGCAGGTACACCAGGGCTACATCCTCGACCGCATCGGTGACTTGGAGGAGAGTACAAAATGACGCTGTATACCCGCTTCTGCATCATCATCGGGTACCGGTTGACATTGTTGGCGATGCTGACGCTTGCTGGCTGTTCGTCCCTGTTGCCCGTGGGCAACTCCTCGACCCCTGCGATGCCTGCCGCCGGTCGCAGTCTCACACAAGCGGCGACTGCATCGGGCGTATTCGCCGTGATGACTTGGGCTGGTGTGGCCTTGGTAGCGGCGGGCATCGTTTCATGGATGATGGGCAACCGCACCAGGGCACTTCTGATGATCGCATGCGGGGCCGCCGTGAGCGTCGGAACGCTGCTCGCTCTGGAGATCGCCAGCATGCTGATCTGGCCCGCTCTGATTGCAGCGATGATCATCGGCGGCACGCTGCTGATCGGTTGGGGCTGGCCGAAGTGGCGGAAGGTGTTCGGAAAATGATGCTCATTAGCGGAGTCAAAGAAGTACAGGCCGCGCTGGATGGCCTCACGTTCCGCCATCGCCAGAACATCGAGCGAAAGGCCGCGCGGGCGGCAATGAACATCTTGAAAAAGAGAGTACAAACCGCATGGCGAAGCGCGCCAGTATCTGAACCATCGACACCTTCAAGCAACAGCATCCGCAAAGCAGCCGCGAAGGCGACTACTGTGAAGGTCGGCACGCGCCGAGGAGCAAGGCCCGGTGCCTATGCTCGGCTTTTTCTGAATTACCACAAGAAGAAGGCAGGCCGGGCGAGGCTGGCCCATCTATTAGAGTGGCCGCATGGGGTCTATCGTGGGGATGTGGACACCGCCAAGCGGGCGAGGAAGATGATCGGCGCATCCCGCACTACAGGTAAGTTCGTAGTAACAAACGAGTACACACAATCAAAAAACGCCATCCGTGATAAGTACATGCGGGCGGTGTTGCTCTGGGTGACCAATCCGAAAATGACACAGAAGCAAGCAAGGGGCGTTCTATGAAGTTTGAAGTACGACCAGCGACCGGCGCAGACTGGGTCTGGCTCACGTCGCACGTAGTCAAGGACGGCGAGGCACCGCCACCGCAGACAGTCATCGCGAGGATGTGCCCAACGCTGGACGAAGATGCCGCTATGGCACTGCCAGTTGATGAGTTCCGCGACCTCTTTCATGCCTGTAGCAGGGCGATCGTAGGGGATGATCTGCCGGACTGACACCGGCTGAGGTATTTATGCACCGCCTTGCACTCGCTCTCGGCCTGACGCTCTCACAAATACAGGCGATCCCTGTAGACGAACTGCACGCCTGGCAGGCGTTTGATTCGCAGCATGGGCTACCCGATGTCGCTGCTCAGTGGCAGCGCGCTCTATCGCTCGGCGTGCACGCAAAGCAGGGCACCGACCTGAAGCAGTTCATGCCGCTCTTTGCGTGGAACGCGCCCACCGGCACCGACGCTCTTCTGATGAGGCTTCGACATGGCCAAATCTGACGTCGGAACCATCACCGTATACCTCGAGGCCATCTCAAAAAACTTCGATGCCTCTGTCAAAGGTGCTGCGGCCTCTGTAAAGAAGTTCCAAGGGTCGATAAAGGCCGGAGGTATGGCTTTTACTGAGTTCCAGAGCAAGATTGGCGTGGTATCTGCTGCGATGGAGACGTTTGGCAAGGTAACAGACGCGACGATGAAGGCATCAAGGGGCGACTGGGAGGGGATGCTCGAGGTCGTAAAGACACTTCCGTTTGGGATCGGTGCGGCGGTTGCTGCGGTGTCGAATCTCAAGGCGGAATGGTCTGGCGTAGCGGATCAACTCAGAGCATCAAACGCCGCTATCGATAAACAGACTCGACTGAATAAGGCGTTCGAAGAGAGTTCAAAACGCAGACGCGAGATGGGCGGTGAGACAGAAAAATTACGGAAGCGGGCTGGCATCGCTGGAGTCGATCAGGGAACGATAAGATTCCAACGGGCCGCAGAGCAGGAAAAACTACGCGCCGCTGCTCAAGCAGACTTGGACGATCTCCGGGGCAAAGAGTCCGCCGGGCGGATCACTCCCGGCAACGCCGAGAGCCTATGGCGGCAAACCGAGGCCGCTCTGAAAGAACAGATTACGCTTTCGGATCAATACTGGGATGTGATGCAGGAGATCGAAACCGCCAAAGCGGACGCGCTGCGGATCGACCAGGAGACAAATAAAGCGTTGGCAATGCGAGCCGCTCAGGCATCGCAGGATATGGCCGATATCCGCTCTCGCGGTCTACATGAGATGGCGATCCTGAAAATGATGGGGGCCGACCAAGCGAAGATAGATGATCGCCACTATCAGATGCAGTGGGACATAGACAAACTGATCGCAGACCAAGCGAGACACGCAAAAAATGTCACGTTTGACAAACCACTAAAACAAGCCGAAGAGATGGCCAAGCACGAGCGGCGGCGGCTCGAGAACGTACGCGAGACGGCCAACGTTCTAGAAACGCGCATTGCTGAAGCAGAGTCTAAACAGCGAGAGATGAAGGCGCAAGGGCCGGATGTGACATCGATGTCCTTCTCGACGGCGGTCGGTTCGATCGTGCTGCCTGACCGAAAGCAGGCAAACGTGACGAGGCGCGAGCAACTGATCGCAGCCCGAAAAACAAACGAACTCATCGCAAAGACAAATGACCGATTGATGGCACTCGGCACGACGATGCCTTAGGGAGTACACCTGATGCCTGCACTGGTTTCCACACTTCAAGAAGACTCGCATATATCAAAGGTGACAAAGCCCTACGACGGCGGTACCCAAACTCGACTGTGGCAGATGGCAAATGGTGCCGACTTTGATATCGAGGATTTCAAAAGCCTCGCGAATGGTTCGCAGATAGGCGATCAGGTCTTCCAGTACGGTGTCGCACGTACCGGCAGATGTATTAGCGTCCGATTGACGCAGGTGAACCGAAACACGATTCGTGAGGTGATCGAGTACGACGACAACAGCGAGTTCTCGCTCGGCTCATCAACTGATGCTCAGAACACTGACCCATCCGGGCCCGGATACGTCAATACCGACGTACGCGCGACCGAGGCATCGGGGACATTTTGGCGGTACGCCTCTCCGTCAGCATTTGAGGACGGCGGAGTCGGCCCATGGGAAACCGCAGATGTGCCAGATACGTATCAGTGCCTGCTCGAGGAGATGACCACGAAGGTATGCGACCTCGGCGGCGTGCCTATGACGGTCCCGATCGCCCAGGAAGAGTTGGTGATAACCACGACATGGGAGAGCAACGCAGCCGCCACGCTGCACCGGGCGCGTTGGCGGAGCAGTTTTGTGGCCCGCAATAATGCCGAGTGGCTCGGCTACCCCGTCGGCACGCTGCTCTTTGCTGGCGGCTCGACCCGCTCCAGCGGACGCGATGCTATGCCGGTATCGGATCTGCGTTTCGTATACGACCCGTACGGCTATTGTCGCCAGCGGGCAGTATCAGACGCGAACGGTGCTTTTTCAGAAGACTACCTCGTGACGGTGGATTCGCCGGTGCCAGGTGAAGGCGACTGCGATGACGAGGATGCGCCCGATCAACTGCATGCAAAATATGTCTACTGGGTTCAATTGTTCCAATCGCTCTTCAACTTCGATTCACTGATCACCACGAGCCAAAAGTCTATCCTCGAGGACATGCTTACCTGATGTTTTTACCAAACGAAGGTGTCGGAGCAGGTCAACATACGCGAGCGTTATGGCGCGAGCACGTCGCTGCTCTTGCGAAGGTTCGACAGATGCCAGGGCGGGGGCATGGCTTCGGCAGCGGGCCAGGCGGTACAGCGGCGTTTGATGTGACAAATGTCGAAGGGCAAGTCGGATGCCTCGTCAAGTACAAAAACACGTCGGTCGGCAGCAAAATACACAAGGGCTGCCCTGTCTGGTTCGACTTCGTCGATCTCTTCGCAGACTTGCCCGATGGCATCGAAACACCGGGCGAATACATTTCGCAGGCCAGTAAGGCCATACCTGGATCGCCAACGCCATCGGGTGCCACCGTACCAGGTATAGCAAAAACATTGTCTTCTACCGCGCCCGGCGGCGGCGGCTTCGGCTCGGTGGGCCTGGCGTGGGTTGCTGGAATCTTCCCGGCGATCATCTGCCACTCTGATCTTGATGGTGAGACTTCTGCCGACTACGTCGCTATCCCCTCAAGTGGGACAAACTCCGATATCGCAGATGAGAGCGAAGATGATGTGAGCGGGGGCCTCGTGCCCAGGCATACCGGGAATTGGAAGATATTGGAGAAAGTGAGCATCCCGGATACGGAGTTATCGGTGGCCCTGCTGCACTACCGTGGCACATCGTCCGCACGGTTTTTTGTCGCTGATATCACCGCCTCCACTGCTATCGGAGACTTACGCTACAAATACACTTGGGCGGAGGAAGGTGCCGGTGCCGCTGCGTCGAGTAACACAGATTTTGCGTACAACCGCGCCGAGACATACAACGAAACCGATGATTATGCCAGCAGCCAACTCAAAACGAATATGGGTGACTGGGAGATACAACCGGTACGGCGGCGCGTTCTCATGCGGCTCGACGTGGATAAGGACGGGGTATATACCGCCGAGTTTGACCAGGCCGCACAGTGGTGGGGGGAGTGCTGGGAATGACGAGCGCACCACTCCTCCGCCGGTGCTGTTGCAGTTCGTCGGATACCTTGTCATCTTGCGCGTGTAGTTCCATTACCGCTGACGATTGCGAGTTCACTGAGGACGGCGAAGATTTCCAGAACCCAGTTTTCCCCGACACCATCGGCGTTTCATACCAGAGGTGGAGTCTGGGGGCCGAGTGCGTGGCCGGATATGCCGAGAGCGACTACAGCAACATCCACGCGACCGACGAGGATGTTTGTACCAACTCAGAGAGTACGGAACTGGTCGGTTGCGAGTATTGCAGTGACTGCGTTGACTGGGACGATCGCCAGATCGCCGCAGATGAAATCAACGTGAACACTGTCAATCTCACCTGCACGATGTCGCTTCAAACTGGAGAAGAGCCTTGCGACGGTCTGTATGCGGATGATGCGGCGGTATGTGCTGCGTCCTATCGTGGGACCATCCTCGAGGGGGGATCGTCCCACGCCAGTTCTGGTATGTTCGGTTGCCCCTGTGGCGAGCACCCAAACGGCGGATCGTCGTACGACTGGCTAGGGCAGCGGGCCTGCTGGCGGGCGACTTTGGAATTACAAAAAGAGACAGTCGATGGCGAGGATTACGCGGTCGTGTACATGGAACTGGATGTCGGGCTAATCGAGCCTGACGCTGCGGTTGACTGTGATTGCAACGATATGGCGTCATACTTTGACGGCGGTTTTCGTGATGGATCGCCGATGGTGTTTCGCACTGCTGCCGGAACCGGCGAGAGTCTCGATGGGAAGTGCGGGTACTGCTACTTTCCTTGGCAGGCGTTCAACAACATGGAACTGGTTTCAGGCGGCGACGTATACCCCGGCCCGCCTCCAGACTCGGCAGGTAGCGAGACGGTCATCCGCTCGTTTGGCGATACTGGGCCATCGTGGGGGCATGGCGGCGGCACATTTGACCACCTCGGCTGCAATATCACATGCTGTGTAGGACAATCGTATCCGTATGGTATGTGGACTTCGTTCTCGGATGCGATAGCCATCCAACTCGACGAAACGTGGACGATTCGGTACTGGGACGATGATGATCTCGACACCTGGTACGCATCGAATCCCACCGTCTATCTCCCTCTGCCCGCCGGTACGTGCACATCGGTAGTGTCGCCGCCCGTGTCCGGTTGCCTTATCGCTGCGTCCTGCACTGCAAACGATACGTGGAAAATGCCAAAGGACGGTTCGTGGATGGATGATTGCGGCGACATCAGCGACGATCCGCCCTACAGCAGTGGCGAGTGCACCGCCTGGCAGGACGAAACAACGGAGTGCACCGGCCCGTCAGGAAGCGGATCTAAGGGCCTCCAGCAGTACATAGAGGGTGCTTTTCATCGCCTCAATGTCTCGATCAGCAGCGGCGGGTAGTGGGGGTGCCGAAGCCATGCGACCAGATCACTGATGCGGGCTGGTGCCCAATTCTCCGAGTGGCACATCCAGCGGAGATATGTAAAACTTGCCCGCACTACGCTGGAGATCGTGGGAAGCCGCCGCCGGGCCTGGGCGATCTGGTCGAGGCTGCGATCGACCGAGTGACCTTCGGTGCTGCCAAAGCCGTCGCCGATAAGGTTGCCCGCCTCGCTGGCAAAAAGGACTGCGGCTGCAAAAAGCGCAAAGACCGCCTCAATCGCCTCGGCGAGCGGATACGTGGTGGAGGGAACGGGGACAAAAAAGAGTGATGCCAGAGCGGGCGGAGATCCGATAGGCTTGCCACTGGCTCGCTCCCTTCCCGGTCCGATAATGACTCTTACGTGCCAAACGCGGACTTTTGAGACATCGGCGAGCCTACGAGGTGGATCATGCTCGTCGCGTGGATCGCTTACATCGTGCTGCTACTGATCGGCATTATCGGCATGACCGCGCCTTTGTGGCTCGGCGATCTCAGTGAGCACGCCAGACATGGCGACCGCCTCGGTGGTGACTCTTT
>Ga0209349_1001146_pt1 | contig 13286 bp, 21 predicted proteins | sample ETNvirnome_2_130_FD_184067 | JGI IMG/M metagenome (GOLD analysis project Ga0209349, IMG submission 184067) | Marine viral communities from the Pacific Ocean - ETNP_2_130 (SPAdes) (version 2) | ecosystem: Environmental > Aquatic > Marine > Oceanic | place: Pacific Ocean | collected 2013-06-22
GGGTAGCGCCATGGATTCAATTTGACTAGGGTTCCACGCGCTCACTACCAGTCGTCGGTCGTCTGGATTCTCTTTCAGCTTATCAACTATCATCTTAAGCTGGTCGATACCCTTTAGCTGACCGTCACAGAATTCTCCGTAGCACTCGTTCCACTTGCGCCACTGGTAGCCATAGATGGGTCCAAGGTCATCCACTCTTTTTTGTATTTTTTTTCTGTCTGGAAACGGGTAGTCAATACCATTATTAATAACATTTAAATCCCCATGAACTATCCTGTCAACCTCTACAGGATTGGCCCACTCGTCCCATATCTTACACTTGCGTTTCTGATACCAAGACTTAGAGGTGATACCCCTTATGAACCCCTCTAGCTCAACAGCCATGGTTCGGAAGGCAAGCTTCTTAGTCGTGCAAGCAGGGAAGCCCTCGTGCATCTCATGTGAGAAGAACTGGTTGGGACATACGATGGTCTTACCGGCTCGTGTGTCCTTGGACCTACCCTTACAGAGGATGTTGTCTACAATGTCAAGATACTGCTGCATGTTTAGTCCTTTGTGTGCTCAGCGTCTTGAGCGAACTTCTTAAGGGTTGACTGGGCATTGATGACTGGCTGGTGAACCGAAAGGTTCTCGGTATCCTGCCAGCTTACAATTATTTGCTTTACAAAATCCTTGAGGTCTGGCTGCCCTAAGACAACGTCAACCAACGTCTTATAAATCACCTCATTAAACTCGCCATTAGTAACATCAGCCACCAACTGTCCAAGCCTGGAGGCCGTTCTATTCATGTCTTCCTCAGGACACCACACCACATTAATGCGAGCCTGATGTGACCTATCTACATAGAAGGTTACACCGCATATCATATCCTCAGAGCCTAAACTATTTTGCCCTGCCTCTTCTGCTGCCTCACCTTGTTCTTCTATGTATTTCTGCACATTGTACTGCTGAACAACCTCGTCTGTAGTGGGAACATCGAATCCAAGTAGGTTATTAAAAAATCTTTCCCAAGCCAAAGTACTCTCCCTTATATGTTATACACCTATAAAACTAGCTAATTAACCATAGCTGTAGTAGCTCATCTCGCACTCTTTCTGGGTGCAGCGTGGAGAAATTAATAAAAACCTCGTCCATTATATGGTCCATGTCATACAGGCAAAGGGTGGCGTTACCGTCACCCCCCGCTGTAATAAGCCTCTTTGGTGGGTTGTCCTCTACGAATCGTTTAAGCTCTTTAACGGATGCGATGTATAGGTCTGTCACCATGTGAGCCCAGAAATTAGCGGTGGTTGCACCTAAGCCACTAGGCTTACCTGACTTAGGATTGAAAGTTTCGATTGCTATATTACCACTACGGTTAGCATAAATATCGTACTTGACTTCTGTTGTGAAGCCTTTGTCCTTATCTATAGTAGAAGTTATATCAAAGAATTTTCTTTTATTTACTGGTCCCTCATTAAGCTCAGACGGGAACCCCGCCTCTTCGTAGAGCTTAAGCACAGCGTTCTCTGCTGTCTTACCGATTGCTAAATCACGAGTCCACGCCGACATAGGCAGCCAATCCTTTCATTTTTTCTTTTGCTTTTTTAATAGATAGTCGCACAGCTTCTCTTGTCACCCCTTTTTCACAGGCAATGTCTTGCAATGTCCTATTCTCTATATAGTAATTATAGGCACAACTATGCTGCTTGTCAGTTAATTTATCGTCGGAAAGCAAAAATTCAACAAACTCCTTGTTCTCCACGTCTTTTGCTGTCTTTGTGGAGTCTTCGTCTGGGTCGGCAATTATTGAGAGTAGCTCTTGAGAGTCTTCTCCGCTCCCCATTAGTGTGTGTAAGGACTTAACCTGTTTCTTATAGGCTCTTTTACGTCTAGTCAGGTATCCACAGACAGCATACCTTGCCATGGACTTGCGATAGCCTTCTTTGCTGCCTCGCCCGTCAAAGTTCCAATCACTTAACATAATTTGCGTAGTAATGTTTGCCATAGCATCGTCGTTGCTTAAAATTTCATTCGATGCTTGGTAGCCAAATTCACTTCTCATTGAAATGACTAAGTATCGTGCAATTTTTTGGTATTCATCTAGGCTCAGGTCTACTTGACCTTTCTTATCTTCTTTAAAATTATTACCAACGTAGCCTAGTGTAGCAATGTCAAGATTCATTCGTTTCTCCCATAAAATAAAGCGTTACCAATCATAATGTCCTGTAAGTCTTGTCTTCCTATGTCCTGTTGCGATACCGTTGCGGTATCAGTCAATTACCATAGTCATTATACAGTAACTCCCATTGAAGTCAATAGGGTTTTTGCGGTATTTTCCCAGGAGAATCGCCCTGCTGTCACGATTCCTTGGGGGTTGTCTGGCCTATTTCTATAACAGAATCTCATGTGTTCGATAAGCTCCTCTTCCTCGTCAAGGTCGAAGTCCATCCACTCTCCTTGACCGTGGAACCAGATGCCGTCGTAGGCGTCTTCTAGGTCGTCGCTAGGCTCAATCAAAAAGGAATTGTCAGCATCACAGTACTCAGTATGCGCAGAGTAGTTCGTTGTGATGACTGGCTTACCACAAGACATCATTTCTAGTAGCTCCATGTTCCAGCCCTCAGCACGAGCAGGGAAAACCCCACAGTCTACCGTTGCCATAGCCGCAGCAACGTCCTTGTGCCCCTTCACGGCAGGTAGGACGTGTATCTTACTTGCTAGAGACAGCCCGCCGTACTGGTTGAGCCAGTCGGTTGTTTGCCTAGCCGTCAGGAACGGGTTGTAGGGCATCATTATGAGCCTTACGTTGTCCGTTTTGTTGAACGCCTTGTCGAAGCATCTGCCTAGTATGTCATGCCCCTTTCGCTTCTCCCACTTGCCAATGTTGAAGAAGGTATATTCATCCTCTGGTTTAAACAAGGCCGTCAGTTCGTCCGTACGGGCCTCTGCGTTGAACACACTACTATCTACACCTAAAGGCACAACATCGGCTTTTCTACCTATCTGCTCCTCTATGATTGAGGCAGCCCAAGAGGAGCACACTGTGAGCCTGTCGGGAAACCCAAGGTGATGCTTCTCTATATCGTTGAACTTATTCAACTCAAAGATTGGCATGGCAGTATACTCACCACGACCCACTCGGTTGGCTAGGTCGAACTGGTGCCAGATTTGTAGCGTTGGAGCATCGTAGTCAAACTCGTTCGCGTTAGCGGCACAGTCGTTGAGGAAGTCTAGTTCCTCCTTGGTGTCTGCCTGTATGTTCCCCTTGGAGAACAAGGACACCTTGTGGTCTAGCTTGTGCAAGGCACCAACAATATACTTCGTAGCAATGCCGTAGCCAGTATTGCTAGTGCTTCCCATAAGATTTATATTCATTCCTCGCTCGCCTCACACATTAGTTTACTTACTGTTTCATTAAACTCTGAAAAGTGGGTCGTTCCAATCTCTTCGTAGCTCACAACAGGGCCAGACAGCCTACCCTGCGCCATCAGGTTGACTACAGAACTAACGGGGAACGCTGTAGCCATTTGCATAGCGCTGAACCTCTTGTTTGCCACAATTTTTTCAGCGTGGTGCTCACTATCTGCGGAGGCATAGAACACAACCTTGTCGCCTCCCTCTGTTTCTTCTGCGTCCAACATGTTTTCGATGTAGAGACTAGGGACATCAGCGTCAACCATAAGAGACATGACGGCGTGATGTCCTGGCCATCTAACCGTCTTATACTCGCAGTCTTTGACTCCTTTTTTAAGCATACTGTCGATGGTGTGTGAGGCCCCTCCGCTAGTGCGAAAACATTCATATTCGACATTTGAACCTTCGTCCCACGGCGAGTAGAAGATTCCACGCCCGCTCATTCCTGGGGCTTTAAAAACCTCGCCGTCCTTCAAGACTATGCAGTCGTCTCTATATTCATTAAGCAACCCGTCTGTGGACCAAGTTCTCTTGTAGTTGAACACCTTGTACTCGCTATATTTAGAAGGAATACCCCCACAAAGCATAGTAACTTTATTGACTGGTGTCTGTTTCTTAACGTGGGCTAGTTTGTGCATGTGTTCAGCCATAATATTAACCCAGCCAGGAGCTAAGCCCTGGTCCGTTGCTACGATACCTCCCTTGGTACTAGCGAGCTTATTGATGTTGGCAGATGTTTCCACATGCCCACCAAGGTCAACATAAGGAACGCCCTGAGAGACAGCGTCTATAGCTACCGAAAGGTTCTGGTGGTACGGCATAGCAGACACAACCACTGAAGCATCTTCATGTTCGTTTATTTTAAACGTATCGCATGTGTGGGAGACATCTACATTAGGTCCGACAGGGTAGGACAGGTCCACACCAATAACAAAATAGCCCAACTGCTTCAAGGCCCAGCAGATTGCTTGACCCATGTTGCCGTTCGCTCCGTATACTACAATTTTCTTATCTTTCATTGAGTATCTCCTTAAACTCTGGGAGGTCGCCGTTCTTTTTAATGCACTCATCTTCGTAGAGGTGCATGAGCCTGCGTCTCATCTCGTCTTCCATATCTGGGAAGACACCAAGAGCGTCGGACAAACTTGTATAGCCAAGCTTGCCTTCTGGGAAAAATGTTTGAAGCCACAAGCGACTAACGAAGTAGTTAAACGCTCCCTTAGCCTTGCCAGAAGGTACGTTTTTGATAATTCTAGCCAGTTCCCTGATGTTGATTGGGTCACTATAGTTCTGCTCTCTAAACTCAGACATAGCATCGTCAATATGGTCTCTGTCACCCTCGTATGAGTCATCAATGTATGGCATTATAATTCCTCCAGTATCTTTCCAAGTTGTTCTTCTTCGTTTCTTCGTAATGCCTCTATGCAGTTTGCACGAGCACAGCTAAGGGCCTTCTGATATAGCTGAGACGACAGGCGTTTAAACTCAACGGTTGTTTTGTGGATTGTTTTTCCGTCTATTTTTATATGAATGATTTCGGTATGATTCGCAGACGAGAACACGGTCCTTTTCAGCACAACACACTTGCCTCTCTCGCTGTTGGCCGCTATTGTTTGCTCGCTTTCATCTGAGAATTTCCAATCTAGATTACCAAGCAGCAGAAAAAAATTACATCTATTAGTTGCCATGCGTAGTCCTAATTTCCCTATAGGTGCCAGAGGCACTTTTCATAAACAGCGAATGAGTCAAAGGCTTCGACCCCTTACGAACCTGAACACCGTCAAGCAAGCTGCCGTCCGTAATGCCGGTCGATATAAAAGCACAAGGCCCCCTCACTAGGTCGTTTTCGTTTAAAACCTCTCCACACTTAACAAATCTTGAGCTACCGTGTAGTAACCGTTCAACTTCTTCCATTTCAAAGCCCCCTCCAAGACACTTAACTGCGGCAGCAGAAATAACAGCCTCAGGTGCGCCACCAATGCCGCAATACAAGTCAATGCCAGAGTTAGGTAAGCACGTAGCGATAGAGGCATTAACATCACAGTCTTGAATAAGCTTAATCCTACAGCCAATCTCCCTTAGTAGTTCAATGCTGTGTCCATTGCGTGGTCTGTCAAGCACACACACCGTAACTTCATCAACCTGTTTCTTTAGCGCATCAGCCACCATGGCGGCTACCTCACCAATAGGAAAGTCAAGCTGGTAGTACTTGTCGCCTCCATATTTGTTGTCGATGTACTTCTTAGTGCGGGGTCCGTAGCACATCTTCATTACGTAGTGAGACTCGGTTGTATACATAGTGTCAGGGCCAGAGAAGGCCATTACAGAACTGGCCTCAGGCCCACCCTTAGCGGTTTGGGTCGTACCGTCTACGGGGTCTACAGCAATGTCGTAGATTTTTTTCCACTGAGAGTCTTTCTTGTTGACATACTTACCAACACCTCTGTACGCACCAACCCACTCACCATCAAAGAGCCCAGGAGCCTCGTCCTTCTTACCCTCACCAATAACAATCTTACCACAGATAGGCATACGGTTCAGTCTGTCCCGCATTGCCTCTGTTGCTGCCCCGTCTGCCCCGTTCTTATCCCCACCACCAATGTAGGACGACGCCGCAATAGCAGCCGCCTCTGTCACTCTAATTAAATCAAGGGAAAAATCCATCTAGCTGTCCTTTTTTCTGCTGTCAATTCCACAGTCCCAACATTGTTTTTGTCCTAGCTTTAGGTTGCGCGTAGATACGTGCAACTCATTACCACACTCACACTTACACAGCCACTTGGCTGAGCGGTTGTGGGTTGTATTGTATGAACCGTCCTGTCTTAGTACGGTCAACTTATTAAACACCTCGCCCGTAAGGTCGAGTTTGTTGTGTCCACCCCGGCGACCCCTGTTTGGCCCAGCCCCGCAAGAGAAGTCAAGGTCGTTATCAGCAATCTTCTGCTTAATAACGCGATGGCTAAGGCCGCTTGCCCTAGCTAGACTGGGAATGGTGCGATACCTCACCCCATCATGCTCTACGTCAATGATGCTAGACTTATGTAGCCTGTCTCGGCTAACGATAAGTTCAGGAGGATACTCGCGCTTTATTCTGTCACGAATAACTCGCTTATTTATATACGGGTAGTCCTTGTGGATTTGACTAATCGTATTATAAGTTTTACCATTGATTGTAATTGAAAAACGAAACATTAATGCTCACCATATAAGTTACGTGACTATCCATACATAAAGTATACACGAAAGTGCGACGGAGTCAAGTAGAAATCACCTATTATCTCCATCCCCTTTTAAGGTGCCCTTTTCTTTTCTCTTCTTTAATTTATCCAGGTTGTCCTTAAACACGTCGTCCAGATTAACCCCTAGCTCCGTAGCCGTCTGAGCCAGATACCATGCTACGTCTCCCAGCTCGCCCACCAGGGCCTCCCTCTTGCCTGCCTCAAGGACGCCGTCGCTATCCCTGAGCACCTTCTTTGTCTTGTTAGCTATCTCGCCAGCCTCACCCGCGAGTCCTAGGACAGTGTAGACTAGTCCACCAATCTCTCCTGCGCCAGGGTAAATTGCTGTCTGTGCTGTCTTGCTTTGGTAGTCTGATGCTCTCATCTGTCTCTCCGTGTAAAAAAAAAGGGTCTGCCTAAGCAGACCCAAAGGTAAAACAAATAATATAACTAGTGTGTACTCTTATCATAAAAAATTTCCCAAGCCACCCTTTGAGCAGAACGTATCCCCCAAAGTCACCGTACACAGTACAACTATTACCACCTACCGGCGAAAGTAAGGGTCGAGGGTTCGCCCTGTTGTAAGACCACGCTGATAGAACCCGCAGGTAGCTAGGCGTGCTTAGTACAGACCCTCACATAGTTGAGTAGGAAATCGGAGAATCGAACTCCGCTAGTAAGAATATATAAGATTCTCGGATGCGACCAGCTTACCTTATTTCCCATAGTTTATAGACTAATAGTACTCACGCCTGATACGTCTAAGATACCAGACTCTACTTGACATAGCTTACTTAAGAGTGTGAACGATGTACATACGATAGCCTTTTTCGTCAACCCTAATTAGGGCGGTGCGTTGGCTGGCGCTTGGAATAGCTCCTACGGCTTCTCTCTTGGTGTCATACTCAGCAGTACGAATACCTTTTCCACCGTTGGCTACAGTACGAACTTTGTACTTCATCGTTCTTCTCCGGTTAAAGTCCTAATTAAAAGTACCAACGGAAGGAATTGAACCTTTCTCACAACGCCTTATGAAAAGGCAGTCAATCGCCCCGAAGCATAATAAAAAAAAAGAGAGCTTTAGCAGTTTATGCTCTCTGCTTGTGAACTTCCTAAGTACGGAAGATACTACACGACCTATAACAGCCTTCGCAAGCTTCACCCCTGTCGTTGCAGCTTTAGACCGCACGCACAGCACGTTAAATTAGTGGTAGTTGTTCTGGACTTGGTGATTGGTGGTTGCAGCCACCGAACCCCTCATTCGTAAATCTTCAAAGCCTGGGAAGCCAATCCGATTTACCCCTTGCGGGCAGCGTCACCAACTTTCGCCGGTAACCGTAGGCACTTCCACCTACCACTATGGTATTTTATTTCCCAGATTCATATTAGCGATGAACCGATGACGTACATCAGGAAAACACCCAAAAACTATCGTTCCTTCAAGCAGACACTTGGGATGGCACCCACGCTCTTGCTGTTCAGCTACTAGGTGATTTCTGTAATGCCACTTACATACTCCACCACGCACCACGACACTGTTAGGGCGATGGTAAGCCCCTCCAACGTACACGCTTTCGTCTATGCTGCAAGCAGCTTGGTCACCCGTCATACCGAAAGGGTAAACCAATTTCAAGTCCCGACGACAGTGGGACAGAGCCTCTTCTCGGTATCGCGCCGAGCATGGTCTGATTACAAGTCAAACCTGTGACCTTGCACAAGAGGCTTGGGTTTCACGTAGTGAAACAGAGCCTTAGTTCGGAGTCGAACCGAATTAGAAACATTACGAGTGTCTCTGTCCACCATGGACTAAGGCGACGTGAGCGGTTGGAACAGGAATCGAACCTGCAAGCCCCCGAAGGACTACTTACTTTCCAAGTAAGGTGCTCTGCCTATTAGCTACCCAACCAAAGTAGCTCGTGAAAGAGTCGAACTTTCGCTATCAGATTAGGAATCCAACGCCCCATCCTCGGGACAAGCTAAATTGCCCACTGTCGTGGGCTCTATCCACCACCGTGAATAGATAAAACCATTGATGCGTTGAGTCTGTCATACTCTGCATCTTTATACGACTCAACCCACATAAGTGACAGCTTACGGGTCTGGTTGTCGTGGTTTAGTAGGCAATAAAGGAATCGAACCTTTGTTTTCTGCTTGTAAAACAGATGTACTGGCCATTGTACGAATCGCCCAGAGGCGACAGTCTACAGGACTTACCCTCAACTGTCTATATATAGTATACACCTAAACCGCCTCAAGTCAAGGTGTATTTTGAATATTTTTCATATTCCGTTCTTCTTATCTGCTGCCCTTTTGGCAGCCTCATAGTTAGTATATGACGCCCAGGTGAAACGACGAGTATCGTTGTCCCAAATCTTCCACGCCACAGTACTGTGAACCCCGTCCCAAATATCTTTTACAATATATCTAAGCATTAGTGATACGAAGTCCCTTTGTCGTGGTGGTCTACACTTTCAGGCTCTATGTGCCTCATGTAGTCCACAATGTCATCCAATAGCATTGGGGTGTACCTTTCAGAGTTAGGACCATGACAGTCCATGCCCACATCCATTTGCCTGCCACAATCCCTAGTGTAGGTGCCATGACAGTGACCGTAGAGGTTGATAGCCCCTCGACCTACCTCGTTCCAAGACCCCAGAGGATAGTGACCCATGGTAATCAGCTTCTTACCGTATCTAAACTCGCGGTATCGTCTGATAGTGGAGAAGTGCTTGGTGTGCGCCTCCCTCTTAAACTTACGATTCTCTGGGTCTAGAGTGTCGTCGTGGTTACCTAGTAACAGGTGAATCGTACGGCACTTGATTCGCGCACGCATCCCAGGAATATCCCTCGGACCCATAGCGAAGTCGCCAAGGTGATACAGCACATCGCCCTCACCAACGACGCTGTTGATGTTGTCGATGATGGTGTTATCCATCTCGTCCACAGAAGCGAAGTTTCGGTAGCCCTTACTCCATGAGGACAAAGCAGGCCCACTGATATTCACATGGCCGAAGTGAGTGTCGGCGGTTACAAAGATTTTATTCATTCTATTTTCCCCATTTTATAAATCCTCCGCAGTCTTCGCAGTCGATGCGAGCGTGCTCGCTGCCATTCTTATGAATTTGTATAGTTCTTTTAAGATTTGTCCCCGAACAACGGCGACACTGTATGGTCTTTTTCTTTTTCTTTTTAACAGTGGTCTTCTTCTTCTTCTTCTTCTTAGCGTCTTTCTTTTCCCACCAGTGCAACCAAATCTTACCCTCGTTAGCCCTTCTAACGGCATCTCTTCTTCTGGTTGAAGCCCATTCGTCCTTAGGCATATGTTAATTTCCTTCAATATACGCAAGCACTCGCTTACGTTTGTAAGATATGCCCATTGTACCACCTTATTCCTCGGAGTCAACCGTTTTCGGGTGTAAAATCTGGTCAACAAGTCTTTTTCTTGTCGGTAGGTCGATGTAGGGACTAGTAGCCGTACTCCTAGCGAGCATCTCTCGGCTAATCTTGTCATCTCTAACCGTATTGTAGTTGTCCATGCAGCACTTCTTGAACTTCTTCTTACTGCCACACCCACACAATGAATTTCTTCCACGTTTTTGCATAGTAGCTGCGCTACCTTTCTATGTAGTTATCAATGTTCTCAATCTCATACCAGTCCCACGCCGCTTCCTTGCTACGACTTTGAAATGCTTCCTCTGCTTCTTCGTAGGAGGCAAAACATTCTACAAGGTCGTTCATACCGCCGAGAGGATAGTAATAACTTCCAGCGAATAGCATGTACTTCTTCATGGTTTCTCTCTTATCTTATTTATTCTGTCTAAGTTAGGAAAGCTCATAGAAGCCGGTGGCTTCTCGTTTTTATACTTAGCCACGAGCACCTTACGTGCTTCAATATCTTTTAAAGTTTCTTGGAACCGCCTGTCTGATTCCTCTTGCCACTTCTTTCTCTTAGCAATTTTCTCAGGGCTATAAATCTTACGATATATAGGAAGTTCGTCAATGGACCCGAGAGGTACGTAGGCCACTACCCACCAATACATTCCATCCTCGCTCTCAAGCATCAGTGAATAGCCGTCTTCATCACGACAAAAGTTATGGAACTCATTCCACCTTGTGTAGCTTTGCACCCACTCACACGCTAGAAGTTCCTCCACGGTTTCAAACTCGAAAGTTTCTTTGTTGGATTCGCCAACGTCTACAAAGTTAGGGTAGTGTTTCTTAGCCTTATGCACTGAGCACCTCCTCAATCTTACCCTTAATAGAAGACGTAGGCTCCCACTTGCTGTGCATGTTCTTAATGGTTTCAAGAGGCACACCGTGAGCAGTCTTACCTACGCACGCAATGGGGTCGTACCGCCAAGAGGTATCAGGCTCTAGCACTTCTACCTCGTAGCCGTACTTCTTAGCCAGCAACACGTAGGGCTTGATTTCCTTCCAAGTGATATTGGTATTGTCAATAATCACCGTGTCGGAAGAGGTTAGTATTTCCTCAGCCATATATCTCTCGGCTCGTTCCTTATTCCAGGCGTGAGCCTCACCAATCCTTCGCATGTTGAAGTCGTAGTGACCGTCAGGACGTAGCCAGTAGCTATCGGTAGAACAGACACGCGAAGACCAGAGGTGACTAACCCCCAGTCTTTCAGCGGTCTTGTTTCTAAACTCTGCCACAGCGGTGCTCTTTCCGCTTCCAGGTAAGCCCCTGGCAATAATTAATCGCTTCTTCATTTTAGTCTTCCTTATCAGCCTGGGGCTTTACCATCTTCCAAATGGCCTCGGAGTAATCCTTGCCATCAATTATCATAAACACTAGGTTGCGGTACTTATAGTTGGTCATTCGCTGAGCAATAGCCTTGCGATTACCCTTATGCTTGGTTACCTCTAAGTACTTCGCCTTGGCCTCGGCCTCGATAGCGTCGTACTCAGCCTGGAAACCATTAGCCATGTCCATAACATAAGTATAGAACTCGTCCGGTACTTTGTCAAGCCACTTATTTAAATCTTGGTTGTACCGAAGCTGTTCCCACACTCTCTTAGGGGTTACGCCCGTCATAATCTTGTGCAGTCTACAGTACTCGTCGAACTTAAACTTCATGCGGAAGTTCTTGAGCGTTGGGTACACCAGGACGTAGCCCTCTTCGTTTTCAGGCTGGTCCAGAGTCTCCAACTGAGACAAGTAGTTCGCACCTTCTAAGGGCTCGATGGAATTCCAACCAGCCTTCTTAGCCTTCTCGAATAAGTCCCAGCGGTCCTGACCGTCCCAGTTTTCAGTGACAGCAAGTAGCCATAGCTCCTCAGTGTCGCCGTAGTCTAGAACGATGCGGTTCTCTGGGTAGATAATTTCTACCAGATATGTACATTCGGTGTCACAACCTTCAAGAATCTCGTCGTAGTCACGAAGCATCTCACGACCCTTGTACGCCTGTGGAGACGCAAAGGAACCACGAGTAGCAATGTCCCACCGACCCTGCATTGGGCTGAAGAAGACCACGCCTAAGGAACCATCCATCTTTGGGTAAGCCTTGAAGGGCTCAGCATGGATGCGACCTAGGAATTCCTGGTACTTCATACCGTACAGGTGCTTGGTCCGGTTACGGATAACTGGAATCTCACCCACGTTGAAGAACTTGGTGAACGGTCGAGCAACAATGTTGTTGCGGTGGTCTAAGACCAAACCACGACACATCATGGTAGCTTCGTCCCACTTGGCTTCAATCTGAGTGTTCGTTGTGTAGTTATAGATAAAGAGCGTGTCTTCTGGGTGTTCACGTACGGATACGTAGCCCTGCGATACACGCTCCTGAATCTTTTCTAGTAAGTTGTTTTCAAGCCTCATAGCTTCATCCTTATAACCAGGGCTTCTCGCCCATCTTTACGCGAACATCATTACCTATCTTGCGAGAGTACTCAATCATCTGTTTAGTTCCACGGCTTTTACCGTCCCAAAACGCAACAGTAGCATCGGCATAGTCTGCCATCTCAATGTTGCGTAGTATTCCAGCCTTCTTTCCTAGGCCATCCCAGTCTGCGGGGCATCTCTTGACCGCAATCCCTCTTTCGTTGGCCCACTTCTCCCCTAATGTATCTGCCCCTCTAGCACAACCGCAAACTACTTCTGTAACATTGCCGTTTGTGTTGAGGTAATCCATACAACTAGAAAGATAATCATAGTCTTTAAAATCTCTGGAACCTACTATTGCCACTCGCATAAATGTCCCGCCTTAAGATAAATTTCCATTAGTATGACTTATCCTCTCGGTATCTGTCACTGGCAATTCTGCCAGTATTACAATCTTCAAACACTACATCATTCACCATGTCAGGCACCCGATACTCTTCCCACTCGTCCACCGCTGCGCGAGACACATGCTCAACGATAGCGTCGTTGTTACACATGTACATACCAGCGCAGGAGAATGAACCAATCTCCAAGACCTTCGTCCTACCGGACTTGGTCCTACAAACATCTAAACTCCACACTCTGTCGGGCGAGTAGTCTAAGTTATCAACAACCTCTTGAGCGTACTTCCAGGTCTCAGCCCCTTCACCAAGCTCTGTCCTTGTCGGTCTATACTTAGACCCAGCAATGACTTTGTCTCCCACCACCACGAACCTGTATTCTGCCACAACATTTACCGGATAGGTAATGATGCACAACTCATTGTCAGGAACGTC
>Ga0209349_1001149_pt1 | contig 13277 bp, 12 predicted proteins | sample ETNvirnome_2_130_FD_184067 | JGI IMG/M metagenome (GOLD analysis project Ga0209349, IMG submission 184067) | Marine viral communities from the Pacific Ocean - ETNP_2_130 (SPAdes) (version 2) | ecosystem: Environmental > Aquatic > Marine > Oceanic | place: Pacific Ocean | collected 2013-06-22
TTCCTGCCACAGGGGTATTAATGTCCACATGTGGAGCATTTAATTCTATCTTTGAGGCACTGGTTAAGCTAATCTTCCCAGTCGCTACTATATCTACTGTTCCACCCGTAGTAACTACAACTTTAGTAAGAGGACCAGGTGCGTTAATATGAATTACTGAGTCCACACCCTCGGCTTCTAAATTAATGTTGTTCCATTTTGTTTTTATATTAACACAGCCCCAATCTTCACTCCCTTTATCCATAGGGTTTCCCCCAAGTCCAGGTTTTAAAAGATCAGGATGCAGTTGACCCGCAGCCATCAACGATGCCCATGGTAGTGGGGTCTCCCATTTATCTCTAAGTGCGTCTCCTGCGATGGAGGGAACCGATATCTGCTGTCCTTGCAAATCCTCTTCTATCTCGTCCCATAAGACAGGCCAGGCATCTCCTCCACCAAGACCAGTCATTCTTCTTCCTTTCGGAGAGGGAGAAAGAAATCCATCAGAGTTATTAACTATGTTTATATTTAAACCTTCTGACCCTGTTTTCAGCTCAATTCCATTTCTTTTACTGATAATCTTAGATGGACCTCGTGATTCTACCCTAAATTCACCTGATTGAAAAGTACTGGCTTCTGATCCTTGACCATCTTGACGACCCGCTAATACTATACGGTCTTCTATCTGATTTTGATCTTTTCCTGTGGTTATAAGAATCTGATCTTGGGCAGGAGTGTCTATAAGATCAATCCTTTTACCTGCTCCACTCTGTATACGGGTTCTTGTGTCCATCCATGCGTCCGAGTCACCTCCTCTTTTTTGATCTGCAACTATTATGCCCCCACCTCCCTTACTTACCATCCCCATCTTTGAAGGGGTGACCTCATTAGCATAAGCATCATGGAACGGTATAGGAATGTTTGGGGGATACTTGGAAGGGGATCCAATACTTTGTTGGTTTATTAAAGTAGTCTTAACACTTGCAGCACCTTTTACATCCTTTATAAATCCTGCTGCATTTATGTTGGAAGGGTCTATTAGATCAGCTATAAAACGTCTATCGGATAAAGATCCTAAGTAATAGTATCCTCCCTCTTTCGTCCCCTCTACAGTGTCTAATTTCAAAATTAGAACCTCAGAAGACTCAGGGGGAACTGCAAAGAATCCAGCGTCAGCATTAAGCACAGGACTCATATAATTTACATCAACAGGACCCTCTGGTCCTTCTGGGATGTCAACTTTGATGACTCCTTTTTGTCCTAAATCTGCGTTAGAATTTACTACCCCTCTAAAAACTTTCATTATTTTTCCTTAGATTATTGTTTCATAAGATTAAAAGATGTTGTTAATCTTGAATTACTCATTGTTACATCATAGCCTACTATCAGATATGATCCAGAAAGCCATGTTGATCTTGTTCTCTTATCTTTAGATCCAACAGAGGCGACGACCTCTGGTTCCATAAAATATAGAAAGGCAGTTTTACCCAGAACTTTACCTAAAGATATAAAGGAAAAGAAAGGTAAAGTTGTTATCTTAGCTGTAAAAAGTCTTGATTCCATCTGTCTTCTTATTGCCATTAGGGATTCCACCGCAGTGTCTTGATTTTCTGAATTAATTAAAAGATAATCTGAATTATTTGGACTCTTAAGAATAGCTTTAAATCTTTTTGTCATAGCATTTATATAACGCTCTCTGTCATCTGGTGCGTGTGGGGAGAATTTGTTTGGATCGTTCCAGAAGGAAGCTTCCCATACCTCTGCGATATCGCCACCTTCCCTACCTGGGTCATTTATATACTTATCATAAAAAGCTCCTAGAGCGTCAGTAAAATCTTTTGGAGCGTTTTTACTTCTCCAAAATTTTAGTAAACTTAGTGTAATATCTGCATCTTCGGCAGATGGAAGTTTTGCTCCATTAACAGCAATTTGGGGAAGTATATTAAGAAGATGAGCATACCAAAGCTTTAAATCAAAATTGAAATTTAAAATATTAGAATTTTTAAATCCATAATTAAAAACAGGTATATTATTCTTCAATAAATATTCATTTAATTTATCACTATCATCAAATTGAAGTTCTTCATCATCACTCATCAATGTTACAACATTATCTGTATCGAGTTGAAGCTCTTCAAGCTTTGGGTGTTGGAATAGCTGAGAAAAGGGGACATCTTCGCTTGCATGTATAGAAGGTTCCCCTTCATTAAACATAGAAAATCCACGTTTAACACTAGTATACAAGGGTCCCATTAATTTTTGTGTTTCTGTGTCCAATTCTGTTCCATTAATTAAAGATCCAAGCACCTTAAAAGTAGTTACAAAAAGTACTTCTTTAGTTTTAAGAGAACCGTCTGAGGGATATCCAGTGGGAATAATGGTGCCATCCCACACAGAAATTCCTAAATTCTTTACTAAGCTCAACTCAGAAAAGCTATGCATCGTTAAATGTGTCGTAGGTCCTACGTCGAGGCCATCTATCATTTTTACTAATGTTTGTTTTAACTCTTCTGCTGTGTCTGTGGTTATATTTACATAGAGAGTCTTGCTCATTAAACCCTCTATCAGCTTCTTCGGATCGTCGGCCTCCCCAGGAGAATCAGCCCCTGGTACGGCAGCTATGGTGTTGGGAACTTGGGGACTAACTTCTCCCGTAGTTAGTCCTAAAGTAGCAAAGAAATTTTTAAAAGCAGTTTGAAAAATAACATACACATTTTTAGTCTCTAATGTGATGGATTCAGGCCATGCTCCTTTATCCTCTCTTAAACGAGATTCCGCTTCTTCTACTGTCTCTGGGCTATCGGCCCCTTTTCTATACCTAAAGGGATTATTAGGATCCCTCCATCCTGGCATATTTCTAGCTTTTTTAAACTGCTCCCATACTTTTTCTATATCATAAGTGGGTCTCATGATGCTATAGACCGTGATGGGGTTGTACTCCTTACCTTTTCCTCGGTTGTAGGAGCCAGCCTCCAAAAGAGCATTTCCCTTCCGTCGAGTTTTTGCGGTACTATACGCGCCAACATTTTGGGTCGTTTTATAAAAAAACTCAAACTCGGCTCTGAGTTCCTCATCATCGGTTAGTCTATTTAATTGCCAGTTTGGGTGTAACGGAGTGTACTTAATGAGATTTTCAATTCGTTCTATATTTTCTATCGTATGTTTACCAAAAAGCCACTTTGCAATCAGAGATTTTGATGTCAAGTCTTGTTTATTGATCCTAGTTAACTTCTCAAAGTATTCGTCGAAAGATACACCGAACATATGATACCCTGCCCCAGCACCATATGCTCCGAATTCTTCCCTGGCCCCCTTCCATTTAGACAGTTTGTCTTTTACCTTATCTAATTCATCTCCAAAATCAGGTCCTTCGCCTACTGCGATTCCCTCTTCAAGTTCGTCCGCCGTGACTACCCCATCATTATTATCTATCAGCAGCTTGTCTAAAGCTTGTTTTTGTAGCTCCGATGCTAATGCAGGGTTATAAACTCCCACAGCTTTAATATCCTCTCTCGCTGCTATATGCTGTCTAGCTGATGCTATTACTATATTATTCCATCTTGTCTGTAGGGGTTTTTTTAATTCATCTAATAAGAAAATAACACTACTTTTAGTTGTTGATTTTATTACATTTTTAAATATATCAAAAACTATATTAACAGGATTTTTAACAGTAACAGATCCTCCTATATTTTTTCTTACTCCATATGCAGCTTTAATCAATTCTGATTTTGTAGGAGCAGTGTCGAACATCACTAATTCTGAATGGCTTATTTTGGTGTTACTTGTTGATTTAAGATACCTTTCCACCGAGGTAGAATTATTAAGTCTAAGTGCTCCAGGATTAGGTACAAATCTTAAAATTATTTTTTTTAATCCCTCATCCGTTAAACCATATTCCAGAGTAGCTAAAGTGGCTTTTTGTGCGGGACTCCACCCCGCAAGGTTGTTTCCCATCCCAAAAGTTACATACATGGGGGTAGAAAAAGGGAGTTTACCTAAGGAACTCCTAGCTTCACCTTTGGCTTTAGCTATAGCCATCGGCTCCTTATAGAACCCCCCTGGTTCAGCGGCTGCTGCTTCTACTATATCAAGAGCATAGTTTTCCATTACTTCTGAGTAGGATTCGGCCCCCTCATAAAAAGTATTAAAAAATCTAGATTCAAAAGTATTAGTGGGATCTAGTATTTCAAATACAAATAAAGCTTGATCTTCAGGAGAATCGGAATTGAACTTATGGGAGAAAGAAATTATATCATTATTTTCTATAGTTGATAGCCAGATACTTCCTTTCTTTGTTGCATCTGCATACCAATCAGATAAGTGGGAATCTCCCTTCCTTCTCCTCTCTTCAAAATCTTGAAACGTACCTCCCTTATCTAATCCTAAGATAACCTGGGGTGTGTCTATTGGATTAGCCATTTCCTATATTGATCCTATCACCTACATTTAAACTCTCAAAGGGGTCTACTATCCCGTTAGCACCTAAAATCACCCACCAATGAGAGGGATCTCCAAAAAATAGGTTAGAGATGAGATCAGGTCTATGCTGATACCCCGCTGGGATAAAACTCTCTCCTGCTGTAGTTTTACTAAAAAGTGAATCTCCATTAGAAGATCCTACAGTAGTTAAAGTAGCTTTTCCTTTATGCGATAATGCTTTATAATAAGTTGAATTCATAATAATTTATCACTTCAAGTATCCAGGATCAGCAGATCCATGCTCAAATACAGCTTCGTAACCCGCTACGTTATCTCTGCGCATCCATTTTCCTGGTTTAAACGTACCAAAATCCCCTGTTCTTATTTCAGAGGTATTTAAGGTTATTACCATTCTATTAGGTATGAGAGTTTTTAAATCATACCCTGCTTCTTCTATTATACTTATATTGTAGTCTCTACAAATCATGGGGACATCATTATATGCTGCTCCGTGTCGTAATCTAAGGATTGGAGGACCTAAAACAGAGGTCTTAGCATTCCCAGCTACACAGCTTCTTATAATCTCTAGAATATAAACAGCAGTATTTATTGCGTTTAGTGCCCCTCCTTTTTTCTCGGGTTCGGCTTCGGGTTTGAGAACGTACCGAAGATCAGATCCAGATTGGTCAGGTGCCATTTCTCTAAAAGCATTAGCAAGCATATCTGGTTCGTGAGCGTTGGGGTTATAGGAAAATCCACGATCATAATCGGCGGCGGCTTGGTTCACAAAGTTTGGATCTCCCCCATCGTTCCTAGCTCTCATAGTGGTCCCTCCAAACAGATTGGGGTTCTGCACCCTATGAAATGAAGAAATATCCTCACCAGGGTCTCCCCCTATACTGCCCGCATTATTCTCTATAACCAGTGTTTTCCACAGATTGATATTATCTTCAGCTCTAGTTGTAGGGATCGTGCCCTCAAAAGGATTTTTACTATTAAATCGTTCTTTTTCTTTTTCAGTACTAAGGTGTTCCACAAGTTTTTTAGAATTTAAAACAGAATTTATTGATTTCATTATATGGGGCACCGTTAGATTAAATTCTATTGTTAGATTCCTAGAGTTAGCCCCTACATGAGTGAATAATGTACTGCCCCTATTAATAGGGTTGTACTCTACTATCCTAGCTTCTTTAGCTTCTGTTATTACGGGGTTCTCCCAAAAAGGAAGAAAGAACATTATATTCTTATCCACATTGCTAAATTTAGGATACTCAAAGAACACCCCAGATCTAACCTCCAACAATCTCATATCTATTAAATTTGATGCCATTTTTATTCCTTAATTTCTTCTTATTTTGCTGGTGACACAGCGGGGAAAAGGGAAGAACCGTGGCCCCCTCCAGTATCGCCTATCATCACATTGACAGGTCCTCCTTGCCCCTTAGATATCTTATTTCCTTCTTGTGTTAAGGCAATAAGTTTCTTCATTAGAACAGGAAAAGCTTTACTTTGATGTACACTAAATTTGGCTTGTGTTCTAATTGCATCAGATAATTTTTTATTATTTTCTTCCATCCTTCTATCTTTTTGTATTTGTGCTGTAGTTTTGGTATTTTCCTCAATTTTTTCAGCCGCACTTTTTAGCTTGTTAAACTGCGCTTCGGCTTCTTTCATCCCTTCATCCATCATTGATATCATACCATTATTGGAGGGCAATATCTGCTCTGCCAGCCATTGTATTGCGCTCACAACCGCTGTCGCTCCAGCTAATACTACTTTGCCTATACCAAATAGAAGCTTCTTCATTATAATCCCGAAAGAACCGTTTAATGCCTCTTTCATTTTAAAGAAGAACCCACCAAACTCAGTAACTAGAGGGCGTACAAGCTCCTTCATAAGCATAGCCCAAGTTGTCTCAAAATTTTTATTTGCAATTTTTTGCTCGTCTAAAGTATTTTCTGCTAACTTATTTCCCACTGATGTTGCTACGCTAATATCACCAATAGTGCCTTTAAGTGCTTGTAACTGGAAGACAGCGGCTATGCCTGTAGAAGTTTGCATTTCCGACATCCTATCAAGCATTGCCAGTAAATTATTAAGAACCTCAGTTTGTGTTAAATTTCCATCTATTAAAGAGCCCATATCCATCCCCATAGCTTGGGCTCCAACTAGACCTTCAGGAGTTAACATTCTATTTATTAAGGTACTCAAATCACCAAAAAGTCTATCGTCCCCTATTCGACCTTTAAGGACACCCATAGCTCCTTGAAGTGCTACGCTCCCATTTGCTGTCGTTGCCATAAGATTTAAGGTATTGGAAGATAGTTTACTCATAGCGGCAATGAGAGATTCTCTACTCATATTGCTACGTCTAGCAGTATCTTCTAATGAAGCTGCTAACTCATTAATAGACTTACTTTGATTTTTCGTACCTATGGTTACACTTCCAAGTGCCTTAGCCAGAGCAGTATAGTTCTCCCCTGTAGCCATGGTTACTCCAAATAAATTCCTTAATCCCTCATTATTAGCATCTAAAGCTAAACTATTGGTATGAAGATTAAAACTCACTGCATCCCATACTGACGCAGGAACTCCATTATCGGCAAATGCCTTTGCTAACTTATGGGACTCTGCTATATTCCCCTCAACAGATGTACTAAATTTAGCTCCTAGCGTATCCATTGCAGGACCGAAGGAGGTTAGTTCTTTAATGTACCCAGCGATAACACCTAGTATACTGAATCCCCCACTGAATCCCTGATGGATCTCGCCCATCTCTTTGTTTTGCTGAGTAACTGTACTAGTTAATTTAGTGATCGCAGCAATAAGATCTTTGTTTTCGTCGGCCATTATTTTAATACCTTACAATTGGTCATCCTAGAAACAATAAATGTTCTGAAATTTCTACTATCTAACTTTGTATTAGCTCTTCCTATGATTTTCTTAGCTAAATTAATCCAAAATCTCTTGATTCTATTAAAATAGGTTAGATGTTCCTGAGGTATATACCTTACTTCTTGCATCTTCTCTCGCATCCCACTTTTATAGACCTCCTCCAAAAACTTAACTTGTTCTTCCATAGTGTAGGTATCAATCTTGAAGGTAGTAACTAATAAATTCTTAGTATTAGCAGTAGTATATATCCCGTAAGGGGCTCTGGGCGTAGATGCTACAACTACAGTGTAATCGCTTGATGTATTCCTATAACTAAACTTAACTAATTGCCCAACTCTTAATTGAGCTGGAAGGACTCCCCTCACCCTTTTCCTTGCCTTGTCCTTTCCACCAGACAAAGAAATAGCTAAAGATTCAAAATACTCGTTATTTTGTTTAAAATTTTTACCTTTCATCACTCTTATATACTGTTATAAGGATATAATACATGTACTACAATGATTCAAAAGACTTTATTGATTTTATTGATATCGTTAATTTTACCCTAGATAGTTCCTTTATAGAAAAATGGAGATATAAATATAGTGAAAAGTTTATATCTTCTTTTCAAATGAAAATTCTAAAGGCTCTTTCTGATAGAAAGCCTTTAAAAAAAGAAGTTTTAACTAATTACTTCGTTAAGAAGCTAAAGTACTCGAATGAGCAAGTAAACAATTTCTATGATTCTATAGATATTAGCTTGTATTACCCCCTTGTACTGTGAGTCACCTTCTTTTGCTTGTCTTCACATATTTCATTGATTCAGTAATCTTTTGTGGAGACGAGAATTCAGGGCATAAGCCTGAATAACCACACCACCAGCAATATTGATTCTTTGATGGCGGGAATTCATCAGTTTTCTTCTTCCTGATATTCCAGACTGTTTCTGTCTTCTTTCTGAGGTAGGAGCTTATTTGAGCCCACGAGTACTTCACAGACACTAAGTTGCCTGTCACAGGATAGAAATGGGCTACAGTGATCTTATCTATTGGTACCTTGAATAGCTTATGGACTGCATAAGCGTACCCTTGCATTTGGTGGTCTTGATATAGCTCGTGCTTTTTAAGTTCCCTCTTGCTGGTTTTGTAATCGACAACGAGATATTCACCCTCTGGGCTTTTGACGATTCTATCAATGATACCATTCAGGCTAATATCGTTCTTTTCGTCATGCTTGATCTCGTACACCAGCTCTATGCCCACTGTCTCGGTAAGAGCGGAGTTGAACTGGAGGAAGTTACGCAAGCAGATTTCTGTCTTAGCTTCCTTTTCCTCAGGAATATTGTAGAGTTTTTTGCTTTCCTCGGCTATAGTAAGTAGGTCCTTGAGTTCGGTCTTCTCGTAACCAAGCTCCAAGATCTTGTGGATATAGGATCCGAAGTTTAAAGCATCTTTGTTTTTAGACATCTCTTCATATCTATTTATGTATTTAAACTTATATTTTAAGTTGCACTCAAGAAATGTTTTCGATTTGGACTCTGATATGGTTTTTATGAACATAGTTTCTCCTCAGTATATAAGAGCTTATATTGAGAAGAATTTTAAAAATTCTGGCAAATACTCCTCTAATGGGCGAGAATTTACGATGCCCTCCATCTTTGTCAACGACGATTGGAAGAAGAAGCTGTCCATTAATATTTCTACAGGCATGTGGCAGGACTTCAAAGCCCATAAAGCAGGTAATTTCGCACAGTTCGTTGCCCAAGTTGAGGATATCCCGTACAAGAGAGCAGAATCTAAAATTTTATTCGAGACTATGTTGGATGACCATCCTACCGTTCAGCATACCCAAGAACCCGCTAAGTCCTCTTTAGATGTTGATACTTCCTCTTGGATTCCCATAGATATTCATTCTTGTTACTCAAAGAATGAATCTGTACAACTGGCATGGAAGTATCTGTGGGATAGGAAATTATTTAATACCGAGGACGCAGAGGACGAACCCTTCTATTTCGCAACGGACGGAGACTATAAGAACAGGATTATAATTCCATTCAAGAAGCCCAATGGAAAAATCTATTTCTTTCAGGCAAGAGCCCTTTTTGATGAGTTTCCCAAGTATCTGAATCCAGACAGTACACAGGTTAGAGCCTCCACTGTACTTTATCCTTTTAAAAGCGATGAGCCTGTTTACCTATGCGAAGGTCCATTGGATGCCATCTCCCTTCAAAACGCAGGGATCAATGCCACAGCAACTATGGGAAGCTCTCCTTCAAGGACTCAGATAGAAACCATCAAGGACATGAATTGCAGTATAGTTATCGCCTACGATAACGATGTGGCTGGGAATATGGGAACGGAAAAAATAGAAAGAATGAGGAAAGACCTAATGATGCCAGCAATTAAGATTTGCCCTGTACCTTCGAGGTATAAGGATTGGAATGATGCCGCCGCAGATAACTTCGATCTGAAGAGATATATACACCAAACCACCCAAGATTACGACATTGAATACTTAATCAACACTCACATAGAACCTAGGTGATATTACCTTCTGTCCGTTAGCTGAGTATTGCATCTGTATAGCATAAGTTCCCTTAGCTTCCCCAAAACTACTAGATGTTGGAATCTGGCTTGTATCCCATGTAAATATAAGAGTGCCATCTGAGGTTACATTAACAGATCCAAGCGTATCTGAGAAATCATAAACTGTAAATGGTCCATCTAGAGAAGTATTATCATTAACCTTAGTTATTTTAAAAGCACCATCGGTTATCAATGTTGATCTTAATGTATTAATCACCGATTGTGAGATATTTCTATTCTCTACCGTTAGCTCTACAGGAGCTTTAAGATCTATTTTCTCTCCAAACCTTAAATGTTTATTTGATAACTTAGTACTTGTTTTTACAATTAGTGGCTCCGTAACAGAGAAGAACGTGTCTTCATGGAGTGACCATTTGTGTATAAGCGATTGGTATTGAGAACCAGCCAGAAGTTTAACTGTCCACACATCAATATAGGATACAGCAGAGCTTACGTTAGATGATGCTTCTAACTGAGAGGTCTCCCAAGAACCACTAAGAGCCTTATCTAATCTGAGGGGTACTACATAATCTCCTGTCCCTACTTTAAAGATACCACTAGCATATTGGAAGTCTAATCCCCCAACACCAACAGGATCTCCCCAATTCGCACTGTAGTCCACCGCAGGTGCAGGAGTGGGATCTCCCACGATAGGTGTACTAGGAGCAAACTGCATCAGAGGGGTTGCTGAGAGTAGGTTATCGGTGGGAGTGAAAAGTGCGCTAGATGAATAATCGCTGTATTTAAATACTGAGACCGCACTAACATCTACAGGATCTACTAATTGCCCATCATTATAAAATAAGGCTCGTAACCCTATCTTACCCCCAACAGGGGGATTTTCGTGCCGCTCAGAAAAACTAATTCCGTTTAATGATATCATTTTGCGCTTCTATATCTTCTGCAAAAAATTCAAAGAAGTGATTTCTTTCTTGGAGGGTCATCTCGTATACATCTTTGAGACTAAACCTCAATTTATATACTAATATGAACGCTTGCTTGAGTAACTCTTTTAAAGAATCACTCGATATTAGCTGTCCCCGAAAAAATTTTCTGTTAGGGGCACCTCCACAATCTTCTCTGTCCCACATCCACACAAATAATTAATTTCATTTTGTAAGCCATATTGATTTAAAGCTAATGTATTAATAATAGTATGTATATCTCTAACAGGAAGTTTATTTAAAACAGCGTAGAGCACCTGCTCATCGGATATACCATCAATTTCTCTTACAAATCTCCATATATTATCACATATAGATTCAAAATTAATCATTAAATCCTCATCTTTTACTTTAGGGGGCATTATTAAAGCCTTCTTTTCTACATCCTTTAAATTAATTTCTATAGGAAAATCTATATCTACTGTATTTACATTTAAGATATTTAAATCTACTTCAAGAGTTCCTTCTCTACCGCAAGAATCGCAGGTAAGAGCAACAGAAACTTTTGAGCCTGTGCTCATCTCTTTTAATTTGTACACTAAAAAATTTCTATCTACTAGAAACAATGAATCTATATCAATCCCTTTAATACATCTCTCTAAAATAAAATTTAAGAAATTCTTATTCTTTACCATAGGACTCATAGCTTCCTTCTCGTCTTCAAACGTGAAAGGTCGTATAGATATCCTATTTGTCTCATACCACCTGCACTTGGTAGGGACTTCTACGTCAATATACTTTTTCTCTCCACCTTTATCTCCGAGGATAGCTTTAACAGCCTCAAGCTGCTCGGGGGTTAACTCATTACTATTATTCATAAAATTCTCCAAAAAATGTATTATAGCTATAATATAATAGTACCATGAAAATATTAGTAGGAATACAAAAATCTAGAATAGTAACCGACAATCCCGAACTTTTTAAAGCCCTACAGAGATTATATACGTTTCAAATCCCTGGAGCCACTTACTCTGCTGCTTATAGGAGACGTTCATGGGATGGCAAAAAACGGTTCATAGGTAATTCTGGGGTTTTTAGAACGGGTCTTCTGCCTCGGGTTATGGACCACCTTAAAAAGATAGATTGTATTCCTGACATAGAGTGCAACATACCTAAGGAATCGCCTCCTAAAATAGAAAAATTCTCTAATATGAAGTACTATGACTATCAAGAGGATCTTATTGGTAAAGCTCTAGAAGCTAAAAGAGGGGTTATCTGTGCCCCCACAGGATCTGGGAAGACCCTTGTTATGGGTGGCTTGGTTAAGAGTTTAGGTAATAGGAAGATGGTTATCCTATTCAACTCTAAGCAGTTATTAAAACAATCTTATGATTTTCTAAAAGATATCTGTAAAATAGAAAGTGTGGGATTATGTTTCGGAGAAGGCTACATATATGGCGATATAATGCTTTGCACAGTCCAAAGTATAGAAAAGATTTTAGATACTCATCTGGAGGACACAGAAGTTTTAATGGTTGATGAGTGCCATGAATTTTGCTCAGGGAAGCGGACTCTACCTGCTATAGAGGCGTTCCCAAAAGCTGCTTGGAGGTTTGGATTTACTGCTACTGTCCCTTCCGACCCAATAAAGAGACATTCTTTGGAGGGTGCCTTAGGGTCTGTAGTACAAACAGTTAATACAAAAGAATTAGTAGAAGAAGGAAAATTAACAAAACCAATAATCCAAATAATAGAACGAGAGTACCTCGCAGAGGGTGAGGATACCCATCTCTCTTATTTGGATGTCTACGATAAATATATTGTTTTTAATAAAGAAAGAAACAATAAAATAAAGGAGATAGTAGATGAAATCAGAGAAAACGGAGACAGATCTCGCATACTTATACTTACCCGATCACTCGATCACGGAAGAACCTTGGAAAAGTTGCTTGATGGAGGGGAGACACAGTTTCTTGAGGGAGCAAACTCCCTCGGGGAGCGGTATAAAAGTATATCTAAATTCAGAGGAGCTGAACAATCTAGTACCCTCATTGGCACTAAAATCCTCCAGACAGGTATTAACATTGAGGAAATCACCCACTTCATAAACGCAAGAGGTATGAAATCAGAAATTGCTACTATTCAGGCTTTAGGACGAGCTTTAAGAAAACATAAAACTAAACAAAAAGTATATATCTATGATTTTATAGATAAAGAAAAATACTTACTTACTCATTCTAAACAAAGAATTAAGCATTATAAAAAAGAAGGGCACGAGGTTATAAAAATATGAAGAGAGTACCATTAAAAAAAACTAAGACAGCGGAAGAAATACTATACGAAGCCAGCAAATTTAATAATTATGATATTGAGAACATAAAAGGAATAATAAAAGAATTAGAAATGATCACTGAAAATAATGTTATAGGAGATCAACTCCTAAGATCTTTAGATAATATATCTAAGGATATTGATGGACTAAAAGATAGAGTTATAGAGACCTATATTAGACTACTAAAGCAAGGGCAACAGA
>Ga0209349_1001150_pt1 | contig 13275 bp, 9 predicted proteins | sample ETNvirnome_2_130_FD_184067 | JGI IMG/M metagenome (GOLD analysis project Ga0209349, IMG submission 184067) | Marine viral communities from the Pacific Ocean - ETNP_2_130 (SPAdes) (version 2) | ecosystem: Environmental > Aquatic > Marine > Oceanic | place: Pacific Ocean | collected 2013-06-22
GATATTTTGTTCCACAATTAGCAAAATGGCAAGATTTACAAAGATTGGGTCAATATTTAATAATTAATAATAAAGAAACCATACAACGATACCAAATTGAGTTACCTTATTTGGCTAATAATTTAAGGGAAAATCATAAAATTACAATTACAAACAGAAAAGGTACTGCAGGTGTGATAGTGAAACAGATAACTTGGTACTATCCTGAAGGCAAAACCATCATTCAGGCAGGGGAAAACTTAATAGATGGCTTTGATTTGGATCAGGTTGATTCACTTTCTACAGCCTCAGCGGTGTCCTCTATACAGAAATCTAAGGTATAGAAGAGAATATTTAAATACTCCAACTGTAAATCAATGGTATAATGATAACACTAATAGAAGGAAATGGAAACACAATACCAGAAACCATCGATCCTAAAGACAATATTTGTGTAGTTCTAAAGAAAGAAAATGGTTCAAAACATTGGTTCTATGGAGCAAACATAGTAACAAATGATGGAGATATTTATTATGCAAAAAGAGCATGTGGAGAAACACCATCTTCAAATGAAGATTTTGGAGCATGTAATGTCAGCTCAAGTGGAAAAGGAGCAACATGTATTCTTAACAACCCATCAAGTGCAGATTCATTAGCAAAAACTGATGCTTATGGTCAAGTAAGTAACCCAATTGTAACAAGTGGAGCACAGAAAAATTGTTCTAGTAACTATCCAAAAACAAATGACGGTGATTCTGATAACACAGGTGCAGGTACAGACGTTGTAACTTATAAATTTGAATGGACTACATCACAAATTAACACAGCATCAGGTAATGCTATTACAGGTGGCTGTATTGTTGATTTAGATGCAACATTAGGAAGCTCAGTTAAGATTTTAACACATTGGAACTTTTCAAGCCCAGCTAGTTTCCACAAAACAAGCACAGATACATTAACACTATACGTAAATCACACAATGAATGGAGTCTAGTCCTTTGGCTAGAAGAGTAACTATGGCAGGTATTTTTAACTTGCTAGAAAAGTTAAACATGAAATTTCCTGACGGAAGAAGTGGATTAGATGATAAAATTCAATTTGGTGAGACAATCAGTTTCAAACTAACTACGAAAGATAAAGTTATTAAAGGTAAGTGACCTAAATGGCACGTAAGGCATTATACAAGCATGCCACGCAAGTAGACACTACGTCATACCCAGATGATGGAACATCACCCGTTGGTTCAAATGAATGGAATGAAAGCCCTGACCCGCAAGGTATGTTGGGATTTACTCCTGCAAATGCATCACGTACTATATCTTCTGGTACTTTAACTCCAACAGACTCTATAACAGTAGTGGTTGGTGAAAGTGGAGCAGCAGACGATCTTGTCACAATAGCATTAACAAACACAAACGAGTATGATTTGTTATATTTATTTGGTCAATCATCTTATAATGTAACATTGAAACATACATCTAGCCTATCAAGTAATGGTCAGGTACAAACAGTTTCTGGTTCTGACGAAGTATTATCTGCAACAAGTCCTACAATCCTAATTAGAAAAGGAAACTATTGGTACGGATATGGTGGAGGTGTAGTAAATGCAGTTTCAGATATTGGAGACGTTACAATTTCAAACATAGCAAGTGGTGAAGTATTAAAATGGAATGGTTCAGCATGGATTAACCAAACTCTAGCAGAATCAGGCATTCAGGGTACACTATCAAATTCAGATATAGCCACAGCAGTAGAAGCAGCAAGTGATTCAAATACGTTTACTGACGCAGATCATTCTAAACTAAATGCAATAGAGGCATCAGCCACAGCAGATCAAACTAATGCAGAAATTGTAGCTGCCGTAGAAGCAGGTACAGATTCAAATACATTCACCGATGCAGACCACTCAAAATTAAATGCCATTGAAGCCTCAGCAGATGTAACAGACGCAACAAATGTTGACGCAGCAGGTGCAGTTATGGTATCAGATTCAAGCACATCAGGTATGGGATTTGTGGTTGATGAAGACGCAATGGGTTCAGACTCAGCAACAAAAGTTCCAACACAACAATCAGTAGTGGCATATATTGCATCACAGATAGCATCAGACATTACACTAAAAGGAGATTATAATGCAAGTACAGACTCACCATCATTAGATGATGGAAGTCCAATATCAGGTATAAAGAAGGGAGATCATTATGTAGTTTCAGTAGCAGGTGACTTCTTTACAGAGGCAACACAAGCAGGGGATTCTATAATAGCAAAACAAGACAGCCCAACAACATTAGCACATTGGATTAGAACAAATAATAATTTAACAACACCTATTACAAACACTGAGGTTTCAGCAAGTGCAGCAATAGACTATTCAAAATTAGCAGCATTAAACAGTGCTAGAATATTAGTAGGTAATGGTTCAAACGTAGCTACAAGTGTGGCTGTATCAGGTGATGTCGCTATTGACAATGCAGGTGCAACTACAATTCAAACAGATGCAGTAGATATTGCTATGTTGTCAGCAAGTGGAACAGCAGGTTCATCAACATACCTTAGAGGCGATAATCAATGGGCAACTGTATCAAGTGGATTCACATCAACAGCAGATGCAGACTTGGATTTTGTAGGAGATTATGATATACATGATTTACAAAGAGTGTGTCTAGAAGTACAAGGTACAGGTTTTGACACTGATTCAAACAATGCTGACAGAACAGGAGAAAAACAATTATATATCAGAACCATAGATAGTAATAATGAAGGCTTATTTGTAAAATTAAAAAAGAACGGTTCATCACAATATGTTCAAGTAGGATAGGTGTCTATCAAGAATGGTAGAATATCTATCTGGTGAGAGAATACAAGGAAGTTCTACGGCAGATATACCGACAGTTTCAACATTAAATGCAACTAATGGAACAACAAATTGGTCAACAGATACAGCTAAATTAACAAAGTCAGGCAACACAATAACATTTAGTGCGACAGGTGCTAGTAATGATGAGGAAATTTACTATGATTTAACTTCAACATCAGATGATAAATGGACATTAAGATTCAAAGCTGATTTCACATCTATCGGTGCAGGAGCTAGTGCAACACATCAGCAACTTCAATTTGGTATTTATGATTCAGCAAGTCCTAGTGGTGGTAATGGAAGTGGTGATGCTATAATGTTTTATCTATCAAGTGCAGGGAATGTTAGTAATGCTGTAAATGGCGTTAATGGTGGAACAAGTGGTATTACATCAACAAACAACACACCTATTGCTTCAAGTGGTTCTGCTGTTACATATTATATTGAATTACAAAGAACAAGTTCATCAGCTATTCAGGCAAAAGTGTTTGATGATGAATACGAAACACAGGTCGGTTCAACATTAAGTAAAACAGGTCTAAGTGGGATAACAGGCTTACGTTATCTAATGGTTAGATTATGGTCAGAAGGTGGTGCAGGAAACGGTGCAGTTGGTTCTGTCACAGATATGAAATTCTATAACAACACTACATCAACAACAACAGATGAGAAAGACGACATAACAAACGTTCCTGTAAATACTAGATATGAAGAAACAGATACAAGGAAAATTTACAGACGAGTACCTGCATCATCACCTGATCCAGATTTTAATTTTTCATCTGCTACAGGTTGGGGATTTACCGCTGTTGGCTCGGGCGAATCTGGAAGTGTTACACCATCATCAAAACTACAAATTTCAAACAATAACTTGAATTTTGTTGCTACCGATAATGCTGTTAATGGTGCTAGATTGGCATATTATGACTTGACGAGTTTAGATGATGATGAATGGACAGTTAAATTTAAACTTGATTTAACAGACGTATCTACAATAACAAGCGGTGCTGATCAAAACGCTATGATGTTTCACATAGGGGATGATGTAACATCAGGGTTTAGAGAAAATTTATGGGAAATAGGAATGTCAGTTACAACTACTACAACAACTAAGAAAATAACTACTGATTATTTGTCAAATACATACGGTTGGGTTACTTTCGGGGCTACTGATCGCCAAGATGCAACCGCAACAACATATTATATCGCTATCAGTAAATTAAGTTCAACTTCATTTCGTGTTGGATTATACGATTCAACTTTTACAACTGAATCAGCAGGGTGGACAACAACCATAACAGACGGTGCCCACTTTCAAGATGCAAAATATCTTAAAATTATAACAGCAAAAGGGAATAACTCTGGGGGTGGTTTAGTATCAGGTAATATAGATGATCTACAAGTATGGAAAAGTTGTTCAGTTTGTGGTGCAAGTTGGAAAGAAAGAGGTGTAGCATCTTGACCATAGAAAATCTCGGTGTCAAACTCTATCAGGGATTAAAGTCAGATCGAGTTTCCGATTCATTAGGTTCATCAGCAGATGGTACAAACACAGGAATTACATTGGTAACTGTCGAAAAAATTGAAACTACTAATGGAACATATACTAGTGGTAGTGCTACAAACGCAAATAGAGTTGGTGTATCAAAAACCAATGATCAGATAGCAGAAGGAACAAAAATATCTAAAATAGGTGCATATTATGATGCAACTACAAATCAACCATATAATACAAAGTTTGTTGTTTATACTGATAGTGGTGGAAGTCCTTCCACATTAATTTGTAAAACAGCTTCGGTTAATCCAACAGGCACAGGTTGGTTAGATTTTGATGTTGATGGTGGTGATCATACAATTACATCAAGTGAAGCTGGTTATCTTTGGATTGGATTGATTTCAGATGAGAATAACTATGTGGCATATCAAGCTGGGCAAACAGGTGGTTTTAAAGAAGATAATGAATCAAGCTTGAATGTTCCAACGTCATTTACTGTTGACCATACACATAACCAAAAATTTGCATATCGTGTTACAACAGATACACCAGCATATAAACTTGGCACAGGTGCTTATTCACTATCAGGTACAAACCCACTCTATTTTGCTAATGCAAATAATAATAAATTATTACCAGAAACAGGTGACTTTACAATCGCTTGTTGGGTTAAACATTCAGGTCATAGTGATCATCAACAAATATTCAGATGTCAAGATAGTAATGGTTCATCAAAAGGTGAATTTAGAATTAATCATAGTGGAACTTCAAGTCAAGATGATAAATTAGCAATAGCTTTGAATGATGGAACTAATGGAACTGGTGGAAGCTCTGCAACTGTTATGACAACAAACTCTGTTACACAAAACGAATGGGTTCATCTTGCGTGTACTAGAACAGGTGCTACTGTTAAATTGTACATTAATGGAACATTAGAAACTAATCAGAATACAAGTGGAACATTTAGTGCAAATATGAAATGGGGAAATGATACACCAAGAGTAGGTAGAATGGAAAATTCTGCTGAAACCATACAAGGAAGTATAGACGACTTGGCAGTATGGCATAGAGTTCTTACTGCAACAGAAATTCAAAAACTTTTCAATAATAATAAACCAAATTTTCAATCTGGAACAAATTCAGAATACTTTGGAAATTCAGGTGGTAGGACATACATGGGACAGAAAGTTGCAACAAGCAGTTCAGAATTATATGGTCAAACCATTGGTGGAAGTGGTCAATCAGTTGGCTTTTACTTTAAAAAAACAGGCACACCAACAGGTACAGCGTATTTCCAAATATTAGATAACAGTGACGCAGTTGTTAGTGGAACAGAAGTATCATTCGATCCAAATGATGTATCTAGTGATTATACGTGGAAGTTTTTCAAACCATCTACTGCAAGAACATTAGCAGTTGGTGACAAACTTGTTATGAAATATACAGCAGGTAGTGCTTCATCAAACACTCTAATGGTAAAATATAGTAATAGTGGAAGTTCGTTTGATGGAACAGATTCACATGAGGTTGAATCAACATCAACAAGTGGCACACCATCAATCACAAACAACACAGCAAAGGATATGGACATCATTGTTGATGATGCACAATTAGTTTCATCATTAGCTAACAAGTCAGAATTAAAGGCGTATTATAGTATGGATAGCACAAGTTTAGGTAGTGCTACATATTCACAAGACTTTAGTGGCTCTGTTACATACATAAACAATGGAGCTTATACGGTTTCATCAACAGTAAGTAATGCGTGGAACGCTTCAATAGCAAATACAGGTCACACAGGTGCAGAAACAACAATAGATTTAGGCACAACAATAGATGGTGGTAGTTTTGTTTTGGATTATACAATGGAAGCTGATAATATATCGAACTATGTTTACTTTTGGTTTGGTTTAGGTAGTGTATCAGGTGCAGGTTATGAGGATTCACAAAACTTTGTAGGAACTCTTACAACATTTCAGGGAAATTCAATTAATGGTGATATAAGAGCTGGATTTATGGATAATAGTGCAACTTGGACTAGTAGTTCAGGAAGTGCAGGAAATTATTTCCCTGCGGGAACTACAAGATGGTGTAGGCTTGTGAAAGATGGAACTACTATAACATCATATATTTATCCAACAGAAGCAGATAGAACAGCAGGAACAAATGCAACACATTCCCATGCAAAAACATCATCACCTGCGAGTATGTCAGGTTTAAGATATTTACAAATTATGGTTGATAATTATAATGATGGTAAGACTAATACTGCAACCATAGATGATATTAAGATATATTCTGGAATTACAAATCCAGTTGGTTGTGCTAACGACTTTTCATCAACTTCTGATTTGGATTCATTAACAGGTGTAAGGACAAATTCGATTTTTCAGCAGACAGATTCAACACCACAGTATTGGTGGTATAATGGAACAAAATGGAATCCAGATGGTAGTATAATTTTAACAATAGACAAAAATTCTGTTGGAACATCAGGTTGGACATTTGCTTCTGGCACAACAGCAGGATCAGCTAATGATTATGCAAAAATTGATGGTGATTCAATAAGATGTATTGACGATTCTAATGGAACAGGTTATTCAGTAATATATGATTTGGGAAGTGCATTGTCAAATAAGTGGGTAGCAAGATTCAAACTAACAACAAATGAAACGGTATCACGATCATCTAATCAAGCTGGGGTTGCAATAGGTTTGTTTGCTTCATCAGTATCTACACCTGCAAGTTCTTCACAAGATAGTATTGCATTTTTAGACTATAACGATACAAGTTCAAAATTTTATGCTTCATACACAAATGGTCAAGCTCCAAGTGCAACACCAAACACACAAGTATTTAGTGAAACAGTAGGTCATGCTAACGGAAGTTATTGGTGGTGTGAAATGTCAAGAGATGAAGGAACAACAACATTCAAGATATTTTCAGATAGTGATTATTCAACATTAATTGAAACCGAAACACGATCAACATCAACAAGTGATGTCACAGGTTTAAGATATATCGGTGCGAAGGGATTTGCATTTTCAGATTCAACAAGTAAGGTTGATGTGTCAGTAAGCAGTATCGAAGTTTATGATGGAGTAACGAGTGTATAATGGCAATAAAATATCTAGCAAGTAAGAGAATAACAGGAACTAATGCAGAACGATTAGCAACAGTAGAAGCAGATGCAACATACGAAACTAATTTTTCATCAAATACTGGTTGGTCGAGTTCAAGTACATCACAACTTGAAGTCACAAATAATGAATTACAAATTAAACAAGTGACATATACTGGTAATCAAATTAACTATGATTTATCTAGTCAGGTGTCAGGAAGTTCTCTTGCTGATTCTTGGGTTCTAAGATATGACTTGGAATGGTCAGGTTCACAAAGTTCAAGTCCTTTATTTTGGATTAACATATCTGATAATACAGCACTTGGAAATGGAAATCAAGATGCTTTGAGTTTACAACTCTATCATGGTCAAACATCAGGATTTAAGATAATGAAAAGTGATGGTATAAGACCTGATCAATCAGGTAGTGGTTCAGTTGATCTTAGCCCTACAACAGCGATAGGATATGGAACTAAATATTTTATTGAGCATATTAGAAATGGACAAGACTTTACTGTCAATGTTAGAACAGGAAGTCATACAGGAACATTAGTTTGTACTGGAACAATTTCATCATTTGCTTCAACAATCACAGGTTTAAAATACTTTAAAACAATTTCATATCAAGGTTCAGGTATAAGTGGTGTCTTAGACAATTTAAAATTTTGGAATGATGTGACAACAACTACGACAACAGCTAATATTCAAACAAACTCAATTTGGGAAGAATCAGATACAGGCAAACATTTCATTTACAATGGTTCAGCATGGACAGATATAGTCTAGTGAATAATCTTGGCTAAGGTAGGTCAAGTCTTTCAGATAGACAGTGCTTTTCAAAACAATGTTTTTCAAAAAGCATGGGGAGGAGTTGTTTTTCAAAAGAATGTATTTCAAAACAATGCATTTGATGTTCCTCAAACAATTAAAAAGGTTCTAAACGAATCATTATCTGTAGCAGAAACACAGGTAAGAACTAGAGAATTAATAAGACTTGTAAATGAGTCTATATCTATCCAAACATTCAGGTTAAGACTTAGAGCATTAGTTCATCATGTATTAGAAACTTCGTCTATTGCAGATAGTGAGATAAAGAAACGTGGATTAATAAAACTCTTTAATGAATCATTAGAAAGCAGTGAGACATTACTTAGATATAGAGACATTATTAGACAGTTAGCAGAATCAGAAAGTGTTACAGAGTCCACACCAAAGGTTAGAGGACTGAGAAGGCTTATAGGAGAATCAATTAGTATAGCAACATCAACTATAAAGTCTAGAGGAATTATAAGAAAAATTTCAGAACAAATATCTGTTGGTGTATCTGCATTCCAAAACATATTCCAAGACAATGTGTTTGGTAGTGCATATAGTGAGGCAAAGAAAGTAATAGGTAGGGTTAAGAACATAAATGAAACCGAACAGATCTCTGAGGCAACAAACTTTGCAAGGGGAATAAAGAGAGTTGTATCCAATACGGTTAACGTTGCAACATCATTGCTACCTTTAAGATCGTTAATAAGAAGTGTAGGCGAATCAGTATCTATCCAAACATTCAGAGAAAAGCTTAGAGTATTAACTAGAATTGTATCTGATACCGTTTCAATATCTGAGGCAACCACAAAATTACGTGGAAGAATAAGACTTGTTAGTGAATCTATACAAGTGACCGTTAAAAGAACATTCCAAAACATATTCCAAGACAACGTATTCCAATTAGGAAAAGAATATGTCAAGCTAATGACTATGGTTAAACATCAAAACGAATCCGTTTCTATTCAGACCTTCAGAGAAAAACTAAGAGTTTTGAAGAGGGTGTTAACAGAGACCGTTCAAACATCAGAGTCATTTGTAAAACTAAGAACAATGTTTAGGTTGGTTTCAGAATCAGAAAGTGTTACAGAACCACTTGTCAGATTATTAGTGATGTTAAGAGTTCAAAACGAGTCAGTATCTATTCAAACATTCAGAGAAAAACTAAGAATAATGGTTAGGGTTATATCTGACACAGTTAGTATGTCCGAGTCTATTAACAGGCTTAGAGGATTGGTAAGACCAATTAATGAAGTTATACAATTATTAGAGACAGCACGTACAGCGAGTGGTTTTGTTAGGTTTTATTCTGAAAGCATAAATATTGTGGAGACAACCAACTTTGTTAGAATATTAAAGAAGATAATAAACAATACTGTAAACATGTCTGAAACATTATACAAGGCTTGGTCAAAAAGAGTTAATGAAGTCATACAGGTAGCAGAAACCAAAATTTCATTAAGAGGTATGGTTAGGCTTGTTACAGAATCAGTATCTATTCAAACCTTTAGAGAAAAACTACGTGTTCTAAAAAGAGTTTTAACAGAATCCATTAGCATACAAGACACTAATGTAAGATTAAGAGTGTTGGGAAGACATGTAAATGAGAGTATTAGTATATCTACATCATTTGCGTGGGCAAGAACGTTGCTTAGAGAAGTTGGTGAGAGTGTTTCAATACAGACATTCAGAGAAAAATTAAGAACAATAAAAAGGGTAATTAATGAAACTGTTAATGTAGCAAGAACGAGACTTCCAACATTCCAAACAAACGTGTTCCAACAGGGCGCATTCCAAACAGGCTATGAAGCATTGGCTATAAGAGGTCTTGGAAGATTAGTAAATGAAAGTGTTAGTATATCAGAAGGATTTAGAAAAGCAGTATCAAGATTGTTTGCAGAAACTGTTAGAGTTGGAGAGACAACTAACTTTACTAGAATATTGATAAGACATTTGGGAGAATCAATATCAATACAAACCTTCAGGCTAAGGTCAAGAGTTTTAATAAGAATGGTCGGTGAGTTTGTTAACGTGGGTGAAGTAACAAACTTTGCTAGAATATTAAAGAAACATGTAGCAGAAAGCATATCTATCCAAACATTCAGAGAGAAATTAAGAATATTAAAACGGGTTATATCTGAGACAGTGCGCATAACGGTGGGAGACATTCCACTCAGAATCTTAGGAAGAGTAATAAATGAATCAATATCTATTCAGACCTTCAGAGAAAAACTAAGAATTTTGGTTAGAATAATTAGAGAAGACATGAGTATATCTGAAGCATTAATAAAATACAGAGACAGAACAAGGGTACAGCTAGAAGAAATCAGTTTAGCTGAGGCAACAAACTTTGCAAGAGGTTTGATAAGAAGTTTGAATGAATCAATATCTGTCCAAACATTCAGAGAAAAACTAAGAACACTAACTAGGATTATTAATGAATCATTACAAACGTCTGAAACATTCTACAAGTCTTGGGTAAAAAGCATAGCAGAGTCTGTATCTGTTGTGGAGTTAATAGTCAGACTAAAACACATTATTAGATTAACCGCAGATTCTGTCAGCATCAGCCATGCAGCAATAACAATTCGTGGAAGAATCAAGCGTGTAAATGACATGATAAATGTTGGAGCAACACGAATATTCCAACCAATATATCAATCATCCATATTCCAACAAGGAAAAGAATATGTAAAATTACTCACGATGATCAAACATCAGAATGAATCTGTTTCCATTCAGACCTTTAGAGAGAAATTAAGAATATTAAAACGAGTTATATCTGAAACTGTTAGGGTTGGGGAAGTAATAATCTACACAAGGGCTTTAACAAGATTAATTAATGAATCAATATCTGTTCAAACCTTTAGAGATAGATTAAGAACATTAATCAGAATTTTAACAGAATCTGTTAGTGTGCAAGAGAATAAAGTGTGGTTAAGAACAGTATTAAAGGTTGTAAGTAACAGCGTTTCTGTATCTGAATCAAGAATAAGATTGAGAGGAATGATTAAATTCTTAAATGAGTCAGTATCTATTCAGACCTTTAGAGAGAAATTAAGATCATTAAAGAGAATTATTACAGAGACTATGCAATACAGCGAATCATTAAGAATGAGCTGGGCAAGGGCATTCTCCGAATCAATCCAAATTGGAGAAACACAAATACACCTAAGCACGATGTTAAGACATATCGCAGAATCAGTAAGTGCTTCTGAAGCAAGATTAAGAATAAGAGGTATGTTGAGAATAATCAACAACTCATTAAGTGTATCTGAGTCAATCATAAGATTAAGAGGAATATTCAGAATCATTAATAATACACTTTCAGTCTCAGAAACCATCATAAGATTAAGAGTATTGGGCAGAATAATAAACGAATCTGTTTCGGTTCAAACATTTAGAGAGAAGATTAGAGTATTAAAGAGAATATTAACAGAGAGTGTAAGTATATCTGAAACACGATTAAGAATAAGAGGCATGTTAAGAAGGGTGTCGGAGTCAGTCAACTATGCTGAAACCATATTACCATTAAGAGGACTGTTTAGAATAATAAACAACGCCATGCAAGTATCGGAGACGTTGAATAGACTAAGAGCCATATTCAGAATAATTAATGAATCAATATCAATATCTGAGTTGTTTAAGAAGTTTAAACATATTACACCAAAGGTTAATGAAACCATCCAATATGCTGAAACCACCATTAAAGCAATGGGCAAGGTTTATGTAATATTAGAATCAATATCTATTCAAACCTTTAGAGAAAAGATAAGGGCATTAATCAGAACGTATAATGAGAGTGTCAGTATAGGTACATCTTTGGCAAAGAATCTGCAAGACGGATTGGTAAGAATAACCAGAACCTTAAAAATAAACAGAAGAAACAGATCAACCAAATCTGTAAAAAGAGACCAATCTACCAGAATACACAGAAGCGGTTCTGAAAAGACATATGATAAAGACAAAGACGTGAAAACTTATAAACGAGATGGCTCTATAAAAGGTGAAGACACATGAGCATGAATATGAGAGGAAGGGGAGTATCTTTTACGGTCAAAGCTGGCAGTAGGGCTACACTTCAAATCACAATAAAGGATTCATCTGGTACCGCAAAGAATCTTTCAAACACAGTTACATATAACTCAGGTAAATGGAAGGTTTGGAAACCAGACGGAACACTGCAAATAGATGGTGCTATCACATTTAGCGATAGGGCTAATGGAATAGTCACGTATGCTCTTGGTGCCACAGATGCAACAAACGCAAAGGCAGGAAATTGGGCAGGAGAAGTTGAACTCAAAGACTCATCAGGAACAATATCTGAACAAACGCAAACTTTTAATTTCACCATAGAGGAGAGTTATTAATGGCAGACATAAAAATAGTAGCTTCAGGCACATGTGCTGAATGTGGTCATAGTCAAAAAGACCATGAAGGCAACACAGTTTGTGATGCAGAAGGCTGCGATTGTACAAACATAGGTAGTTACTAACATTTATATATGGCATTAACATATTAAGTGTATGTTAAAGCTAGATGATATAAAGAGCGATATTTATTTTAGGTTTAGGAAGGCTCAACAAGAAGCGTTAAAAACAGAAAGGCTTGGTGTAATACATGTTTCAGATGTTATTAAACCATGCATGAGAAATGTAATTTATAAAAAAATATTACCTGAGACGGGCGCATCAACAGAGGATACAAAATCATTATACTTTGGGCAAATAGTCCACTCACATTCAACATTATCTGATCCTGAACACAATGAAATGTTTTTAGCATATAATTATGTAAAGGATGAACCATTAACAAGAGAAGAGGCATTAGCAATCCCCCCAGAAGACCCAGAGCATTTAGATATAATATATGGAAGCATAGATGATTTGGTTAAAATAGATGGTAAGTGGGTTATTTGTGATAAGAAAACAACAGGAAGTATAGATTATTTTTCAAAATATAATGCAAAGGCTAGTGAATCACACGTTGACCAAATCAACAGATACAGAG
>Ga0209349_1001151_pt1 | contig 13275 bp, 11 predicted proteins | sample ETNvirnome_2_130_FD_184067 | JGI IMG/M metagenome (GOLD analysis project Ga0209349, IMG submission 184067) | Marine viral communities from the Pacific Ocean - ETNP_2_130 (SPAdes) (version 2) | ecosystem: Environmental > Aquatic > Marine > Oceanic | place: Pacific Ocean | collected 2013-06-22
ACTACCTTGTTTCCAATGAGACGGATGCAGAAGTAGATGACAGCACCTTTGTAGCATCTCTGGATTCTGATGGATTTACTGTAGGTGACGATGTTGTAGTCAATACCAGTACAGAGGATTATGCCTCATGGAACTGGAAAGCTGGAACCTCATTTGATCCAGATACAGCTGGAACCCTTGTTGGTTCTGGGAGCGCAAACTCTACCGCTGGTTTTAGTATTGTTGCCTATACCGGAAATTTTGTTAATGGGGCAACATTTGGACACGGATTATCTCAAGCACCAGAATTAGTAATAGTAAAAAGTCGTAGCCTAGTAGATGGTTGGTTAGTTGGAACAACTGCTGCAGCAGTAGATTTTACAGATTACGCTTACTTAGATACTAATGTTGCTTTTAGCGATAGTGCGGAACCATGGAATGATACTGATCCAAATCCTACTGTAGTTTCACTTGGAACTAATACTGGATGTAATTCATTGGATGAAACTTATGTAGCCTACTGCTTCCATTCAGTAGAAGGCTACTCAAAGGTAGGTAGCTACACTGGGAATGGGGATGCAGATGGAACATTTGTTTACTGTGGGTTTCGTCCTGCTTGGTACATGATTCGCAGGGTAGATTCTGCTCCCCCAACTGGATGGGAGATAGAGGATAACAAGAGGCTGGGCTATAATGTAGCTAATCGTGATCTTATAGCGAATGGTAATTACAATGAGCAGCCAGATGATAGAACAGATATGTTGTCTAATGGATTCAAGATTAGAGCAACTTCAAATAATTTTAATAACAGTGGTGGTACTTACCTCTACTTAGCATTCGCAGAATCACCATTCAAATACTCAAACGCAAGGTAATAAATTATGTGGCACAGTGACTCATTAGGTGTTATCAGAACGCCTCGAACTATCACCAAGGATGGTATCAGGTATCCACGTGAGATATTCAGAACCTTATCTAAGGCTGAACTTGCTGAGTTAGGGATTACCCCTGCAAGAGTAGAGGTCCCGGACCATAGGTACTACAACACAGGGGCGGAGACACTTACTCTGGTAGATGGTGAGACTGTAATAAGCTACGCCTCATCCGAGAAGGACGTAGAGGCCCTAAAGAAGCAGGTAGTCGGAAAGATAAAAGCCAATGTTGGCTCCTTACTTTCGTCCAGTGACTGGAGAGTTATACGAGAGGCTGATGGTGGAACCGCCCTGACAGATGCATGGAAGACCTATAGGAATGAGGTAAGGGCACACGGTAATAGCCTTGAGTCCGGGGTTGAGGCCTTCGCATCCTTACAAGCAATAAAGAACTTTCAGAATCACCCGGTGGTCGAGGTCCGGTACGTTTCTACCTATGACAGTGAGGACAATGAGACCATTGGCCCTGGAACTGAAAACCACAATAGAACAGTAGATAAGACACATTGGGATTGGCCTGCTGCACCGGACGCAGAAGCTGATCCTTACCATGTGAGGTACGAATAATGGCCCTAGAAACCGGCAACTATCTTAATGATCTAAACGAGACTTACCCTACAGCTACAGACACTATCTCAGAAGGGGACGGACATCTTCAATTAATCAAAAAAGTCCTGAAGCAGTCCTTCGCTGGCGTAGACAGGGCCTCTGAGTACATTTATGTACACACGTCTGCCCCCACAGCAGACGTAGGGAAGGGAAGGCTGTGGTTGGACACAAGCACCACACCTAACCTGCTGAAGATCTGCAACGATGCTGGACCACCGGCTACTTTTATAAAACTCCCCATCTCAGCTACTGTGAATTACAAGCTGATGGGTAATGACACCGTAGGTTGGGTCTTACCTACTGCAGATGGAACTGCTAACTACCCCCTAACAACGACAGGCTCCAACGTATTAGCCTTTGCTCAGATTGATACCACCGCTATAGCTAACAACGCCGTGGACGGAACTAAGATCGCCATGGGATCTGACGCTGCAGGTGATGTTCTTTACTATAACGGAACTGACTATGTTCGGTTAGCTAAGGGTACTGCTGGCCAACACTTGGCAATGAACTCCGGGGTAACTGCTCCAGAATGGGTGTCTACGGGGGTTGTAGGGAGCGCACAATCAAGCCGTACCGGGTATTCAGATATTCGTACCACTTCCTACAGTGATGTTGGGCAATCTATAACGTACACAGTAACAGATGCGTCTTCTACACTTTATGTGTATGGCTCCTTTAATGGTAAGTTGTGGTCCAGCTTTGATGATCAAAATGAGCAGTGGGCTAAAGTTATATTAGTCTATGCCACTAGCACGACTACAGGCATTTCCCCTACCACTGACCTACTGTGTGCTTACATGAAAGAAGATGGTATGGAACCAACCGCTACAGCGATGCTTGGTTTTGGTTATAGCGCCTTCTGGAAAATTACCGGGTTATCTGCGGCTGCGTACACCTTCAAGATACAAGGAAAGGTTAAGTCTGGCAGCGGAACACCAGGAGATGGTGGTTGTGAATTTACCGATGGATCAATGCTGGTTCTGGAGGTTGTGTAATGCAAAATAAGAATTTGAGCAATGCTGTTGCCGTAGCTTCAGGAGGGGCAGAGTTTGTTTCCTATGGGGATGTGGCTAATGAGAGTGACTACAACAACAATGTTGTATTCGTTGATGCGGCCCAAAAACCATCCTGGTCTGCAGTTCAATCAAACCTCCCCACTCAGCAGTGGAGAGAGGTGAGATCAGCACGTAACTCAAAACTCTCTAATTCGGACTGGACCCAACTACAAGACGTTCCAATAACAGACGCTAAACGAGAGGAGTGGCAGGTATACAGGCAGAGTCTGAGAGACATCACGACACAAGCTAACCCGGCCACTGTTTCCTGGCCCACCCCACCTGAGTAATGGCTTCAGTACCCCTAGTACCTATCGAGAACATTGGCTCGATAGGGATTATTACCGACATACCCCCTTATCAACTCCCTCCTAACGCATGGAGTGGTGGTAATAACGTACGGGTCAGGGACAATGGCATAAAGAAATGTGCCGGGTTCCTGGAGATCTTCGCTTCTTGCCCGATCCCCCCATACCACATCTTCCCAGTAGTAGACACAACCTCTGTCTACTGGGTGGCTTTAGGTCTGGAGAAGATCTATGTGTTTAAGAACAATGGTGGGTCCTGGACTGACATTACTAGAACCGCCAGCGATTACAATACTACTGCCGAAGAGGGTTGGACACACACCGTTCTAGGTGGTGTTCCGGTAGTCACAAACTTCAAAGACCCACCTCAATTCTGGGCGCTTACTTCCGGTAAATACAACACGGCTACGAAGTTTGCCGCACTCACTAACTGGAGAGGACCTGGAGGGGCTACCGCAGCTACCTCCTATGCGAAGTCCGTAAAAGGATTTAAGTCATTCCTGCTGGCGTTAAACATAAACAACGCAGGGGGGAGTGTTCAGTACGCTAACATGATTAAGTGGAGTGGTGCTGCCTCTGCCCACTCACCACCAGCAACCTGGAACGAAACGACGACTACGGATGACGCTGGTGAGCAGGAGTTGTCCGACACACCTGGGGACATCGTAGACGGGCTGCAGATGGGTGAGGCCTTCATAGTTTATAAGGAGAATTCCACCTACATCGTCAACTTCATTGGGACCCCCTTTATCTTCTCCTTCAAACTCCTGAGTCCAACAGTAGGTTTACTAGCTAAGAATTGTGTCTCCGAGTTCGAGGGTGGTCACTTCTTCATGGGAAAGAGTGATTTTTACCACAACAACGGGCAAACGATACAACCCCTCCTACCAAACAGGTTGAAGAGGGAGGTGTTCGATAACCTGAGTGGTGACAACTTCCAGAGGTCCTTTACGGTAGCCGATTACAACAGGAAGGAAATGTTGGCCTGTTACCCCACGGCAAACAACCCCTTCCCCGATAAGGCCCTTATATGGAACTGGATCAGTAACACCTTCACTATAAGGGACATCCCTTACCTGACCTACACCGCTTTTGGTAACACGGCTGTGAGTACAGATACGGACAGGTGGGATGACTTTACGACACCTGCCGGGACCACCACAAACACCTGGGATGTTACTACCCGAGACTGGGGAGAAAAGACCTTTGACAAGGGGGCCTCGAAGGTAGTCTTCATCACCCCTGGACTCTCAACAGGAGTAATCAGTGCCGCTACCAAGGCTGATCCTGTGCGTATTACGACAGCTACAGCACATGGTCTAGTAAATGGGGATAAGATCATCATAGATGATGTCGCAGGGATGACAGAACTTAACGCTCCTGGTGGGAGTGCTTACCCGGCTGCCGGTGTTCTCTACGCAAAGATAGACACCACAAACCCAGCGACTGAGTTTACCTTGTATGAGGACGCTGCTTTAGCCTCCGCATTAGACGGAACTGGGTTCACTACCTACACAGGGAGCGCAGGAAACATCTACAAGCAACGGGTCTTTGAAGACAACCTGGGCAATACTGAAAACGGCACAAACATGTCCTCCTACATAGAGAGGACCGGGATCTCTCTGACATCCCAAGGCATGGGCGATCAGGCCCAGGTGAAGTACTTGAGGGCTGTTTGGCCTAAGATGAACATAAAGGGGACTGGGACAGTTGATATACATGTGGCGACACAGATGTTTCCAGAGGAATCCGTGAGATGGGAAGGTCCTTATACCTTCGACCCAAGGACACAATCAAAGATCTCCTGTACCGCAAGTGGAAGATACTACGGCATAAGAATAGCCTCCTCGAACGATGTGGACTGGACCCTGAGCGGCATAGGGTACGAGATTGCAGACGCAGGATTTAGATAATGGCTCAATCAATTAAATCAGTTGTTAGATTCAATCCCAACCCGGCCCCGGTTTCCCAGGACCAACTCCCTGATTACCTCTTTAACGAACTCAACAGACTAGGAGACATCCTCCTGAACCAATCCCTCTTCAGACTGGAACCAACGTACGTAGCCCCTACCAAACCAAGGATAGGGGATATTAAGTATGCGGATGGCACAGAGTGGGACCCTGGCGGCACAGGGGAAGGGATCTACCTATTTAACTCTAGTAGCGCCTGGACCAAACTATAGGACAATATGATGGCTTACGAAAACCCATACGCAAATACAATGAACTATGTACCTAGTACCCTATGGGAACACCCTGAACCGTACAAGACAGACTGGTCTACCTTCTGGGGTAAGGCGGATGAAGACGATGATGACAAAAAAGATAAGGATGATGGCAGGGGCGATGAGACTGGAGTAGAAAAAGGTGCTGGCTCACAGTTAAAAAGCCTGTGGGGCGACGTAATGGCGGATATTCAGGCTAACTTTCAGGAGGGGTACAATTTACAGCAATCCCAGAACATGTTTGACAGTGTTTTTGGTCCAGGGATTACAGCTACTAATGCAGCACAAACTGTCCCTGACACTACAGATTATGTAAACGGTTGGCAGAACCCCAACTACACTGGCCTACCGGTGGTAACGGACTTTATAACTGACGTATCTCTCCCGGCTAATACTGGTGGCAACACCCAAGCCCAGGCAGTGACTCAGGGATTAGCTAGTTCCAATGTCCAGCCTAGTGAGGTTATCCAAGAATACCAACCCTCCTATGAACAACAGCAACAAGACCTGATAGATCAGTCAACCCAGGCCTATAACCAACAGTTCGGCCAGAACGCTTTGAATCAAGCAACCGTAATTGGGGACGCTGGCCAACTTAGCGCCACCTCTGGAGGGCCTTTTACTCCAGCCCAGTCTTTAGGCTTGATGGACCCCCAGATAGCACAGGACCTTATGCGAAGCAGGACATTTGATACGACAGCAGCCGCCACCAGGGGTTTGTTGGAGGGTACTGACGCGGAGATAGATTTTGATGCTGTGACCGACGATGAGAGGGACTGGGGAGACTTCTGGTAGAACAAATCATACGTCCAATGGAGGGCGTTGATGTAGAGCATGTGCTGCAGTTGGCCAAGGCTATGCACCAAGAAGGTGCGTACGCCTTCATAGAGTTTGATAACCGGACCATGATAAACACCATTGTCGGTTGCATGGAAAACCCGGACTCCTTCGCTTACGTAGGTACTATAGACGGAAAGGTAGTATCTGGTTTCCTCGGGTACACCACCCCTTACTTCTTCAGTAAGGAGCGTATGTCCGAAGAGATAGGGATGTTCACACTAAAAGAACACAGGAAGACCCGATTGGGATTTAAGCTATTGAAAGAATTTATAAGCTGGTCAAAAGAGAAAGGGGTAACAGAGATTTCCATTGGGTTGTCCCATGGATTTGAAACCACCTACGCCCGTAGGTTGGGTAAATTTTTAGAGAAAAGGCTGGGCTTCACCGAGGGTGGGGTCTGGTACAAATTGAGAGGATAAGCCTATGTGCGGAGGCGGAAGTACACAATATACGTCACCTTACGGAGAGGTCAAGTACGATGACAAAGGTAGGGTTATAGAGGGGTCAGCCCAGGGACAGAAAGGTGGTTTAGCCATAGGCCAACAGATGGCCCTGGACCAACTTAAAGAGGGGATGCCTGACTACTACGGGGGCCAGACCTATGCCGACATGGACCCTGCAACCACAGCCGCCCATAAACAGATGCTCAGGGCCGCAGGTGGGGCTGCTACGCAAGCAAACATTGCAGAAGGCCGAAAGAACCTATTTGCCTTACGCTCTGAGGCCGACAGGGCCGGAGAATGGGGCTTACAGGCTGCGAATAGAATGATAGGTGCTGGAGGCGACGCACAGGCCGCTGGTTTAAGGGGAGAACAACGCGGTTATGACCTAGGTCTGCAAGGCCAGGCAGGGGCCGCTACTGCGGCTGGTGGGATCAGAGGCTATGGTGCCGACGCCGCTGCCGCAGGAACTGCCGCCCTCGGTGCTGTTGATCCTCTATCCTCTGCCACAATGGGTTACGGTCAGGGAGCAACCCAGAACCTCTCTCAAGGGGCCTACGCAGGACTCACTCCGTTCCAACAGACCCAGATGGAGAACCTCTTAGCCGGTAAGCTGGATACTGATTACCTAAAACCAGCCGTCGCTGGGATGGCCTCCACTGTAGGCGAAGAGTTCAGGAGAAACATAGCCCCGGCTCTTAGGACCGGGACAATAAACACAGGCCAGGGAAGAGGATACAGCACTAGAGAGGCTGTCATTGCTGGACTGGAAGGGGAGAAGCTGGCTGGCGCATTAGCTGGTCAGGCAGGCCAGATGTACACAGGAGCGGTCGGACAGGCCCTTGGCCAGAGACTCCCAGCCGCACAACTTGCACTGCAGGCACAGCAACAGGCCCAGCAGCTTGGACTCCAGGGTGGAGATCTGAGGCTGAGGGGTGGTCAGTTGGCCCAGCAAGGCGCTCTAGGTGCCGGTGGTTTAGGGGCACAGGCAGGTCAGCTAGGATTGGCCGGAACTCAGTTAGCCCAGCAGGGTGCTCTATCAGGAGCGCAACTTGCACAACAAGGTGCTCTAGGTGCTGGTGGCCTTTATGGTCAGGCAGGAGCAGCAGCCCAGCAGGGGTTGAGAACAGCCCAGGCTGGCCGTCAGGCCGCTTTAGGGGCTACCAGAGACATAACGACCCTCCCGGGCGATATGGCCAAGTACGGGCTTGAGGTAGGCGCTCGAAGAGAGGCTCAGGAAGACAAGAGGATCGGGGCAGACATCGAAAAGTATAACTATAACGCGATGGCAGAAAGACAGGCCCTAGAGAACTACATGCGTACCATCCAGGGATCTTACGGTTCTGCAACGACCAAGCCAGGGCCTAGCGGTCTTCAGAGTGCAGGCCAGATAGCCAGTATCCTGGCTGCTCTGGGTGGGTCTGATGTCAGGATCAAGGAGAACATAGAACCTGCAGGCACCTGGAAGGGCTTTAATGTCTACACCTTTAACTACATACCATCCTACGGAGACCCAGTACCAAGACGTAGGGGTGTCATGGCCCAGGAGGTTGAGAGAACCAGGCCTGATGCTGTCGTAGAAATAGACGGCATTAAACATGTCGCTTACGGGTGGCTGTGATGAAGTTCTTTGAAGGGAGTTGGAATCCATTTGCCGGTGGCGGTGGTTACGCCAACCCGTACAGTTTTGGGACTGTAGATGATGCTGGTGACCTGACGTGGGATGAAGAGAGTTACAACAACTACATGCAGGCAGTCATACGTCAGCAAGGACAACAGGCTGCCCTTAAAACTGTGGGCCAATGGGCCTACAAAGATAGGGGGCACGGGGCTGGTGGCCAACCATTCTTTGGACCTACGAAACAGAAGTTTGACATGAGGGCTTCAGAAACTGGAGCACCGCAGGAGATAGACCCACGTCTGTTCTCAGGTTATCAGGCCAGGTTACGTGCAGGTCCTAGAGGACCTTCATTTAGATCCCCGTGGATAGGAGGGTTAGTTTAATGGCGAACTTGTGGCTGCAAAAAGAATTAGAGGACGCTGAAACCGACAGGATAGCTGGGGATGTAGTTAGAACCGGGGCACAGTTTAGCCCTGCCCGAACCCCTGTAAGTGCTCAGGTAGATCAACTGAGGGGTGACGATGATTTCCAGGCCCGGTTTAAGAGTCTAAGGAAACTCCCCTCCACGATACCCAAGATGAATCAGGAAACTAAGGATGTGTACGGCAAGTACAACAAGTTCCTAAAATTCTATGGTGCCTCCAGTGGAGACTACTCAGGGTTATCCGCATTCCAGTCTGGGCTGAACTCAGCATTAGACATGGACATGATCCAGGACCTCCTCGAAGACCAGAGAGAGCGGCAACTCTCATCTCAGTTCCACTCTATTCGTGATTATGTGAAGGATAGACCTACGATGAGTAGGGTCGCAGGCGCAATGGACACCACCCTGGCGGAACATGATGACATGATGAAGGCCTTCGAGAAGGGAAGACCTGATGTTACATACCAGAAGAATAAGGCTGAGTTAATAAAGAGGGTGAAGGAGTTGGGTGCCGACGATGGGATGAAATACTTCCTGAACGAAGTGGCTAAGGTTGAGGAAAGTCGTGGCTCTCCCATGAGTAAGATAGAGATGATTGGGTTAGCAGAGGATTGGTTAGCTGACTCAGAGGTGGACTCAAAAGCCTTCCTCGGACTCTTGAATCAAAGCATAGAGTTGAGGGGTGGTGTGGCTCGGGGAGGTGGTATGTTGACCTTTCAGCATAGAACCAAAGCAGATAGTCCGGCCCGTAAGAAACAAATTGTAGCTGCGTTAAAGAGGGCTGGTATCACACGGTTTGATGATACAGGGGAAGACATACTAATTAACCCCAGGTCATCACACGAAGTAGACATGAATGATGCTGATACTCGATTAGCCCTCCAGGACCTACGTAACCTTGGGGTAGGGTGGGCACAACTACCTACGCAGAGAGGCGATAGGATGCGATTGACAGAAGGCGGTCAGCCACTCGAAGGGGTCTACTACAGTAACAACCAGTTTGCCGTAGACCAGGCTAACAAATGGGTAGCAGAAAACCCGGCAAATAGATCAGCAGTTATAGACCAAACTGAATCCGAGTGGGAGAAGGGTCGATACGCTGTTCCTCCTGCGGAAAGGGCTTTGTACACAAGGCAGATGATCGGTGCCAGAAGGGTAGCGAAGACAGCAGAGAGGGCTATGGAGGCGGTTAGGAAAGGAGCCGGTGGTGGCGCTGGTAAGGCTCTCTTCACAATAGAGCATATGTACCAACTAGCTGGAGACCTTGGGGTTGTAAGTTCGGCCCTTCAGGGGGACCACAAAACTTTTGCTACAGGCATGATTGATGAGGTTAGTAAAGACCTTACTGCCGTAAGGGCACAGGTTGCTGCCGACATTGAGGCAGGGAACACGGGCATGTCCCGAGATGACCAGAAGGCGCTCACGTCCTTATTGGACAAGTGGGCGGACAAGGCCGAGGCGTTGGGCAGAGATGCTGACAGACTGCAGGCAGGTAAGCAGTATGAAGCGCAGATACTATTAGGCTTCCTGGAGGCTGGGTTAAGGGCGCAGGTTGCCAGGATGTACATCAGTAAGGACAGGATGTTAGCCTCTTTCTACAACGAGATGAAAAAGAACATCAACCTTACCGGTTGGGGGCAGACTAGGGCAGGTGCGATGACAACGCTAAAGGCCATTGCTTCGGAATCCGAGCGTAGGGTAGAGGACTTAGTGCCTTACGTAACTGAAGCACCCAAGCCTCCGTATCAGGTAGATCCTCGATCAGGGTCCATAGATCAATACGCTGACCCTAATGCGGCAGCAAACGCTGTAAGAGCCAGGTGGGGGCTACCTCCGATATGAACGAAAGAGACCAATTAATACAGGACCTGGATATTGCCACGAAGGCCGGGGATCAAGACTTATACAACTTTCTTAACCAGAAGCTACTGGAGTTAGAGGGAGGTGGTGTTAGTCAGGGAGTTACAACCACTCCTCAAACGGCAGCCCCTCAAGTTCCGCAATATGATGATGTCCCCTCTGTTCCTGATGCCTTGGCAGTAGAGCAGCAGGATCTCCAGGGGATAGCTAACGAGTACGAGATGAAGCCCACAACCTCATCTCCTGATGCAAGCCCTGCCGATAACCTGGCGAACCAAACCACAAACAACCAGAACTGGTTAGATAAAATAACCAAGTCTCTTTACGGAGACAGGTACAGTGGTGTCAGCCACCTTGTAGGACAAGCTGAGATTACTCCTGCTGGGCCGACAATGGCAAACCTGGCAGGGAAGGACTACAGTGGAATAACTGGAGAGTTCCAGGACCAGATAGACTGGTCTAACGAGTTAAGCAGCCCTCAGTTTATGACCAACGTAGGTATTATTCTTGGGCCTATGCTGGCCCAGGCCATAGCCCCTTCAGTGCAGTTGTTCAGGACCCTACCTGCCCAGGCAAAGGTAGCTGCCCTTATACCCTTGATGACCACCCTGATGGCTGTAACGGGCGGCGCAATAAGCGACGTCATACGTAAGGGTCCTTTGGCAACCACCCCCCTGGGTGAATTTGACTTTAGCGGTGATACTCTAGGAGAGAAGGCTTACAGCGCCATGTTCTCCGACCCTAATACTATTTTTGGTAGAGCACAGCAGGGGATGACGTGGGGAACACTTCCTGAAGTAGCTTTAGGTGGTCTGGGGTTGGCTGGCCGGAAGGTTGGTCAGTCAATAATGGGGTTAAAGCCAAAGTTAGTAAGGGGACTAGAGGAGACACTTAGTAAAGCCGAGCACCAACTTGGTGCGGCGGAAAGGTTAAGTGAGATCACCCCTCAAAACATAAATGCCTTAAATGAGTTTTACAGGATGAGGCAGAGTGGTCCTGCAGGTGTACTGAAGTCTTATCTACCTGAGACTGTTCCCTTCAGTGAACGGTTTGTCGCAGGTGGTGTAAAGATGCCTGAAGCCATAAGGGGAGCGCCGAAGATTATGATGGACCCCACTAGAAGGGTCTTAGCCGGGCAGATCCCTACAGAACCATACGTAGCCGCCGGAACGGCCTTTGGTAAGGCCGGTGGGGCAATAGCACCTATCCCCGTAGCCGGTAGCAACATCAGGAAAAGTGCCGGGTACGCCGCTGGACAGTCTATAAAGAATGTAGAGAGGATGCTCGATGAGATATCTCCTTCAGGACCGACAGGCCAAGCAAAGTCAGATGCAGAAGTATCCAGCATGGCTTACCAGGGGGCAAAGGACTTCGGTGTAAAGAGGGTAGAAAAACATGAGCGTCTATACGAGATAGCAGACAAAAAAGCAGCGACCCTTCCTGGGTTAGATGGTTACCCCCAGGGGTACGTAGTCCCGACAGCCCGGATAACAAAGGCCGCTGATGACGTATTGGCGGAGGCCAGGGGCGGCCCCCTGAAAAGAAGTGGGGAGCCTGTAAATGTTAACCCAGCAGAATTAGAGAGCGCCCAGCTGTGGGCTAATGAGATGTCCGAGTTACAAGAGTTTGCCACCATAGCGCAGATCAGGAATCTACAAGAGAGGGTGAATAAGGACCTAAAGCACCTGGTTCCTAGTGTGGATCGTGGTGCGGCGGTGGAGTATAGGAAGGCTTTGAAGGAATCGGTAAACACGGACATGGTTGCTGCGCTTGAGGCCGCAGGCATGGCAGAAGGGAAGGCTGTTGCCAATGCGTACAATGCCGCCAATAGATCTGTGGAGTTAACAAAGCAAGTTACTGAAGGGACAGCAGGTAAGCAATTCACTAAAGTGAATGAACGCTTCTGGGATGAGAAGGCTCTCACAGGAGGATTTGTTCAGCCGGGCAGTAAGGAGGCTGACGAACTCTTCACGTTTGCGTTCAATGCCAGAGATCCCCAGTACTTAAAAACAATGAGAACAATAATGGGGAAGGACGCATACAACGCTGCCTCTCGTCTTTATCTCTCAAAGGCTATAAACAGTTCCATGGTCGGACAAACAGGAGGCATGGCCCAGGTTGACAGGATGGTATACGGGATGGAGATCCCTGTGAAGTTCAACCTTGGTGTGTTCAGGAAGGGGTTAGGTTATGAAGGTGGCGTACTTCCCGTCGGGGCCAACGAAACCCTTAAACAACTCCTGAAAGGGACAGGCTCCAGACTAACTACACAGACTCTCGATGACTTAGGGACAATCCTTTCCAGGTATCCTATAAACATGGACCTGGCAACTATGGCCGCTAGGCGTATACCGTTGGCCGGAACAAAGGGTGCTCTATCAGCCATCACTGGTGGTGTGGCTAAGGCCGGTGCTGTAGCAGGTAGTGGGGTTTTTGGTGGTGCTACGGGGGCTGCTATTGCGTTCACACTCCTAGTTGGCCTGAACAACTTGGGGAGAATCATTACCAGTGACGCCATGTTGAAGTCATTAGTAAGGTATGCCCGTACTGCGGACAAGGCTAACTCCTCAAAGTTCGCCTCTAAGTACGCCAAGAACATACAGCGCACTGCTTTTGTAAAGCTGTGGACTCAGTGGGGTTATGATGCTGTCGATGCTGAGGAACTCTTTGAGAACATCGAGGGAACTGGCCAGGAAGTAAAGTACTACGCCGATTATCCAGAAGAGGTTCTTAACGTGGGTAGTAGAGTAGGTCTGTGAAAGCCCTTCTCCTGGGCCTGGCCGCACTTGTAGCATTCCCCATATCTGCCGGAGCACCTGAAAACTCTCAGAAGCTAATGATCCCATACCTTTCTGTCTGTACTCCAGGTATGACAGAGATGATGGGTGCGCTAACGACAGACTACGCACTACACATCTCAATGACCTTTGAGGAAACACCTATTACAGGCGTAGTAGTCTTGCATAACCCAAACACT